>Ga0209097_10000070_pt1 | contig 125062 bp, 105 predicted proteins | sample AD_UKC052_MetaG_FD_184419 | JGI IMG/M metagenome (GOLD analysis project Ga0209097, IMG submission 184419) | Active sludge microbial communities of municipal wastewater-treating anaerobic digesters from USA - AD_UKC052_MetaG (SPAdes) (version 2) | ecosystem: Engineered > Bioreactor > Anaerobic...
CGGGCAGTTCGCTGGCAGCGCTGATCAGTGCCGGTTGTTGGTGTTTGGTGTTTTTTCTGAACATGCTCTGATTGTATTAAACTTTCCTGCTTTTGGGTAGGTTTCTTACCTTTTTGCAGTGGAGTCATGCGTTAAAAAAAGCCTGATTTTTTGCATTTATGCTACAATCAAAAGCAGGCAAGAAAAAATTCAATGGAGGTAATTTAAAGATGGATGAACTGGTAGCACTTGTAGCGAAAAAGACGGGCATGCCTGAAGCCCAGGCGAAAGTGGCCGTTGAAACCGTGATCAATTTTCTCAAAGAAAAGCTTCCTGCGCCCATTGCCAGCCAGATTGACGGCGTCATCAGCGGCGGCGGCCTGGCCTCTACCCTGGGCGGCCTGTTCAAATAAATTTTGCTATGCGCATACATACTCAATGCGCCCTCTTTTGAGGGCGCATTGAGTATTAAATCTTTTCAAATGAATGAAACCGGGTTCACCCGTTTTTTGCCATCACTCATTTTGAAAACTGCGGCATTCAGGCGTCCCTTCCGGGTCGGGGAAAAGACAGGCCAGCACCCAGCCGTTTTTGAAATTGACCACCACCACCGCCTGCGTGCTTTCATGCCCACTCAGGCGCGGGATGGCATAGCGGTTATATTCGTCGCGGTCCCACGAGAGCTCGTAAGCGCCCATGCCGTGCTGCATAAAATCCACCACCCGGGCGCCGCGCAGCGGCGCGGGCAGGGCTTCCGCCGAAGTGGCCTGCTGGGCGGTTTTCAGCATGTCATCCATGCGCTGAACCATGCGCAGGGCAGCCGGAGAATACTGAAAAGCCAGGCCAATCACCACGGCGGCAGCCAGCATCACCACAATTTTCCAGATCTTTGCCGGCCACCAGAAAGGCCGGTCACGGTCTTCATACAGACGGTCAATGGCAGATCTGAAAAGGAGAATGAGGGGCAGCAGAGCGCCAGCCAGCGGCAGGGCAATGGCGATGATGGCGACAATTTTTGTGGAAATCAGATAAGGCGTTTGCAGCATCACCCAGAGTTGATACAAAGAAACCACCAGCACGCCGGTCAGGCAGCCCAGGGCCAGCCCCTTGCCGCCCGATTCAGACCAGGTGGAGGCCAGGCCCACCAGTAAACCCATCGCCAGCCACAGCACCAGGTTCCCCCAAACGCCAAAAGGCGGCTGATAGAAAGGCACTCCGGGCAGGTGCAGGGGGTTGATCAGACCTGAGAGCAGGCCGAAGATGATGGCCAACGCGGCACCCAGCACCAGGCCGCCGATTCGTCGCCGGCGATTTCTTTCAGCATCGTTTCCCATTTTCTCTTATAGTTCTCCTGTCAGACGCGCTTTGGACATGAACCATTCCTGCGCGTTAATCTCCGCTTCACCCTCCTTTGGGCGAACACGGACATACGTGCCGTCAGGCAGCATGACTCTGGCTTTGATGTTATCCGCCAGGTAGATCTTCAAAATATCATGGTGGATGTGGTCAATCAGGCGCTGATCCTCAACCGGGAAGAGCACCTCCACCCGCTGGTTGATATTGCGCGGCATCAGGTCGGCGCTGCCAATGTAAATGCGTTCCTGGCCGCCGTTGTGGAAGTAATAGATGCGGCTGTGTTCAAGGAAACGCCCCACCACGCTGATGACGCGAATATTGTCGCTGAGGCCCGGCACTCCGGCCCGCAGGCAGCAGATGCCGCGCGTGATCAGATCCACTTTCACCCCGGCCTGTGAGGCTTCGTAAAGCAAGCGGATAATGGGCGGGTCAACCAGGGCGTTCATTTTGAAAATCAGGTGGCCGCTGCCGTCGCGGCGCTGATGTTCAATTTCTTCACGGATCATCATCTCAAAGCGTGCGCGTAAATTTACCGGCGCCACCAGCAGTTTGCGGTAGTTTTCCTTTTCGGAATATCCAGTCAGATAATTGAACAGATCAGTGACATCGGCGCCAATTTCTTCATCACAGGTGAGCATGCCCATATCTTCATAGATCTGCGCTGTGATGTGGTTGTAATTGCCGGAGGCCAGATGAATATACCGTTTAAGGTGTTCACCTTCGCGCCGCACCACCAGAGCAATTTTGGAATGGGTCTTCAGGCGCGGCTTGCCGTAGGCCACATGCACGCCTTCCTTTTCCAGCATGCGCGCCCAGCCGATGTTGCTTTCTTCATCAAAGCGCGCTTTCAATTCCACCAGCACCGCCACCTGTTTGTCGTAATCGCGGCTGGCCTGCAGCAGGGTTTTGACAATGGGCGAATTGTTGCCCACCCGGTAAAGGGTCTGCTTGATGGTCAGCACATCAGGATCCTGAGCGGCGATTTTAAGAAAATCAATCACCGGCATGAAAGAATCATAGGGGTGATGCAGCAGCACATTGCGCGTGTTCATCACGCCGAACAACCCGGTATAGGAGCCGCGCAGATCGCGCAGAGGCGGCGGAATGGCAGGGGTGAAAGGACGGTCTTTCAGATCAGGCCGGTCAATTTTTGTCAGCTGAGACAGGGCAGAAAGTCCCAGCGGGCTGTTCAGGGCATAAATATCCAGGCCGTCCACCTTGAGGTTCTCGGCCAGAATATCGCGAATATAACGCGGCATGGCCTTGTTGATCATCAAGCGCACCACCGGGCCAAAGCGGCGCTGGCGCAGGCTTTCTTCAATGGTGTCAAGCAGGTCCAGGGCTTCCACTTCCTGAATTTCGAGGTCCGCGTTGCGGGTCACATGGAAGGGGTGCGCCTCAACAATTTCGACGCCGGGGAACAGCTTGGTGAGGTTGGCAGTGATCACCTGGGTGATCCAGACAAAATAGTGGTAGCGCGGCGAGGTGCCGTCGCGGCGCAGGCTGCCCGACGAGCGTTTGACCGGCACCAGCTGGGGCAGGGAGGAAGGCACCTTCACACGGGCAAAGCGCTGTTGGCCTTGCCGGTCGCGCACCACTACGGCCAGGTTGAGGCTGAGGTTGGAAATGTGCGGGAAGGGGTGCGCAGGGTCGTAGGCCAGCGGGGTGAGTGAGGGAAAAATGACCTCGTCAAAATAGGCATTGATATGTTCCTGCTGCCGGGGGGTCAGTTCGTTGTAAGATAAAATACGGATTCCAGCCTCTGAAAGTTCGTTCATCATGGGGCCGCGGAAATATTCGGCCATGTCTTCCATCAGGCGCAGGGCCACCTTGCGGATTTCCGCCAGCTGCCGCGCGGGGGTCATGCCGTCAGGCGAGGGCTCGCCCACGCCGCTGTCGCGCTGCATGCGCAGCCCGCCCACGCGCACCATGAAAAACTCCTCCAGGTTCGAATCAACAATGGAAAGAAATTTGACCCGTTCCAGCAGGGGGTTATGCCTGTCTTTGGCTTCCTCCAGCACGCGCCATTGGAAGTCGAGCAGGCTGAGCTCGCGGTTGATATAGAGCGAGGGGTCGTCTAAGCTCAAGGTTTGGGGTTGTTCGGTTTTTTCTGCCATATGTTCATTTTATCCAAAATGAAAAGCATTGGGAAGCCCGAATCATCTCGCGTATGATTTTTGCTCAACCGCAGCAAGCCATTCTGTATGAATGATTATATCCAGCCCGCAGGGAGGTTTTAACCCCCTGCGGTAGGGTTGCCACCCCTTCCGGCGGAGGGGTTTTTTATTGAGAGCAGGAGGGATATGCCGCCGGCAGCCGCCTTGTCTGGCAAAAAAAATCCCTGCCAATGATGGTCACGGCAGGGATCGGATGGCGTGGGCAAAACTGGAACGTCCGCTAATTTTCAGCCGGCGAGGGCAGGCCCCCGCTTTGCGAGGGCAGGCCCCCGCTTCGCGAGGGCAGGCGGGCAGACAGCCAGCGCACGGCAAAATCAACCACGCTGCGCTGGCGCATCAGGCGGGCCGTGCCGCAGCCCACCGGGCCGATGCGGGTTTCACCGAGGGCGTCAAATTCGGCGCCGAGCTGCGCAAACGGCTCATCATCGTAATCCACCTCTGTGAACCACTTCCACACCCGCTGGCCGTTTTCCATGATGGGCGCGCCCTGCTGCGTTAAAGGCGGGGCTGGCTGGCGGTATTCCGCCAGGTGCAGCGAGGTGTTGTTGGCGTGCGTCACGCCCAGCAGCATCACCAGCCCGTCGCGCTCGTAAATACGCGCCAGCGGCGAGCCTTCGCCCAGCGAGGAATCAAGCTGGTGCCCGGCCGTGATTTCAGCTGCCTGGCGGCCCCAGGCGGCAAATGAGACCGCCGGGTGGCTGCTGCGCAGCACCCCCGGCCAGGTGCGAAACAGTTCGGCAATGCGCCCCATGCCGCGGGTGGGCGTCAGCGCCGGATCAAAAGCCGGCATGGTGGCGTATATTTCGGGCAGCCAGTCGGCCGGCACGGGCGGGTTGACCCACTTGGCCGGGTCTGAAAGGTCGCCGCTGTGAGCCGGCATCACCAGGGTGCCTTCGGGCGTCAGCACATCCATCAGCGCCTGGATCACAGCCACCGGGCCGCCATTCACCCAGCCCAAAGCGCTGAGAGAGGAGTGCACCAGCACCAGGCTGCCGGGCTGCAGGCCCAGGGCCAGGAAATCGCGCGCCAGCGTGGCGCGGGTCACCGGGTGGGGCGTTTTTTCAATGAGGGTTCCTTCGCTGCTCATAACCTGTGTCCTTCTTTTGTTGGTGTCGTCATTCAGTTTACCACGGATGGCCTTTTTTTATTTTTTTACGATCACTGCGCTGCCGGTTCCGGAGCGCCCCCGTCCACACCGCTCGCCTGGCTGTGATCGGGCAGCAGGGTTTCCACGTTGCGCACCTGCGGGTTCAGCAGGGAAACCACGGTGGAAAGCACCACCAGCAGGCCCATCGCCGCGATGATCACCGACATGCCCACGCCGCGCCCGCTGCCGAACACCCGCGCCAGCATCTGCCCCAACGGGCTGGCAGCCGACAGCATCACCGGTTCCATCCACTGGTCAGCCAGCGGGCCGGCCACGGCCATGGCCACTGGCACCGTGATCTGGGCAATCATCAGGCGCACCGAAAACACCCGCCCTTGAATATCCGGCGGGACCTTGGCCTGCCAGATGGCCTGGTTGCTGCTGTTGATGATGGGGCCCAGAATGGAGCCGAAAAATGCGCCAACCATCCAGAAGGGCAGCGATCCGCCCAGGCCCAGCACCAGCAGGCCCAGCACGCCGCTGGCCATCCAGCCAAACAGCACGCCATAAACGCGCCGCTTCGGTCCGCCCCAGGCGGTCATCAACAGGCTGCCCAGCACCCCTCCAGCCGCGGCCGTCGATTGGACGGTGGCCAGCATCACCGGGTCATCGCCGGTGCGCGCCAGCACCATGGGGCTCTGCAAGGTGTTGGCAATGGAAAACAGCAGGTTGCCGGCAAAAAACACCAGCTGCAAAAACAGCAGCGGCGGGCGCGAGAAAATAAAGCGGAAGCCAAAACTCAGTCGCCACCAGAAGCTGCCTTCATCGCCGGCTTTGCCCTCTTCCGATTTCACCGCCGGCGGAATGGCCACCAGCAGCACCATGCTGATGGCGAAGGTGAAGGTGATGATATCAATGGTCATGATGCCGGCCAGGCCAATGATGCCCAGCAGGGCGCCCGCCAGCACCGGCGCAAAAATGCCCGAGCCCCACTCCGCCAGGGCAATCATGCCGCTGGTGCGGCCGTACTGCTCCTTGCTGACCATCAGCGAAACGGTGGAAGAATAGGCCGGCCACTGGAAGGACTGGAAAAAGCCCGCAATGACGCCCGCCACATACAGATGCCAGATCTGCAGGCTGCCCGCCTGGTAAAGGATCAGCAGGCCGATGGTGGTGCAGCCCGCCGCCAGGTCGCTGAGGATGAGCACCAGCCGGCGCGGCCAGCGGTCCACCAGCACACCCGCCACCGGGGCAAACAAAATCATCGGCAAAAAGTTGGCCAGCCCCACCAAAGCCAGGGCAGTGGCCTGCTGGGTGATCTGCCAGGCCCAGATGGTCATGGCAAAGCCCGACATGGCCGAACCCACCAGCGAGACAACCTGGCCAAACCAGATGAGCAGAAAGGCGGTAAACCCTTTGGGACGCTGCCAAGGCATCGGATTACTCTCCTGAACGAATATGGCTTTTCGGGTTTGAAGTCAGGCTGGCGGTGACAATCTGTCCGCCGCGGCGCAAAAAGCCCTCATAGGGCTGATCTCCATCCACCGGTTCCCAGCCTTCCATGTCAAACGGCACGCCGACCGAGGCCGGCATCCATTCGCCGTTGTATTTGCGCGCCAGGTGAACATGCGTGCCGGTGGAACTGCCGCCCTCGCACGAGGGCAGCCCCATGGGGTCGCCCGCCCGCACCACATCACCGACCCGCACTTTGCCTTCGCTTGCCAGATGTAAGTATAGCACAGTCCAGCCGGTGCGTTCATCGCCGTCGCCGTCCAGGTCCAGCACTGCCAGGCCGGTGTCAGTGCGCACAATCACACCATCGGCCACCGCCGTGGCCCATTCGCTGGAGGGAACGCAGCCGCTGGAGGTGAGCGGCGGGGCAAAATCGAGGGCCGCGCGCGGGTCACCTGAGCCCCAGCCGGTGTGCGGCCCGCCCGTCAGCACCCAGGTTTTGCCGGGCAAAAACGGCAGGCGCAGGGCAGGTTGTTCCAGGCTGCCGGGCAGGTGCGGTTGCGGGTTGGCCCAGGGGTCGCCAAACAGATCCTGGTAGGTTTTTGCCAGTCCCTGAGGCCCCACCGCGCGCTGCACCGTATCCGCCGGGTATTGGTCGGCAAAAAACATGGTCAGGGCAACGGTGGCGCCGTTCTGCCAGGGGTCAAAACGCTCGAGTCGCTCGTCCAGGTAGGTGAACGAGAGCAGTTTGCCGGTGCGCCAGGCGTAATAATACTGGTTAAGGCGGTTGGCCGCCCAGCCCAACTGCAAATAGAGTCCGCGGTAGGCGTAATGGCGGTAGCCAAGGGGGTAATCGCGGTTGCCCAGCGGCTGGATGGCAAAACTGAGCGCCCCCGACTGGTAATCGAGTAGGGCCAGCAGCAGCCGCGGGCTGACGCTGTAATTGGTGGCCACATAGTCAATAATTTCAGCCGCGCTGCGGCTGCCGCCAAAAGCGTAGGCGGTGTAATCTTTCAGCCAGCCGTTGTGCGCGGCAATAAAAGCCGCGGTGTCAAAATCCACCTGGGCGGGCCCATTGATAAACAGGCTGTCGGGCAGCACCTGAAACGCGCTGCCCCACAAAGGCAAATAATAAATGGGAATTTGCATCGGCATGCCGGGCGGCAGAGTGGTGACCTCGGCAGGGATGACCGGGTTGGCCTCTCTGATTTCCGCCACAGAGGTGTTGAAGCGCAGCGCCAGCGTTTCAAGGGTATCGCCGGTTTGCACGGTGTAATCCACCAGTTTGCCAGGTGGATAGGCCGGACGGCCCTGGGTGGGTTTGGGCGTGGGGGTCAGGGGAATGGGGGTAGGTAAAATCAGCCCTGATTTTGCTGGCGGCATGCACGAGGTCAGCAGCAAAACCAGCAGGCTGAGGAAACGCAGAAACTTCATCAGTAATCAGATAAACGAGAAATATAACTGTAAGGCGGGCTTTTGGGGTCCGCCGTCACGGTGCGGTCACCGCGCACCATGCCGCCCTCATAGGGTTTTGAGCCGCGCTGGGCCTGCCAGTCGCTCATCACAAAAGGCAGCGGGCCGTCGGCAGCGATCCATTCGCCGTTGTACTTGCGGGCAATGTGCAGATGCGTTCCAGTGGCAGCGCCGCCCTCGCACGAAGGATGGCCGATATTATCTTCAGCTTGCACGTACGTCCCGGCTTTCACCCGTCCCAGTTCGGCCATGTGCAGGTAAAGGATCACCCAGCCGGTCTGCTCGTCGCCGTCGCCATCCAGGTCCAGAATGACCACGCCGCGCTCCGAGCGGATGATGACGCCCGGGGCAACCGCCTGAGCCCAGTAACCCGAACGCACGCAGCCGGTCTGCGTGGCGGCGGGGGCAAAATCGAGGGCCGCCCAGGCGCCGGTGGCGCCCCAACCGGTGTGCGGGCCGCCGGTCATGGCCCAGATCTGGTTGCTGGCAAAGGGCAGCAGCAGGTCGGGCTGGGCCAGCGAAGCCGGCAGCAGCGGCTCATAGGGTTGGGCATTCACCCAGGGGTTGCCAAACATCTGCTCGTAAAGCGCCGGCAGGCTGTTTTCGGAGTACATCAGGGCTTCCCATTCGGGGCGCGAGCGGTTGACCGAAAAAAGATACATCAGGGCTACCGTTCCGGCGTTCAGTTCCGGCGAAATGCGCAGGCTGGAGCCGTCGGTGAAGGTCAGCGAGGTCAGCCGGCCTTCGCGCCAGCCGTAATAGCCGGTCATCAACTGGTCCACCGCCCAGGTGAGCTGCTTGTAGAGTCCTTTGTGCAGGTTATTCTGAAAATTGAGGGGGTAATCAATCTGGTTGGGGTCTTCGGGCTGACCGTAAACCCAGCCGGTGTGATATTCCAGCAGGGCCAGCAGCAGGCGTGGGTTGATTGAGTTGTCGCGCGCCACACGCGCCACAATCTCAGAGCCGTCGGTCATCAACGTGCTGCCCAGGTATTCCTGGTAGCCGCTGAGCTTGCCGCCCGCCTGGGCAGCGAATTGTTTCGTATCAAAACCCGAGGCCGATGGCGAATAAACTACCTCAGCATCCGGCATCAGCTGCCGCGCATCCGTCAGTTCGCCGGTCTGTTCATTGGGAATGATGAGGAGTTGTTCGGGCTGCAGCAGGGTGTTGGCCGGCAGCGCCTCAGGGGATGAAATTTCATCCGGGCTGACGCCAAACCGCACCGCCACCACGTTCAGCGTGTCACCGGGGTGGGCGTAATAGAGAATGGGGGGCACGGCTGTGCTGTTGGGGTTGGGGGTTGGGCCGGGCGGCAGGGGCGTCACCGCTTCCACCGGTTCCGGGGTGGGGGTGAAAATCAGGGTCGGCAGCACCAGGGTTTCGACGATGATGGCCGGGGCGGGCTGAGTGCTTTCAGACAGCAGCACCATCTGTGTGGGCTGGGCGGTGGGCACGGAAGCAGCCGCCTGAGTGGTGGTCAGGTTCGCCAGGAAAGCCACATACAACCCGGCACAGGCCAGTGTGCAGGTCATCAAAATCACCACCGCGGAAATAATGATCTTTTCTTCCCGGGCGCGTTTAGCGTTGTATCTGGTTTTCGGGGGCCTGGCCATCCCAGGCCTCAATGCTCTGTCCATTTTTACTCAAATATCCATCATACTCGTTCCAGGTGCCGGATGAAATCCAGCCGCTCAGGTTGAAAGGCAGGTCGCCATCTGCCGCAATCCACTCACCATTAAACCGGCGGGCAATATGCAGGTGCGTGCCGGTTGAAAAACCGCCCTCGCAGGAGGGATGGCCAATGCGGTCCCCCGCCTGCAGCAGGTCGCCGACCTGCACGCGTTCAGAGCTGTCCACATGCATGTAAAACACCACCCATCCGGTTTGTTCATTGCCGTCGCCATCCAGGTCCTGCACCACCGCCCCGTGATCAGAGCGGGTGATGACACCCGGAGCCACAGCGGTCACCCAGGCGTCGCTCAGGGCGCAGCCCATCGGCTCGCCGGGCGGGGCAAAATCGAGAGCTGCCCAGGCCGAGCCGGTGTTCCAGCCGCCGTGCGGGCCGCTGGTGAACGACCAGCTTGCGCCCACCTCAAAAGGCAGCAGCATGTCTGGCTGGGTCAGGTTAGCCGGCAGCAGGGGTTCCACGGCAAAATCAAAGGGATAGCCAAACAGATCCCGATAGGTGGCCATCAGGCCGCCCTCACCCACCGCCGTGTTCCAGCCGCCGCGCTCATACAGCAGGGACATCAAATACTGCACGCCAGCTGTTCCAGCATTGATGCCCGGGTTGATGGGTACCACGGCGCCGTCAGTCAGGTTCCAGGCGGCAAAAGCGTTCTCTTTCCATAAATAATAGCCGCGGTTCAACTGGTTGGCGCTCCAGGCCAGCTGCTTGTACAGCCCCTTGTAATAGGGGTTGGAAAAGCCGATGGGAAAATCGCGGGTGCGCTCATCGGGGCTGCTGGTTGAAACCCAGCCGCTCTGATATTCCAGCACGGCCAGCAGCAGGCGCGGGTTGACGGAATAATCGCGCGCCACACGGGCCACAATTTCACCGCCCGAAAGCTGTTCGCCATCTACCTCGCCCTGGTAAAGCGCCAGGTAACCGCCGCGCTGGCGGGTGAAATCCACCGCGTCAAAGCCGCTGGCCGCGGGGCCGTAAACCAGCTCGGAATCGGGGATGATCTTGTTACCGGTGCCGGTATCCTGCGGGCGCTGCGCCGGAATAAGAAGTGTCTGGCCGGGCTGCAGCCAGTCTTCCGTGCCCAGGTGGTTGGCATCTGCCAGCTCCTGCAGCGAAATGCCGTAGCGCGCGGCGATCATCCCCAGGCCGTCGCCCGACTGCACCGTGTATTCCTTCGTTTCGATGCGCAGGGTGGGCAGGGCGTGCGGCTGGTCTGGCGTGGGCGAAAGCACCGGGGTCTCCGGGTTGCGGGTGGGCTGGCCTGCCGGGGTGGCGGTGGAAGGCAGCGCCACCGCCAGGGTGGGCATGCCTGTGGGCGCAGTCCAGGCTTCAAAAGCCGCTCCCGGCCGGCGCGTGCAGGCCTCCAGCACAATCAGCACCATCAGGCCCATTGCCAGCAGGCTTAAAACCAGAATCAGCAGCGATAGAAACCCCCGGTTAAATTCCCTGGGTTTGCGCTGCTCTGCGGTGTGGCGGTATTCAAAAAAGCCCTCAGAACCGGCAGCAGGCGCATTCCCCTGAGAAGAACGGCGCCGTGGACGGGTGGGGCTGGTTTGCATGACCTTACTCCGCGCACATGCGGAAGGGCAGGTGCCCGCCCCCGAGCATGTGCATGTGAAGATGATAGACCGATTGGCCGCCATCTGGGCCGGTGTTTACCACCAGGCGAAAGCCCGATTGGTCAATCTTCTGCTGACGGGCAACGGCCTGCGCCGCCAGCAGAAGGTGACCCAACAGGGCCTGGTCTTCAGGAGTTGCGTCATTCAACGATGCCAGATGCCGCCGGGGCACCAGCAGAAAGTGCACCGGCGCCTTGGGGGCAATATCGCGGAAGCCCACCACCCATTCATCCTGGTAAATCAGGCTGGTGGGGGTATTTCCAGAGGCAATCTGGCAAAAAAGGCAAGTCATTCTGATCAGGCCTCCTGGCCTTTGATGAACGCTTCGGTCATTTCGCGGCAGATGCTGTCTTTGAACTGCTTGGGCGGGGTCTTCATGAAGTAAGAGGCCGGGCCGATGATCGGGCCGCCCATGCCGCGGTCGAGGGCGATCTTGATGCAGCGAATGGCGTCAATCACCACGCCGGCCGAGTTGGGAGAATCCCAAACTTCCAGCTTGGCTTCCAGGTTCAGGGGAACCTCGCCAAAGGTGGTGCCTTCCATGCGCACATAGCACCACTTGCGGTCGGTCAGCCACGGCACGTAGTCTGATGGGCCCACATGAATGTCGCTTTCGGGCAGGGTGTAGGGCAGCATGGAGGTGACCGCGCCGGTCTTGGAAATCTTCTTGGATTCCAGGCGTTCGCGTTCCAGCATGTTCATGAAATCGGTGTTGCCGCCGAAATTGAGCTGGTAGGTGCGGTCGAGGCGCACGCCGCGATCAACAAAGAGGCTGGTGAGCACGCGGTGCAGAATGGTGGCGCCAACCTGGCTCTTGATGTCATCACCGATGATCGGCAGGTTATGCTGGCGGAAGCGGTCCGCCCAGTAGGGCGCACTGGCAATGAAGACGGGAATGCAGTTGATGAACGCGCAGCCCGCTTCGAGAACCTGTTCCACGTACCACTTGGTGGCCATTTCAGAGCCCACCGGCAGATAGTTAATCACCACATCGGTGCCGGTATCTTTGAGAATGCGCACAATATCAGCGGTGGGGCCGGGGGCCTTTTTCAAAATCTGCGAGAGATATTTGCCCAGGCCGTCGTGGGTCATGCCGCGGTAAACCGGCACATTCAGGTTCGGCACGTCGGTGAATTTGAACGTGTTGTTGGGATAGGCAAAAATCGCTTCAGAGAGGTCTTTGCCGACCTTGGTGTCCACAATGTCAAAGGCTGCAGTGAATTCAATGTCATGGATATGATAACCGCCGAGGTTAACGTGCATCAGGCCAGGAATGCGGTCTGTTTCCACAGCATCGCGGTAGAAGTGCACACCCTGCACCAGCGATGAGGCGCAATTGCCGACACCAATAATTGCGACCTTGATCTTCTTCTTGTTGGTCATACTTTCTTTTTACTCCTGTTGACAAATGATTCAGTCTGAGCTGCCTGTGCTATAATCCTATTGGAGGATGACGGCCTATGGCAACACACATAGATTATACCCGGCGTTTGCAAAGTTTGCTGGAAATTGGTCAAAATTTCAGCCGAAACCTTGATCTGCCTGAGTTTCTACAGGTCACCATCAACAATGCTGCTGAGCTGATCAATTGTGAAGACTGCTCTTTAATGGCTTATGATACCGTGGACCGCAATTTACACTTTATCGCCGGGTCGTGGGACCAGTTTAGCCTGCTCAAACCGCTGCAGGTGCCGCTGGAGGGCAGTGTGGCGGGGTGGGTGTTCTCCCATGCCCATGTACTGGTGTTGCAAGATGCGAGCCAGGATGAGCGTATTTTTCGCCAGGTGGATCGAATTCTGCACACCACCACCCGCTCCATCATGGCCGTCCCCCTGGTCTATCATGAACAGGTGGTGGGGGTGCTCGAAGCCGTCAACAAAAAAGACGGGCTGCCTTTCAGCCAGGATGACATAGAAATCGCCAAAGTGCTGGCCTCTCAAATGGCCGTGGCCCTGCAAATGGAAACCCTGGTGCAGCGCACCGAGCAGACCAACCTTGAAAGCGCCGACCTGGAGCGCCGCCGCGATGAATTTGTGGAACTGGTGGTGCGTGAAATGCGCACCCCGGTGGGACAAATTTTAAACCATGCCGCTCTGCTGCGCCCTGACCTGAAAGAAGATCAAATTCCACAGATGGATATCATCGTGCGCCATGCCATTCACCTGAAGGACGTGATTGAGCAGTTCTCGCATTCCGATGCGCTGGCGCGCGGCGCCACTTCGCTGGAGCCGGAACAGGTAACCATGAACCACCTGCTGGAAGAAATTGTCGAATCATACCAGGATATGGCTCATCAGCACGCCATATCCCTGGTGGCCGATGTTTCGCGGGCGCATATCATTATGAATGTAGACGCAGAAAAACTCAACGGCATTCTCGACCAGTTGATCAAAAACGCCCTGTCTTACACCAACCCCGGCGGGCATGTGCTGGTCAAAGCCGTGCTGATGCCCGGCCAGGTGCGCGTATCGGTCATTGATGACGGCATCGGCATTCCAGCCAACCAGGTGAAAAAGGTGTTCGACCGTTTCTACCAGGTGGAAGCCCACCTGAACCGCCGCCAGGGCGGCACCGGCCTGGGGCTGGCCATCGCCCGCGACATGGTGACCCTGATGGGCGGCAAGATCTGGGCCGAAAGCGTGGAAGGCCGCGGCAGCCGCTTCACCTTCACCCTGCCCATCAACCCCGCCAGGGCCGAAGCCTGACCTGACCCATAAAAAATCGCCTCAAGCAACCGCTTGAGGCGATTTTGGCATTAATGGGGGGTGCTTATTTCAGCAGGATGCATTGGCAGCGCAGCGGAAGCCTGCCTGACCTGGCCAGGATAAAAAAAGCCCCCGTTTTTCAACAGGAGCTGGTGAAGGCCACAGAAACTAAGCTTTACGGCCCAGGCGCGCGCGTTCTTCTTCCACAATGGATGGATCCAGTTTGCGGAACAGCGGCTGCGGGGGCTGCAAAGCGCTGCCGGGGGTCAGGCGTTCAGCTTCCCAGCGGCCGTCGCATTCACCCGGCTGATAAAGCAGCACGGTGTGCTCGCCCAGGCTGTCGGCTTTGACCTGGGTGGTCTGAGTGCCAAACAGGGGTTTGGTGAAGCCCAGGTAGGTGTGCAGCTTTTCGCTGGTGAAGGGCAGGAAGGGCGCAAACATCACCTTGAGGTAATTGATGGCGCACAGGGCGGTGTAGACCGATTTGGCAGCCTGGTCCTTGTCGGTTTTGATTTCAAACCAGGGAGCGTTGGTGTCGAGGTAGCGGTTGACCTCAGTGGCCAGGCGCATGGCTTCGGCCAGGGCCTGGCGCAGGCGCACCGCATCGAGATGTTCGGCCACAGTGGTGAAGCCGTCTTCCACGGTTTCCAGCAGTTCAAGGTCCACATTGCGCAGCTCGCCCGGATCCGGAATGCAGCCGTTCCAGTGCTTGTAGGTGAAGGCCAGCACGCGGTTGGCCAGGTTGCCCCAGGTGGCCACCAGTTCGTTGTTGTTGCGCTGGAAGAACTCGTTCCAATCCCAGTCTGAGTCGCGGGTTTCGGGCATGTTGGCGGTCAGGTAATAGCGCAGCGGGTCGGGGTCGTAGCGGTCGAGAAAATCGCGGCCCCAAACGGCCCAGTTGCGGCTGCCGGAAATTTTCTGCCCTTCCAGGTTCATGAATTCATTGGCCGGCACGTCGTAGGGCAGGTTGAGGGTGGAGGGCTGGTGCACCTTCATCAGAGTATCGAAGGTGGTGCCGCAGCCGATGAGCTGAGCCGGCCAGATCACGGCGTGGAAGGGGATATTATCCTTGCCAATGAAGTAATAAGAGCGGGCCTCAGGGTTGTGCCACCAGTTCTTCCAGGCGTCAGGCTGACCTGTCAGGCGCGCCCATTCGATGCTGGCTGAAAGATAACCGATCACCGCTTCAAACCAGACGTACAGGCATTTGCCTTCCCAGCCTTCAATGGGCAGGGGAATACCCCAATCAAGATCGCGGGTGATGGGGCGGCCGCGCAGTTTTTCGGTGGTCATTTGCCCCAGCGACTGGCGCAGCACATTGGGCCGCCAGTAGCTTTCATGGGTGCGCAGGTAATCTTCCACAAAAGGTTGGAGCTGTCCCAGGTCGAGGTAGAAATGCTCGGTCTCGCGCAGTTCGGGGGTCGAACCATCCACCTTGGAACGCGGGTTGATCAGCTGGGCGCCGTCCAGCAGGTTGCCGCATTTATCGCACTGGTCAGAGCGGGCATTGTCATAACCGCAGATATAGCAGGTGCCTTCCACGTAGCGGTCGGGCAGGAAGCGGTTTTGCGCCGGCGAGAACCACTGCATTTCGCGCGCCGTGTACAGATAGCCGTTCTGCTTGAGGGCCATGAACACCGTCTGCGACACCTGAAAATGATTGGCGGTGTGGGTGCTGGTGAACAAATCGTAGGTCAGGCCCAGTCGCTGGAACAGATCCAGGAAGCCGGCATGAAAACGCTGGTACACATCATGAGCAGTGGTTTTCTCGGCATCAGCGCGCACAGTGATGGGGGTGCCATGCGCATCTGAGCCGGAAACCATCAACACCTGGTTACCCTTAAGCCGGTGAAAACGGGCAAAAATATCCGCCGGCAGGTCAGAGCCGGTGAGGTTGCCCACATGAATTTCGGCATTGGCATAAGGCCAGGCAACAGCAACCAGAACAGGGATGGACGACATAAGACACACCTCAAAATAAGAATATCGATGAAAACCAGCCCGGGGCCGGTTAAGGGTGAATTTATTGTATCATGTTTTGAGCGGGCAAAGGCCCCAATTTTTGCGCCGCTTACAGGGCCGGCGGCGCTGGTTTCTCTTTGCGGCCCAGCCATGCGCCCAGCCCCACCAGCAGCAGCCCCAGTGCGCTGAGCGTCAGCGCCTGCATCAGCATCGGGTCGAACACCAGTCCGGCCAGGCGCACAATCACGCGGATCAGTTCCTGCGTCAGCAGCGCCGGAAATTCAGCCAGCGGCCCGGCAGAAAGAAAGGCGGTGATCACAGCACTGTAAAGCAGCGGGGGCACCAGGGTCAGCAGCCCGCCCACCAACAGCGGCACGCCCAGCCAGCGCGTCACATCCAGCAGTGAGCGAACGGAACAGCCCGCCACCGCCAGCACCAGCAGCAGGGGCAGCAGCCAGGCCCAGGCAGCCAGGGCGCGCATCAGGCGCAGCTGGTCTTTGGCCGGGCTGGATCCCTTCACCGTGGTATCTTCGTCCTCATACATGGCCGCGGTGAGGTTGAACTTCACCGGCACGTTGTTGACCACCTCCTGCAGCGAGGCCACGTAATCATTAAACTGGTCCTCATGGTAAGGATCGGGAAACACGCACAGGTTGTAAGGCACATCATCGCCCACTTTGGCCGCCGCCATGCGTGACTCAAAATCCTTCACTTCGGCATCGGTGCAGGGTTTCAGCTTGCCGTAAGCCACCATGATCGAATTGGCGCCGTGCTCCGAGTTGACGCGGTCTTTCAGCGGCTGCATCTCCAGCATCACCTGCATGTACAGAAATTCCGAATCGATCCAGTCGTAGAAACTCTGCACGGCGCTGTTGGACATCGGCACCAGAATCTCATTGGGTAAAATTTCCTGGCGGATGGTGCGCCAGTCTTCAAGCTGCAGCAGGCGGATCAGCTTGACGATATCCGGCTCATCCTCTCCCGAGCCGCGGCGTTTGGCCTGCAGTTCTGAGAGATAAGCCAGCCCGGCCGGCACCAGGTCCGAACGGATCACTTCGTCGGCCACAAAGGTCTTCACTTTTTCAGCATTAAACAGCGCCGCCCCGGCATCAAATGCCAGCAGGGATAACGGCAGGATGAAGATGAATAAAATGATGAACAGAACCCCCAGCCCCTTCAGAAACCCGCCCGATGATGATTGTTCCTTCATATCGCACCTCCTGTCAGGTTGTTTATACAATGATTATATGCAAATTCAGCCTGTTTTGCGACTCGGAATTTTCGCCGCGCTTTGGGTTAGCAAATATGTGCTATAATGGCCGTATTATCCACCCAATCAATAAAATACCTGCCCCAATGTTTCTGAAGGAGTTTTTCACATGAAACCCGCCTTGCTTGTCATTGACGTTCAGAAGGCCTTCTTCAAATACGATGCCGTCACCACCCAATCCCTTGAAGACGCCATCCCCACCATCAACGCAGCCATCGCCCTGTTCCGCAAAAAGAACCTGCCGGTGATCTGCGTTCAGCACATGGAAGAAGATGAAGGCGTTATACCCGGCGAAGAAGGTTTTGACCTGCCCGAAAGTCTGAAAATTCTGCCCACCGACGAACACATCGTCAAAACCTACGGCAATTCCTTCAACAAGACCCCCCTGGCCGAAAAGCTGCATGCCCTGGGCGTGGATACCCTCATCATCACCGGTTTCTGCGCTGAATACTGCGTGCTGTCCACCATCCGCGGGGCCATGGATCTCGATTTCACCCCCATTGTCCTGCGCGGCTCGCTGGCCAGCGGCGTGCCCGAAAATTTGCGCTTTGTCGAGAACGTCCACGCCTCCATGACTTACGGCGCGCTGCGCGCCTTCATGAACTGGGCGCCAGAATAAATTAACAGCAACAGCTTTGACAATCTCATATTAAAGATTGCCACCCCCCGACCCCCTCCCAATTTTGGGAGGGGGTGACTGTTAATTGGGGGCGTTTTTGCCCCCAAAGCTGGGCAAAAACGCCCCATGCGGTTACTGTGCTGATTGAAAGCATTGAAAATGCATGAAGGGTAGAAATGTGACATCGTCAAGGTAGTTACAAAAAACAAAAACCGCCTTTCGGATGATCTGAAGGGCGGTTTTTTGTCTGTTTTTAAACCGGGTTAACGAACCACAAGTAAAATGGCAAAGGTCATACCCATCAGGGCAAACAGGACCGCCAGCATGATGAGGATCAATCTGAGCTTGTAAGTGGTTTGAGACACGCCCACATGGCTGCGGTATGGATCTATTTCGGGGTTCAGTCCATACAGACTCGCGCCTGCACCGCGGCGCCGTTTGAAGCGCAGACGCCTGTTGTCAAATTTTTCCAGCAGTTCCCAGCCTGAACGTCCTTCTTCGTTCACCACCTGTTGTAAGGTTTGCGGATCGGCAAAGAGATCTGTGCTGGCGCGCACAATCTTAAACTCCCAATTGTCATCCAACGCTTCACGGGAATAGGGTGTCAATTGTTCCTCCTCTTCTTCCATCAAACGCTTCTGCCTGGCAGCCGCGGCCGCCGCAATGACTGTGTACGACAATGCAGCCTCCTGAAAAAATTATCCGCCGTGGGCCTTCTTTTCGGCCTCGGCGCGGTGCGTGCCGTCGCAGAGGGGTTTCTTGCCCGAAAGGCCGCAGGTGCACAGGGTCACGCGGTTGCGCGTTTCAAAAGGCCGGCCGTCGGCCCGCTCCACCGGAATACCGCCCATCACCCACAGCGGCCCCTCAATCGGCCCATCTGAGGTGATCTCGGTGGTCAGGGCGGCCTGTTGGGGCAGGTCCGGTTCCACATCCGGCCCGCCGTGTTCCAATGAATAGGTCAGCGCGCCGGATGGGCAGTGCTCCACCATGCGCATCACCTGGGCGCGCACCACCGGTTCGGCGGTTTCGCCCACCAGCTTGCTGATGTGGGCCAGGCGCGTGCCGCAGTAGCCGGAATCCATGCACAGGTGGCCGTCCATGCGCACCTCAATGCCGGTGCCGCCGGGGTAAGCCTTCTGGCGTTCCGCAGTCGGGCGGGTATCGGCCGTTTCTTCGCCGTCAAAACATTCATCCACATGCGTATCGTCGCAGAAGGGTTTCTTTTTGGAATGGCCGCAGCGGCAGATATAGTACGGCTGGCCCGGCGTTTCCACCTCGCCGTCCTTCCGCCAGGTCAGCGGCTCGCCGTATTCCGACACCACCTGGGTTTTGTGGGTCAGGGTCACGTCCCCTTCCACCCGGTAGGGACCGTCGCACAGCACCACAATTTTCTTCTCTTTTTCATCCGCCATTTGAACGCTCCTTTTTCATTTCAATTACCTGCTTCCATTCTCTTATGAGTATACTTGATTCTTCCTGTAGTTGTGTCTATTGATACGATGGAAGCTCATGATTCACCCTTGCAGCACCTGGCGCAGCCGCCCGGTCTGTTCCAAAATCAGCGTTTCGTCTTTGTTATACTCCAGGGTCACCGCCCAGGGCTGCGCGCGGTCCAGCACCCAGGCCAGCAGGCCATAATCTTCCTCCTGCATGGCCTCGTGCGCATCCCACAGGCGCTGCGCATGGCGCTGCGGGCGGTTCACATGCACCTGGCGCACCTTTTCCAGCGGCAGGCGCTCGAGATATTCCCGCACTGCCAGGCCCTGCGCCTCAGCGCTGATGCGCGCATGGGCCAGGTCCAGCAGCAGAAACACCGGCGCTTCCGCCAGCACGCGGCGGATGAAATCCGGCTGGCACACCGTTTCATAGGCGCCGCCGGGATTGTAATCGAGGTTTTCAATCAGCACAGGCAGGTCCAGCCGGGCGGTCAGGTCATTCAGCACGGCGCAGGTGCGCTCAAAAATCAATTCCGGCGGGAGAATGGGGGATAGGGCGTGCATGGCCTCGTCAAAAAAATCCACTTCCTCGGCGCTGAAACCCAGGTGCAGGCTGTACCAGGGCGAGCGGGTCAGCGCCAGCCGTTCCAGGGTCAGGCAGTCGGCGGCGCGGTGCGCCAGGCCGCGGCTGTGGGCCAGCGACCACTGGTAAAGGGCGTTGTGCAGCAGCATGGGGTGCTCAGGATAGGCCTCGCGTGCTTTTTCAGCATAAGGCCCGTGCACCTCCAGGTAATCGAGCTTCAATGCGCCGCGGCTCATCAGCCCGCGCACAGCCGGGCAGTCGGTCATTCCCAGGCGGATCATCTTTGCTTGTCCTTTCGATGTGGCATGGGTTCAAGTGTAAAAGAGGGTTGGCTTTTTGTCAATCAAAGGCATGCTATAATTTCACTATGAATCTGTTCCATGCCCTGCGCAATGCGGTTGATTATCCCCTGCGGCAGTTTTTCCGCTGGCAGCGTCCGGTGAAAACCCACCCCTGGCAGGATAAAACCCCCGCTCTTCAATGCCAGCCGGCTGAATGGGCCCGTCTTTGCGCCGACTATCACCTGGAGGGCTGGCTGGCAAAAGGGACACTGGAAACATTCAGCATCAATCTCTATTATCTTCAGCTCATTGAGCAGGCGCTCCTCCAGGCAGGCGCGCCCCTGCCTGATTCGCTGAATGCCGTGGATGTGGGCTGCTCTGACTGGTTCTACGCCCCGGCCCTCTGGGCGGCGCTGCGCTGGTTTGGGCATGCCGCCGGCCGGCAGCTTGACCTGAGCGGCTATGAAGTGGATGCTTTCCGCGTCTACGGCGATTTGCATGCCCGCCGCGACCATGCCCTGGCGGCCATTGCAGATTTACCCGGCATGGCCTACATCCCGCAGGGCTTCACGGTCCGGCCGGCCGCTTTTGACCTGGCCTTTCAATTCTTCCCGTTTATTTTCGTTCGCGATCACCTGGAATGGGGGCTGCCGCAGAGCCTGTTTGATCCGGCGGCGCTGTGCGCGCAGGTCTGGCAAAGCCTGCGCCCGGGCGGGCTGCTGGTGATCGTCAACCAGGGCGAAGCCGAACATGCCGCCCAACGCGCCATGCTGAACAGCCTGGGCGCCCAGCCCCTGGCAGCTTTCCCCTTTGCCTCCCCGTTTTATACCTACAAGATTCCGCATTTCGTCCTGGTGGCCCGCCGTGAAAACGCTGGCTGAACGCGCCTATGAACACACCGCCGCACTGGCCGCGGGCATTGGTCCGCGCCCGGCAGGCAGCCCGGCCGAGGCGGCCGCCTTTGACCGCATCGCGGAAAAGCTCGCCGCCTGGGGCTACACCCTGGAGCGCACCCCCGTGCCTTTTGCCCCGCCCGCCCGCCTGGGGCCGACCCTGCTGCTGAGCATCCTGCTGGCCCTGCTGCTGATGGCCTCCGGCTGGCTGGTGCAGCTATTCCCCCCGGCCGTGATCTCCATGCCGCTGCTGCTGGCCCTGCGCCCCGGCCTGGCGCGCTGGCTGCGCCGCCATATGCCGCGCACCCGCCAGAGCCAGAATGTATGGGCCTGCAAGGACCGCCGGGACGGCCCGCGCCTGATCCTCTGCGCCCATGTGGACAGCGGGCAGGCCAGCGTGTTCACTGCTCCCTTCTGGCTCCAGCTGCGCCGCCAGCGCACGTTTATCCTGCAGCGCGCGGCCATCGCCCTGGCAGCCCTCGCCATCACCGGCTGGGTCGGCCTGCCCCTGCCGGCCTGGCTGCTCACCGCCGCTCAAATTACCGGGCTGGCGCTGGGGCTGGGCTGGCTGGCGCTGGAGCTGGCTGAGGCCGCCGGCCCACAGCAGGCCGCCCCCGGCGCCTATGATAACGCTTCGGGGGTGGGCGTGCTGCTGGCGCTGGCCGAGGAACTGGCTGACCGGCCAGCCGAAAAGTTGAACGTGGAATTTCTCTTCACCGGCGCGGAAGAAACCGGCCTGCACGGCGCTGAAGCCGCCGCCCGCAGTCTGAGCCCTGCGCCAGACCTGGCAGTGCTCAACCTGGATATGGTCGGCGCTGGAGACGGCCTAGCTTATGTCATTCGTGACGGCGTGATCAACCCCCGCCCGACAGACCCGGCTTTAAATAAACTGATCCTGCAGGCGGACCCGCAGGTTCAGGATATCTGGTATACCCAGCGCAGCAGCGATTATCTGCCATTTCTGGAGCGAGGCATACGCGCTGCCTCGCTCCAATCGGTTGGTTCAGAAGCGGCCGAGCTGGCCTATCACACGCATCGCGACACCCTGGCGGTGATCGAACAGGAAGCCCTGGGCCGCGCCGCTCAGACGGTGTGGACGCTCATCCAGTCGGGTTATTGAGCGCAGAAGAGGGGCAGCTGGTTGAGGCCGGGGATCTGGCACCACAGGTTATTGGCATCAATGGCCCAGATGGTTCCAACACAGCAGCAGATGATCAGCAGCAGGGCGATGACAATGATGATCCAGATCGGGAAGCCCTTCTTCTTGGCCGGGGCGGCAGGCGGAGCCGGGTTTTGCCAGGCTGGCGCCGCAGGCGGGTAATTGCTGGCCGCCGGGGCATTCCAGGCCGGTTGTTCCGGTTCGGCCGGGGCGTTCCAGGCAGGGGCAGCCGGTTCAGCCGGGGCGCCCCAACCGCTGGCGGCCGGGGGTTCAGGCGTGGCCGGCCAGGCGCTGGGGGCGGCGGGTTCGTTCCAGCCGCCAGCCGCAGGAGCAGCCGGTTCCACCGGGCGGATCACCGGGCGGATCACCGGCGCAGCCGGAGCGGCTGGTTCGGGGACCACCGGCGCAGCCTCGGGGGGAATGGCAATGGTGGCAGCGGCAGCCGGAATAACCGGTTTGGCCATTGACACCATCGTTGCATCAGGATCCACCCGCACAGCTTCAAACATCAGGGCAATTTTCTCGCCAATGTTGATGCGGTCGCCCGACTGCAGGGCGCTGGGGCCCATCAGGCGCTGTCCGTTGACGCAGGTGCCGTTGGTGGAGCCGTTGTCTTCAATATAAAACAAATCACCCTGGGTGTAGATGCGCGCATGGCGGCGGGAAACTTCAGGATCATTCACCACAATATCACAGGCCAGGTCGCGTCCGAGCACAAATTCGGTCTTATCCTTAAGGGGATATTCCTTGCCGGGAAGCGGGCCAGCGGTAAGAATCAAGCGGAATGTACCAGCCATAATTTCTCCTTTGTCGAACATCGGTAATAAAATAAGTTTAATCACATTTTTAAGAAAAGTCAAATCGCGCGGCCGTTATTTCGCGAAACTGGCAGGTGAACGCTTCCGTTTGGCCAACGCATCCCAAAGGTCCCATGCCAGATCCGCGGAATGGATGCGGAAATCCAGCACCGGTTACATTTTTCATATAAAATATTAATGGGAATCCGACAAAAAAGGCTTAAGCTGAAGCTGTATCTACACCTGTCCTGACAGATGAAGGCCGGTTTTATTCGGCCTGGTAGAAACATGTCAGGCAGGGATGATCTGGAAAGAAGCGAGAAGACCTATGAATATGGAAAAATTCACCCAAAAAGCACAGGAAGCCATCCTGAACTCTCAACAGATTGCCCAGGAGGCCAGCCACCAATCCATTGAACCGGCGCATCTGCTGCTGGCTCTGCTGAGGCAAGAAGACGGCGTGGTTCCGGCCATCGTCACACGCGTGGCCGGCGGGGTGACCGCCCTGCGCGCCGAACTGGAAAAAGACATTGATAACCGTCCCAAAGTGTACGGCGGAAATGTGCAAATCGGGCTTTCGCGCCCGGTTGCAGACACCCTGGCGGCGGCTGAGCGCTTTGCCCGCGGCATGCAGGATGAATACACCTCCACCGAGCATATTCTGCTGGCGCTCACCGAAAGCATCGAAGCCAAACGCCTCAGCCAGTACGGCCTGACCAAGGATGCCATTCTCAAGGCCCTGCAATCGGTGCGCGGATCGCAGCGCGTCACCTCGCAAAACCCCGAAGATACCTACCAGGCCCTGCAAAAATACGGCCGCGACCTGACCGAACTGGCCCGCCAGAGCAAACTGGATCCGGTGATTGGCCGGGATGAAGAGGTGCAGCGCGTGGTGCAGATCCTTTCACGGCGCACCAAGAACAACCCGGCCCTCATCGGCGAACCCGGCGTGGGCAAAACCGCCATTGTGGAAGGCCTGGCCCAGCGCATTGTCAAAGGCGATGTGCCCGAAAGCCTCAAACATAAACGCCTTATCCAGCTCGATTTGAGCGCCCTGGTGGCCGGGGCCAAGTACCGCGGTGAATTTGAGGAACGCTTAAAGGCGGTTCTGAAGGAGATCACCGAATCGCAGGGTGAAATCATCCTCTTTGTGGATGAGATGCACACCATTGTTGGCGCAGGCGCTGCCGAAGGCGCCATGGATGCCGGCAATATCCTCAAGCCCATGCTGGCGCGCGGCGAACTGCACCTGATTGGCGCCACCACCCTCGATGAATACCGCCAGCGCGTGGAAAAAGACCCCGCCCTCGAGCGGCGTTTCCAGCCGGTGGTGGTGCAGGAGCCCGGCGTGGCCGACACCATCAGCATTTTGCGCGGGCTCAAGCAGCGCTATGAGGTGCACCACGGGGTGCGCATCACCGATCCGGCGGTGATTGCCGCGGCCACCCTTTCGCAGCGTTACATTACCGACCGCCACCTGCCCGACAAGGCCATTGACCTGATTGATGAGGCCGCCGCCCGCCTGCGCACCGAGATCGATTCGAAACCGCAGCCGCTGGATAAGGTGGACCGCCAGATCACCCAGCTTGAAATTGAGCGCCAGGCCCTGCAAAAGGAGCGCGATAAGGCCTCGCGCGAGCGCCTGGAAAAACTGGATGCCGAGCTGGCCGAACTGCGCATCCAGGCGGCCGACCTGCACCGCCGCTGGAATGCTGAAAAGCAGGCCATTTCAGGTCTGCGCGCCATCAAGGAGCAAATTGAGCAAACCCAGATTGATATGGAGCAGGCTGAGCGGGTGAACGACCTGGAAAAGGCTGCCCGCCTGCGCTACGGCGCACTGCGCGACCTGGAACAGCGCCGGACGCAGGCCGAGGCCCAGCTCAAGCAGGTGCAAACTGCCGGCGCCTTGCTGAAAGAGGAAGTGGACGAGGAAGAAATAGCCGAAGTGATTGCCCGCTGGACCGGGGTGCCGGTGCAGCGCCTGCTGGAAGGCGAAATGCAGAAGCTGCTGCACATGGAAGAACGCCTGCGCCAGCGTGTGGTCGGGCAGGAAGAAGCCTTGAAGGCGGTGGCCAATGCGGTGCGCCGCGCCCGCTCAGGCCTGCAGGATCCCAACCGGCCGATTGGCTCGTTCATTTTCCTGGGTCCCACCGGCGTGGGCAAGACCGAGCTGGCGCGCGCCCTGGCGGAATTTCTGTTCGATCAGGAACGCGCCATGATCCGCATTGACATGAGCGAATATCAGGAGAAGCACACCGTCTCTCGCCTGATCGGCGCCCCGCCCGGTTATGTGGGCTATGAGGAAGGCGGCCAGCTCACCGAAGCGGTGCGCCGCCGGCCTTACAGCGTGGTGCTGTTCGATGAGATTGAAAAGGCCCACCCTGAGGTGTTCAACGTGCTGCTGCAGCTGCTGGATGACGGCCGCCTGACCGATGGGCAGGGCCGCACGATTGACTTCCGCAACACCGTGGTCATCATGACCAGCAACCTGGGCAATGAGCTTTGGATGAACGGACAGGGCGGCAGCGTCACCCGCGACCAGATGACGCGCATTCTGCAGGCCCATTTCCGTCCTGAATTTCTCAACCGGGTGGATGAGATCATCATCTTCCACGCCCTCACCCGCCAGGATATCAACGCCATTGTGGGCATTCAGCTCAAGCGTGTGGCCGCCCTGCTGCTGGAGAAGGGCATCACTCTTGATGTGACGCCTGCCGCCTGCGACCTGCTGGCCGAGGCCGGTTTTGACCCCGATTTCGGCGCCCGCCCGCTCAAGCGCGCTCTCCAGACGCATCTGCAGGATGTGCTGGCCCTGCGCCTGCTGGCCGGCGAATTCCAGGCCGGGCAGACCGTGCGCGTGGATGCTGCTGGCGACGCATTGACCTTCACCGCCGTCTGACAGGCGATCAGCAATCCAATCCTGCCGCTTCCCTTATAGGAAGCGGCAGGATTGTTTTAAGTAAAAAATAACGAAACTACTTCGACAATGTCACATTAAGATTATTCATCGCCCACCCCTCGACTCCCTCCCGATTTTCGGGAGGGAGCAACTGTTAATTGTGGTTTTTTGTCTCCCCGAAGGGGAGACAAAAAACCACGGGCGGTTAATTTCCAGATTGAAAGCGATAAAAAAGCAGGAAATGCTGGAATGTGACACTGTCGAAGCAGTTACAAAAATTATTTTGATAATGACATATTTGGCACTCTGATGCGCTTTTCTGCTTTTGGCGAGGGAATTAACCGCATAATCATCTTTCTCCCCCCTGGGCGGGGGCGGAAAACTTCAACTGAGGTTATCAACCTGCCTGGACGAAGCTAAAACCAGTGGAACGGCTTTTTTTTACCCATGCCAGAACAAGTTATCCATTTCCTTGCAGTGTCAGATTCCCTGTTGACTCGTATGCCGATATATGTATAATAATATACATATACTGAAAACATAAGGAATGTATCACTATGGATGAACTGACAGGATTGTTGGACCGGCCCAATTTCACCCAGAAGCTGGATCAGGCTCTGGCGCAGATTCTGCACGATAATTCCTCGCTTACCCTCGTCTTTCTGGATGTCAACGACTTCATGCAGTTCAACCAGATGTACGGCATTCAGGCGGGCGATGAATTGTTGAAGGCCCTGGCAGGCATGTTCTCTGAAGCCTTTGGCAAGGACGGCCTGGTGGGCCGCTACGGCGGTGATGAATTGATTGCTGCCATTATCGGCCAGCGTTCCGTCACTGTCTTTGACATGGCCGCGCGTTTCCAGCAGCGCATTTCCAAAAACCGCCACACCCTCACCGTCTCAGGGCAGCCTCTGGAGGTGGACTTTGAGGTTTCGCTGGGTCTGGCCACCTGCCCCACCGACGCCTATTTGATGAGCGACCTGATTGAAAAAGCCAAGGAAGCCCTTTTCCGCGAACGCGCCCGCGGGCGGCGCGGCGGCGTGTCGTTCTACGAGCAGAAAGACAGCCTGACCGGCCTGCTCAACCAATACGGCACCCTGGCCAGGCTGGATGAGGAAATCGCCAAGGGCGAGCCCTTCTCCATCCTCTCCATCGACGTGGACAATTTCAGCACGATCAACACGCAGTACGGGCGGCGCGGCGGCGACGATGTTCTGCGCCAGCTGGCCGCCATCCTGCAGGCCAATTTCAGCGAACCCAATGTCCCCTGCCGCCTGGGCGGCGACGAGATCATTGTCATGATGCCCGGCCTGGGCGCCGATTCAGCCTTTGTGCTGGCTGAAGAGGTGCGCCGCGTGGTGGAGCAGGCCGAGGTGCATTCATCGAGCGATGAAAAGAAACCGCCCTTCCATTTCACCATCTCCGGCGGCATTGCCTGCTACCCGGCCGATGGTTCGGAACGGGTGGACCTGCTGCGCAAAGCCGATGAAGCCCTTTACCGCGCCAAACGCCTGGGGCGCAACCGCATCTGCCTGCCCACCAGCGCCCAGATGGTCACCAAAACCAGCCATTACACGCAAACCCAGCTTGAACGGCTGGCCGAACTGGCGCGGTCGATGAATAAAAGCGAGGCCTTCCTGCTGCGCGAAGCTCTTGACGAACTGCTGCGCAAGTACACCCAGAAGAAATAAGCGGGCCTGGCTTGAATGCATCCGCAGGCGCCCCCTGTTTGCTCAGGCGGCGCCTGCGCTGTGTTTAACCAACCCGCTGGAACTTCCCCAAATTGCCAAAAACCGGGAACCGGATATTTGGGAATATTTTCACAGGAAGAGTTATAATTCAATCACCATACTCGACCAAAGGAGACCCTTTAGATGACTTCCCTTAAAACCTTCCCTGCCGATTTTCTGTGGGGCGCCGCCACCTCCTCTTACCAGATTGAAGGCGCCTGGGACGCCGACGGAAAAAGCGAATCGATCTGGGACCGTTTCAGCCATACCCCCGGCAAAGTGAAGAACGGCGACACCGGCGACGTGGCCTGCGATCATTATCACCGCTGGCCTGAAGATATCGCCCTGATGCGCCAGATGGGTCTCAAAGCCTACCGTTTCTCCATTGCCTGGCCGCGCATTCTGCCTGCGGGCCGCGGCAAGGTGAACCAGGCCGGCCTTGATTTTTACAGCCGCCTGGTGGACGGCCTGCTGGAAGCCGGCATTGACCCCATGGTCACCCTCTTCCACTGGGATTTACCTCAAATTCTGGAAGATGAAGGCGGTTTTGCCAGCCGCACCACCGCTGAGGCCTTTGTGGAATTGACGGATGTGGTCAGCCGCAAACTGGGCGACCGGGTGAAGTTCTGGGCCACCCACAATGAGCCCGCTGTGCACGCCTACCTGGGTTATGCCATGGGCGTTCATGCCCCCGGCCTGAAGGATTATCCCAAAGCGGCGCGCTGCACCCACCACCTGCTGCTCAGTCACGGCTGGGCCGTGCCGGTCATCCGCGCCAACAGCGCCGGCGCAAAAGTCGGCATGGTGCTGAACGTGGGCTATTCCCAGCCTGCCTCGCATTCGCCTGCTGATATGGAAGCCTACCGCTTTGGCCAGGGCATGTGGCTGCGCTGGTTTACCGATCCGCTTTACGGGCGCGGCTACCCCGGCGATACGGTGGCCGATTTCACCGCTCTGGGCGCTCTGCCCAACGGGCTTGACTTTGTCCAGCCGGGCGACATGGCTGCCATCGCCACCCCCACCGATTACCTGGGCATCAATTACTATGCCCGCCACCTTACCCGCGCCGAGATCCCTGAAGAGCAAAACCTGCCTGTCGAAGTGGTTCAAAGCGACGAGATGACAGACATTGGCTGGGAAGTGTTCCCCGAAGGCCTTTCACGCGTGCTCACCCAGCTTTACCTCACTTACCACATGCCCGCGCTCTATGTCACCGAAAACGGCGCCAGCTATGCCACCCCGCCTTCTGCGGACGGCGCCGTGCATGATGAACGCCGCACCAGCTACCTGCAGCGCCACCTGGCTGCCTGCCAGCGTGCGATTGAAGCCGGCGTGCCGCTTAAAGGTTACTTCTGCTGGTCGCTGTTCGACAACTTTGAGTGGGCCGAAGGTTTCGATCAGCGCTTTGGCCTCATCTGGGTGGATTTTGCCACCCAGCAGCGCATTCTGAAAGACAGCGCTCTCTGGTACAGCCGCACCATCGCCTTGAACGGCGTGCTGGCCTGATCTTACATTTACCTTCGACCTCTTCCTGCCGCCTGAAGAACGCCGCTTCGGGCGGCTTTTGATTGCCTGACGAAGCCGGAAGGTTTATACTGGAACCAAACCGGCATTTGGCGCGTCTTATCATTAGCCTGTTTGAGTAAGGAGAATCAGTCATGTCTTCACACCGTATTCTATTGATTACCGCTTTCGCCTGGCTTTTCATATCAGCCTGCAGCCTCGCGGCCCTTTCCAGTGCCACCAGCACGCCCCCCGCGCCCACGCTGAATATTGACACCCAGATTGCCACCATCAGCCAGGGTCTGATAACGCCCGCCGCGCAGGCCACCCCCGCATTTCCGCCCACCGTCACCCTGGCGGCCGCGGCCACCCCCAACGTGGTCACATCCACGCCCCAACCCCAGCCCACTTCAGCTTCCGGCGGCCTGCGCTTTGGCAAAGGGGAAGCCCTGACCCTCGATTCCATCCACATGCTGCAAACGGTGGATGGTTGGGCCACCGGGCACACTCAGACCAACCCCGATCAGCATATTTTGCGCACCAGCAACGGTGGGCAGAGCTGGAAGGATGTGACCCCGTCTGAGCTGCTGGCGCCTTCAGGTTCCGGGAACCGCCGCCACGCTGTCGGTTATTTTGCCTCTGCGCTGGATGCCTGGGTGGTTTATGATGTTCCAACCGGCGCCGCCGCCGCCACCGTCTGGCAGACCCACGATGGCGGTCTCACCTGGCAGGCCAGCGCTCCCCTGGCTTTGCCAGAGATCATGGATTTTTTTGATCCGGGCGAGTTTTTCCTGGTGGATGGGCAGAACATGTATTTGATGGCGCACAACGGCGTGGGCATGAACCACGACTATGTGACCATTTACCGTTCCACTGACGGCGGAATGAACTGGACCCGCGTGGTGACGCCGCCTGACGGCGGCAGCTTCCCGATGAGCTGTAGCAAAAACGGCATGGCTTTCTCCTCGGATGTGCGCGGGCGCACCAGCGGTGATTGCTACGGCGTTTCAGACGATACCATGCTTTACCTGACGGTGGATGGCGGCCTTAACTGGACAGCCGACCGGCTGCCGGCCCCCACTGACAAGGCGACCCTGTTCACCGATGGCAAGGATATGTGCGGCACGCAAATTGCCGCCTGGTTTGGCCCGGGCGGGCTGGTGCTGCTCAACTGCCGCAATGACCAGCCGCTTTACCGCTCGTGGCTTTACCACATGGACGACCAGCAGCAAACCATCACCAACCACCCGCTGCCGGTGCAGCCGGTGGCCTGGCAGTTCCTCAACCTGCAGCAGGGCTGGATCATCGGCGGCGAAACGCTCTACCACACCGCTGACGGCGGCCTCACCTGGAAAGCCGTGCAGACGGTGCACTGGGGCGGGCAGCTTAATTTTGTCAGCGCCGATGTGGGCTGGGTGCTGGCCCGTTCAGGCGAGGCCGTGGCCCTGGTATATACCGAAACCGGCGGCGTGCTCTGGCGCGAAATCAAGCCAGTGGTGGGGGAATAAGGAATGGGAATTAAACATGTGTCCGTAGCAACAGCAATTCTCAATATGATTTTACGACAGCAGCGAAACCTGGTTTTTGTCACATTTCGATTACAAAGCCCGCTGTTGAAACTGCTTTGATAATGTCAGATTAAGTTTCCCCACCCCCTTTCCCCCGCCCGCCGGCGGGGGAAAATAGTTAATTGAGGGGTGTTTTTGTCCCCCAAAGCGGGACAAAAACACCCCATGCGGTTAATTTGCCAGCCAAAGAGACTTTTTTCGCTGCTGACCATAACCTTTATGTCTTGCGTTGAAATGACAGGGCATCGTCATCCCTGGTCAGACAGTTATTTATAAACAACCGCCCCTTTCAGCATCTGGAAGGGGCGGTTTGATTTTCAATTCATAACTCTGGCCGGGTCATTCCGGCAAAGGGCGCGGGCTGGCATATTCATCCACCTCTATGCCCCATTCCTCAATGGTGAACTGTCCCTTCTGCAGATATTCCAGATGCTTTTCAAGATAATGCGCCAGTGAAATACTCTCCGAGGCAAATGGACCCTGGCCGTCCTGTATTTCCATCTGGATCACCTGGTGTAGGCGGCCATTTTTGCCCGGCGCGCCGTCAATACACTTGAGGTTGCCGCAGCTATCTTCGGCAAAGGGCACCCACAGTGGATGCCACCAGCAGCGCGCAAGGATCTCGCCATCCCAATTGCCAAAGCCATCTGCCTCATGGCGTTCCATGCGCCCATCATCAAATGCGCCTTCACGCAACAGCCGGGTCATCCGCTGCCAGTTATGTGCCGCGCCTTCCAGATCAAGGCAGTCGAAATTGCCCGAAAAACTGTGGCGCACATCATTGCTCTGCCAGAAAACGCGCAGGTCCTCAGCCAGGGGCGCGCCGAGCTGCGCCTCAAAACGGGCAATGTCCTCATCTGCGGCTGGCGTCAGAAGGTGGTATGAGTCAAGGGCCACCGGTGCATAAGCGGTATAAAAGGCTTTAATGCGTTCGAGCAAAGCGGGAATGGGGGATGGTTCCTGGGGCATGCAAACTCCTTGGATGGATAATGGGATAATAAGGATATTATAGGGCAAAAGAAGATTGCCTGTGAACGGCGCATGCTTGTTGAAAGGGTCTGCATGATCTTTCCTTTCTCAAAAGACGTCCTCCCATTGGACCCGTGCTTGATCAGGGTCAAATCGGGTATAATTTCTTCATCGTTCATCTGATCATTCTTATCATGTATGGAGCTGCCCGGTTATGTGGTCATCCCTTCGCAAACGCCTCTCATCCCTTGCCGCCAATCCCGATTTTCGCAACAGCCTGCTGCTGGTATTCACCCTGTGGCTGGCGCGCTACTGGTATACCCTGCGCTTCGGCCTTTATGAAGACGACCTGACCATCATTCCCCGGGCCATGCAGATGGACCTGGGCGAATTATTTGCCTTTGTCGGCAGCTATATCAGCCATCTTTACGGCCACGCTCGCCCTCTTTCCGACAGCTTCATTTACATCTTTTCAAATTTCGGCTTCAAACTGTTTGGCTTCCACGGCCCCTATGTTTTCGGGTTTTTCTTTGTGGCTCTCAACGGAGTGCTGTTCTATGGATTGATGCGCCGCGCCGCCGGGCAGACCGCCGCCCTCTTCTGCGGTCTGGCTTATGTGCTCTTTTCGGCCGACACCACCCAGTCCTTCCTCACCCATTCCCTCGGGCTGCACCCCTCCCTCACCCTGCTGCTGCTGGCCGCCCACGCCTATCTTGCGCGCCGCGCCTGGCTGGCCTACCTGCTGGCATTCATTATATTGTTCAGCTATGAGTCGCCTTTCCTCGTTTTTGTGGGCATTCCCCTGCTGCAAAAGGAGTGGGACCGCCGCCTGTTCAAAGAAATGCTGCGCCATGTGATCATTCTGGCCGTCATGCTGGCGGCGGTGTACCTGCTGCGCATGGCCATCGGCGAAGGCCGGGTGAGCGAACTGAGCCTGCCCGAAATGATCTGGGTATCCATCTGGCACAGCGCGGTGGGCCCGGCGGTGAGCCTGGCCACCTATTTCTACCGCCCGGTGCAGGCTCTGCGAGGCTTCAACCTCGAGGTGGGCCTGGCCATTCTGGCTGCCTGGGCCGCTTTTGGCTTCTTTTTGCAGAACCAGCCCGCCCTGGCACCCCTGTCCATCAGCCTGCTGAAACCCCGCGCGCGCTTCTGGACTGCCTGGCCCGATGAACTGAAGAGCCGCCTGCGCCTGCTGGCCGCCGGGCTGGTGATGCTGGCCGGGGCCTACCCGCTGACCTTCACCGTGCGCCCCTACGCCATCACCGGCCGCGACACGCGCGTGCATGCGGCGGGGGTGGTGGGGGCGGCCATTGTGGTGGGCATTCTGGCGGTGCTGCTGCTGCATTTTCTCAAGAAGGCCCCCCGCCAGCGCATTGCCGCCTGGGCGGCGGCCGGATTATTCGCCCTGCTGATGGGTTACGGTTTTGTGCTGCAGCAGGATTACGCCCAGGGCTGGCGCGCCCAGCAGCGCTTCTGGCGCGAACTGCTGCCCCTGGTCAGCGATGCCACCGAAAATACCATCATTCTGGTGGAGCCGGGTGTGTTCAGCTATGAGTCGAAGCAGATGGGCGCCAACACCTGGAACCTGCCGCGCACCCTTGATCAGATCTTCACCTTCCCGGCGGCATGGGAAAACGCGCCGCGGGTTTACCGTCTGGAGCCCGGCTGGGACAGCCGCATTGGCCTGCCCGACGGCAGGCTGCGCCTGGATGCCAGCACCACCATCGCCCCGCCCTCGCTGTATGCGGATGTGGACTCGAAAAATGTCATTCTCATCCAGGCTGGCGACCAGCCCTACCGGCGCACCGCCTCCCTCACCGTGGGCGACCTGACCTTTGGGCTGAAACAGTGGACCCTGCCTTCCCTCCCCTCCCTGCCGCACGGGTTTCTATACCCGTATCTCATCGGAGAATGAGCGTTTGGAAAACGCCTGGCCATGAAAAACATACTCACCCCTTCCACCAGTCCGTTTTTGCTGGCCCCCTGCGGCCTCAGCTGCCGCCTGTGCCACGCTTATGTCAGGGAAAAGACGGTTTGCCCGGGCTGCCGCGCCCCTGATGCGGGCAAGGCGGCCTCGTGCCTGGCCTGCAAAATAAAGAACTGCGAAAAACTGGCGCAGGGGCGTTTCACCTTTTGTTTTGAATGTGACAGCTTTCCCTGCGCCAGAGTGAAGCACCTGGATAAACGCTACCGCACGCGCTACGCCACCAGCCCCATCGCCAACCTGCTTCACATCAAAGAAAAGGGCCTCCAGAGTTTCATCGAGCTGGATAACCGCCGCTGGACCTGCCCTGAATGCGAGGCCATGCTGTGCATGCACAAACCCCAATGCCTTGCCTGCGGCTATGTGTGGCAAAAATAAAGAAGCTGCGGTGACGGCTGCTTTGACAAAGTGGCTTTTTGCACATTGGGTTTCCTTTACTTTCACCCGGAAAATTATTCGCGCGCGGTTATTTCCGCGCTGTGGGCGAAGCCGGTGGGTGGGCTTCGTAACGTTCCAGTGGTCAAAGAGTTACCCCCCTTTTTTTGTTTTACGAGGATAATCATGAATCTTCCGATAAAACGCATGGCAACCAGCCTCACCATCGTCTTTCTGGTGGCCGCCGCCCACCTGATGCACATCGGCGGCGCCATTGAGGGCAGCGCCTTCAATGCTTACGTCAGTTACTTCTCCGATCTCTTCATTCCCCTCGCGGCCTATTACATCCTCTGCGCGGCAGAAGTCAACCTGCCCTTTCTCCGGCCGTGGTATCTCAAAATGGCAGTGGTGTTCGCGGCTGCCGCCCTCGATGAGACCGGCCAGTATTTTGGCTTTGCCCTGCTGGGCCGCACCTTTGATCCGCTGGATTACCTGATGTATGCCGCCGGCGCCGGGCTGGGCGCCCTGGTGGACCGGCAGGTGCTGGCGCGCCTGCTGCCTTTCTGGCAGGAAAATCCCTCAAAATGAACCCCTATTCCCACCTGGTTGTCGCCGCGCATTTCGAAGAGCGCTTCCAGCCTTCTTCGCGGGCTGAGTATTACTGGGGAGCCATTGCGCCCGATGCGCGCTACCCGGCCGCCCCGCTCAACCCCGGCAGCTCCACGCCGCGGCTGGCAAGAAATTCCGCGATCAACGCCGCGGCCTGTTCCTCGCGGGCGGCATAATCGCCGCCGAAAATGCGGTAAGGCAGGCCGCGTTCCTCAAATTCGCGGATGTAGCGCTCCTTGAACCATTCGCGCAGATGCCCCGATTCACGCTGGGGATCGGGCACAAAGGGCACATCGTTGTCGGCCAGCAGGTAAAGATGGGTCTTTTCGCCGCGGGCCATCTGCTGCAGCTCATCCTCCGCCGCGCCAAAAAAACGCTCGCCAAAGATCATGGTGGTGAGGATATCCGTATCCATGATCAGCAGGCGGTTGGCGCGCCGCGCGGCCTCTTCCTGCAGGGCATACTGTCCGCGGGCAATGGCCAGCAGATCCTCCGGCGTGCAGGGGCCGGGGCGGGCGTCAAAATACAGCCGGCCGTATTCCGGGGTCCAGATGGTGTTGAAACGCCGGGCCAGCTTTTCGGCCAGCACGGTTTTGCCGGTGGATTCGGCGCCGCAGAGGGCCACGCGCAGGGTGAAATGGGCGCGCACCGCCGGGCTGAGATGGTCCCAACAGCGGTAAGGGTTTTCGCGCACCGCCGTGCCCGAAACCGGCCGCGCCTGCCTTTCCGGGTCCACGCAGATATGTTCCGCTCCCAGGCGGCGGGCCATTTCATCGCCATAAGCCTCCGAGGTGAACACCACATCCGGGCCTTCGGGCAGCGCCGAACGGATGGAAGCCATCCACTGGTCCCAGATATCTGGATCATCGTAATCCTGGCGCTGCTCGGCCACCACATGACGCAGGTCCAGGCCGGGGTTGTCTTCCATCAGCCAGCCCAGGCGCAGTTCGGGGGGAATGGGGTCGCGCTGGCTGCTGAACAGAATCACCACCAGGTGCTCCACCTGGTGGCGGGCGGTATCAATCAGGAGCTGGTGTCCGGCATGAGGGGGGATGAAACGGCCAATGACGAGGCCTGTTCGCGGGCGATCAGTTCTTTTCTCCATGCTATAAATCCCATCACAGAAATGATGATAAACAGAATTTGCAGGGCGCTCATCAGGTAGAGGCCCTTGTAGATATACAGGGGAATGTAAATGAGGTTGACCACCACCCAGATGGGCCAGTTTTCCAGCAGTTTGATGGTGAGCATGTACTGCGCAGCCAGGCTGAGGATGGTGGGCAGGGCATCCCAGAAGGGCACATCGGTGTCGGTGCTGGTATCGAGAAAAACGGTCAGCAGGGTCAGGCTGGTGAGGGCCAGCAGGGCCAGCACCACCCACTGTTTGCGCGAAGCGCGGCTGACCGGCAGGGGCGTGCGGTTTTTGCCGCCGTAAAGCCACTCGTACCAGCCGTAGATACTCAGCACGGCATAAATCACCTGCAGGGCGAAATCAGAATAGAGGCGGCTCTGAAAGAGCAGAATGCCAAAGAAAATATTGTTGATGATCCCCGTTGGCCAGCACCAGATATTTTGTTTAGCCGTCAACCAGACACACAACAGACCAAAAACGACACCCAGAAATTCCGTCCAGCTCAAAGTCACAATGGCATCTCCGTTGTATATTGCAGCTGCTTGCTGCCGCCATCCAGCGGGGCGGCGCGCTGTTGAATGGTGAGCGCCTGCTGCGGGCCGAAAAGAATCTCCAGGGAATGGCGCAGGCGCGCCTCGTCCACCGGCCCGGCCGGCAGGTAGGTCAGGGTCAGGCGCCCATCGGCGGCCTGGTGCAGGTTGAACTGCGCCAGGGCGTAGGGCTTGAGTAAAATGGTCACGTCAATATTGTTCACCGCCTGGCCCTGCGGGGTATAGAACACCACCGGCAGGCGGCCTTCCAGGTCCACCAGCAGGGGCTGGCGCCCCTGAAAGTCCAGGCTGGCCCAGTCGCCGGTGCGGTAGCGCAGCAGGGGCACATAGGGGTTGAATCCGCCGGTGAGGGTCACCTCGCCGCGCACCCCCGGCGGGCAGGGATTGCCCTGGGGGTCGATGATTTCCACGTAAAGCTGGTGCGGCAGGATCATCTGCCGGCCAGGCACGCCCGCTGCCACCGGGCCGGTCTCATTGAGCGAATAGAGATCGATCACCGGGCAGTTGAAATGCGCCTCCAGGGCCTGGTGAAAGCCCGGCTGCAGGGCCATGGAGGTGGAAATGAGCGCTTTGGGCCGCTGGGTCAGCGGCAGACGCATCAGCTCGGCAAAGGAGAGCGGGTCGCCCGAATAGACCTCCGGGGCGCAGGCATCCAGGAAGCGCGCGCGGTCATCCGGGTGTTTCCAATCGCCCGGATCCAGGTTCACCTTCACAAAGCCAGCCTGGTCGAGCACGGCGGAAATGGAAGCGCAGGTGATGGTGGTTTTTTGGAAGCAGACCATGGCCATGGCCACCCGTCCCGGTCCGCCCTGCATGCGCGCGCCGCGCCATTCCAGCGCCGTTTGAATCAGCGGCAGGTGCAGCGAGGCCACCACCGGGTGCGAAACCACCGTCAGCGGGTGGCCGGTGGCGCCGGAGGTGTTGAAGCGGATCAGGTCATCGAGGGGCAGGTCGTCGGGCACAAAAGCTTCAGGGGCGCGGCTCAGGTCGGCGCGCGAGGTGAAGGGAAGGTCTTCAAAACGCGCGGGCTGGCTGGCGCGGCTGCGGAAGAAAGGCACTTTGTCAGCCAGTTCGGCGGCATAAGCCTCCAGCCAGGCGGGTTTTTCGCCGGGCAGCCAGCCGCCCGCAGCGCCCAGCAGACGGCGCTGAAAGGCGCGCACCTGGTCGAGGCCGGCGGCGGTCAAAAAATCGCCGCAGTGATCGTTAAATTGGGGTTTATTGGGATGTTCTTCAAGCTGCTGAAGCAGGCGGCGGCCGTCTTCGGTCAGCAGGGGGGTGCGTTCATAGGGGCGGTAAGCGCGGGGCATGGCTTCACTCCCTCGTATATTTAGGCACGGCGCGCTCGGCTTCTTCACGCTCCAGGCGCTCGCGAATTTCCCGCTGGCGTTTCTGTTCCGCCGCGGCCGAGGCGCGCATCACGCGCTGGCGTTCCACGCTGTCGAGGGTGCTCAGGCGGTCCTGCGCCTGGGCTTCGGTTTCGCCGGCCGGGCAAAGCGCCAGGGCATTCAGGCACAGGCGCACCAGTTCTTCGCGCCGGTCGGGGTCGCTGATCAGCTTTTTGGCGCTCACCATCTCGCTCAGACCGTCCAGCCCTTTGGTCAGCCAGGCGCGGGCGGGGCGGGCCAGGTTCGCGCGCTGGCGAAACCAGGGCTCGTGCAGCAGCCAGCAGCCAATCAGGATCACCTGCAGGCGGTTCTGCTGCTGCGCCGAGAAAGTCCCGCTAAAACGGCTGGCCTGTTCAGGGTTAAGCGCCTCGCCGCCCAGCTCGCGCAGCAGGTCGGAAACCACCGCTGCCACCTCCACCACCCCCTGGCTGCCCAGGCGCGGCGCGGCCAGAAAATCATCCGGGCAGTTGATCAGGTGGCGCAGCAAAGACTCGATGAGGGGACCTTGTTCCATAAAGTGAATTATACATCACGTGATGGAAAAGGGAGACCGCTTTGGCCCTGCAGAGGCAGATTAGAGGACCAGAATCAGCCCCAGCACGATTTCAATGGCCAGGCTGGCAAGGTTGGATTGGGCATAGGAGCGGTCGAAGATGATGGAAAAGGCGCGGGCTGCCGCCATGGCCAGGTAACCCATGCCCAGCACCAGGTAGGCTGCGCCGCCCAGGGCCAGGGAAGCCAGACCCAGCCCCAGGAATAGGCCGCCGAAGCTGGTGCGAATCTCGGAAACGCCGCGCGGTCCGTCCGCTTTGAGGCCAATGAAGCCGCCTGCGGCTGAAGGATTAACCAGGGCCAGCAGACCGGTGGCGGCGGTAGCCAGGGCGGCAGCGATATGCAGAATGCTCAGAAAGTCCATATACTACTCCTTTGAAAGTGAACGATCAAACAGATGGTATCAATTGAATGTCATTGCTCAGCCATGTCTTTTTTTGAACCGCAAAGGGCGCGAAGAAACAGCCTTTTTAAGGAAAAAAGAGTTTCCGAATAGACATGTGTTTTGTAACTACTTCGACAATGTCACATTTCTATCCTCTTGCATTTTCAATGCTTTCAATCAGCACAGTAACCGCATGGGGAGTTTTTGTCCCGCTTTGCGGGACAAAAACTCCCCCAATTAACGGTCTCCCCCGCCCGTGGGCGGGGGCCGGGGGGTGGGCAATCTTTAATGTGACCTTATCAAAGTAGTTACAAAAAATCCATGTAAAAAAATTTTTGACCGTCTGAACTGTTGCTTTTTTTTTCTTCCTTTGCGCTCTTTGCGCGCTTCACGGTGAAAAAATATCAGACAATCCATTTCTCAGCCCGAGCAGTTGCAAAAATGATTAAAAGACCATGATCGAATGATGCAGATGTATAAAATATCAAAAGATGATACTTGCATTATTTAGACTATTCAGGTACAATTATACATAATTAGACCATTAATTGCAAATCATTCAGGGTGATTTATGACAAAAAATAAACAACTTAATTTTAACCGCAATGCGCCTGATTTGCTGCTGCAAACCGTCACCGGCGAACCGCTGCAGCTTTCCAGCCTGTGGGCGCAGCGCCCCCTGCTGCTGGCCTTCACCCGTCACTTTGGCTGCACCCAGTGCAAAGAGATGCTGGAAGAGCTGGTGAACGGCCGCGAGCGCATCGAAAAAGCCGGCCTGGCCATTGCCGTAATCACACAGGGCACCCCGGCCATGACCGCCGAATTCGCCAAAAAATATGCCCCGGGCCTGCTCTGCCTTTCCGACCCGGAACGCAAGGCCTACGAGGCTTACGGCCTGGAACGCGGCAACCTGTTTCAGATCTTTATCAATCCAAAGGTCTGGGCAGCGGTGGCCAGATCGCAGAAAAAAGGCTATGCGGTGGATCCGCCGCCAGCCGGGCAGGATGCCATGCAGATGTCAGGCACGTTTATCATCAGCCGGGCTGGCCGCATTGAGCTGCCCTACTATTATGACCACATTGCCGACCATCCGCCGCTGGACCTGCTGTTGAACGGCGTGCTGACCACGCGCTGGGACCAGCCTTTTGAAGGGCCCATCGGCCCCGACACCGAAGAATAACCTTTTGAACCCGTGGGAGAAACTCGCATGAAGAAATTATCTCTATCTTTGATCGTTTTAGCGGCCGCCGCCCTGATCCTGTCTGCCTGCGCCGCCAGCCCGACCCCCGCCGCCGCCACCGCCGCCTCTGTTCCGCAGGGCGTGATTGCCGAAGGGCGTCTGATGCCCGTCAACACCCTCGATGTATCCTTCAGCCTGTCCGGTCAGGTGGCTGAGGTGCTGGTGAAGGACGGCGAAACCGTCAGCGCCGGGCAGGCGCTGGCCCGCCTGAACGGCTCGCCTGAGGCGCAGGCTGCCCTGGCGCGGGCGCAGCAGGAAGCCCAGGCCGCTCAGCTGGCTCTGGATAACCTGAAAGCCGCCGCCGAGGTGAATCTGGCCCAGGCCAAATTAAACGTCATCACTGCCGAAAAGGCACTTGAAACCGCCCGCACCAACCGCGAAGAAGACGCCACAGATGAAAACAAGGCTATTGAAGTCCTGGCCGAAGCCAAGCTGGCCCAGGCACAGGACACGCTGAGTCGGTTGGAAAGCGGCAAGGGTGTTGATCCGGACCTGCAGGCCGCCGCTGAAGCGCGTCTGGCCAGCGCGGATGCCGCCCTGACCAGCGCCCAGGCTGCCATCGCGGCCCTGGAATTGAAATCGCCTGCCGCCGGCACCCTGGTGGATGCCAGCCTGCAGGCCGGGCAGCGCCTGGCCGCCGGCCAGCCCGTGTTCACCCTGGCCGATTTTTCAAACTGGGTGGTGGAAACCGATAACCTCACCGAAGCAGATGTGGTTAAAATCAGCCTCGGACAGAAGGTGACCGTGACCCTCGACGCCCTGCCTGAAAAGACCCTTGAAGGCGAAGTGACCCATATCAATGCGCGCTACGAGGAAAAACGCGGCGACATCACCTACACCGTGACCGTGACCCTGAAACAGACCGACCCGCTGATGCGCTGGGGTATGACCGCCGCTGTGACCTTTGCCAGATAGCAGAACCAGGAGCAAACCATGGTACAGACTCTATCGATTGCAGGATATCTGGCGGTCAAGGAAGTGTGGCGCAACCGCGGCCGCTTCCTGCTGGTCAGCCTGGTGATCGCCCTGATCACCCTGCTGGTGCTGTTCATCGCCGCGCTGGGCGAGGGGCTGGGCAACGGCAACCGCGAATACATTTCCAAGCTGAACGCCGAGCTGATCGTCTACCAGGCCAAATCCGATTACCTGATTGCCGCCAGCCGCCTGGGCCGCGACCGCCTGGCCGCGGTGCGCCGGGTGGAAGGCGTGGCTGACGCCGGCATGCTGGGCACATCCAGCGCCAACCTGGTGCTGCCGGGCAATGTTCCGGCCCTCAAGGTGGCTTTGCTGGGCGTGGAACCCGGTCACACTGGCGAGCCGCCGGTGGTGGAGGGGCGGCAGCTTGTCACCGGCCTGGCCCAGGAAGTGCTGATTGATTCCAACACCGCCTACCGTTCCAAGCTGAAAGTGGGCGACAGCGTGACCCTGCGCGTGACCCAGGGTACCAAAGATGAATTTTATGAACTGCGCATTGTGGGTATCACTGCCGGGCAGCAATATTCGCTGCAGCCGTCCATCTTTGCTCCCTTCTTCACCTGGGACCGCATCCGGCCAAAATCAGAAGCTGAAGTCAACATCTCCAACCCGATCGCCAATGTCATTCTGGTGAAACTGGAAGACGGCGCTCAGGTGGATGTGGTTTCTCAGCGCCTGGTGCAGCAGGTGAACAATGTGGAAACCGCCACCCTCAACACAGCCATCCAGGCACTGCCGGGTTATTCCGCGCAGCAGAGCACCCTCAACACACAGGGCGGCTTCACCCTTTTCATTGGCATCCTGGTGATTGGCGGCTTCTTCCAGATTCAAATTTTGCAGAAAGTGGCGCAGATTGGCGTGTTGAAAGCCATTGGCACCGCCAACCATATTGTGGCAGCCGCCTCCGTGATCCAGATTGTGGTCATCACCGTCATCGGCGTGGCCATCGGCGCCCTGCTCAGCTTCCTGTTTTCGCTCACCTTTCCTCCCACGGTGCCGATTGTGTTCAACGGCACCACTTCAGCGCTGGCCGTGGTGGCCCTGCTGCTGATTGGACCGCTGGGCGGACTGGTTTCAATTCGATACGCCGTGCGCATTGAGCCGCTCAAAGCGCTGGGATTGTCCTCATAATGGGTACCGCCATGAACAACTATGCACTTGAAACCAGATCGGTGATTAAAACCTATCAGAGCGATTCCGGCGTCATCCAGGCCGTGGACGATGTTTCGCTGCAGGTGGCGGCCGGCGAATTTGTGGCCCTGGTGGGCCCCAGCGGTTCTGGTAAAACCACCATGCTGTCCATTCTGGCGGCCCTGCTTCAACCCACCTCCGGGCAAATTCTGCTCGATGGGCAGGACCTGGCCAAAATGGACGACCGCGAACGGGTTTTGCTGCGCCGCGAAAAAATCGGCTTCACCTTCCAGGCCAACAACCTGGTGCCTTACCTGAGCGCCGTTGAAAACGTCGAGCTGATGCTGCGCCTCAACAACCGCCTGGATAAGACCGGCAAACTGCGCGCCCGCGAACTGCTGGCGCGCCTGGGCCTGGGCGAACGCATGCACAACCTGCCCGGGCAGATGTCGGGCGGCCAGCAGCAGCGCGTGGCCATTGCCCGCGCCCTCATTCACAATCCCAGCCTGGTGCTGGCTGATGAGCCCACCGCCAGCCTGGATACCGAACGCGCCTACCAGGTGGTGGAAACCTTCGCCGGCCTGATTCACGAACAAAAACGCGCCGGCATCATGGTGACCCACGACCTGCGCATGTGCGAATTTGTGGACCGGGTGCTGCAAATGCGCGACGGCAAACTGGTGCGCATCTACGCCACCCGCGATGAGATTATGGAACTGGTGACGGGCGGCCGGCACTGATCTGCCCGCAGCCCGCGATCAAAAAAGGATGCCCATTGTGCGGCATCCTTTTTTGTTGGCTAAAACGCATGCATCAGGTCCCGGTTGATGCGGTAAAGCTGGCGGCGCCGAAAACTTGAAAGAATATCTCTGAAGAGAGCTGATTTCCTTTAAAAAATGGGCAGGGGAAAAACATTGTCAAATATCATTGCGGTGGTAAAATAAGGCTCAGAACCAATTTTTTTGAGGAGAGAAACCTAATGAAATTCAATCGTATCGTCTTAACCTTCGCATCCATCATCATGATCATTTCCATGGTCGCCTGCGGCGCCTCTGGCCCCGCCCCCCTGGCCGCCGCCGCCAAAGACCTCAACTACACCGCTGAAGATCTTGGCACCGGCTACACCATGATGCAGGAAAGCGACGGCGTTGAAGCCCTCGGTGTGGACGCCTCCGCCCCCATCAACAGCGCCAACATGCGCGCCTTCGCCACCGAAGATATGCAGATCGTCACCAGCGTTGTGATGAATGTCAAGACCGTCAAGGATGCTGAAGATGCCTTCGGCGAGAAGGGCCTCGTTGGCTCCATCACCGGCCAGCTCGAAAGCTCCATCCCCGGCGTTCAGTTCAAAGAACTGACCAGCTACAAATTCGGCGACAAGACCCTCATGTTCGCTGGCGAAGATGCCACCATGGGCAAGCTCTACCTGGTTGTTTTCCGCAAGGTCAACATTGTGTCGGTGGTCTTCATCATCGGCTCCAACCAGACCGAAGAATCTGCGGTCGAAATCGTCAAGAAGCTCGAAGCCAAGATCAAGTAATTTCTTCTGGCAGTGATTGCTTTCACCGGCGGCTAACCCCCGCCGGTGTTTTTTACCTGCCTGTGGTACAATACACGCACCATTTCAATATTTAAAGAAAGAAACTCGACCATGAAATTCACCCATCTTGCCTTCACCCTTGCCAGCATCATCGTGATCTTTTCCCTGGCTGCCTGCGGCGCAGCTGCCCCCGCCCCCATTTCCACCATAGCCAAAGATTTGAACATCACCATTGAAGACCTGGGATCCACCTACGCCATGGCGCAGGCCAGCGAAGACCCCACCGCACTGGGTCTGGATGCTTCTGCGCCGGTCAACAGCGTCAGCCTGCGCCTCTTCTCCACCCAGGATTTGAAGGTGGTGACCAGCATGGTGATCAATGTCAAAACCATCAAGGAGGCCGAAGATGCCTTTGCTTCAGAGGGTTTTGCCAGCAAAATTACCGGCGAACTCAAAAACTCTCTGATCAGCTCTGAGTTTCAGGAAGTGACCGGTAAAACTTTTGGCGATAAGACCATCATGTACACCAGCGATGACCCCAACATGGGCAAGCTTTATCTGGTAGCTTTCCGCAAGGTCAATATCATTTCCGTCCTCCTCATTATGGGTCAGGATGTGACCGAAGATAATGCCGTTGAAGTCATCAAAAAGCTCGAAGCCAAAATCAAATAACAACTTAATATCAAAAGCCTCCTGCTTCAGTTCATGCGCAGGAGGCTTTTTTTTATTCCCAGGCCAGCGCCCGCAGACGGCTTTGGCCGAGGGAAGGACGGGTTTTAATCAGATAAGTTGGCCAGCGTCAATTGAAGGCTCTTCTCCTACCCGTCCCTCAACACGGTCAGAGTCACGGTTTGGCCGGCCTGTGTGTTGTTGAAGAGATAAGAAGTGATATCTTCAAAGCGGGTGATTTCCGTGCCGTCGATGGCCACAATCACATCGCCGCCCACCAGACCGGTTTTCCCGTTGATCTCAACCTTCTGGGTGCTGGCTTTCAGGCCGGCTTTTTCTGCCGGGCTGCCTTCAACCACCGTTATCACCAGCACACCTTTCTGATCCTCACTCAAGTTCATGGCTTTGGCCAGGTCGGGGGTGAGGGTTGCGCCGCTGATGCCCATGCGGGCATGGTCGTATTTGCCTTCGGTGATCAGCACCGGCACCACCCGCGCCACAATATTCGACGGAATGACAAAGCCAATGCCAGAGTTATCGCCCGCCACCGATTGAATGGCCGCCGTCACGCCCATCACATGGCCCTGGTCATTCAGCAGCACGCCGCCTGAATTGCCTGGATTGATCGCTGCGTCGGTCTGGATGATATCGGGGATGGAATAAGTGGCGCCGCTGGAAGAGCCGCTTTCCACGGGCAGCGAGCGCGACAGGGCGCTGACAATGCCCTGGGTCATGGTGCCCGACAGGCCGTAAGGATTGCCAATGGCGATGGCCAGCTGGCCCACCTTCACCTGGCTCGAATCGGCCAGAATGACCGGATGAAGAGATTCAGCCGCCACATCCACTTTGATGACCGCCAGGTCGCTGGCAGGGTCCGCACCCACCAGGGTTGCGGGCACGGTCAGCCCATCCGCAAAAGTGACATTGATTTTGGTGGCGCCATCAACCACATGATTATTGGTAACGATATGCCCATCCGTATCCCAGACAAAGCCTGAACCCAGTCCTTCCTGCAGGGGCTGCGAAGCGCCCCGCCGGGTGAAGGGCGAATTAAAGGCATCCGTAGCCGGAACCCATACTTGAATGTTCACCACCGAAGGGTTCACCTGATCGTAAATTTGTGAGAGGGTGCCCTGCAGGGCTGCCACTTCGCCATTGAGATTGCCGGAAATCATCACCGCCGGCTCAGATTTCTGCACAGTCACCGGCGCCGCGGCCTTTTCGGTGGATGCCGTTTGAGATTGCGCGGTCAGCAGACCGGCAGCGCCGCCCAGCGAGAAGGATAGAACCGGGGCGCACCCTGAAAGCAGGATGGCCAGTACAAGAATGGATGTCATCGCAAGTCGTTTCATAAAAAAAACCTCCTTACAGGTTTTGCTCCGTCTGGCGGAGAGAATTTTCAGTCAAACCTGACCTGAAAGAGATTGTAATCAGGTATCATGACAGAAAGATGAAATTAATAAATTTCTTATTTTGCTGCTGCCGCAACTGGCCGGGGTTTCTTCTGCAGACGCACCGCCAGCCAGTAGGTGGTCATGAACACCACGCTCAAAGCCGTCCCCGCATACATCACCTGCGCCAGGGGCAGGCTGCTGTCTGAACCGGTCAGCAGCCCGTGGATGGCGGCGACCCAAAACAGGGCCAGTCCTGCCAGGTGAATCAGGCGGGAAAGCCGCGCGCCAATCACGCGGCGCAAATAAGCCGTCAGGGTGACGGCCGCCATCACATATAACGCCAGGGAACCCAGGCCCACCCATTCCGGCCGGTATGCAGCCGTGAACGGCAGCAAAATATCGTTGAGAGAAAAAGGCGTGTATTGGTCAAACAATAAAGCCGCCGCATGCAAACCAGCAAAAATCAGCGCCAGCAGCGAAATCGTCTCATGCAAATCATAGGCGCTCAGCCCTGAAAGCCAGGGGTCAAAAAGTCGGCTGGCCATGGCCAGCCCCCACAGGGTTGAAAGCCACAGCAGTAAAAACGCCGTCAGCGCGGCCGCCCGGGTAATATACCAGGGCAGGCTGCCGGCTTCCATCGGCAGCAGGCTGAACAACACCTGCCCCATCTGCGCCCCGGCAGGGGTTTGGGGCGAAACTGCCAGCGCCAGGGCCAGCAGCACCATTCCCGCCAGCACCGTCAGCCCGGCCGCCAGGTAAAACAGACGCCATAAAGAGGCGCGTTCCTCACGCAATTCTTCTTGATTTTTCGGCATCACAGAGATAACTCCTCGCGTTTTCCGATCCCCACAGCCGCCCGCGGGTATCCACCGCAATAAAGGCGGCATCCGGGTGCCTGCCGCTGAGCCAGGCTGCGCCTTTGGGGCCGGCAATCAGCATGGCTTTGGCCAGCGCCTCAGCCCGCGCCGTGTGGTCTGCAATGGCCGTCACACTCACCCAGGGAGAATGCGCCGGAAAGCCGGTGCGCGGGTCAATCAGGTGGTGCTGGTTCTGGCCGTTTTGCCGCCAGCGGCGGTGGGTGGTAGTGGAAGTGGCCACGCCTCCCGACTCAATATTGAGCATGGCCAGGGTGTGCTCTGAAACAAAGGGATCTTCAACCGCCACCTGCCAGGATCCTTGCAGCGGACGGCCGCAAAAATGGAAATCGCCGCCCGCATCCACAACGCAGTTGGAAGCAAAAGTTGAAAAATAGCGCGCCGCCTGTTCGGCGATCCAGCCTTTGGCGATGCCGCCCAGGTCAATGCGCATGCCAGCCGGCAAATGGACAGCCTGCCTGTCTCCATCCAGTTCCACCGGGCCAAAATTCATCACATAAGATCCCGGCTCACCCATGGCGCGGTGCGGCGGCAGCCCTTCCCTCAGGTCATCCATGCTGCGGTCATATCCGGCCTCTTCCAGCAGCGGCAAAATGGCCGGGTTGAACAGGCCGCCAGTTTCTTCATGGTAACGGCGCGCCAGGCTGACTACTTCGAAAAGCTCGGGCGAAGCTTTGAACCATTTACCCGCCGAGAGGTTGAGGGCGCACAATTCACTGCTGGCTGAAAAACGGGTGAACCGCGCTTCCTGCCGCTGGATGAAGGTCCTGGTCTGGCGGAATCCTTCCGCCAGGCTGGCCGGGTCGCCTTCGGCTGCCAGCAAAATACTGGTATTCATGGCGCGAAACGCATCGTACTGCATCAGCTTCCCCGTGTACGCAGGCGCGGTCCCGTTGAAGGCTGGCTGCTGTTGAAATTGGAAGGCAGGCGCTGGAATGAGCGGCCTGAGCTTTGCGTGGGCAGAGGCGCCAGGGTGGGCAGCGGCGCCGCATTTTGCACTGTGGATGGGCTGGTATCTTTTACAGGCTGTTGGGCCAGGCCAATGAGGAAGAAGCCGCCTATAAAAGTGGCCAGAGCCGCCGCGCCAATCCAGATTTTCAGCCCCCAGCGTATGATTTGATTTTTCATGCTATTCTCCTTTCTTTGCCGGAATAAGCCGGTCAATCGTCATCACCTTCGCTCTGGTTGACGTGAACCTGTCCGCTGGAGTCAATACGGATCACGCCGCGCTCCTGGAGCGCCGAAACCAGGCGTTGATATTCGCTCAGGGAACGGCTGGTTTCATCCAACTGCTGATTGAGCTGTAAAACTTGCGCCTGCAGGTCCGCTTCGCGCGCCTGATATTCTGCAATGCGCGCCTCAAGCTGCTGTGCATGGGCTTCCAGGGCGGCCGCATCAGCAGATGCCGCCGCGGGGGTTGATACGGCCGGGTTGGCCAATCGGGCCGCCACCAGGGCATTCAACCCCACGGCCATGACACCAAAAACCAGAAACAACCCTGTCACCAGGCTGGCGATGATAGCCGGTCCTTTTTTCATCAAGTCACCTCCAAAAACAATTCAATAATCCCAAATCATTATCTGAAGTATAATGACTCAACATGACAAAGAGATGAAAGTTGATAAAATTACTCTTAATATCAAAAAACACATCAAAGCCTTCATTTCGGTTTCATTTTCCTGTCATCTTTTTGTTTTATAATAAACACGTTGATGATTCTGTTCCCAAGGAGGATGACGTGCGCGTTTTGCTGGTTGAAGATAACCGCCGGTTGAGCAATTCGGTCCGCCTGAGTCTGGTGGATGCCGGTTATGCGGTGGATTGCGCGTTTACTGGAAACGAAGGTCAGGATTTGGCCGAAATGACCCCTTATGATGTGATTATTCTGGATATCATGCTGCCCGAAAAAAACGGCCTGGATATCTGCCGCGACCTGCGGAAAAAGCGCATCAACACCCCTGTGCTGATGCTGACGGCGCGCGACACCATTGATGACCGGGTGGCAGGTCTCGACAGCGGTGCCGATGATTACCTGGTGAAGCCTTTCGCCATTGAAGAACTGCAGGCCCGCCTGCGCGCTCTGCTGCGGCGCGAATCGGAAAACAAGTCGGGCCAGCTTCATCTGGCCGATTTAACCCTCGACCCCGCCACTCATTATGTGCAGCGCGGCGGCGTCAAAATTGACCTGACCGCCAAAGAGTTTTCCCTGCTCGAATTCTTTATGCGCCACCCCAACCGCCTGATCACCCGCGAAATGGCCGAAAGCCATATTTGGAGCTATGATTTCCAGGCCTCCTCGAATGTGATAGATGTGTATATCCGGCGTCTGCGCTCCAAAATTGACGACCCCTTTGAGGTCAAGCTGCTCGAAACAGTTCGCGGTTCAGGCTACCGCCTGCGCCTGCCCGACGCGCCGCCTGCTCATCATGGCAACCTCTAAACCTATCTCGCGTTTCACTTTTTTTCACAGCATCCGCTTCCGCATGGCGCTGTGGTTCACCCTGGTGCTGGCGATGGCGCTGCTGATGTTCAGCCTTTTCGTATACTTTCGCGAATCCCGTTCCACTTACGATGACGCAGCTGCACGCCTGATGGTGCGGCTGCGCGAACTGAACCTGGCGCTTCAAGAATCAGGCTCGGAAGATAATTTTTCATCCCCGCAAATCCTCACCCCCATGTCTTTGGGACCGTTTTCCCTGCAGCGCGGCGAACTGGTGATCATTACCGATCAAAGCGGGAACCTGATCAATTTTTGGGGGCCCATTGATGAAGCCGCAGCAGCCCAGCTTGCCACCATGTCGGTCAGCACGGACAACAAGGACCGCAGGGGGGTTTTTCCGGCTAACATTCAATACAGTCTTGATGCCCAACCCGATGAGTATGTCAATATCAGCGCCCCCATCGGCCAGGAAGGGCAAATTCTCGGCCGGGTGATCATCGGCGAACCGGTGGATCCCACTCATGCGCTCCCCCGGCTCGTACTCACCCTGGTGCTTTCTGGCCTGATCACTCTGACGGCGGCCGCTTATGGCGGTTACTGGCTGGCCGGGCGCACCCTTAAACCGATCAAAGAAATCATCCACACCGCTCAAGAAATCAGCGGCAGCGACCTGGACCGGCGGCTGAACATTCAAACCCGCGACGAGCTGGGTGAACTGGCCGGCACCTTTGACCAGATGCTCGACCGCCTGCAGGCGGCATTCACCCGCCAGCGCCAGTTCACCGCCGATGCCAGCCATGAGCTGCGCACCCCACTCACCATCATGGGCCTTGAAACCAGCCGCGCCCTTTCTGCCGGCCGTAACCTGGAAGAAATCCGCGCCGCCCTGAAAATCATCCAATCAGAAAATGAATTCATGACCCGCCTGGTGGGTGAATTATTAACCCTGGCGCGCATGGATGCCGGGCAGGTGGCGCTGCGCCGCGACCCGCTGGACCTGAGCGACCTGGCATTGGATATTGTTGAACGCTATGCGCCCATTGCTGCGCGTAAAGAGATCATCCTTGAGGCAGGTGAACTGCCTGAGTTGACCATCTGCGGCGACCGGCCCTTCCTCGGCCAGATGATCGGCAACCTGGTGGACAATGCCATCAAATATTCGCCGGCTGGCAGCCGGGTGCTGGTGGAAACCGGCCAGGATTCCGGCCAGGCCTGGGTCAAAGTCAGTGATAACGGACCTGGCATCAGCCCCGAGCATCTGCCCCATATTTTTGACCGTTTTTACCGGGTGGATGGCGCGCGCTCGCACAACCAGCCCGAAAATGACGCCCCCGCCGGAAGCGAACCGGTCACCGGCAGCGGGCTGGGCCTCTCCATTGTGCAGTGGATTGTGGACGTGCACGGCGGCCGTATAAAGGCCGAAAGCGAACCCGGCAAAGGCAGCCTTTTTGAAGTGCGCCTGCCGCTGGCACCCGAAGCGCCCGCTTCATGAACACTTCTCCGGAACCCGACGGGTTCCGGAGAAGTGTTTTAATGCCAGAAATGCCTATTGAAGCTTCAGGCCCGCGGGCGTACAATAACGCAATTGAGACAGAATAAGTCTTATTTATGCCGTGTTCGAAAGGATGATCATGAAAACCCGGTCCAAAAACCTCAAGCAAAAAAATCCGCAATTGATCTGGATCATTGGCGCGGCAGTGCTGCTGGTGGGCAGCCTGGCCGCATTTACCCTTTCCGGGCAGAATGCCGGTTTGATGGGTGATCCGGTGGCAATCGCTTCAGCTGAGCACGTCTCCCCAGATAAGGATCCATCCGCATATTACCAGACCAATCCGCCGGCCGGCGGCCCGCATTTTCCCACCGATTTTAAAGCCGGTTTTTACCAGGAAAGCGACCTGGCCAACCTGCCTGCCTACCCGGAAGGCTACCTGGTTCACAATCTTGAGCATGGTTATGTGATTTTCTGGTACAACTGCGCTGCACCGGGTGCCGGCGACTGCGCTGCATTTAAGCAAACTCTGAAAGGCGTGATGGATGAATTTAACGGGGTCAAATTGATAGCATTCCCCTGGCGTAAACTGGATGTCCCTCTGGCGGTCGCTTCATGGGGGCGGCTGCTCAAACCTGCCAGCCCCGACCCGCAAACATTGCGCAGCTTCATCCGGCGCAATCTCAATCAGGCGCCGGAACCCCACGCTGATTAAGCCTTTCCTCTCACTTGGCCAGGTCTCTCCAAAACTCGTTTGAGATGTGACCGAATTTCGTTTCAAAAAGACTTTGTGATCGCTGGTTTTTTCTCTATAATGGATGATATAAATATATGATTGTTGTCCGGTTAAGGTCATCAGGATGGATGAGAACATCTTACGCCTTCTGATCATTGAAGATAATGATGACGATGTGTTCTTTGTCGTGCACGAGCTGACACGCGGCGGTTTCAAGCTGGAGTGGAAGAATGTGCAGGACGAAGTTTCACTGCGTCAGGCCATCGCCAGCCAGTCGTGGGATGCGGTCATCACCGATTACAAACTGCCCCAATTCAATGGTCCTCAGGCGCTGCGTCTGCTGCGCGAAAACGGGCTGGATATTCCCATCATTGTTGTTTCCGGCACCATTGGCGAGGCCACCGCGGTGGAAATGATGCGTGCAGGCGCCAATGATTACTTAATGAAGGGTCACCTGGCCCGCCTGGTGGAAGCGATGCGCCGCGAGCTGCGCGAAGCCGCCGGGCGCGCCGAAAAACGCGCTGCCGAGCAGGCCCAGCGCGAAAGCGAAACCGCCTACCGCGCTTTGTTTGAGGAAAGCCCGGTGCAAATCATGGTCACCCGGCCCGACGGCATCATTCTGGATGTCAACTCAACTTTTTGCCTGGCTACCGGTCTGACCCGCGGCGAAATTCTTGGCAAAACCCCGGTGATGCTGGGCCTGATGAACGAGGAAGACGCACGGGACTTGCGCGACCTGTTAAAAAAGAACGGCGGCATTCTCAAACAGCATGAAACCATTCTTCATTCTGCCAGAGAGGCCATCAACTATGTGCAAATTTCCATTAAGTCTCTGGAGTTAAAAGGCCAGCCGGTCATCATCGCCATGATTGACAATATCACCCCGCGCAAATTGGCCGAAAAGAAGATTATGCTGCAATTGCAGCAGCTTCACGGCCTGCGCGAAGTGGATTCATCCATCAGCACCGGCAAGAATCTTGAAACGTCGCTGCAAATTGTCCTGCGCCTGGCCTGCGAATTGTTGGAAGTCGATTCAGCCTGTCTGTCCCTGCTGCACGCCAGTGGATCGCACTTTGAACAAACCTACAGCCAGGGCGACTTTTGCTCCAGCGGCGATGCTTCTGAGCTGCCAATCACCCTGGCATGGCAGGCTGTCAACCAGCGGAAAACCATCACATTGAAAGCCGGGGCCTCTGCCGCCCCGCCAGCGATGCAAAAAGCCGGCCTGCTGATCAGCTGCGCTGCCCCGGTCATGCTGAATGATGAAATCAAGGGGGTGCTGGAAGTCTTTTCAAAACAACACCTGAACGCTCCTGAAACGGAATGGGTCAGCTTTCTGGAGACCCTGGCTGGCCAGGCAGCTATTGCTGTGGCCAACGCCACCCTGCTGACCAGCCTGCGCAGCAAAAACCAGGAACTGAGTGAATCGTATGAAAGCACCATTGCCGGCTGGGCGCGCGCACTGGAAATCCGTGACGAAGAGACGCACGGCCACTCAGAACGTGTGCTGTCGCTGGCAGTGCAGGTGGCGCAGGCATTGAACATGCCCGAAGCTGAGCTGGCGCATTTCAGGCGCGGTGTGCTGCTGCATGATATTGGAAAAATCGGCATTCCCGATTCAATCCTGTTAAAACCCGGCCCGCTGGATCCTGAGGAATGGAAGATCATGCGGCGCCACCCTGAGTTTGCCTACCGCCTGCTCAAAGATATTCCTTTCCTTCTGCCAGCGCTGGATGTGCCTTACGGGCATCATGAACGCTGGGATGGTTCCGGCTATCCGCGCGGACTGAAAGGTGAAGAAATTCCCCTCTCGGCGCGCATTTTCGCCGTGGTGGATGTGTGGGATGCCCTGACCAATGACCGGCCTTATCGCAAAGCATGGTCCGAAGCTCAGGCTGCGCAGTATATGAAAGACAATGCCAATGTTCAGTTTGATCCGCGCATTGTGGATGTTTTCCTGAAGCTCGTTTCTTCCACCCAATCCTGATCTGCTCTCCAAGAAATGCCAAATATGCCTATTGAAGCCGAGCCGCTGGAGTTTTATGATTTAAGAGTCTGGCGCTTGTGACGGCTCGAAGCGCAGCCCAAATTAGAGGTATGAAAAGGATGCGATATGAATAAACTCTTTGGTAAGCACATTTCTCCGTTTGCCGATGCGCCGCTGGTGGCATCCATTTTGAACGATTCACGCTGGTCGTGGCTCTGGCTGGTGATCCGCCTTTATCTGGGATACACCTGGCTCAACTCTGGCTGGGGCAAAATCACCTCCGCCGCCTGGATGGACGGCGGCACGGCCCTTAAGGCTTTCTTCGAACGCGCCGTGCTGATTCCTGAGGCGCCGGCCCGCCCGGCCATCTCTTTTGACTGGTACCGCAGTTTTCTGCAGATGCTGCTGGACGGCGGGCATTATGTCTGGTTTGCCAAGCTGGTGGCTGTGGGTGAAATTTTGATCGGCATAGCCCTTATCCTGGGCCTTTTCACCGGCCTGGCGGCTTTCTTTGGCGGCTTCATGAACTGGAACTTCATGATGGCTGGCACCGCCAGCACCAACCCGGTGATGCTGGTGCTCTCCATTCTGCTTGTTCTGGCCTGGAAAAACGCCGGTTATTTGGGCCTGAGCCAGTGGACCCTGCCGCTGATTGGGGTACCGTGGCAGCCGGGGACCCTGTTCAAAAAGAAAGCCTGAGCCTTACCCTGAAAATAGAAAAACCCGCCGGCGGATGTTGATGCGCCGGCGGGTTTTTCATGATGCTGAAAGCGCTTAATCGAGGATCAGACGCGCCCGCTGGAAACGTGCCAGGCCGAAGGCCACCAGGCCCAGGTCAAAAACCAGAAAGACGGCGCAGGCCGCCCAAAGAGCCGGCACTGGCGGCGTGTTCACCAGAAAATTGTTGACCGCAGCCAGCATGTTTGACGGCAGCATTGGCCCCAAAATGGTTGGAATGAACACCAGCGCCAGAAAGGCAAGGCTCATTTTCTGGTAGGCCTGGCGCACGGTGCTGGAGCGCAGCGACACCAGCACGCCGATGGCGCTGATCAGGGTCATCAACAGCAGGGTGATCACCAGCCAGACGGCAAAGAAATCGAGGGAATAGAAAAGAAACTGGCCTTTGCCGTAGGTCACGTTGATGGTGATAGTGGCTGCCATCAGCCCGCCCAGTTGAATGCTCCAGCCAAAAAGCACCGAGGTGAGCAGCTTGCCCGCGAAAATGCCGCGGTCGGGCATGCGGCTGGCCAGCAGCGTTTCCAGGGTGTGGCGCTCGCGTTCGCCTGCAAAGGCGTCCGTCACCGTGCCGGCCACCGCCAGCATGGGCATCCAGCACCAGATAAGGGAAAGCATGGGAATGCTGAACCATTCCGCACCCACCTGGGTGGGCATCAGCACGCCAATCAGAAAAACCATCACCCCCCAGTTTACCAGGGCGCTGCGCAGGCCGCGCTGACGAAACAGCTCGCGCCATTCTTTCCATAAAATTGAAACAATATCGTTAATCATGGTCTTCTTCCTCCATCAGGGTCAGGAAGGTCTCTTCGAGACTGGCCTGCCCCTTGCGAACTTCATCAATCTGCACGCCCTGCGTGACCATCAACTGGATCAGGGGCGAGGTATCGGTGTTTTTATCCTTTAAATCGAGGGTCAGGTGGTGATCGTGCTGTTCAAGGCCGCTGACCAGGGGGTGGCCACGCAGCGCCTCAAGGGCAGCCGGGCTGAAATTGCGCCCCACAATTTCCAGGCGCGGCGCACCGGAAGCCATGCGCAGTTCATCGGGCGAGCCGATTTTGAGAAGCTGCCCTTTGCGGATGACAGCCACCTGCGAGCACAGTTTTTCGGCTTCGGCCAGGTTGTGAGTGGTGAGGAACACCGTCACCCCCTGCAGGCTGGCCAGCTGCGCCAGGTCGTCACGCAGGGCCGCTGCCGCCAACGGATCCAGCCCGGCGGTGGGCTCATCGAGAAACACCAGCTGAGGCCGGTGCAGAATGGCGCGGGCAATGGCCAGTTTCTGCTTCATGCCGCGGCTCCAGCTGCCAACCTGTTCCTTGCGGCGCTCCCACAGCCCCAGCCCGCTCAACAGTTCCTTAATGCGCGCGCTGCGCTCGCCGGCGCTCATGCGCCACACCCGCCCGTAAAATTCAAGGTTATCTTCGGCGTTCAGGCGCTCATAAAGACCGGTATGTTCCAGCAGGGCGCCGCAGCGCTCGCGGATGCCGTCAGCCCCGCTGCGGGTATCCAGGCCCAGCACTTCGGCCCGCCCGCGGGTGGGTTCCAGCAGGCCCAGCAGCACCCGGATGGTGGTGGTTTTCCCCGAGCCGTTGGGGCCCAGGTAACCAAAGACAATGCCCTGGGGAATTTCAAAACTCAGCCCGTTCAAAGCGCTGAGAGTGCCGAAATCGCGGCCCAGGTTTTCAACACGAACAGCAGAAACAGCTTGCATATTTTTCTCCTTATAACGACGCAGCGATGCGTTTGAGGCGTTCGCGGTAGGCTTCAAAAGCCGCCCGCCCGTTCTCGGTAAGGCTGCACAGGGTCTGCGGCACCTTGCCGCGAAAACGTTTTTCGATGGATAGATATCCGGCCTGCTCCAGACGGGTGAGATGGGCCGAAAGGTTGCCCTTGCTCAGGCCTGTCTCGCGCAGCAGGTAAAGAAAATCGGCCTGCCCGGCGGCATAGAGGATGGTGACAATCATCAGGCGCGCCGGCTCATGCAGCAGGCGGTCCAGATCGTTCAGGTCGCTGAGCGTGCCGCTCACAGCTCATCCTCCGCGGCCGGCGCGGTGCTGCGCAGGTAATGGATAAGCACCGCCGCCCCGCTCACCATCCAGATTAATCCGGCTGCACCGATCATCCCCGCCATGTTCAGCGGATCAGGCACCTGCGCCCAGGTGATCAGCGCGCCGGTAATCACCAGCAGCGGCGCCTGCGCCATAAACCGCAGCAGGTTCATCTGCCAGCCAATGAAAAACAGCGCCGTCCCCATCGCAATGCCCACCAGCAGAGGGGTGAAGTTGGCTGCGGCCGGAAAGGAACTGAAGACCGCAATCAGGGCCGCCAGCGGCGCAGCCGTCAGCGCAGCAACAATACGTTTGGATTTTCCACGGCGCGGATAGCTGACATAGCCGGTGCGCGGATAGGTGAGGCGTTCTTTAAGTGCCTTCACCCCCCGCGACACCAGCCACCACGCCGCCAGAATAAGCAGCGGCTGGCCAATCGCCAGCAGCCACACGTAAGGCGATCCATCGGGAAAGCTTCCGGCAGCCAGAATCCAGCCGGCCATCAATGTAATCATCAGCCCTGCGCCAATTTCGCTCAGACCGTCAATATACCAGTAGCGCTGCGTGCGCTGGATCATGTTTTTCAATTCATCCGGCATAATATATCCTCGCAAACCGGTTTGTGATACAAACCTTATGCCATTATATCCCTATCTGAACGCCTGTCAAGAGCTATAATAATGGCAACTGCTCAGCCAGCCTGAAAAATGCCGGCGGCGGGAAGTGCATCCCGTCCGCCGGCAGAAACAAACCCCCTTTAGTAATTGCTCAGGCATAACATAAAAGGGCCAACTAAACCGCTCCCTGAGCGCTTGCCCTCGCTACTGCGGGGGCCTGTCCTCACGCAGTGGGGACGCCTGCCTCGTGAAACGGGGGCGAGGGAGCTTAGAACATCAGAAAGACCTTCACGCTGGCTTCGACCCTCTGGCGCCCCCTGCGAGGGCAAGAGGGCAGGCAACCTCCGCTTCGCGAAGGCAGGGGCTCAGCCAGTGGTATATGCTCAACTGGCTGAGTAGTTTGACAATGTCATATTCCAGCATTTCCTGATTTTTTATCCCTTTCAATCAGGAAATTAACCGCCCGTGGTTTTTTGTCTCCCCTTCGGGGAGACAAAAAACCACGATTAACAGTCGCCCCCTCCCGAAAATCGGGAGGGGGTCGGGGGGTGGGCGATGAATAATCTTAATGTGACATTGTCGAAGGAGTTCCCCCCTTTAATCTTTTACACCAGGCGCTTCATCAACGATTGAATATCTTCGCTCAGGAAGGCATACAGCGGCACCTCCAGCATGGTGTGCGCGCCGGGGGCCATGCGCGTGGCGGCGCGGGCCGAAGCCACCAGCACCTGGGCTGTGGAAGCCGGGTTGTGGAAGGTGGTTTCAAAATGCAGCAGTTGGTTGTCCACGCCGCTGGCGCCGCCCTTGCGGTCCACGGTGATGCGGTGGCCCATGTCCATCAGCGGGGCCACATCGGCCACCTGGAACACGCGCACATCATCGTGCGAGAAATACGGGTCCTGCAAAACCCGTCCTTTCACCTCTTCCAGTTCAGCGCCGTCTTCAAGCACCAGATACAGATCGCGCTTGTGGCAGCCGGGGTCGCCCGGACGGGTGATGGAGAGGGCATCCTTCACCCCGGCGTACGACTTGGCGCAGACCGTGTGGCCCATGCTCATGCCCGGCCCGTAACAAACATAGGTGAGGCCGGTGGGCGCCCAGATTTCGAAGAGCGCGCGCACCATGGTGCTGACGCCCGGGTCCACTCCGCTGCCCATGATGGCCGCCACATTGCCCTGTTTGGCAGCCGGGTCGAGCGCGCCGCGCAGCTTCATGAAGGGATCGCCGTGCATATCAAAGCAATCTACTGTGGCAATGCCCTCGGCCAGCAGGGCCGGAGCCACTTTTTCCACTGTGCGGGTGGGCACGCCCAAAATCACCACATCGGGCTTTTCGGGCAGGTCTTTCACGGCAGCGGCCACCGGCAGGGTGGGCCAGTCGGCGCGCACGGCGGGAAGGCGGCTTTCCAGCTCAACAATACCCGCCAGGGTCATATCCGGAGCGCGTTTCACGCCCTGGGCGGCGTACTGGCCAATGTGGCCGTAGCCCATCACAGCAACTTTCAAGGGTTGGGTCATAAATCATTCCTCCTGTGGACGTCCGCGGAACACAAAGCTGATGGAAGCGCCCAGTTGAACATTGGCTTCCAGGCCTGTGTAAAGCGGATCGGTAATTTTGATGATGATATTCATATGATTGGGAAAATGGGTCAGGTCGTAGCCAGCCAGTTCGCCAATTTCGCGGCCTTCCACAAACACCCGGTCGCCCACCCACATCACCCCGCCTTCAATGATTTCAAAATAGCCCAGATATGAAATGGCATTGACGGTTTTGTTGGGAGCGGCATCCTCATTGGTGAGGATCAGTTCGTGGGTTTCGCCTTTGATGACCGCGCGCGAGGGGTAGGGGCAAAGTTCAAGGCCGCGCTGGGGGGCGCGGGCATGTAAAATGCAGTTCATCCGCCCGATGATGGGCGAATGGGCCGCGCAGGGGAAGCGGGTATCGAGAATTTTTTGAACGTGGGGGTCAGGGCTCATTGCATCTCCTTTCAGGGATCAGGTGAGTTGGAGCAGGGACAGAACATCGGGGTGGGGTTCCTGCAGCATATCATAAACCGGCAGCTGCGGCGCCGCCTGGCGCACCGCCTGCAGCAGGTCCGCGGCTGGCACAAAATCGGGTACATAAGCGCCGGTTTGCGGCTGGTAATGCGGAAAAAACGGGTTGACCGTCATCAGGCGCACCGGCAGGCTGCGGGCCACGCTCAGGCCAATCTGCAGTTCGCCGGCTGCGTGCATCACGGCTTTCCAATCCAGCGGGCTGCCGCTGGCCGCCAGGTTAAGCGGGCTGCCAAAGTGCAGCTGCCCGCCGGCCATCTGCGGCAGCAGTTCCAGCAGCAGGGCCGGGTCGCAGGCGCCCGGAATGGCCAGGCGCAGGCCCCGGCTGAGGGCGGGCAGGGCCATGCCGCGCAGCAGCGAGCCGCCAGGACAGGGGGTGAAGCCAGCGGTCTGTTCAACCTGCGGAAGCTGGAAAAGCCCGGCCAGGGCAGCGGCGTGGGCGGCAATGGCCGGAATACGTTCATCGTAGGCGGCGCCGGTGGCCAGCACCAGCCCATCGGCGGCGTTCATCGGCGCCACGCGGTTGAGAGCGCCGTCCAGCATGGCCAGGTCCACACCCAGCGCCTCAAGGCGCTCCAGCAGCAGGCGGATATCCGCCGCCCGGTTGGGACCGGCCGCCAGCACCTCGCCAGCCTGCTCCACCTGGGCCAGCACCACCCGCCCCAGAATGGTTTGGATGGGCAGCACAGCTTCCACTCGGCAGACGGCGGTGCTGGTTTTGAGGCATTTTTCGGCGGTGGCCAGCCAATCGCCGGGCTGCAGCTCAAAGCGCGGCTTGGGCAGCCCGGTGATGGTGTCGCGATTCTCGCCATCATAGCCTATGCTGGTCAGCGCCAGGCGCAAACCGGCGCGGTGCGCCGCGGCCAGCACAAAGCGAGCCGTGGTGGTTTTGCCGGTGTTCTTGGCGGTGCCAGCGAAGCCGATGGTGTTCATGCGCGGCGGATCACCGTTCCGCGGCCGGTGCGGCCGGGATAGAGACCGTCATCCTGGCTGCCAAACACGCCCTCATAGATGGAGGCGACAAAGTCACCGCGCACGGCGGCCTGTTCCAGCACTTCGGTGATGCCAGCCTGAATCTGCGCCATCAGATCCTGCTGGCGGGCACTGGGGGTGAGCTTAAGACTGCCGTCAAAGCGCAGGCGGTCTTTCACCGCGCGCAGGGTATCCACGCGGGCAGGCACGGAGATGGGGCCTTTGGAGTACGCTTCGTCAGATGAGGCGATGGTGGCAGCGGTGACGCCCACAGCGCTGGCCAGGGCTGCATGCGAGGCGGTGGCCATGGCCGACTGCACCCGGTCAGAAGAGTGGGTCATGAAGCCCACCGGTTCGCCCGGCCAGACCGGGGTATCGAGAATCTGCTTCCAGACCAGCAGCTTGGCCACGTTCATATCCACCATGTTGTCGTCCATCTGTCCGCTGATGGTCATATAAGGAGAATAGCACAACAGGGGCTTGGGAATGGGCCGCGCGCCCAGCTTCAGGCCAAGCATCATCATCACCAGAATACCGGCAAACGTTTTGTGCGGCGGCACGCCGCTCAGCTCATCATTGCCGGGGATGTCAAAGGGGATGCCGTATTGCGAGGCCAGCATCACCGAGTAGATGCCGTCGGCCGTCAGGCGTTCCGGGTCGGTGCCGCCGCCGGTGGCGCCGTAGGGAATGTTGATTTTGAACAGGTCGGCGCCGGCGGCGCGGCCAAGCACCTGGGTTTCGGGCGTGTTCAGGCCGCGGTGGCCGCGCACGTTCCACAGGGTGGCCGGTTCAAAGTACTGGTGGATGAAGCTGAGGTTTTCCAGGGTCAGGATGGTGCCGTCGTGTTCGTGGGTCAGGTAACCTTCAATCAGGCCTTCGCGCTGCGCCCCCCACGAGGGGTCAAAATGCAGCACGCCGTCAATGCCCCAGGCTTCCATGGTTTTGATGTGCATCACATCCATCACCGGGCAGCCTGTGCCATATTGCGAGAAGAAAAGGGTCTTCTGGTCGCCGTGGCGCAGCGAGCCGAAATCGGGGTGCGGGCGCGAAAAATCGGGCATATTCTCAATTTCGCTCTTTTCCAGCCAGCGCACGCCTGAGGGCAGCCGGCCTTCACGGTAAAAAGCCTGAATTTCGCTGTCGCACAGGCTGATGTAGCGTTCGAGCAGCGCCTGGCGGGTTGGGGTGGGTTCGGAATCGCGGCGGCCAACCCCCTCGGCGATCATTTCAGCGCGCACCTTGGCGCGTTCAATGCCGGCGGAGGTTTTATCAGCGGCCCAATGCAAAGCCTGGGCGGTGATGGTATCGAGCAGGGCTTCAATTTTGCTGTCGTTAAAACGGTAGGTGAAGCCTTCAGTCACCTGCGGTTTGGCGCGCGCCGCCGTGACTTCCAGGCGGGCCGCTTCCACCGGCTTGCCTTCAAGAAAAGCCAGAATTTCGGGCATTTTCAGCTCACCCACAAAGCAGGCGTCAAAGCCCAGCTCAGCACCGGCTTCCTGGGTGAGGGCCATGCCGCCCACGCCCAGGCGGGTGGTTTCGCGCAAACCAGCCGCTTCGGCCAGGTCCACCAGGTGGCCCAGAATTTCCCCCACCTTGTAGCCGAGGGTGCGGCTGATGAGGATGGCAACCGGTTTTTCCTGGAGGGCTTTTTCAATCACCTCTTCAGCGGTGGTGCCGGGGGGCATGGCCACGGCATCGTAACCAGCCTCGCTCAGGCGGCGTTTGAGCAGTTTAACCGCATTATCGTGCACAGGATCGAGAGGAGCCAGCAGCACTTTTTTCATGCCTGACCTTCCTTTCGTTCCATCCAGCGGTAATGGTCGCCGGGGTGGTGCATATAAGCGCGCAGACGCACGCGCGCCCCCCAGCCGCGGTGTTCCAGAAAAACGATATCTCCGTGCGGCAGGCCCAGCTCCGCGGTGAGCTGTTCGGCCAGGCCGCGGGCTTCCTCTTCGCTTTCGCAGTAGAAATACGTTTCGAGATCAATGGCGTCAACAATCCGGTCGGAAGCTTTCATAAAATTGCTCCTGTTGTGAGAACCAGAAGGGGCAGGATCGGGTGGTGACCCATTCCTGCCCCTTGCAAACAGAGCCGTGGAAGGAGGCGCACAGCTCTGGATGACACACCCTCCCTCAGCCAGCGTTCAGCGAGGGCAGGAAAATTTAGAGCATGCCGGCCGTGCGGGCGATGATTTCGATGGCCTTGAACATGGCCTTGACCGCCATGCGGGTGGGACCTTCCATCAGGCGGCCTTCTTCATCCACATTACCCACGCCGTTGGACACCAGAATATTGGCATCGTAGGCGATGGTGGGGATCATACCCATCTGCGACATGCAGTTCTGCAGAATGTGGCTGCCGGCGTACATATCTTCAATGGAGAAGATGGGCAGGCCGAATTCGCCGTTGGCCCATGAGTCAACATAGTTGAGTTCAACAGCCAGGCAGTTTGACGATTTGAAAATGCTCCAGCCCTTCTTGAGGGAAGCGGGCAGCAGTTCAAATTCTTCGAGGGTGATGCGGTAGAGGCCTTCGAGGGCATCGAGGGAGATATGCGGGCGTTCCTTGAGAATGCGCATGGCAGCCAGGGCGCCGGCCAGGGCTTCCTTGCCCGGATCGAAACCGACATAGGCGGCCTTGCCGTGAGATGAGAGCGTGCCGTAGCGGGCGCCGTGAATGCCCAGGGCACGGCGAATGAGCACCATGGATTCTTCCTTGCCGATCATCAGACCGCAGGTGGGGGCGCCGGAAGCCTTGTCCATCGAGTAAATGACCACGTCTGCGCCCATCTTGCGGATATCGGCGCCGACAAAAGGCACGCCCCAGGCATTGTCAACGATATAAGGCACATCGTACTGGGCGGCCAGTTCGCTCAGGCCCACCTGCAGGGCAGGGGCGCCGTTGGCGGCTTTCTCGCCGTAGCCGTAGCCGGGGGTGTCGTAACCCAGCGAAGCAAAGCCAACCAGGGTGTCCATGTGGCGAGACGCCACTTCGCCAAAGCGGGCGATGGTCTGGGCGGCATCCACATGCATGAAGCTGGGAATGGGATTGTATTTGATGCCGTGGCAGTCATAGGTGGCGCCAACGGGCTTCACATAGATGGTATCGAGATTGAAGGCGCGCTTGCCCTGCACGCCGTATTCGCCGGCGGCTTCGCCGCGCTCGGCGTTAACTTCCTTGTAGCGGGGCGGGAAGGGGCGGCCGTAAGCGCCCTGGTGGTGCATGTGGCGCTCGTAGGGGGCAATATAGCGGCCGCGGTAGGGGTCGCCGCGCCCGAGGGTCGGGGGCATGCACAGCACATCGTAAGCCACGTTCAGGCCGGCTTCGCAGGTGTTGATCAGGGCAGCATCGTAATCGTCGCCGTAATATTCTTTGACGATATCGCGAATCTTTTCATCGAGCACCGCCGAAGGCAGCACTTTGCGCGCCACATCATGCATGGCATCTTCCACTTCGCGGCCCAGCAGACCGTGGCAGCCTGAAACGGCGCCGGTCAGGCCGATGTTGTTGCGCAGATCGCCAGTGATGCCGATTTCTTCGGCGGCTTTGCGGGCTTCGGCATAAATGGCGCCGGCGTTGGCCTGCAGGTGTTTGTAGAGTTGATATTTAAACTGGAACTTGGACATTTTGAATATTCTCCTTAACGAAATAAATTATTCGGGATAGCTGCGGTTGGGAATGACGGCCTGGCTGCTGGCCAGCTGCACCAGCTCTTTGAAATCCTGGGCTGCAAGGTCGGCCGAGACGCTGTGCAGGTGCTGGCGGGCGGCAGCTTCGGCCTCCACCAGCGCCTTGCTGGCCAGGGCATTGAGGATGGCGCGGTGCTCGTCAACCGATTTTTCAAGCCGGCCGCTCTGGAAATTGGAAAGGGTGCGGTAGCGGCGCAGGTGTTCATCGAGGTGCGCCAGGGTGTCGGCCAGCCAGCGATTAGCCGACTTTTGAATGATGGTATCGTGAAAGCGGCGGTTGAGCTGTGAGGCCAGGGCAATGTTGCCGGCAGCCGCTGCGGTGGCATGCTGTTCAAGCAGGGCGTTCAGGGCGGCGAGGTCCTCCGCGGTGAGCAGAGGGGCAGCCAGGCGGCAGGCCAGGCCTTCGAGCACGGCGCGAATTTCAAAAATTTCAATGATCGTCTCGCGGGAAACCTCGGAGACATAATAGCCCTTGTAGGGAATTTTGGTGATGAAGCCTTCTTTTTCAAGGCGCGAGAGGGCGTCGCGCACGGGGGTTTTGCTGATGCTGAGCTGGCGGGCCAGGTCGGCTTCGACCAGCGTTTCGCCAGGCTTCAGGCGGAAGGATAGGATGGCCTCCTTGATGGCTTCATAGGCCATTTTTTCCAGGGAGGTGGGAGAAGCAACTGGAGCCAGAATATCCGCCATGCGTCGTTCCTTTCTTGATATATCATATATCATATACGATATACCTTATTGTAGGCAGGTTAAGCGCGTTTGTCAAGAGGGGAAAAGCCAAAAGTGACAAAATTCATAAGGGACATGGACAACAGGCGGGGTAAAGAAACCTTCATCTGGCCTGCTCCTTCCGCGGGAAAATGTGTATAATGGTCTTGAATCACCATTTTCATCATTTTTCAAAGGATGGCGCCCATGTCAGATTTAACCGGACGGGAAATTGGACGGTACCATATTGTGCAGCGGCTGGGCGAAGGCGGCATGGCTGTGGTTTACAGGGCCTATGATACGCGTCTGGAGCGCGAGGTGGCCATCAAATTCATCCGCATGGATCAGATTCCTCCGGCAATGCTGGAGAATATGCTCAAACGCTTTGAACGCGAAGCCAAGGCGCTGGCGCGCCTCAAGCACCCCAACATCATCTCGGTGTTCGATTACGGCGAGTTTGAAAATGCCCCCTACCTGGTGATGGATTACATGCCGGGCGGAACCCTGAAAGCCCAGGTGGGCACGCCGATGAATACGGCAACTGCCCTCAGCCTGGTGCTGCCCATTGCCGATGCCCTGGCCTATGCCCATGAACAGGGCATTGTCCACCGCGACATCAAACCCGCCAACATCCTGATGACCCAGCGCGGCACGCCCATGCTTTCTGATTTTGGCATTGCCCACCTGCTCGATTCCGGCGACGCGCACACCCTCACCGGCACCGGCGTGGGCATCGGCACCCCCGAATACATGGCGCCGGAGCAATGGGAAGGAAAAGCCGGCCCGGAAGTGGATATCTACGCCCTGGGTGTGGTGCTTTACGAACTGGTGACCGGGCGCACACCCTTCAAGGCCGATACCCCCATGGCGGTGATGATCAAGCAGATCAAGGATCCCCTGCCGCGGCCTTCCATGTTTTCACCGGAAGTGCCGGATGACCTGGAGCGGGTGCTCTTCAAGGTGCTGGCCAAAGATCCAGCCGAGCGCTACCCGGATATGAACAGTTTTATCGCCGCCCTCACCGCCCTGCAGCAAAGCGCGGCCACCCTTCAGGCACCCATTAAACCCTCTTTTCCACAGCCCCAGGCAGATCCTTTCCAGACGGTGGTTTCCGCTCCCAACCGGCCTGCACCGCCGCCCCAGGCAGATCCTTTCCAGACAGTGGCCTCCACCCCTGACCGGCCCATGCCGCTACCCCCGCCGCCGCCTCCGCCGCCTTCCCCGGCAAAACCGGCGGGCAAAGGCCTGCCGGTCTGGCTGTGGGCTGGCGGCGCCATCATCGTTATCATCCTCTGTGTGCTGGCTGCGCTGGTGGGCCTGGGGGCCGTTGGCCAGGGACCGCTGGCAGCCCTGTTTTACCAGGCTGCCGAACCGGTGCCGACTGCCGCGCCTTTACCCCCCATTGACCAGCCCACCCCGGCGCCGCTTCAGCCCACGCCAGCGCCGCGCCTGCCCACCCCCACCCATATCAACCCGGATAAGAACACCCCTCTGCCTGTCAAACCCACAAAGCCGGTCAGCAACGAAGCCGATTGCTACAAGCCGGAGGTGTACTGCGTGGGTCTGGTGACCAGTGTGGGCGGGATTAAAGATTCAAGCTTCAATCAGGATACCTGGAACGGCCTGCTGCGCGCTGAAAAAGACCTCGGCGCGGTGATCCGTTTCATTGAAAGCAAGGATGCCGCTGATTTTGGCAAAAATATTGATGCTCTCGCGGCGCTCAAATACGACATGATTGTGACGATGGGCTACACCATGATCGATGCCACCTCGGCAGCGGCAAAGAAGTATACCGATATTCACTTTGTCGGCGTGGATCAGGAGGTAAGAGAAAAACTGCCCAACCTGGTGAGCCTGGTTTTCCCTGAAGATCAGGCCGGTTTCCTGGTAGGGGCGCTGGCTGCCCAGATGAGCAAAACCGGCATGATCGGCTCAGTGCTGGGGCCCGAGAGCGTCCCGCCGGTGAAGCGTTTTGGTGAAGGCTATATGGCCGGGGCAAAATACATCAACCCTAAAATTCAGGTGCTCCTGGTTTATTATGGTGGGGAACTGGACAAGTCCTTTGTGGATCCCGAATGGGGCAGAGCAGCCGCCATTGACCTGATTGGCAAGGGCTGCGATGTGATCTTTGGCGCAGGCGGAATGACCGGCAACGGCGCCGTGCTGGGCGCGGCCGAAAAAGGCGTGATGGTCATTGGCGTGGATGTGGACCAGTATTACACCCTGCCCGAAGCGCGGAAAATGCTGCTGACCAGCGCCATGAAGCTGCTGGGCAATGGAACCTTCCAGTTAATCAAGATGGACATGGCGGGCAAGTTTCCGCCAGGCGGCTACTTCGGCGGCACGGCCGGCATCGCTCCCTACCACGATATGGAAGCCAGCGTGCCGCAAAATGTGAAGGATATGATGGTCAAATTGGCTGCCATGCTGGCCTCAGGCGAGTTGAAGACCGGGGTTAAGTATTAAGGCCGGCTCTGGCATGATGAAGAAAAGCAGGCAGGCCTGGCAAATCTGCCAGGCCCGCCTGCTTTTCATATGTGGACATCAGATGCGCCCGATCACCCCGGCATAAACCGCGCAGGCGTCCAGAATCTGCGCCACCGCGCAGCGCTCATCGCGCATGTGGGCCAGTTTGTATTCGCCGGGGCCAAAACCGATGGCAGGAACGCCCATGCGGATCACGGCCACGGCGTTGGTGCTGAAATCCCAGTAATCAAACGCTTCTGGAACACGCCCAAGCGCATCTTCATAAGCGGCGCAGAAAGCCCGCGCCAGGTCGTGCTCCAGGCTGATCTCCCAGGCCGGGTGCAGGGGGCGGTAAACCAGGGTTTCGCCGGTCCAGGTGGTGCGGCGGATGGTGTCAATATCCCAGGCAGCGTTCTTGCCGGCAGTGATGCGCGCCATCTCTTGCGCGACGGTTTCCTCGGTTTCACCCGGGGCCAGGCGCCGGTCCAGGTAGATTTCGCAGGCCGAAGGCACGGCGTTCAATGACACGCTGGTGCTGGAAATTTGCGAAAGCACCAGGCTGCCGCGCCGGCCGGGGGTGTTCAGCAGCGCCAGGCTGGCCTGCTCCACGCGCTGGATGATTTCAGCCATTTCATAAACAGCGTTCACTCCTTTTTCGGGGGCCGCGCCGTGGGCCGAAACGCCCCTGGTGTGAATGGTCATCTGAGCCTTGCCCTTGTGGCCGGTGGTGATGACGTTGTTGGAAGGCTCGCAGATGACGGCATGATGCGGGCAGATGCCCGCATCATGCAACAGGCGGCCCAGGCTTTCCCCGTCGCAATCTTCTTCAAAGACGGTGCAGGTGACGTAAACGGTCTTGCCTTCCAGCAGTCCGCGGCTTTTGGCGATGGCCGCGGCATAGATGGCGGCGGCGGCACCCGCTTTCATATCCACCGAGCCGCGCCCCCACAGGTATCCATCCACCACCGCGCCACTGAACGGCGGCACGGTCCATTGAGCTTCGTCAAACACCTTCACCGTGTCGATGTGAGAATCGAAAAGGATCACCTTTGCGCCGCTGCCCATGCGCCCCACCACGCTGCCGAAGCGGTCGATTCTCACCTCGTCGTAACCCAAAGTTTCCATGCGCGCGGCAATCAGGCGCGCCGCGGCTTCCTCTTCCCCTGAGTAACTGCGGGTGCGCACCAGCTCCCGGGCAAAAGCCAGCAGTTCGTCTGAAACATCCTTCCCATTCATCCTCAGTTGGCGCATGTTCGCACTCCTCTGGCAGCCCAATTTATCGCCGGTCAGGCAAATACCACCATACCGCTCCCTGAGCGCCAGCCCTCACATACTGAGGGGCGCAGCAGGCGGTTCTCCGCGCCCTTTCAAAGCAGGAATGAGCGCACGGTTCCTTTTTATTGTAACTCAAGTGATCAAAAACGCCTTCCAGAATAAGCTTCTGGAAGGCGCGGAGAGTTCAAAAGAGCCCTGTCAGCTCAATCATCGTATGAATAATAACAATGGATGAGCTTGCCGTTGTGTTTGACCGACAGCGCATCTGCCTTCGCCGGCGGATAGGCTTCATCCAGCCCGGCGGCAATCCGCGCCAGGGCAGAATCGGCCTGCAGGCGCGCCAGGTGGAACGACGGCCAGGGCATCTGGTCAGAGGCGGTCCGGTTCAGCTTCATGCAGGCCAGGGCCAGGCCCAGCTTGTCTTGAGCAGCGGCAGGCAGGTTGCCGCCTTCGTAAAAGTTCACCATCAGCGGGATGGCGTCATCCGAAAGCTCCATCAGGTAATTCTCGTCCAGCCCGTCGCCGTTCCGCGAGCCGGACCCATCCTGCTGTACGCTGAGTCCTTCGGCGTTGCCAGCCAGGGTGCGGTTGATGTTCTGCTGCACAATCAGGTTATCCACGCTGACCAGGTTGAGGGTCAGGCCAAAGCCCAGGCAAACCAGCAGCAGGGCCAGGCCAAAGGCGCGCTGGCGGCGGGTCACTTCAAGCCCGGCGACCACCACCAGCAGCACCCCCACCCAAATCATAAAAATGTGCGGGTAGGTGCGCATGCGGGTGAAGCCGTAAACGGTCTCATACAGGTTCAGGCGCATGAAAGCTGAAACCAGAATGACGCCCACCAGCGCCACCAGGCCCAGGCTCAGGCCAGAAAAAGTGCGCCGTGAGGCGGCGCTTTCGCGGCGCGTGATGGTGTTCAGGCTGAACAGCAGCATCAGGCTGAGGAAAGCCACAATGATCAGCTCGCCAAAGCCCTGCCGGGCATAAGTGGCGTAAGTGTAGCCTTCAATGTGAATGTTGGTCTGCCCGCCGAAGAAATAGCGCACCTGCACCCCCACAAAGAGAGCAAACAGCAGGTCCACCGCGCCCAGCACAATCACCGCTTCAATCCAGCCAAGGAAGGGCGGCAGCCAGGGCTTATCCAGGCCGATCAGTTTGGTATCGGCGCTGGTGTGCAGGCTGTGCAGGTACACCCCTGCCAGGGCATAGGCCACAAAACAGATGTACACGCCCCTGAAGATATATTCGCCCAGCCGCTTGATATCGAACCAGGTCAGCAGGCTGCGCACCTGCTCTTTGAAGATGGGGTCAGCCGAAGCCAGCAGCCCGCCCAGCACCAGCAGAATGGGCAAAGCCAGCGCCACCCCGCGCAGCACCGGCCAGAGCAGGTTGGCGCGTTTTGCCGGAACCAGCGCAGCCGACTCTGCACCAGCCTCGGGCGCTGGCGCCTTTTCCTTCTGCACAAAAGTGGCATCCACCGGCCGCCAGACCATGCCCACCAGCAGCAGGATCAACCGGGCCGCATCATCACTGAGGCTGAACTGCGGCCAAAGGCCGCTGCGCATGCTGAGGGCAAACAGGGCCATGCAGCCCAGGGTCAGCATCACATTAACAAAAACCGTCAGCGGTTCCATGCGCACAAAGGTCATGGCGCTGAAAAAAACCACCGGCAGCAGCAGCCAGAGGCTGTTGCGGGCCGGACGGAATCCCTCACGCCAGGCAAACAGAAGGCCGCCGCCTGTGAAAATGAGGGTGATGATAAAAAACGAAATGCCAGGCGTTTTGTCGTAAAAAAGCTGGTCAAAACACCATGCTGCCGCCAGTGCAATTCCCCACAGCCAACCGGCATTTTTGATGGTCCCTGAGTTCATAGTTTCTCCATTTTTTATGGGATTTGAAGCGCAACGAACAGGGCTTCTCTACGTATTATATTAAGATGCGTGTGCCCAAAACTATCAGAAGCCGATCTGATAGCTTTTGATGGGCGCCCAATTTCCTCAGAATTGGCTTTATGATATTTAGACCCTTTAAAAGTCTATGGTACAATAATTATACAGGAGAATTTTTTACTGCTCAGCCGGTGCAGCGGAAACCATTGGCTGCGTTTTACTGTGTTTGGGCAAAAACTCAGGGAGCGGATGATCTGCTTGATTAAATAGTCAATAATAATCACTTGTCAAAGGGCATATTTTGAACCACATCATCGAAACCACCATCCGGCGTAATAATCGCGTTTTGCTGCTCATTTGCCTGGGCATGCTGATGATTGTTGGGGCGGCTGCCGCCCTCAATTACCGCTTCCTGGTCAACTGGGTGCTTGGGCCGGCGCAGCCAACTCATTCTGAAATAGCCGCCATCACCGACCTTGCTCAAGTAGAACGTCCTTATATCACCATCACTGGCAATGATGTCTATGAAACCGGGGTAACCCTGAACCGCACTGAAAAGAACACAAACAACGAAACCGTGATCGCCAATTACCTGGCGGTATTGATCGGCAAAGACCGCCTTTTGCTGGTGAAGACAAATGCAACCGAAAGCGAAAGCACCTTTACCGGCGTGCTTGTTCCGGCCCCCGCCGAAGTCATTGATATGATCCTTTCTGACGCTGAAACCGCCGAACAAAAAGAGAATCTTCAAAACGCTTTCATGCCGGTAATGCTCGACAGTGTGGACGACTTTCGCGGCCACGGCTGGCTGGGCATTGGCATCGGCGTCCTGGTCAGCCTGGTTGCCCTGGCCGGATTAGCCCTCTGGTTCCACCGCTTCACCGATATGTCCACCCATCCCATCGCCGACAACCTCAAGCGACTGGGCCAGCTTGAATCGGTCATCACTCAAATCGAGCTGGAACTGGCTTCACCCCACGACCAGGTGCGCGGCCTGCATTTCACCAGCAATTTTGTTGTCCTCACCAGCCGCATTAACCTGGATGCCGCCCGCCTTGCGGATGTGGCCTGGGCTTTCAAACAGATCACCCAGCACCGCACCTACGGCATTCCCACCGGCAAAACCTACGCTGCTGTCATCAAGGACCGCACCGGCCACCAGATCATTCTCACCGGGCCGGAAAAGGACATCAACGCAGCCCTCGAAAACCTCCAGCGCCGCGCGCCCTGGATCGTCATGGGCTATTCGCAGGATCTGGAAAGCAGCTGGAACAACCAGCGCGATTCTTTTCTGGCTGCCGTTGAGCAGCGAAAGCAAGGGATAGCATGAAAATCAGACCCGATGACGGACTCACTTTTGACGATGTGCTGCTGGTGCCCCGCTACTCGCGCATCCGCAGCCGCTCCAGCGTCAACACCGCCGCCTATTTAACGCCAGGTATCCGCCTGGCGATTCCCATTGTGTCGGCCAACATGGACACCGTCACCGAAAGCCACATGGCCGTCACCCTGGCCCAGGAAGGCGGCATTGGCATTCTGCACCGCTTCATGACCATTGAGCAGCAGGCAGCCTGCGTGGAAAAGGTGAAACGCGCCGAAAGCTTTGTGGTAGAGCACCCCGACAGCATTTCCCCCCGGGTCACCGTGGGCGAAGCGCGCCTGAAAATGGGCGAAGCCGGCATCGGCGGCTTGCTGGTGGTGGATGAGGATGGCCGCCTGTGCGGCATGGTCACCACCCGCGATGTGCTGCTGGCCCCCGATGAAAGTAAACCGATCCGCGAAGTGATGACCGGCCTGGACCGCCTGGTGACCGCGCCCATTTCAGAAACCCTGGAAGAAGCCCGCCAAACCCTCTACACCCACCGCGTGGAAAAACTGCCCCTGGTGGATGCCGAAGGCCGGGTGGCTGGGCTCATCACTGCTCAGGATATCATTAAAATTCAGGAACACCCCTCTGCCACCAAAGATGAGCGGGGCCATTTGCGCGTGGGCGTGGCCATTGGCGCGCGCGCCGACGACCTGGACCGGGCTGAAGCCTGCCTGAACGCTGGCGCGGATGTGCTGGTGGTGGATATTGCTCACGGCCATTCGCAGCATGTCATCGACATGGTCAAAGCCCTCAAAAGCCGCTTCCCCAATGCGCCGGTGATTGCCGGCAATGTGGCCACTGGCGAAGCCACCCTCGACCTGATCAACGCCGGCGCCGACGCCATCAAGGTGGGCGTGGGGCCGGGTTCCATTTGCATCACCCGCGTGGTCACCGGCTTTGGCGTGCCGCAGCTCACCGCTGTTTCCGAAGCCGCCGAAGTGGCCCGCACCCTGGGCCGTCCGGTCATTGCCGACGGCGGCATTCGCACCTCCGGCGACCTGACCAAAGCCATTGCCGCGGGCGCCTCCACCGTGATGATCGGCAGCATGCTGGCCGGCACCGATGAAAGCCCCGGCGCGCCCATTGTGCGCAACGGGCGGCGCTTCAAGGTGGTGCGCGGCATGGCCTCCCTCACCGCCAACATCGAACGCAAAACCATTGAAAAAGACGCCCGCCTGCAGGATGATGACATCAGCCAGGTGGTGCCCGAAGGCGTGGAGGCCATTGTGCCTTACCGCGGCAGCGTCAAGGATATTCTGCACCAGCTGGTGGGCGGCCTGCGTTCAGGCCTTTCCTACGCCGGGGCTGAAACCATTGAACAGCTCTGGGATAACGCTGAATTTGTGCGTATTACGCCGGCCGGCGTGCGTGAATCGGGGGCGCACGACGTGGATATTTCATAATTCCTGCCGGATTTCTGCTGTAAAAAGGACCGCTGATGTTTGACACGTATCTGCCCCAGACCATTCTTCTCTTAATCACAGTGCTGCTGGCTGCCGTGCTGGCCATTTACACCTGGAAACACCGCACCGTCCCCGGCGCGCTGGCCTGCACCCTGCTGATGGCAGCCCTGGCTGAATGGCAGTTTGCCTACCTGATGCAGTATCTCAGCCTGAACCTGCAGGGGATGATGTTCTGGTACCGTATGCAGTATATCGGCATGTCGGTCCTGCCGGTGGCCATCCTCACCTTTGCCCTCCAATATTCCGGCCGTGAAAAATGGGTCACCGAAAGGATCTTGATGATCCTTTTCAGCGTGCCCCTGGTCACCATTTTGCTCACCTTCACCTCGGAATACCACGATCTGATGTTCCGTTTTGACGTGACCACCTGGTCCACCACCTACGGCGTCTGGTTCTGGATTTCCACCGTCTATTCCACCATCCTGATGCTGCTGGCGGGTCTCATGTTCATCCTGAACATGGTGCAATCCACCGGGCTCTACCGCTGGCAGGCCGGCCTGATGTTCCTGACCGCCCTGCTGCCGCTGGCCGCCAACATGCTCCAGCTTTTCTCCGAAACCATCATCATTCTGGGCATGGATATTTCCACTCTGGCCTTCACCCTCACCGGCATCATTTATGCCGTCAGCATGTTCCGCTTCCGCATTCTGGATATCCTGCCGGTGGCCCGCGAAGCGGTGATCGCCTCGATGAGCGACGGCATGATGGTGCTCGACAACCAGGAGCGGGTGGTGACCGTCAACCCGGCCCTGCAGAGCATGTTCAACCTCACCCCCCAGGATGCCATCGGCAGGCGCATCACCGAGGTGATGCGCCCCTGGCCCGAGCTGATGCGCCGCTGCCGCACCATCACCCGCACCATGTACCGCGATGAAATTTCCTGCTGCCGCGCCAATCGTGAAATCTGGTACGACGTGCGCGTGACGCCCCTCAAAGACCCCTCCGGCCAGGTCTCCGGCCGCCTGATTGTGCTGCGCGATATTTCCGAAATCAAGGAAACCGAGGCCGAACTGCGCCGCGCCAAGGAAGATGCCGAAGCCGCCAACCAGGCCAAAAGCACCTTCCTGGCCAACATGAGCCACGAACTGCGCACGCCCCTCAATGCCATCATTGGCTACAGCGAAATGCTCATCGAAGAAGCCCAGGACAGCGGCCAGGAAGACCTGCTGCCCGACCTCAACAAAATCCGCTCGGCCGGCAAACACCTGCTGACCCTGATCAACGATATCCTTGATCTTTCCAAAATTGAAGCTGGCAAGATGCAGCTGCATCTGGAAGCCTTCAATGTCGAAGACCTGGTGAACGATGCCATCAGCACGGCCCGCCCGCTGGTGGAAAAGAATGAAAACAACCTGATTTTGAACCTGCCGGATCATATTGGCGTCATGTTTGCGGATATGACCAAGGTGCGGCAGATTCTCTTCAACCTGCTGAGCAATGCCAGCAAGTTCACTCAGAACGGCGACATCACCGTCACCATCACCAGCCAGTTGAAAGACGGCATCGATGGGGTGCGCTTCATCGTTCAGGACAGCGGCATTGGCATGGACCCCGCGCAGGTCAGCAAGCTCTTTCAGCCCTTCATCCAGGCAGATGCCTCCACCACGCGCAAATTTGGCGGCACCGGGCTGGGCCTCACCATCACCCGCTATTTCTGCCGCATGATGGGCGGCAGCATCGATGTTTCCAGCGTTCCGGGTCAGGGCTCCACATTCTCCGTCTGGCTGCCGCGCACGGTGATTGACGAGAAGGTGGAAATTCTCAGCAACCAGGACACCCACCCTCAGCCGCGCGGCAACCGCCGCCTGGCGGCCAACACCATTCTGGTGGTGGATGACGACCCGGCAGCGCGCGAACTGCTGGAACGCTTCCTCTCGCGCGAAGGTTTTACCGTGGTCAGCGCGGGCAGCGGCGAAGACGCCCTGCGCATGGCGCGCGAGGTGCACCCGGTGGTCATCACCCTCGATGTGATGATGCCCGGCCTCGACGGTTGGGCTGTGCTCACCACCCTCAAAGCTGACCCCCAGTTGGCCGATATTCCGGTCATCATGCTCACCATGATCGACAACAAACAGCTCGGCTATGCCCTGGGCGCCTCGGAATACCTGGTCAAACCGGTGGACCGCTCGCGTCTGATTGCCCTGCTGAACAAATACCGCCAGGAAGAACCGCCCTATTATGTGCTCATTCTGGAAGACGATGAAGCCACCCGCGAAATGATGGTGCGCACGCTGGAAAAGGAAAACTGGATCGTGGACCAGGCAGAAAACGGCCTGGTGGGGCTGGAGCATCTGGCTGCGCACCCGCCGCAGGTGGTGCTGCTCGATTTGATGATGCCCGAGATGGACGGCTTTGAATTTTTAGCCGAAATGCGCAATGAGAAAAAATATGATGACATTCCGGTGATTGTTGTCACCGCCAAAGATTTGACCGATGAAGACCGCAAACGCCTCAACGGTCATGTGGAAAAAATCCTTCAAAAAGGGGCTTACACCCGCGAAGCCCTGCTGGAACAGGTGCGCGAGCTCGTTTCCGCCTGCATCAGCCGCCATACACATGCCGCCGAGTGAAAAGAGAGGAAAAACAATGACCAAAATCCTTCTGGTTGAAGACAATGAAATGAATCTGGATATGCTGTCGCGCCGTTTGCAGCGCAAAGGGTTCGAAATTGTGACCGCCACCGATGGAGAAACCGGGGTGCGCCTGGCCATATCTGCAACCCCCGATCTGATCCTGATGGATATGAGCCTGCCGGTGATGGACGGCTGGGAAGCCACCCGCCGCATCAAAGACAACCAGGGCACCTGCGCCATCCCGGTGATCGCCCTCACGGCTCATGCCATGGAAGGTGACCGCGAAAAAGCTCTGGCCGCCGGGGCCAACGATTACGACACCAAGCCCATCGAAATGCCGCGCCTGCTGGAGAAAATTGAAGCCCTGCTGCAAGGAAAAAGCAGATCATGAACGCCCCCGCTGTTGATCCACAACGTCCTCAGGCCAACGAAAGCCAGCGGGCTTTCCTGGCCAACCTGCGCCATGAACTGCGCACCCCGTTAAACGCGGTGATCGGTTACAGTGAAATGATGCTTGAAGATATCCCTGCGGATACGGACGGTCTGGATGAACTGCACGGCGATTTGCAGCGCGTGATTGACGCAGGCCGCCGCCTGATCACCCTGGTCAACAAAGTGCTGGATCCGGCGCGCATTGAAACCGGCGAACTGGACCTGACGCGCCAGGAATTTGTCATCAACCTGCGCCACGAGCTGCGCAATCCCATCAACGCCATCATCTCCTACAGCGAAGTGATCCTGGAAAACGCCCCCACCCAGCTGGCCCCGGATGTGGAGCGGGTGGTAGCGGCGGCGCGCCGTTTTCAGGAACTGCTGAACGGCGTGGTGAGTTACGCCGACTGGTACGGCACGGATGTGCCGCCCACCCGCCTGGAAGCCGATTCAGCCAACCTGATCAACGATGTGGTCACCACCCTGCGTGTGATGGACAACGACCGCGAAAAAACCATGCAGCCGCGCAGCGGCGGCAACCTGCTGGTGGTGGATGACAACGAAGACAACCGCGATGTGCTGGCGCGCTACCTGCAGCGCCTGGGGCATGTGGTGCTGCGCGCCGAAAACGGCCTGCGCGCCCTCGAAATGCTGCGCGTGGAGCCGTGCGACCTGATTTTGCTGGACATCATGATGCCCGAAATGAACGGCTACCAGATGCTCGAGCACCTCAAAGCCGACACCCGTCTGCGCGACATTCCCGTGATCATGATTTCCGCCCTCGACGAAATGGACAACGTGGTGCGCTGCATTGAAATGGGCGCCGAAGACTACCTGACCAAACCCTTCAATGCCACCCTGCTGCGCGCCCGCGTGCAGGCCTGCCTGGATAAAAAGCTGCTGCACGACCAGGAAGCCGCCATGCTGGCTTCACAGCGTATGGCTGAACTGGGCACCCTGGTGGCGGGCATCGCCCACGAACTCAATTCCCCGCTGCAGGTGATCACCGGGCAGAGCAAAAGCCTGCTTTCGCGCCTGCAAAGCGAGGGACAGGTGGACCAGGAAAGGCTGACGCGTGGCCTGACCTCCATCAACCGCAACGGCTGGCGCAGCGCCGAAATCATCCGCGCCCTGCTCACTTATGCGCGCGCGTCCACCGGCGATACGGACGCTTTCGACCTGAACGACATTGTCCGCGACACCCTGCTGCTGACCGAGCACCAGCTTAAAAACTTCTCGAACATCAACATCATCACCGAATTCGGCAATGACCTGCCGCCCCTCTACTGCAACCGCAACCAGATCACCCAGATGCTGATTAACCTGCTGACCAACGCCCGCGATGCCATCAAAGACGGCGGCGACATCACCATCCGCACCAGTCTCGATCCCGAAACCCGCCGCTTGGTGATCCAGGTCAGCGATACCGGCTGCGGCATTCCGGAACCGGTGCTGGATAAGATCTTCAACCCCTTCTTCACCACCAAACCCCTCGGCCAGGGCACCGGCCTGGGGCTTTCAACCGTCATCGGCATTGTCCGCGCGCATGGAGGTGAAATTAAAGTGCTCTCAAAACCCGGCGAAGGCACCACTTTTAGCGTCCTTCTGCCCGAAAACCCGCCCCCTGACCTTGAAACCAACCCCAGAGGGCCGGGGCGCTTTGATGATTCGGTGTTCAACTAACCCAGGGCCATGTCTCTGCGCAGAAAAACCCTGCTCATTCTCAGCCTGATCATTCTCAGCCTGATCAGTTTGTTGATTTTTGGCGGGCAATATATCTGGGTGGGCAGTTTTGCCCGCCTGGAGCAAAACGATGCGCACTGGAACCTGAACGGCATCAACAGCATTCTGGCCTGGCAGCTTGAGCAGCTCAGCGGTAACGCCGTTGATTACGCCGCCTGGGATGATACCGCTGAATATGTTCTGGGCAACAACCCGGAGTATGTCACCGATAATTTTAACGACACCTATAACCAGGAATTGAGCCTGAACCTGGTGGTCATTCTGGACAGCAGCGGCACCATCCTTTTCACCAAAACCTATAACCTGCCGGAGGAAGAAGTTCGCCCGGCCCCACAGGCCCTTCTGGACAGCCTGACCCCGGACTGCCGGCTGTTAAGGCACGATAACCCCAACAGCGCCATCACTGGATTGTGGCCCACGCCCAATGGGGTGATGCTCGTTGCTTCCCGTCCCATCTCCAACAACAATATGGAAATGCCGCTGTACGGCACGCTCATTATGGGACGCTATATCAACACTCACCGCATCGCAGATATGTCCAGTTTGCTGCCAGACAGCCTTGAATTAATCTCTCTGGAATATTCTGACCTGCCGGACGATGTGCTGGCACGGAAAGAAGAACTGCTGGCGGCCGGAGAGATGATTGTGCCGCTCAGCGAACAGACCTTGGCTGCCTACCGGGTGCAGTATGATGTGGATGGAAATCCCACCGTTATCACCCGCCTGGCCCTGCCCCGCACCACCTACCAGATTGGCCAATCCAACTTCACGTTTTATGTCATCGCCCTGATCATTGTGGCATTTGTGTTCGGCGCGGCTGCCCTCTGGCTGCTCTCGCGCTTTGTGCTGCACCCTGTCAGCCAGCTCAGCCGTGAAGTGCGCATCATCGGCACCACCGGCGCTTCAGACCGGCGCGTGACCGTTTCGGGGAAGGATGAACTGGCTTCCCTGGCTGGCGATGTCAACCGCATGCTGGAAACCCTGCAGAAGGTGGAGGAGCAGTATTTGCAGGCCAAAGAGCGGGCCGAGGCGGCCAATGAAGCCAAAAGCGCCTTTCTGGCCAATATGAGCCATGAACTGCGCACCCCGCTGAATGCCATCATCGGTTACAGCGAAATGCTGCAGGAAGATGCCGCCGACCGCAAAGATACCGCGGCGGTGGAAGATCTGGCCAAAATTCAATCTGCCGGCAAGCACCTGCTGGCCCTGATCAACGATGTGCTCGATCTTTCCAAAATTGAAGCCGGGAAAATGCAGCTTTATGTGGAAATTTTTGATCTGCACCAACTGCTCAAAGAAACCATCACCCTGGCCAGCCCGCTGATTACTAAAAACGGCAACACCTTCAAGCTGATGGCTGACCAGGCGCCGCACCAGGTGCGCCTGGACCAGACCCGCCTGCGCCAGTGCCTGTTCAATCTCTTAAGTAATGCAGCCAAATTCACCCATAACGGGCAAATCACCCTCGAAGTGCGCTCTGAAATTGAAGCCGGAGAAACCTGGGTCAATTTCCTGGTCTCCGATACGGGCATCGGCATGGATCCGGCGCAAATTGAAAAACTCTTTCAGCCTTTCACCCAGGCCGATGCATCCACCACCCGCCGCTTTGGCGGCACCGGCCTCGGGCTGACCATCACCCGCCATTTTGCCCAGATGATGGGCGGCAATATCACCGTGCAAAGCATGCTGGGCGCCGGATCCACCTTTATCATGCGTCTGCCGGTGGCCCTGGCCCTGCCGGTGGATTACCGCGCCAATCCGTCAAAGCCGGTGCAACTCTTGAAGGAAAACAAACGTATACTGATTATTGATAATGACCCGGCGGCCCGCGATCTGCTTTTACGGGCCCTCAATCGAGAAGGCTACGAAGCGACCTGTGTCAACAACGGGCAGGAAGGCCTTGAACAGGCCCGCAAGATCCGCCCGGCCCTGATCACCCTTGATATCATGATGCCGGGGATGGACGGTTTTCAGGTGCTGGAACACCTGCAGGCCGACCCCTGGCTGGCGCAAATTCCCGTCATCGTCATCAGCATGATTGACAACCAGAGGGTACACGAAGCCCGCGGCGTAGCTGAATGTCTGACCAAACCAGTGGATAAAACCGTCCTGCTGGAAACTGTAAAGAAATGGGTAAATGTGCATCATGGCACCATCTGACGACCTGAACGCAGAATCAGCGTTTCGCGGCTACCTTTCCCAGGTGCGCCACGAACTGCGCACCCCGATCAACGCCATGATCGGTTACAGCGAAATGCTGCTGGATGACTCTAACGAGGAAACCGGCCTGTCGCCGGTGTTGACGGAGCTGCTGCAGCAGGTCATCGCCAACAGCAAGGAACTGCTGGAGCGGGTGAATCTCTATCTGGACCCGGCGCGCCTGACGCCAGACGCCAGCCAGCGTTCCAGTGAGGTGGTGGAGACGGCGCGCCTGCACCTGACCCCCCTCATCCAGGGCATCGTTCACACCACCACCCAGATGGTGAACCTGACCCTGGAAAGCAGCGAAGATGAAGCCCTGCTTTCGGATACCCAGAAGATTGACGGCGCCGCAGGGCGCTTCATGCTGATGCTGGAACAAATGCCCGTCTTTTCGCCTCAGCCCAAGGGCGCGCCAGAAGCAGCGGCTGCGATTGAAAGCAGCGCCGCTCCCGAAGAACCGCCCGCTGATACCCCGCCTGCGCCCGGCGGCCGCCTGCTGATTGTGGATGACGTGGAAACCAACCGCGATGTGCTGACGCGTCAGCTGCAAAAACAGGGCCACACCATCACCACTGCCATTAATGGCCGCGAAGCTCTCGAACGGGTGGCCTGCGAAACTTTTGACCTGGTGCTGCTGGACCTGATGATGCCGGAACTGGATGGCTTTGAAGTGCTGCAGCGTCTGAAAGCCGACCCGCACACCCAGGCCATTCCGGTGATCATGATTTCAGCGCTGGATGAACTGGAAGGGGTGGTGCGCTGCATTGAGATGGGCGCCGAAGATTACCTGCCCAAACCGTTCAACCCGGTGATCCTGCGCGCCCGGGTGGGCGCCTGCCTGGAGAAGAAGCGCCTGCACGACCAGGAACAGGCTTATCTTGAGCAGGTGCAGCGGGTGATTGCCGCTGCCGCTGCCGTTGAAGCCAATGCCTTCAGCCCGGGCTCATTGGACGAGGTGGCCGCCCGCTCTGACGCCCTGGGGCAGTTTGCCCGCGTGTTCCAGGGGCTGTTCAAAGATTTGCAGTTTTCGCATGCGCGGCTGGCTGAAGCCTATGATATCACCCTTGAAGGCTGGGCTCATGCCCTGGAACTGCGCGACCAGGAAACCGAGGGCCACTGCCGCCGGGTGACCGACCTGACGGTGACCCTGTGCCGGCGGCTGGGTGTTCCAGAAAACGACCTGATCCATGTGCGGCGCGGCGCCCTGCTGCATGATATCGGCAAGATGGGCATTCCCGACGCCATTCTGCTGAAACCCGGCCCCCTGACCGACGAGGAACGCAGCATCATGCAGCGGCATACCGAATATGGCTATGCCCTGTTGAAGCCGATCAAATACCTGTCGCCCGCCGTGGATATTCCCTACTGTCACCACGAAAAATGGAACGGCACCGGTTACCCGCGCCAGTTGAAGGAAACCAGCATTCCGCTGGCAGCGCGCGCCTTCGCCGTGATTGATGTCTGGGATGCGCTCACCTCAGATCGTCCCTACCGCGCTGCCTGGCCCAAAGAAAAAGCCCAGGCCCTCATCGTCAAAGATGCGGGCAGCCATTTTGATCCCTGGGTGGTGCAGGAGTTTCTGACCCTGATCAAATAGACGCTTAAACCGGGGGGGCTGCGCGCCGTTTGGGATTGATTGGATGCAGCAAAAATTTCAAGGCGGGTTATCCCGCCTTTTCTATATCCCTTTTCTATCCTGATATATAATAGGCTTAGCCGTGGCACGAACCGGATATTTATACCTGCCTCAAAACGGCCTTATCTTTCAACCAGGATGCTTTCATGACCGAACAAAGCCAGCAAATTTTCTTTTTTGTTGCCATTTTTCTTCTGGCAGTTTTGATCCTGTTTTTCATTTTCCGTCAATTTAAGAACAAACATGAAGAAGGCGTGTATTTTTTTGGCGCCTATTCGCCGATTTTAACCTGGCTTGTGCGGCTCTTTCGCCCGGCCAACCGTTTTGAATTTGAGGTCAAAAAAGCGGTTGAAAGCAAAGCGGCAGATCAGCCGGCGGCGCCCCAACCCGCACCAGAGCCCGCCCCCCAGGTGCCCGCGCCTGTCAGCGAGGCGCCCAAGCCCCTGCCGCCTGAAGAAGGGGATGAAATGATGCTGACGGCGGCAGCCGTTGAAGCCGCACCCCGGCCGCAAAGCGCCCTGGGGCAGATCTTATCCACCCTCAACCAGCCGCTGCGCCGCCTGGCCGGCCATCTGTTTGAAAGCCAGCCTCTGCAGCCGCCAGCCGGTCAATTTAAATGGGCCTGGCTGGAGCTGACCGTCATCATCCTGCTGGTGGCTTCCTACTGCACCCTCTTCCTTGATTTTGGCAAGCAAACCATCCTGCCGGGCATTGAAGATGAAGCCTACATGATGTTTGATATGGCTTTCCACAATTCCATCTTCAAAGACGGCGCCTTCCAGCTCTGGAATCCTTACTTCTTCAACGGCCTGCCGGCCGTGGCGCACCCGTTTTACCATTCCTTCAACCCCATCATGACCATTCCCGTGCTGATCATGGGACCTCTGGACGGCTTCAAGATGGGCATCTGCCTGAGCTTCATCATGGGCGCGCTGGGCATGTGGTTCATGAGCGTGACTCTGGGCTGGCGGCCGCTGACGCGCACCTGGATGGCTCTGATGTTCGCCTTTGCCGGGCAGCCGGTGGCACGCTTCTTCCAGGGGCAGTATGACTTTGTGATGGGTTTTGGCTTTCTGGCCTGGTCACTGGCGGGGCTCTTTGGCCTGGTGCGCACCCGGCGGCGCTGGTACGGCGCCGTCACTGCCCTGGCGTTGGCCTGGCTTTTCTTTTGCGGCAACACCTACTACGCCTATTTCATGATGTTCACCATTGCCATTTTCCTGCCGGTGATGCTGTTGAAATTCAACCGCGCCATTCCGTACATCCACCTGGCATGGCGCAACCTGGCAATGCTCATCTGCGTGGGGGCTCTGGCCATTGGCCTCATTGCCGTCCAGCTCCTGCCTTCGGCCGAGCTTTACCCGCGCATCCGCAAAGGGATGGATCTCAACGGTTCCCACTGGCCGGTGCAGGTCTTCCTCGATTTCGTATCCAAAGACACCATGCGCCCCGATGCCTTTAATGAGCATCCGGCGCGCGAAGAATTTTATGCCTACGTGGGCATTGTGCCTTTCCTGGCCCTGGCTTTCCTGCCGCTGGCCCTCAAACGCCGCGACCGGCGCGTGATCCTCTTTGCCGTGCTGGTCATCATCTTCACCCTGGTGTGGATGACCACGCGCTTCATGCCCTGGGCAGAATGGTATTCCAGCGTGCCCTTCCTGGCCAAGTTCCGCGTGCCGGTGCGCATTCTCATCATCACCGAAATCATGCTGTTCATCCTTGCCGGGCTGTCTCTCGATACCGTCTGGGATGCTGTCTGGCGGGCCATCAGCCAGCCCGCTGCGGGCAGCCGCCTGGCCAGGTTCGGCCTGGCGCTGGTGGGCGGCGTGGTGGTGGGCATGATGGTCTTTTCAGTTTATGACCTCTACACCACCAACAAGCCCTACACCCAACCCAAACCCACCGGTCAGGCTGAATATATCGCCCTGGCCTGGCTCAACCAGTATGACCGTTACCCCAATTACGTGCGCCTGCAGCCCAACAACGGCGGCTACGGCGCCGCCACCGCCAACCGCACCCGCCTGCTCGAGCAGGTGTATGCGTTTGATAACATCCTGGCCCCCACCTACAAAGAAGGCAGCCGCAAACTGGTGGCCCACCCCAACTACTGGATTGCCCCCATCGGGGAGCCGGTCCCGCAGGAATACCGTTCAGAAATGATCATGGAGTTGGAAGGCCTGCGCATCTATGTCCTGCCCGACAGCCTGCCGTTTGCCTTCAGCGTGGACTATGCCACCCTGACCAGCGGCGAACCCAACACGGAAATCAAAAGCGGCGAGGTCACCCGGCAGCTCATTCACTGGAAAAATGACAACGCCTTTGAAGTGGTGGCGGATGGCGCCAGCCGGCAGCTTCTGGTGGCGCTGGTGACGCACTACCCCGGCTGGAGTGTTGCGGTGGATGGGCGCGCGGCGCAGTTGAAAGAGGTCAACGGCTACCTGGGGGTGGATATGCTCGAGGGCATCCACAATTACAGCTTCACCTACCAGTCTGCGCCGTTGATGATTGGCCTGCCCATTACCCTGCTCTGCCTGGCCGCTGCCCTGTGGCTGCTGGTGGATGATACCCTGCCCTTCTGGGCCTGGTTCTGGCAGGCATTGAAATGCCGGTGGCAGCCGCTGCACCAGCGCCTGACGGCCTGGCGGCAAAAAATGCGCCGGCCGCGCCCTGCTATTTCGGTGAATATTCTCGGCTGGCATGTGGAAATCAGCCGCGCCGCGCCGGGGGCGCGCCAGGCGCTGGATGTGGGCGGCCTGCTGTTTGGCCTCACCCTGGCCATTTATCTCTTCACCCGCCTGTGGGGACTGGAGCAGTACCCCATCTATTTCTTCACCGATGAAGCCTCCAACACCCTGGTGGCAGCGCAGTATGCCGACCGCGGTTTCACCGATCCTTCCGGCGACCCCTTCCCGACCTTTTTCCTCAACGCCAACAACCAATACCGTCTGAATGTTTCAGTCTATGTGCAGGTGATTCCCTACCTGCTGTTTGGCAAATCGGTGTTTGTCACCCGCGCCGTCTGTGTGCTCATCACCCTGCTGGCGGCTTTTGCCATTGGCCGGATACTGCGCGATTTCTTTGAAATGAAAGCCTGGTGGCTGGGGGTGCTGGTCTTTTCCACCATCCCCGCCTGGTTCCTGGCATCGCGCACTGCCTTTGGCCCTGAAATTGCCCTGGCCTTCTTTGCCCTGTTCATGTATTTCTACCTGGCTTACCGCTACAGGAACCCCAAAAATCTGATTCCCGCGCTGATCTTCGGCGCGCTGTGCGCCTATGCTTACAGCCTGGGACAGCTGGTGATGGTGGTGCTGGGCGTATTTCTGCTGATTGTGGATGCCCGTTATCATTGGAAAAACCGGCGCACGGCCCTGGTGGGCGCGGTGGTGCTGGTGGTGCTGGCCGTCCCTTATGTCCGCTTCATTCTGGATCATGCTCAGGCCATCAAGGATTCGATGGAAGCCGCCAACTCCTACTGGACCAACGATATGCTGGCGCTCAATGAAAAGATTATCCGCTTCATCTGGACCTACTTCCAGTGTCTGGATCCGGAATACTGGTTTGCCACCGTACCCAAAGACCTGGTGGAGCGTCATGTGATGTTCGGTTACGGCAACATGCTGGGCTTCACCCTGCCTTTCCTGGTGCTGGGCCTCATCCGCTCTGCCGCCAATCTAAAGAAACCCTCTTACCGCCTGGTGCTCTTTGCCTTCCTGATCTCCCCTGTTGGCACGGCTATTGCCGAGCGCGGTATCCTGCGTTTGTTGGTGATTGTTTTCCCGGCGGCTCTGCTGATGAGCCTGGGGCTCGATTGGGTGCTGGCGTGGTTCAACCAGCCGCGCCTCCCCTTCCCCGGCTTCTGGCTGCGCGTGCTGAACATTCAGCAGGCCACATTGGCCGGGCTGAAGAAAATCCGCCTGCCCTATCACCTGATGGCCGCCCTGACCCTGGTGTTCCTGGGAGGCTTCAATATCTACATGACCTGGGACGCGCTGACCAACGGCCCCACCTGGTACCGCGATTACGGACTTTACGGCATGCAGTGGGGCGGCCAGCAGATGTTTGAACGCGTGGACGCCTATCTGGAAAAGAACCCTGAGGCGCGGTTTGTGGTCTCGCCTTCCTGGTCCAACGGCACCGACACCGTGCTGGACTTTTTCACCAGCAAACGCGGGCAAATCCGCCTGGGCACCATTGCCGAATATATTTATGACAAGCTGGACAGCCTCACCGAAAACACTGTCTTTGTGATGATTCCAGACGAATTCCGCCAGATGCAGGAAAGCAAAAAATTCACCGATATTCAGGTGTTGGATATCATCAATTATCCTGACGGCAGCCCCGGATTCTATTTCGTCAAATTAAAGTATGTGGATAACATTGACGCGCTGATCGCTGAAGATAAGGAAGCCCGCCGCCGCCCGGTCAGCAGCGAATTTGATATGAATGGCGTTCACTGGCTGGTGCAGCACAGCCGCATTGATGCTGGCGAAATTTCGCAAATGTTCGATAACAACCCTGAAACCCTGGTGCGCACCCAGGAAGCCAACCCCATGCTGGTGGCCATCCAGTTCTCTGAGCCGCAAAGCATGAACCGCATCATCTTCCGCTTTGGCGCCAACTCGGCCCGCCTGACGGCTTACATCAAGCCGGTGGGCCAGGCCGAATGGGTAAAATTTGAAACCCAGGCTGACCATGCCTCAGATGTGCGCGAGGTGCCGCTCGACCTGGAGCAAACCTGGCAGGTGAGCGAAATGAAGCTGGAAATTTTGAGCCTTGAAGAAGGCGAAATTGGTCATGTGCACGTTTGGGATGTCATTTTTACCAATGAAAGTGAATGAAGGTCCCCAAGAAACGTGGAGCATCCGCCTGCTGCGCAGGGTTAAACCCTGGGTGGATTGGCTGATTGTGATTCTGCTGCTGGGCGGCGGGCTGCTGGGCTGGCTGCGCCTGCGCGACGCCCTGAGCGGATGGGATGTGCTGGCGGCTTACCTGCCCCAATCCACCCTGGTTTACCTGGCGGCGGGCGGCGGGGTTTGGCTGGCAGCCGGGTTCACGGCTGCCCTTGCCTATTTTTTCAGGCTGAAATGGGGACCCTGGGCCGCCTGCATGGTGCTGCTGGGCTTCACTGCCAGCTTCTGGCTGGAGCGGCTGCTGATGATGCAGCGCGCCGATTCGTATCTTTCAACGCCGCTGGCCCTGACCCTCAGCCTGGTCGCTGTGTGCAGCGCCTATCTGGCGGTGGCCCTGGCGCGCCGTTTTCCCAAAGAAAAGAGGTGAACCATGAAAGAGCAGGAAATTGAAGTCAAATTCTTTCTGGGGCAAGCCAGCGATATGTCCGGCCGCCTGCAGGCTGCCGGCGCTGAGCTGGCCATTGCGCGGGTGTTTGAGCAGAACCTGCGTTTTGATCTGCCCGACGGCCGCCTGAGCCAGAGCCGCCAGGTGCTGCGCCTGCGCCGCGATACGCAGAACATCATCACCTACAAAGGCGCCGGTGAAAACAGTGATGGCGCGCTGTCGCGCCGCGAGCTGGAGGTGCGGGTGGACGACTTTGAAGCCGCCCGCCAGATCCTGGAGGCCCTGGGTTACAGGGTGATGTTTATCTATGAAAAATACCGCACCACCTATCATTGGGATGACCTGGAAGTGGTGCTGGATGAGCTGCCTTATGGATTTTTCTGCGAAATTGAAGGTCCCAATGGTGAGGCCATTCACGCCGCCGCCGAAAAATTGGGGCTCGACTGGGAAAAACGCATCACCGCCAGCTATGCCGATCTGTTCAAACGGCTGCAGGCGGCGCGCAACTTGAAAATCAGAGATTTAACCTTTGCCGATTTTGAGGGCATCGCATTTCAGGCGAAGGATCTCGGCATCCGTGTGGGTCTGGTGCAAAGTTAAGCGTAAGAGCTTTAAAAAGTTGTCCCTTTTTGCCAGCCCGGGTAGTTTGATAAGGTCACATTCCAGCATTTCCTGATTTTTTGTCGCTTTCAATCAGGAAAATAACCGCCGCCGCCTCCCGAAAATCGGGAGGCGGCCAGGGGGTGGGCGATAAATACGCTTAATGTGACCTTGTCGAAGTCGTTCCGTTCAGGCGTTGACCGTTTCAGGCGGGTGCGCCGCCGTCCACACAGCCATGATCTGGCAGTGGTCTGACACATTCTCCAGAAAAGAACGGCGCAAGAGGCGGTCGCCAATGGCGGCGGCCTCTTTTTGCAGGGCAGCATGCGCCTGATCGAGCACCTCAGCCGCTCCGGCAAAATCGCCGGCCGCCTGCAGAACCTGGTAGACAATCAGATGCACCCGATAAGGCATGAACAACCCCCGCAGAGAATTGTTTTTCACAATATCGCGGACGGCCGCCACCAGGTTCGCCGCCTGGTCAACCTGTCCATTCATCAGCGCCAGGCGCGCCAATCCCGCCAGGGCATCCGCCTTGAGAGCCGGCAGCTTGAGCGCATCGGCAAGCTGGCAGGCCGCCGTGAAATGCTCCCCGGCCTGCTCCAACTCACCCAGGGCCGTGCAGGCATGGCCGTTGATGATCAGGGCCAGAAGCTGGTTTTTCTTATCCACCAGGGTCCGGGCAAGCTGCAGAGCCTTCTGGCTGTGAGCCAGTGCGGTTTCATTTTCACCCAGGTAATTGAAGAGCTGTCCCAAAGAGGTCAGGCGCCAGGCCTCTCCCCAGGCATCGCCGATATCACGGCTGGTTTGCAGGGCATTTTGCAGGGCGGTCAGGGCGCGGCCGTAATCCCCCATCACCATGTACACCGAACCCAGGTTGTTATAAGAAATGCTCCGGCTCCACTGGTCGCCAATTTGCAGGCTGATCTGCAGGGCCAGTTCAAAATGGCTGCGAGCTTCATCCAGGGCGCGGTGAATTAAGAGGGAATAGCCCAGGGTGTTCAGCCCCCAGCATTCACCCGCGCGGTCGCCAATTTCGCGGTAAATGGACAGCGCCTCTTCCAGGCAGGCGCGGGCCTGTTGAAATGCCTGCATATCCTGCAGTATATTGCCCAGCAGCGACAGGGTGTGGCATTCGCCGCGCCGGTCACCAATTTCATGCAGAGTGGAAAGCGCCTGCTCGCAGTAAGAGCGCGCTTCTTCGCTGCGCCCCTGGTTTTGCGAAATGGTTGAAAGGTTGGCCAGAACACTGCCTTCTCCACGCAAATCGTTCATCTGACGGTACAGCGCCAGGGCGGCGTGGTAACATTCACTGGCCTCTTCCGATTTGCCGCGGGTGAGGGCAATATCGCCCAACTCATTTAAAATTTCAGCTTTTACACAGGCTTCATCATCATTCCGGGAAAGTGTCAGGGCTTTGACCAGGCTTTGCGCCGCCACATCGTATTCCCCCAGGCCGTGCTGAGCCCGCCCGAGTTGCAGCAGGGCAAAGGCCTGGGCGCAGGGCCGCGCCGCGCTCTTTTCAACAGCTGAACTGGCAATGCCCACCGTCTCGCCATAGAGGCCCAGGTAATCGAGCAGATTGGATTCATGCGCCAGCAGCATGCCGAGGATCAAATCTGTTTCGGGATCTGACGGCCGGCCGGCCAGGGCCTGAATGGCCTGCTGAAAAACCTGCACCCCTTCCTGATAAAGGCCGGTGAGCAGGTAAAAACGCGAAAGGCCGAGGGCCATTTGTGAAAAAATACCAATATCTTCATTGCGCACCGCCCAGTTCCAGGCTGTGCGCAGGTTGTCCAGTTCCAGCCGGATCTCATCGGCCACCTGGCGGCGGCCGAGCAGTTCGTTTTCGCGCTTTTGCAAAAAGGCGGCATAGCTGGTGGCGTGAATGCGGCCGGCCTTCTCTTCTTCAGCTGGCATGGCATGCAGTTTCTCAGCCAGAAAACGGCGCAACAGTTCCTGAATTTCAAAGCGTTCCTGAGGCAGGCGCAGGCGGCGCAGGTGCGCCTTGGCCACCAGGGCTTCGAGGAAAAACGGCGAGGCCCCGGCAATTTTTCCGGCCGCCTCGCGCGAGAAGCCCCCGCGGAAAACGGAAAGCTGCCCCAGCACGCTCTGTTCGGATGGCGAAAGCATCTGCCAGAACGAGTTAAACACCGCGTTCAGGCTGTGATGGTATTGGGCCGCCGGTTCCGTATCAGAAACCCCGCCCATGCTGCGGCGCAGTTCAAAGGCAATTTCCTGGCAGGAAAGCGACTGCACCCAGGCGGCCGCCAGTTCCAGGCCGAGGGGAATGCCTTCCACCAGGTTGCAAATTTCAACCACCGCCTCGCGGTCATAATCCAGAATTTCAAAACTGCTGCAGGCCTGGCAGGCCGCCCGCAGAAACAACTGCACCGCCCCATACGACATCAGGTTTTCGTCGTCTGCCGCGGCCGGGTAAGGCAGGCCGCGCAGCAGCAGTTCTTTTTCATCGGGCACATCCAGCTTTTGCGCGCTGGTGACCAGAACGCGCAGTCCCGGCGCGGCCAGCAGCAGCTCTTCCAGAAATTCGCTGTTCTTCAGGCGCTCCTCAAACCCGTCCAGCACCAGCAAAATCTGCTTGCGCGAAAGGTAGCTGGTAAGATAAGTGCGCGGCTTCTGTTTGCCCGAGAAAGACAGCTTCAAGGCATCAGAAATGGCGGTGACCAGAAAATCGGGGGCGCTTTGCTGCCCCAGCGGCACAAAAAATACGCCGTCAGGAAAGGCCGCCAGGCTTTCAAAGGCCACCTGCACAGCCAGGCGGGTTTTGCCCACCCCGCCCAGGCCGGTGATGCTGATCAGTGCGTGCTCCTTCAGCATTTGCTTGAGGGTGAGAATTTCATCCTCGCGGCCCACAAAGCGCGTCAGCGCCCGCGGCAGGCTGTGCGGCGGCTGCAGTTCAGGCACGGCCAGCAAATCTAACAGGCGCTCTGAGGCAAAATCCGGCCGGCAGAACCAGCCGCCGGTTTCAGGATAAATCACCTCCTGCTCCACCAGGTAATTCAGGCTGCGCCAGATCAGCCCGGGCCAGCCGTGGGTTTGCAGGTAAAGCCAGTTGTGAAAAGCCGCGGGGGCTTCCCACTGCAGGCTGTAACGCAGCCAGACGCGCAGCCCTTCTTCTGAAAGAGGTCCCAGTTGAATGCGCATGTGCAGCGGACTGAGGGATATCAGGCTGGTTTCACCATGCTGATGGGTGGTGGTATAAACCAGAGCCAGGTTCTCAATGCCCGATGAGGTCATCAGGTTTTGCAGGAAGGCCAGAGAATCCGGGTCCGTTTCGCTGGCATTATCCAGGGTGATGAGCAAACCCGTGGCATTGGCGGTCTGGATCAATTGTTTAAGATAATTAACAAAAGGCTCGAAACCCGCTGCCGGCAGGGGCATGCCCGTCCACATGCGCCGGGCTTCGGCTATCACGCCGAATACCCGCTCTTTGAGCGCCGCATTGCCGCTGAACGACAGGGTTGTGAAGCCCTGCACACGCGCGTTTTCGCGCACGGTGGCCAGAAAACGCGATTTTCCCGCGCCTTCAGGCCCGGCCACTGTCAGCACGCCGCTTCGCGCCTGAGCCAGGCTGCTCAGAAAAGACTGAAACACGGCCAGAGCCTCATCCCGCTCGATCAGCCGGTCCGGTTCGTCAAACAGAACCGTGCCCGTGTGCAGCGACTCCTCGGCCGCCACCCGGCTGCGGCCGGCGCGCTTGGCCTGGTAATTGCGCTGGTCGGCAATTTTGAAAAGGCTTTCGGGGGTCTGCGCGTCTTCAGGGAAGGCCGCCACGCCAATGCTCATGGTGAGGGTGACCGGAGGAAGGCCGGCAAAAGGCCGGCTGCGGGCAGCTTCCACCAGACGCTCGGCCAGTTGGGCAGCCTCATCTTTGCCGGTGTGGGGCAGCAGGATGACGAATTCATCGCCGCCGTAGCGGAAAATCAGATCAGAGGTGCGGATGGCATTGCGCAGGCGCTGCACCAGCGCCACCAGAACCTGATCGCCGCGCAGATGGCCAAAAGCATCGTTGATGCTTTTAAAATAATCGAGATCAATCAAAAGGATGGAAAAAACTTCATCATAGCGGCTGGCGCGTTCCACTTCGCTGTGAAGCCATTCATCCAGCGAGAGGCGCGAATAGGCACCGGTGAGGTGATCTTTCAGTTCGGTTTGCATACAGAGTCTTTCACATTTCCTGATAGAATTTTAAAGCCGGAATACAAATAAATGTTTTTGCGGTGAGCGTCTGACCGCCTGAACAGTTACTGTTTTTAACGGAGCGCCATCATGCCGAATCAGGATGGGTTGCCCCGGATGGGTTGTCGTGAATCCCCATTCATGTAGTTTATCTGAAAGAGGAAATATTTGCAAGCCGGGCGCATTCTTTTGAGGAATCTATCAAGAGATTGTAAGGTGTCTGACAACTTCCTCAGCAAAACGGAGGTGACGGTCATTTTCTTTTGATTCCTTCAATTTTATGGTATGATTGGCCAATTGAATTTGTTAAATAACTAAACGGAGTTAGAACCGATGGAAAAAATTGTCCGCAAAATGCCCGCCTCTTTCATTCTGCCGAGGCGCATCAACCAGCTCAGCCGGTTGACGTATAATTTGTGGTATTCCTGGAACCCCGAAGCGCAGCAGCTTTTCGCCAATATTGACAAGGACCTGTGGGAAAAAGTCTACCATAACCCGGTGGTGTTCCTGCGCAAGGTGGACCGCCCGCGCCTGAATGCGGTGACCAACAACCCTTATTACCTCAGTCAATACGACCGCGTGATCAAGGCGTTCGACGACTATATGAACAGTCAGGATACCATCTGGAACAAGGACTATCCCAACGATAAGGACAGGCAGATTGCTTACTTTTCATTCGAATACGGTCTGCACGAAGCCTTCCCGATTTATGCGGGCGGCCTGGGCGTGCTTTCAGGCGACCACCTGAAAGAAGCCTCTGATATGGGCATGCCCCTGGCAGCCATTGGCTTTCTTTACACCAATGGTTATTTTGCCCAGCATATCACCGAAGACGGCTGGCAGGATGCCCGCGGCGTGACCGTGAACCTGAACGACCTGCCCATCATTCCCCTGGTGGATGAACACGACCGCCCGGTCATGATCAAAGTGGAAATGCCCGGCCGCACCGTTCATGCCCGCCTGTGGGAAATCCGCGTGGGCCGTGTGCCGCTCTACCTGCTCGACACCAATATTGAAGAGAACAACCCTTACGACCGCCAGCTCACCGAACGCCTTTACACCAGCGACCTCGAACTGCGCATCTGCCAGGAGATCATGCTGGGCGTGGGCGGCGTGCGCGCCCTGCGCGCCCTGGGTTACAAGCCCGATGCCTGGCACATGAACGAAGGCCATTCCGCCTTCCTGGTGCTGGAACGCATTCGCGACATGATGGCGGACGGCCTGAACTTTGAAGAGGCCGGCAACCAGGTGCGCGCCACCAGCGTCTTCACCACCCACACCCCCGTGCCCGCCGGCAACGACGAGTTCCCGCTCTGGCTGATGGATAAGTATTTCTCCACCATGTGGGCTGACCTCAAGCTCGATCACGACGCCTTCATTGACCTGGCCCGCGTCACCCAATCGTGGGGCGGCGAAGCCTTCTCCATGCCGGCCCTGGCCTTGCGCTTCTCGGAATACCGCAACGGCGTTTCAGAGCTGCACGGCGAAGTTTCGCGCAAAATGTGGGCCTTTTTGTGGCCCGGCCGCCGCGTGGAAGATGTGCCGATCACTTACATCACCAACGACGTGCACACCGGCACCTGGCTGGCGCGGCGCATGCGCGTGCTTTTCGACCGCTACCTGGGCGAAGACTGGGTTAACCGCGTGGATGACCTGACCATGTGGCAGCAGATCGATAACATCCCTGATGACGAGCTGTGGGCAGTGCGCCAGCACCTGAAGCGCAAGCTGGTGGCCTACACCATTGAACGTGCCCGCCAGCAGTGGATGAACGGCTCTGTGCACCCCGTGCAGGTGGTGGCTTCGGGCGCCTTGCTCGACCCCTATGTGCTGACCATCGGCTTCGCCCGCCGCTTTGCCACCTACAAACGCGCCGGCCTGATCATGCGCGATTTTGACCGCCTGCTGCATCTGCTCAACCGGCCCAACATGCCTGTGCAGATCATTTTCGCCGGCAAGTCGCATCCTTCGGATGAACCCGGCAAACTGCTGATTCAGGAAGTGTACCGCGCGGTGAAAAACGCCCGCAACGGCGGCCGCATGGTCTTCCTGGAAGATTACGATATGAACATTGCCCGCTACCTGGTGCAGGGCGTGGATGTGTGGATGAACACCCCGCGCCGTCCCATGGAAGCTTCGGGCACCTCAGGCCAGAAGGCCGCCCTCAACGGCGTGCTGAACTTCTCCGTGCTCGACGGCTGGTGGCGTGAAGGGTATAATGGACATAACGGCTGGGCCATCGGCGACGATCTCGATTACGAAAACCGCGATCAGCAAGATGAAGCCGACGCCGAAAGCCTCTACGACACGCTGGAAAACGAAATTGTGCCGCTTTACTACAACAACCGTTCCGGCGACAACCTGCCCGGCGAGTGGATCGCCCGCATCAAGGAATCCATCCGCACCCTGGCGCCGCAGTTCAGCATGCGCCGCATGGTGAAGGAATATGCTTCATCCCTGTATGTGCCGGCGATTGAAAAAGCCAGCCTGCAGATGCCTGAAGAAACCGAAAGTATCCTGGTTCCGGGCAAATAAGCATTTTGAAAGGAGGTTCGTAATATGGAAGCCTTTCTTTCGCTGAGCGCCTGGCTCGGCGCGCTGACCATCTTCGCGCTGCGCGTGGCCGATATGTCGCTGGATACCATGCGCATGCTGTTTGTGGTGCGCGGTAAAAAGAAGCTGGCCTGGGTGCTGGGCTTCTTCCAGAGCGCCATTTTTGTCATCGCCATCAGCTCGGTGCTTTCCAACCTGAACAACCCGCTGAATGTCATCGGCTACGCGGCCGGTTTTGCCACCGGCAACGTGGTGGGCATGCTCATTGAAGAACGCCTGGCCATCGGACACATCCACCTCAGCATCATCAGCCGCATGCGCGGCTCGGCCATCGCCGAAGCCCTGCGCGCCAGCGGCTATGCCGTCACGGAAATTCCCGCCCGCGGCAAAGACGGCACCGTCTCGCTGCTGTATGTCTCCGTGCTGCGCAAGGACGTGGACAGCGTGGAAACCATTGTTTTGGAAAGTGATCCCCAGGCCTTTATCACGGCTGAAGATGTGCGCCCGGTGCGGCGCGGTTTCTGGCGCTCCTGATGAAGCTGATCATCCAGATCCCCTGCTATAACGAGGCCGAGACCCTGCCTTTCACCCTGAAGCAGCTCCCCCGGCACATTGATGGCATTGACGAGATCGAAATTTTAATCATTGACGACGGCAGCCGCGATGAAACCATCGCGGCTGCTCGCGCCTCCGGGGCCGACCATATCCTGCCGGTGCCCCACGGCGGGCTGGCCCGCGCCTTTTCCGCCGGCATCGAAGAATCACTGCGCCTCGGCGCCGATATCATCGTCAACACCGACGCCGACAACCAGTACTGCGCCGAAGATATCCTCACCCTGGTGCAGCCCATTTTGAAAAATCAGGCCGACCTGGTGGTGGGCGACCGCGGGGTGGCCACCCTGCCCTACTTTTCGCCGGTCAAGCGCCTGCTGCAGCGCGCCGGCAGCCAGGTGGTTTCGCAGGCCGCCGGTTTTGCCATTCCCGATGCCACCAGCGGCTTCCGCGCCCTCAGCCGCCTGGCCGCCGAGCAGACCCTGGTGCTGAGCGATTATTCCTATACCCTCGAAACCCTCATCGGCGCCGGAGCACGGCGCATCCGCGTGCTTTCGGTGCCCATCCGCACCAATCCCAAAACCCGCCCCTCGCGCCTGATGCGCGGCATTTGGGATTACCTGGTGCATTCCACCATCACCATCATGCGCGCCTACACCATGTACCGCCCGCTGCGCGTGTTCACCAGCTTTGCCCTGGTGTTCATGGCGGGCGGCCTGGCTTTGGGCCTGCGCTTCCTGTATTATTTCATGCAGGGCCAGGGCGACGGCCATGTGCAGTCGGTGATTTTGATGGCCGTGCTGCTGATGGTGGGCGTTCAGACCTTTCTGATTGGCCTGGTGGCCGATCTGATCAGCTTTAACCGCAAAATTTTGGAAAACATCCTCATCCGCCAGCGCCAGCAGGACCAGATGCCGCCGCAGTCGGAAAAGGTTTCTCAGAACAAAGCATGAGCCACGATTTATCTAACGAAAGAGATTTGCATAAAGCCGCCCAGCGCGGCGCGCCTTCTTATGTGTGGCGCGCCGGCCAGGAACGCCGCCTGGCGATGATTCTGGCTGCCGCCGGCGCCGAGCGCCTGCGCGGGCGCGTGCTGGTGGATGGCTGCGGGGTGGGGCAATACCTGGAGCATTTGGGCGCCCATGCCGCCGAAATCATCGGCCTGGATATTGAGGTGGAGCGCGCCGAAGAAGCCCACCAGCGCTCTGAAAAGGTGCTCAGCGCCGCCGCCGAAACCCTGCCCTTTGCGGCCAACAGCTTTGACCTGCTGCTGAATCACGAGGTGCTGGAGCATGTGGCCGACGACGGCCTGGCCATCCGCGAGATGGTGCGCGTGCTGCGCCCCGGCGGACGGCTGGTGTTGTTCTGTCCCAACCGCGGCTATCCCTTTGAAACACACGGCATTTACTGGCGCGGCAAATACCATTTCGGCAACATTCCCCTGGTAAACTACCTGCCGCGCCGCTGGCGCGACCGCCTGGCCCCGCATGTGGAAATTTACACCCGCGGCGACCTTGAAAAGCTGTTCGCCGGCCTGCCGGTGCGCTATATCGAGCGGCGCGTGGTGTTCGGCGCCTATGATAACCTCATTGCGCGCTGGCCCTGTCCCGGGCGGGCCCTGCGCGGCCTGCTGCAGACCCTCGAAAAAACCCCCCTGGCCTTTTTGGGCCTCTCGCATTTCTGGGTGGTCGAAAAGACCGCCTGACGCCCCGAAGATAACCGCTGACACCCGCCCCAGACTACTCTGGGGCGGGTGATTAGCAATTAGGTGAATGACAGGAAGGTGTGGCGGACTTTTTGGCAACTCGATTCAAGGGCGATAAAACTGCCTGTTGACATTTAAATATAACAGTGTTATAATAACAGTGTAATATTAGAAAGGCAGGCAGTTATGGAAGAAACAACCTACACCATTCAGGAACTGATGGATCTCACCGGCCTGCCGCGCCGGACGATCCACTTTTACACCCAGCAGGGCATTCTACCCCCGCCCCAGGGCGCCGGGCTGGGCGCCCGCTACGGCGAAGCCCACCTGCTGCGCCTGCAGGCCATGCCGGTGCTGCGCGCCCAGGGCATGCGCCTCGACGAAATCCGCGAGGCCTTTGCCCAGTCGCCGCTGGATGAAATCCGGCGGGTGGCGCGCGACGCCCCGCCCATCGCGGCGGCGCAGCCGGCGCTCAACCCGGCCGGCGAACTGCGCCTGCATTACCCCCTGCCGGGAGGGCTGGAACTGGTGGCTCCGGCCAACGCCAGCCCTGAACTGCAGGCCAGGGTCAGCCGGCTGCTGGAGGCCGCGCGGCAAATCTGCTCTGATGAACGGCCGGTGCTGAAAGCCTGAACCTTCCAGCGGCTGGCAGACTGAAAAATTGTGGAATTGTTGTGTTTTGACGGCGATTTTTCAAAAGGAGACTGGTTATCATGAATACCATCACACAGGAACGTCAGGTGAGGTTTGGCTGGCTGGGGACGGTGGGCGAAAAGCCCAGCGCGCTGCCGCTGCAGCGCACCCGGGTCAATGCCCAGGTGCTGGGTCCGCTGGTGAGCGTTTCGGTCACCCAGCAGTTCACCAACCCGCAGGATAAGGCGCTGGAGCTGGAATATCTTTTCCCGCTGCCGCAGGAAGCCGCCGTGCTGGGTTTTGAGCTGCGCTTTGGCGGCCGCGTGGTCACCGGAACGCTCAAAGAGCTGGAGCAGGCCCGCCAGGATTACGAAGCCGGACGCGACGCCGGCAAGGTCAGCGCCATGCTCGAAACGCGCCGCGCCAACCTTTTTGCGGTGAAGCTGGCCAATGTGATGCCGGGGGTGGTCATCGAGAGCAGCCTGCAGTACCAGCAGCGTGTCAAATTCGACGACGGGCAGTATGAATTTGTGTTTCCCATGGGCCTGACGCCCAAATATGACAGCCCATCCGTACCCGGCGAAGGCGAAGGCACCCACGCCCCCATTGCCAGCCCCGATCAGGTGATCGGCCCGGTGGAGATCAGCGTGGCGGTGGATGCCGGCCTGGCTGTGGCCGACCCGGCCAGCCCGTCGCATGCCCTGGCGCTCACCCGCCTTGACGACCGGCGCTTCCAGGTCCAGCTCAAGGGACAGCACATCCCCGATCACGACTTTGTGCTGCGCTATGCCGCGCTCAACCCGCAGACCAGCGCCGCTGCCTGGCTGAGCGGCGACACCTTCCTGGCCACCCTGGTGCCGCCGGCCCTGCCCGATGATTTCACCCCGCCCGCGCGCGATTTCATCTTCGTCCTCGACCGGTCCGGCTCGATGAGCGGTGAAGCCATTGCCCAGGCCCGCAATGCCCTGCGCGCCTGCCTGCGCGTGCTCAACGAGCAGGATACCTTCGGCGTTCTCCTCTTCGATGACCGCCTGGAATGGTTCAACCGCGCCGTGGATGGCGAAACACCCCGCCGCCCGGCCGGTCACCCTGCTTCGTATGCCGTGGCGCAGGCTTCCATTGATGAAGCCGACCGCTTCCTGGCGGGCGTGGAAGCGCGCGGCGGCACGGAAATTGTCGCCGCCCTGCAGGCCGCCCTGGAACTGCCCGCCCCGGGCGGACGCACGCGCTACGTGGTTTTTCTGACGGACGGTGCGGTTTCGGCTGAAGAACGCGCCCTGCAGGAAGTGCACAAGAAAATTGGCGCCGCTCGCCTGTTCACCTTTGGCATCGGTCCCTCGGTCAACCGCGCCCTGCTTTCCAAACTGGCCTCGCTGGGCCGCGGCACCGCTGAATTTTTACAGCTCCATGAGGATATCGAAGGCGCCATCATCCGCTTCCAGGACCGCGTCTCCTTCCCCATGCTCACCGATCTGACCCTCGACTGGCAGAATGCCGCCGCCTGGGATCTCTATCCCGCGCGCCTGACGGATCTTTACGCCGGGCAGCCCCTGGAGCTGTGCGGGCGGGTGAAGATCAGCGGCGCTGAAGCGGCCCTGCTGGTGCACGGCCAGGTGCAGGGTCAAAAAGTGACCATGCGCGTGGCCCTGTCGGGCGGCGAAAACGCCGAACCGATGATCGGGCGGGCCTGGGCGCGGGCGCGCCTAGATGACCTGATGGAGCGCATGGCTGAAGATCCGCAGAAAGCCAGCGCCCTGCGCGCCGAAATCATCGGTCTGGCTCTCGAACACCACCTGGTGACGCCTTACACGGCCTTTGTGGCGCTGGATCAGGATGTGGCCAACCCGGGCGCCGCCCCGGCGCTGGTTCAGGTGGCCCAGCCCCTGCCCCAGGGACTGGAAATGGAAGGCTTTATGGGCGGAGGGCCGGTCTTTGCCGCGGCGCCCGCTGTGGCACCTGGCGGCGGCCTGCTGCGCTCAATGATGGCCCCGCCCAGCCCGATGGCATCGCCCCAACCGCTGCAATCCAAGAAGGGCGCGCCTTCTTCAGGCGTCACTCTGCCCGCCTTCATGCGCCGGGCAAAGCGCGACAGCGCCCCTGCCGCAGCCATCTACAGCCAGGCGGCGGATGCGGACGAAAAGACTCTTGAAATGGAAATGGATAAGAACGCCGCGCCGCAGACCGAAACCCTCGAAGAAACCCTGCGCTGGCTGGCGCGCACCCAGAACATGAACGGCAGCTGGGAAGATGACGCCGACCTGACCGCCTGCGCATTGCTGCTCTTTGTGCGTTCAGGCCATACCACCCGCTCAGGCTCCTTCCGCCAGCTGGTGCGGCGGGCGGCGGGCTGGCTGCAGAAAGCCGCCGGCTGGCTGGCCGAAAAAGCTCTGGCCGAGCTGGCTGCCGCCGCGGGCGGCACTGCCCAACCGGTGAGCGGCGCTCCCGCCGGAGCCGTGCAAAATGCCGTTGCGGCGTTCCTCTCCGGACAGCCGGCCGGGCTGGACCCCGCCCGTGAAGGCGGATCGCTGGGCCGCGTGCTGCGCGCCCTGCTGAAATAAGCGCTCTTTGTTCCCTTGCCCCGTGAGAATCCCTCTTCTCACGGGGCTTTTATAATGTGGCATTGTCAAACTGCTCAGGCAGGGCTCTGAAAAGCCAGCTAAACCGCTCGCTTCGGCAACCTCAGGGAGCGGGCATCCTCTGCAGCGCTTTCACGCTGGCCTCGACCCTCCTGCGCCCTCGGCGAGGGCAAGAGGGCTGGCATTCGCTTCGCGAAGGCAAGGGCGCAGGGAGCGGCCTGGCTGGCCCTTCTGAACTCAGCGCGAGCAGTAACGATCGACCTTGCCTATTATCGCCAAATCATCCCTTTACGATTATTTGAAGAAGGTTAATATTAATCCGCCTTTACTTGACTCTGTCTGGCAGGCATGGTATCATAATTATCAGTATTTTAGCACTCTCACATGGAGAGTGCTAAAATAAAGGAACAGACCCGCCATGAACGACTTAACCGACCGCCAAAAACTCATCCTGACTCTGGTGATCCACGAGTACATCAAATCGGCCCAGCCGATTGGTTCGCAATACCTGGTGGAGCGCTTCAAGCTGGATATGAGTTCGGCCACGGTGCGCAACGAAATGTCAGCCCTCACCGAAATGGGCTACCTGCGCCAGCCGCACACCTCGGCGGGCCGCTCGCCCACCGAAGAAGGCTACCGTTATTTCGTCGGCAACCTGGCCCAGCGCAGCGATCTGCCCGAAAACACCCGGCGCACCATCACCCACCAGTTTTACCAATCGCGGCAAGACGTGGAACAGTGGCTGCGCCTGGCTGCCTCGGTGCTGGCTTACCAATCGCGCGCCGCCTCACTGGTCACCGCGCCCCACCCCGAACAGGCCCGCTTCAAGCACCTTGAGCTGATTGCCACGCGCGGGCGCCAGGTGCTGCTGGTGCTGGTGCTGGTGGGCGGCGACATCCAGCAGCAAATCATCACCCTGGCCGAGCCTGTCTCGCAAGAGCAGCTTTCCGCCGTGGCGGCCCACCTCACCCAGGTTTGCCAGAACCTCGATGCAGAGGGCATCCGCGCCATCCTTGCTCAGAGCGATGCCCTGGAAAAGGACGTGCTGGATGTGGTGATGGGGCAGATGAGCCGCACCGACCGCTTCGCCACCGGCGATGTATACCTTGACGGCCTGACCAACGTGCTGGCCGAGCCCGAATTTTCTGGTTCTGAAGATGCGCGGCGCGCCCTGCGCCTGCTGGAAGAGCGCTCGCTGCTCGATAACCTGCTCTCGCGCACGGTGATGACCATTTCACCCGGCGGCGTGCAGGTGCTCATCGGCGGCGAAGGCACCTGGGACGAACTGCGCCAGTGTTCCGTGGTGCTGGCGCGCTACGGACTGCCCGGCTTTGCCACCGGCACCCTGGGCGTTCTGGGCCCCATGCGCATGTCTTACGGCCATACCATTTCCACCGTGCGTTTCATCTCGGCGCTGCTGAGCGACCTGATGTCGGAAACGCTGGTGGATTGATTTCAGGAGGATTTAGTGACCCGCAAAAAAGTGATTCCAACCACCCCCGAGACCCCGCAGCCCGACTCTGAAAATCAGGTCCCGGCCTCTGAACCAGCCCCCGCAGAGCAAAAGCCCATGGTGGCGTTGAGCATGGAAGAATACGATGAACTGCAAAAAACCATGTCTGAAGCGCTCAACAAATCCAATGAATATTTTGAAGGCTGGCAGCGCGAACGCGCCGATTTCAACAATTACAAGCGGCGCATAGAGCGTGATGCGGTGATGAACCAGCAGAGCGCCACCATCAGCGTGGTGCGCAAATACCTGGTCATTCTGGATGACCTGGACCGCGCCCTGAAAAACCGCCCGGCTGGCGGCGACGGCGCTGCCTGGGCAGACGGCATTGAATTGATCTACCGCAAGCTGATGACCCTCATCGAAAGCGAGGGCATCCAGCGGTTCGGCGAAGCCGGAGAATATTTTGATCCCAACCGGCATGAAGCCATCACCCAGGAACCCGGCTCTTCATTTGAGAGCGGTCAAATCATCGAAGTTGTTCAATCTGGCTACCAGCTCGGCGACCGGATCGTCCGCCCGGCGATGGTGCGGGTAGCGGCATAGGAGGCATTATTTCATGGGCAAAGTCATCGGTATTGATCTTGGAACAACCAACTCTGTCGTGGCGGTGATGCTGGGGGGGGAACCTGTGGTGATCCCTTCGGCGGAAGGCGAACGCCTGGTGCCGTCGGTGGTGGCGGTTAACAAAAATCACGAGCGGCTGGTCGGGCGTGTGGCCCGCAACCAGGCCGTGGTGAACCCCGAAAACACCATTTTCTCCATCAAACGCTTCATGGGCCGCAAATATGACGACCCCGAAGTGCAGCGCACCATCAGCCGCATGCCTTACAAGGTCACCCGCGCCCCCAACGGCGATGTGCGCGTGGTGCTGGACGGCAAGGAATATTCTCCGCCCGAAATTTCGGCCATGATTCTGGCCAAACTGAAAGCGGATGCGGAAGCCTACCTTGGCGAACCGGTCACCCAGGCCGTCATCACTGTGCCGGCCTATTTCAACGACGCCCAGCGCAACGCCACCAAAGACGCCGGCAAGATCGCCGGCCTGGAAGTGCTGCGCATCATCAACGAACCGACCGCCTCTTCCCTGGCCTACGGCCTGGATAAGAAGAAAAACGAAGTCATTGCGGTCTACGACCTGGGCGGCGGCACCTTCGATATTTCCGTCCTCGACGTGGGCGAAGGCGTCTTTCAGGTGCGTTCCACCTCCGGCGACACCTTCCTCGGCGGCGATGATTTTGACCTGCGCATCATTGACTACCTGGCTCAGGAATTCCAGAAAGAAAACAACATCGACCTGCGCAAGGACCGCCAGGCTCTCCAGCGACTGAAGGAAGCCTCTGAAAAGGCCAAAATTGAGCTTTCGAGTGTGATGCAGGCCGAAATCAACCTGCCCTACATCACCGCCGACGCCTCGGGCCCCAAGCACCTGGTGATGACCCTCACCCGTGCCCGCCTCGAGCAGCTCACCGGCGACCTGGTGCAGCACAGCATGGAACCTGTGCGCCGCGCCCTGGCCGATGCCGGCATGAAGAACAGCGATGTTAACGAAGTGGTGATGGTGGGCGGCATGACCCGCATGCCCGCCGTGCAAGAGGTGGTGCGCCGCGAATTTGGCAAAGAACCCCACAAGGGCGTGAACCCCGACGAGGTGGTGGCCATCGGCGCTGCCATCCAGGGCGGTGTTTTGGGCGGCGAGGTGAAGGATATTCTCCTGCTCGACGTGACCCCCCTGACCCTCTCCGTCGAAACCCTGGGCGGCGTTTCCACCCCGCTCATCGAACGCAACACCACCATTCCCACCCGCAAGAGCCAGGTGTTCTCCACCGCCTCTGACAGCCAGACCCAGGTTGAAATCCATGTGCTGCAGGGCGAGCGCCCCCTGGCTGCCGACAACAAATCGCTGGGCAAATTCATCCTCGACGGCATTCCCCCGGCTCCGCGCGGCATCCCGCAAATTGAAGTCACCTTCGATATTGACGCCAACGGCATCCTGAAAGTCACCGCCCAGGATAAAGCCACCAACCGCATGCAGCACATCACCATCACCGCCTCATCCGGCCTTTCTGAAGCGGAAGTGGACCGCATGCGCCGTGAGGCTGAAGCACATGCCGATGATGACAAACATCGCAAAGAGCTGATCGAAGTGCGCAACCACGCCGACAACCTCATCTACACGGCCGAGAAGGCCCTGCGCGACCTGGGCGATAAAGTGCCCGGCGATGTGAAGAGCAAGGTTGAAGCCGCCGCCAGCAAGCTGCGCGAAACCGCCAAAACCGAAGATATCGAAGCCATTCGCAAAGCCACCGATGAGCTGGGCCAGGTGATTCAATCCATTGGCTCCAGCGTCTATCAGCAGCCTGAACAGCCCCAGCAGCCCGGCCCCTCTTCCGCCGCTCCCGGCGGAGAAGAGGTCATCGATGGGGAATTCAAGCAGGTTTAATCACAATCAAAGGCCCTGAGGGTTTCCCCTCAGGGCCAAAAAAGATGGAATGGGACGTTTAAATGGCCCAAAGAGACTATTACGAAGTTCTTGGCGTTGACCGCAGCGCCACTCCCGATGATTTGAAATCGGCTTTCCGCCGCCTGGCGCGCCAGTTTCACCCCGATGTCAATAAATCGCCGGAAGCGGAAGAAAAATTCAAAGAAATCAACGAAGCCTATGCAGTGCTTTCAGACCCTGAAAAGCGCCCGGCCTATGACCGTTACGGTTTTGCCGGGGTGAACGGGGCTGGCGGCGCCGCCCCCGATTTCTCCACCGTCGATCTTTCCGACATCCTCGGAGAGCTTTTTGGCATGGGCAGCATGGGGGGGATGGGCGGACGCGCCCGTTCGCGCAATGCGCCGCGCCGCGGTGAAGATATTGGCACCCGCGTGCACCTCACCTTTGAAGAAGCGGTGTTTGGCGCTGAAAAGCAGGTCGAAATCACCCGCGATGACGTGTGCTCCAGCTGCCGCGGCAGCGGTGCCGAACCCGGCACCAGCAAAACCAAATGCACCACCTGCGACGGCCGCGGTGAAGTGCGCCAGGTGCGGCAGACCTTCCTCGGCTCAATGGTGCAGGTGACCACCTGCCCGGCCTGTCACGGCCAGGGCGAAGTGATCAACACCCCCTGCAAAACCTGCCGCGGGCGCGGGCTGGAACGCCGCACCATTAAAAAAGTGGTGGTGGTGCCGGCCGGCATCGACCGCGATACACAGATCCGCCTGGCCGGCGAAGGCCAACCCGGGGCTGCGGGCGGCCCCAACGGCAACCTTTATGTGGAATTTGAAATTGAAAGCCACAAGTACTTCCGCCGCAAGCAAAACGACATTCTGCTCGATCTGAACATCAACTTTGCCCAGGCCGCCCTCGGCGATGAAGTGGAAGTGCCCACCATCGACGGCCCCACCCGTCTGAAAATTCCCCCGGGCACCCAGCCGGGAAAGGTCTTCACCATCAAGGGCAAAGGCGTGCCGCGCCTGCGCAGCACCGGCCGCGGCGATCAAATTGTGGTGATCAATGTGGAAGTTCCCACCAAGCTCTCCAACGACCAGCGCAAGCTGATTGAACAGCTTGGTAAAACCCTGGGCAGCAGCGTCAAACCCCAGGAGCGCAGTTTTGTGGATATGTTAAAGGATGTGTTAGGTGGATAATCAAGCCCGCTGGTTGGAAGTTTCCCTGACGGTGGATGGCGAACTGGCCGAAGCCGTGGCTGATGTGTTGGCGCGCTACACCACCAACGGGGTGGTGATTGAAAGCGACGTTAAATTTAATGATGAAGAAGATGAAGGCACAGCCTACGGGCCGGTGCGCGTGTTTGGCTACCTGGCCATTGATGACCAGCTTGAAACCCGCCGTCAGCAGGTGGAAGAAGGCCTGTGGTACCTCGGGCGCATCCAGCCGCTGCCGCCCCTTTCATTCAAAACCATTGATGATCAGGACTGGATGGCCGCCTGGAAACAGCACTACCACCCCATTCCCATCGGCAAGAAACTGCTGGTGCTGCCTGCCTGGCTCGAAGATACCTATCCCGAGCGGGTGGTGATCAAAATTGATCCCAGCATGGCCTTTGGCACCGGCACCCACCCCACCACCCAGCTGTGCCTGGAACTGCTGGAAACCTACACCCCCGCCGGCCAGCCTGTGATCGATGTGGGCTGTGGTTCGGGCATTCTCTCCATCGCCGCGCGCAAGTTGGGCGCCAGCCACGCCCTGGCGGTGGATATCGACTCGCAGGCCGCGCGTTCCACCGCTGAAAACGCCGAAACCAACGCCATTGACGGCATTGAAATGGGCGTTGGCTCGGTCACCGAAGTGAAAGCCGGCCAGTTCAGCCTCACCGCGGCGCCGCTGGTGCTGGCCAACATTCTCGCCCCCATCATCATCCGCCTGCTGGATGACGGCCTGGCCGACCTGGTGGCGCCGGGCGGAGTGATCATCTTCTCGGGCGTGCTCGACCGCCAGGCCGACGATGTGCTGGCCGCCGCCGCCCGCCGCGGCCTGAAAGAGCTGGAACGCCGCCAGATCAACGACTGGGTGGCGATGGCCTGCCGAAAAGCATAGTTGCGCATTTTCTCAGTCCGGGGTAATATTAATCCCGGACTGATTTTATGATATCTTGAAAAATCTGGAAGGAGTTTATCATGATTGTTACAACCAAGACCCTCTTTGAAGCTGCCTACGGCAAATATGCCATCGGCGCTTATAACATCAACAACCTGGAACAGGTGATGGGCCTCTTCCGCGGCAACGTGGAAAGCCAGGCGCCTTTTATCATCCAGCTCAGCAAGGGCGCCCGCACCTACACCCACAAGAAAATGCTCGAAGCCCTCATCAAAACTGCCGATGAAATCTTCCCCGAAGCCATATTCGCCGTGCATCTCGATCATGGCGATGAAGAAACCTGCTACGACTGCATCAACAGCGGTTTTTACAGCTCTGTGATGATTGACGCCAGCCACGAAGATTTCGAAGGCAACATTGCCACCACCCGCCGCGTGGTCGAAGCCGCCCATGCCAAGGGCCTGGTGGTGGAAGCTGAACTGGGCCAGCTCGGCGGCGTGGAAGAACACGTGGCCGTCTCTGAAGACCGCGCCCACCTGACCGACCCCGCCCAGGCGCGCGAATTTGTCGAACGCTCCGGCTGCGATTCGCTGGCCGTCGCCATCGGCACCAGCCACGGCGCCTTCAAGTTCTCGGGCAGCCAGAGCCTGCGCTTTGACGTGCTCTCAGAGATCCAGAAAGTGCTCCCTGGCTTCCCCCTGGTGATGCACGGCAGCAGCTCTGTTCCGCAGGAAGAAGTGGAGCGCATCAACGCCGCCGGCGGCAAGCTGGCTGGCGCCAAAGGCGTGGATGCCGATCAGTTCCTGCGCGCCTCGCAGCTTGGCGTGACCAAGATCAACATCGACACCGACGGCCGCCTGGTGTGGACGCGCGTGCACCGCGAGTTCTTCATGCAGCACCCCGAACAGTTCGATTTCCGCCCCGTTGGCAAGGTATTCATCGCTGAATACGCCAAATTCATCGCCGCCAAGAACGTCAAGCTCGGCAGCGCCGGACAGCTCGAAGCCATCCGCGCCATGCTGGCCAAAAAATAAGCTCAGCAATGCCCTGGTCCTCGGAAAGATCCTTCCGGGGACCAGGTTCCTCCCCAACTTCAAAAAATAAAAATAGCCGTTGCCAGTTCTGTTTTTATCTGTTATAATTCTTATACAAACCGTTGCGGCCGTTCTTGACGACCCAACCAATTTAACTGGATGTTCAATTCCCTATATGCAGAAAAGATTGACAAAATAATAGGATCAACCTGGCAAAGGGCGGCGTTTGCCTGCGTCAGTTATTATTTTTTTATCAAATTTATCCAATGAGAGTGACATGGAAATATTAAAACTTGAAAACGAACCGCTGGAAGCTCTGCGCCAGATGGGTAAAAATCTGGGCCTTACCAATGCTCACCGCCTGAAAAAAGAAAATCTGATCCTGCGCATCCGCCAGATGGAGGCTGAAAAAGAAGGCCTCGAAATTCGCGGCGGCGTGCTTGAGATCATGAGCGAAGGCATTGGTTTCCTGCGCACCAATTACCAGGTGGGCCCGGAAGATGTTTACGTTTCTCAGGCTCAACTGCGCCGCTACGACCTGCGCAGCGGCGACCTGGTGATCGGCCATGTGCGCCCACCCCGTGAATCAGAGCGCCATTACGGGCTTTTAAAGGTTGAAAGCGTCAACGGCGTGCCGGTTGAAGATCTGCGCACCCGCCCGCAATTTGAATCGCTCACTCCCATTTTCCCCGACAAGCGCTTTGACCTCGAAACCGACCGCAACACCCTTTCCACCCGCGTTATCAACCTCATCGCTCCCATCGGCCGCGGCCAACGCGGTCTCATCGTTTCACCGCCCAAAGCTGGCAAAACCACCATCCTCAAGCAGGTGGCCAACTCCATTTCCACCAAATACCCCGATGTGCACCTGATCATGGCGCTCATCGGCGAGCGTCCTGAAGAAGTGACTGATATGGACCGCTCGGTGGATGCCGAAGTGGTGGCCTCCACCTTCGATGAGCCGGTGTCTTCGCATGTGCGCACGGCTGAAATCGCCCTCGACCGCGCCAAGCGCCTGGTGGAAAACGGCCGCGACGTGGTTATCCTGATGGATTCACTCACCCGCCTGGCGCGCGCCTATAACCTGGTGGTCAACCCCTCCGGCCGCACCCTTTCCGGCGGTATGGACCCTTCGGCTCTATACCCGCCCAAGCGCTTCTTTGGCGCTGCGCGCAACCTGGAAGAAGGCGGCTCGCTGACCATCATCGCCACCGCCCTGGTGGATACCGGTTCGCGCCTGGACGATGTGGTCTATGAAGAGTTTAAAGGCACCGGCAACATGGAATTGCACCTTTCCCGCCGCCTGCAGGAACGCCGTACCTTCCCGGCCATCGATATCGAACGTTCTTCCACCCGCCGCGAAGACCTGCTGCTGGGCCCGGATGTGATGCAGCGCGTCTGGCTGATGCGCCGCATGTATCTGCAGATGATCGGCCAGCCCCCGCAGGGCGCCGGCATGGATGTGGCTGTGGCCACCGAAGCGATTTTGCAGCGCATGAGCAAATATCGCAACAACATGGAATTTTTGGACTACTTAAACGAGGATATGTGACAGAATCTCAATCTCCATCCAGTGAACCCAAAAGCGTGGGGGGCGCATTGGACAGGGAGGTCCGCTTTCAACGAATAGCCTGGGGGATCACCATCATACTGGTAGTGGCAATGATCAGCTTCGGTCTTTGGTGGCCCGAAGCCAGCAAAGAATCGCCCACTGCAGCCCCAACCGGTGAATCCACCCAGGTTGCGGCAACGGATCCAACAGGAGCGCAAATGGCCGGCATTTCCCTGCCCGGCTTTGCGCCGTTAAGCGTCATTGATGCGGTGATCCGCCAGACCAACGCCCACACCGAAGCCACCAGCACCGAAGAACTGGTCATTGAAGCCCGTGAGCATGTGGTTTCCAAAGGCGATTCCATCTTCGGCATTGCCCAAGATTACAAGATTTCCCCAGAAACCATCCTTTGGGCCAATGATCAGCTTGATGACAACCCTGATATGATCTCCCTGGGCGTGAAGCTGACCATTCCGCCCACCACCGGTATCTACTATAAATGGCAGGAAGGCGACACCCTGCAGTCGGTGGCCGACCGCTACCATGCCAAGGTGGACGACATCGTTGCCTGGCCGGGCAATAAAATTGATCTTTCAGACCCCAAAATCGAAACCGGCACCTATATCATGATCCCAGATGGCTGGCGCGAATTTGTGCAGTGGGTGGTCCCGACCATCCCGCGCGGCCCGGCGGGCGTTCTCAAAACCACCCTGGGCCCCGGCGCCTGCGATACCAATGAGGGCGGCTACGGCGGCAGCGGCTGGTTTGTCTGGCCGGCCGACAATCACTTCATTTCGGGCAACGATTACTGGTCCGGACACCTGGCCATCGATATTGCTGCCGGTGAAGGCGCCAACATCTACGCTGCCGACAGCGGCGTGGTGGTGTTTGCCGGCTGGTCTTACGGCGGCTACGGCAACATGGTGATGATTGACCACGCCAACGGTTACCAGACGGTTTATGCCCATCTCAGCCGCATTGTGGCCACCTGCGGCCAGAGCGTGGCCAGCGGGCAGCGCATCGGTTTTTCAGGCAACACCGGCAATTCCTTTGGCGCCCACCTGCATTTTGAAGTGCGCTACCTGGGCGGGTGGATCAGCCCCTGGACTGTTTTGCCCTGACACGCCATGCCCGCCACGTTCGACGCCCTGCTGACCCACCTGAGCGGCCTGCCCCTGGGAGACTGGCAGTTCCTTGAAGAAACCGGCTCTACCAACGATGTGGCCCTGACCTGGGCCATGGCGGGCTGCCCCGATTTTTCGCTGGTGGTGGCCAACAGTCAGACCGCGGGACGCGGCCGCCTGGCGCGGCGCTGGTTCACCAACCCCAATTCTGCCCTGGCCTTCAGCCTGGTGGTGCGTCCAACCCCCGCAGAAATGCCGGCGCTGAACTGGTTTGCGCCGCTGGGCGGCCTGGCCGTCAGCGAAGCGCTGCTGGGCCTGGGGCTGGCGGCGGAAATCAAGTGGCCCAATGATGTGCTGGTGGGCGGCCGCAAGCTCTGCGGCATTCTATCCGAAACGGTGTGGGCTGAATCGACGCTGAAGGCCGTGGTGCTGGGCATTGGCATCAATATTGCACCTTCTTCCGTGCCCCCGGCTGACCAGCTTCAGTTCCCGGCCACCTGCGTGGAGGATGAACTGGGCAGCCTGATCAGCCGCTGGGAACTGCTGCGCGATGTGCTGTGGGCCCTGGCACAGTGGCGCGCCCGTTTGAAAGAGCCAGCCTTTCTGGCCGCCTGGCAGGAACGCCTGGCCTTCAAGGGCCAGTGGGTGCGCGTGGCCCCGGCCGGCCGTGAAGGTCTGCTGGGCATGGTCAGTGGAATTGATCCCTCAGGGGCACTGGTTTTACTTGACCATAATGGAACTCGGCATATAATTGAAGCAGGTGATGTGCACTTGCGGCCCGCTTGAGCGAGCCAATTTGATCTCTGGAGGCGCGAATGCTCGACAATTTACGTGAATCAGCCAACCAATCGCCCTTTTTTCAGGATGAGCAGCCTGAGCCCGAACCGCAGCCGGCTCCCGAACAGCCCAAGAAACCCAAGGCCGCTTCCGGCCCGTTTTTGGGCATGACGGCAGTACAGCGCTTTGTTCTGGCTTTGATTTTGTTCTTCATGACCTGCGTGCTGGGGGGATTCTTCCTGCTGGTGACCGAAAAGATCATGCTCCCCTTCTAGAGTCATCACCCTTTCACCCTGATCAAAAAAAGAGCAGAGAAAATCTGCTCTTTTTTTTACTTTCAATATGCGGGGCAGCTGAGCGCATCTACGCGTCTTTGACGCTGGCGATGCGTGCCAGCGAAGCCACCATGTCGCCGTTATCCAGTTTCATCAGATTCACGCCGCGAGTGGCGCGCCCCGATTCTGAAATATCCGTCGCCTTCAGGCGCAGTGCCACGCCGCCGGCAGAAATGAACGTCACTTCGTCAGCTGACTGCACCACGCGGGCTGCGGCAATCTCGCCGGTTTTGCTCAAATTTTTCTGGTCCAGGGTCACCACGCCGCCCCCATTGCGCCCCTTGGTGGGATATTCTCCCAGCGGCACGCGCTTGCCAAAGGCATTTTGCGTCACCACCATCAAAAAGCCGCCTTCTTCCACCACCTCCAGCGAAGCCACGCGGTCGCCCTCGTGCAGGCTGATGCCTGAAACCCCGCTGGCCTGCCGCCCCATAGGGCGGAATTCATTTTCAGAGCAGCGCAAAGCCTGCCCCTGGGCCGTGACCATCAGCACCTCATCGCTGCCGTGCGTCAGGCGCGCCCAGCCCAGTTCGTCGCCCGGCTCCAGCGACATGGCAATGAGCCCTGAGGGCCGCACCGCAGCCAGCTCGGAAAGAGACATACGTTTGACCCGCCCGCGCACGGTGCAGAGGATGATAAAAGCGGATGCGTCAAAATCGGGCACGGAAACGGCCGCGGTGATCTTTTCGTTGGGTTCGAGGGTGAGGATATTGACCAGCGGGAGGCCTTTTTCAGTGCGGCCGGCATCGGGAATCTGATAAGCCTTTTCAGAATAGACCTTGCCGCGGTCGGAGAAAAAGAGCAGGGTATGCAGAGAACGGGCCGGCAGCAGCATCAGCACTTCATCTTCACTGCGCATGGTCTGTCCGGTGAGACCCTTGCCGCCGCGCGCCTGGGCGCGGAAGGTGCTGGCGGCCATCCGTTTGATGTAACCGCGCTGGGTGAGGGTGATGAGGATGGCTTCATCCTGCACCAGGTCCTCTTCATTTAATTCTTCTGTCACGTCCGCGGCAATGCGCGTGCGCCGCTCATCTCCGTACTGTCCGGCAATTTCAGCCAGGTCCGTCTTGATCAGGTCCAGAATCTTCTCAGGGTGGCTGAGCAGGTCTTCCAAATAGGCAATGCGCTGCATCGTTTCCCGGTGTTCATCTTCAATCTTCTGGCGTTCAAGGGCCGCCAGGCGGCGCAGCTGCATGTCGAGAATGGCCTGGGCCTGAACCTCGCTCAGGCCAAAGCGGCTGATCAGCCGGTCGCGGGCCTGCTCAGCGTCAGGCGACTGGCGGATGGTTTGAATGATCTCATCCAGAAAATCGAGGGCTTTCAGCAGCCCTTCCAGAATATGGGCGCGGGCGCGGGCCTTGTTCAGCTCAAAATGCGAGCGCCGCGTGATGACTTCGGCGCGGTGTTCGATGAAAATTTGCAAAGCGCGCTTGAGCGAGAGCACGCGCGGCTCGCCGTTGACCAGGGCCAGCAGATGCACGCCAAAGGTGGACTGCAGAGGGGTGTATTTATAGAGCTGGTTGAGCACCTGCCGGGGTTGGGCGCCGCGTTTCAATTCAATGACAATGCTCATGCCGCGGCGGTCCGATTCGTCGCGCAGATCCGAAATGGCCTCAATGCGCTCCTCGCGGGCCAGTTCAGCAATGCGTTCGATGAGGCTGCTCTTGTTCACCTGGTAGGGGATTTCGGTGATGATGATGGCATGGCGGCCGCCGCGAATTTCTTCAATATGCGCCACGCCGCGCATCACCAGGCGGCCGCGGCCGGTGGTGTAGGCCTGATGAATGCCTTCCCGGCCAATAATCATGCCGCCGGTTGGAAAATCGGGTCCCGGCACCAGGGCCAGCAGATCATCCACGCTGACGTTATCCATCTCGTTCCAGTGGTCAATCAGGTAGGTCACTGCGGCGGTCAGTTCGCGCAGATTGTGCGGGGGAATGTTGGTGGCCATGCCCACGGCAATGCCCGCGGTGCCGTTCAGCAGCAGGTTGGGCAGGCGTGCGGGCAGCACCTGCGGCTCCTTCAGCGAGCCGTCAAAATTATCGGAGAAATCCACCGTTTCCTTGTCAATATCCAGCAGCATTTCTTCAGCCAGCGGGGTCAGGCGCGCCTCGGTGTAACGCATGGCCGCCGGCGAATCGCCGTCAATGGAGCCGAAGTTGCCCTGCCCATCCACCAGCCGGTAGCGCATGGAAAAATCCTGCGCCATGCGCGCCATGGCGTCATAAACCGCCAGGTCGCCGTGGGGATGGTATTTGCCCAGAACCTCGCCGACAATACGGGCTGATTTTTTATATGCCGAATTGGCGCGGATGCCCATATCCTGCATGGCATAGAGGATGCGGCGGTGCACCGGCTTGAGGCCGTCGCGCGCATCGGGCAGTGCGCGCGACACAATCACGCTCATGGCGTAATCGAGGTAAGCCGTGCGCATCTGATGGTCAATATCAACCTGTTGAACGGTGCCAATTTCCATAAGAACTGCTTATCCTTGAATAAGTGGGGCTGCTCAGTTACGAAAGAATTATACCATTCCGGCCGTGAATCAGGCCTGCACCGGCCTTCTGTTCCGGTTTAATCTCGATTTAACAATGGACAAAACGGGGATGGATGTATAATGATAGTGGGCGAGTTTTGACCCCCCAAAAGGAGCGTTATATGGAATTTTTACTGGATCCCAATGTGACCTACCTGATTCTGGTGGGCGGCCTATCCCTGGCTATTTTGGGATTGCTCACGCCGGGCACCGGCGTGATTGAAGCGGGCGCCATGCTGCTGCTGCTGGTGGCGGGCTATGCCATTTACAGCATCCCCATCAACCCCTGGGCGCTGGTGGTGCTGATTGTCGGCGTCATCCCCTTTGTGCTGGCGGTGCGCAAATCGCATCAAAAGCGTTACCTGGTGGTGGCAGTGCTGGCACTGGTGATTGGCTCGGCCTACCTCTTCCAATCGGATGCCTGGTGGAAGCCCGCCGTGCACCCGCTGGTGGCGCTGGTGGTGTCCATTCTGGTGGGCGTGTTCTTCTGGTTCATCACCATCAAAAGCCTCGAGGCGATGGATAAAAAGCCGGTCTTCGATCTGGAAAGCCTGGTTGGCGCTGAAGGCGAAACCCGCACCGTGGTGGAAATGGAAGGTTCGGTTTACGTGGCGGGTGAAATGTGGTCAGCGCGCTGCGCGCAGCGCCTGCCTCCCAACACCCCCATCCGGGTGGTAAAACGCAATGGTTTTATGCTTGAAGTTGAGCCCCTGAAGCCGGTTCAGCATTAAGCGCTATTCATCAAGCGATTTTTCAAAAGAAGGAGTCTAATAAAATATGGAACAATGGATTTTTGCTCTGTGCGTTGTGGGCTTTGTGGGCCTTGCTCTTCTAAGCTTCCTTTACAACGCCATCAAGGTGGTGCCCGAATATCAGCGCCTGGTGGTCTTCCGCCTCGGTAAATGCATCGGCGACAAGGGCCCCGGCCTGGTGCTGCTGATCCCCTTTGTCGATCGCGCGGTGCGCGTGGACCTGCGCGAGCAGGTGCGTGAAATTCCGCACCAGACCTCCATCACCAAAGACAACGCGCCCATCTCGATTGACTTCCTGTGGTACTACAAGGTTCTTTCACCGACCGACAGCGTGCTGCAGGTGGGCAATTTTGAAGCGGCTGCCCAGGGCATGGCCACCACCACTCTGCGCTCCGTCATCGGCGGCATCATGCTCGACGGCGTGCTTTCAGAACGCGAGCACATCAATAACATGCTGCGCACCCGCCTTGATGAAGTCACCGAGCGCTGGGGCGTCAAAGTGACCAACGTTGAAATCCGCGAGATCATCCCGCCCAGAGATGTGCAGGATGCCATGAACCGCCAGCTTTCGGCTGAACGCAACCGCCGCGCCGTGGTGACCGAATCAGAAGGCACGCGCGCCGCCTCCATCAACGTGGCTGAAGGTGAAAAGCAGGCCAACATCCTCAAGGCTGAAGGCGCCAAGCAGTCGAACATTCTGCGCGCTGAAGGCGAGCGCCAGGCCCAACTGCTGACGGCTGAAGGCTATGCCATGGCTTTACAGCAGATCAATGCGGCAGCGGTCGGCCTCGACCAGCGCACCATCACCCTGCAGTACTTCGACACCCTGAAGAACCTCGGCGGCAGCCCGGCCACCAAGTACATCTTCCCGCTTGAATTCACGGGCCTGATCTCTGAATTTGTGAAAGGCCGCGGCTGATAGCCGTGACCTTCAAGATTGAACCTGCCACCTGGCGCGACCTGGGCGGCCTGCGCCAGGTGGAAAATGCCTGTTTTGATCGCGACGCCTGGAGCCTCTCAGACCTTTTCTGGGTGCTGGTTGAACCAGGCGTGGCGCGTTTTAAAGCGGTGGATGAAGCCGGTCAGATGATCGGCTTCATTGCCGGCGACCAGCGCAATGAACCGGGCCTCGGCTGGATCACCACGGTGGGGGTGGTGCCAGAATGGCGCGGGCAGGGTGTGGGCAGCGCCCTGATGGCCTCCTGCGAGGCGGCCATGGGGTGCAAGCGGGTGCGCCTGACGGTGCGCATTTCCAATGCCAGCGCCATCCGTCTCTATGAGCGCCTGGGATATGGACGGGTGGAAGTGTGGCGCGGCTATTACCGCGACGGCGAGGACGGGGTGGTGATGGAAAAGATTTGCCCCGATTTCCCGTTCAAATTGCCGCAAGGATGAATGAGATGGCCCGGCGGGAGGGGAAGCTATGGATGCATGTTTCCGGCCAGTTTCATAAAATTGGTCCAAATTGGCATTAAATTGACCTAAATTTCTATTGTGTTAATTTTACCCCTCCGTTATAATTTAGTTATGCGAATAGTCAAGCGTGTCTTATTGGGTCTGTTAATTTGCCTCCTGCTGTCCGGCATGACGTTGACGGTCTGGCATCCGGTTCACGCACAGGAAATCGGCACGCACTATTTCAGCCAGACCGGGCACTGGGTGCTGGGCAATTTTTGGGCTTTCTACGACGGCACCCCCAACGCTTCGCAAATTTACGGCTACCCCATCACAGATGAATTCACCGATGTCGCGGTTACGAACAAGCGCGTGCAGTATTTCCAGCGCGCCATCTTCACCATGGAAGACAACGGCACGGTGAAATTGGCCCCGGTAGGGGTTTGGCTCTATGAAGAGGCCCAGGTCGAAAAAGTGGCCATGCCCACCGACACGCCCGCCTGCCGTACCATTCCCTCTCCCTACGGCGCCCATGCCATATGCTACGCCTTCCTCAATTTCTATGACAGCAACGGCGGTTTTAAGCAGTTTGGCTACCCCATTTCAGATTTCGTCAAAGAAGACGATCTTTACGTCCAGTATTTTGAAAACGCCCGTTTCGAGTGGCACCCTGAGTTGAGCTCCGATCAGTGGGTGCGCCTGACGGATCTCGGCCGCATTCATTTCGATATCTTGCAGGATCCCAGCCTGCTGCTCCCCAACACCAACGGAAACGCCACCATTGGAGACCAGGTGGAACTGCAGGCTCACGCCTATGTGGACCAGGCCGTCATCAAAAACGGCAGCAGCCAGAAAATTTCCGTGGTGGTTCTTGACCAGACCCTGCAGCCGGTGGCAGGCGCCCGTTTGAGCGCCCTGGTTCATCTGCCTGACGGCAGCGACCGCCCCGTACTGCTGCCAGACACCAACGCTGATGGCATCAGCCAGAACACCTTCAATGTGGACGGCCTGACCGAAACCCAGATTGTGGACGTGGAAATTGTGGTCACCTACAGCGGACAGGAAGCCCGCACCGCCACCTGGTTCCGTATCTGGTGGTAAGCCAGCCTGTTTTCAGCGACAATACCAGCAGCCATTAAAAAACCGGTCTCCGGTTTTTTTCCGAAGCAAGCCTGAGCAAACAGAATGCCTTAAACAGCACCGCGCTCCCGATTCCGGGAGCGCGGTTTTTCTTGTTGGGGCAGATCAGCGGTTGGCCAGGGTGACCAGTGTGCGGAAAGCCTGGTAGGCTTCGCGCATGTTCCGGGCTTCAAAGCGCACGCGGCGTCCGTCCAGGCGTTCGCTGCCGGGCATGAGCACGGCGCGGTCGGCCATATCTGTGAAGAAGAATTCCACAATCACTTCCACCGGTTCCGGCAGTTTGAACACCGCCGGGCCTTTGCCAGCCAAAAAGGCTGCCGCGGCCTTGCGGGCCCCGGCCTGAATGGCCGGTTGGGTGACCGCGGGCGAAAGCACCTCAGAGGCATAGCGGGCGCAGGTTTTCTTCACCTGCACGGTTTCGATCTTATCGCCCAGAAAATCGCGCGCTTCGGCGCACACAGCCTGGTCGCCGGTGACCATCAGCACGGGCACGTTGTAGAAACCGCACATGGCGGCATTCAGGCCGGTTTCGCCGGTCAGGCGGCCGTTCAGCCACAGGTTGGCCACCCGGGCGCTCGACCAGGTGTGATCAAGAATGGCCTGGGGCGTTCCCGCGCGGGCATGGTAACCCACAAAGAAAGCCGCATCCACGCCTTCATCCACCCCCTGCACCATGGAAAGCGGGCTGGGGCTGCTGCAGTTCAGGCGCGCGCGCTGATCGAGCTGTTCGATCAGGATATTGCTGCTGTTCCAGTGCCCGTCGGTGATGACAATTTCCGTGGCGCCAGCTTCGGCAGCGCCGGCAATGGCGGCGTTGACATCTGCCGTCATGATGCGGCGAAAACGTTCATATTCCGCGTGCCCGGGGGTCACATGGTCCCAGTTGGCCACGCCAGAGATACCTTCCATATCACAGGCAATTAACAGTTTCATGCATTCTCCTTTGAATCTTCGGTTGAAATGAGTCTGGCCTGCATGGACCAGGGGCCGGTCCAGGTGATTTCCACCGGCCGCACCTGTCCGCGCAGGTTTTCATGAGTCTGGCAAAAGACCAGTTTATTGGTGGTGGTGCGCCCGCGCCAGCGGCCCTTGACCGGTTCTTCAAAGAGCACCGGCACGGTCTGGCCCAGGTAACGGGCATGGATTTCGGCGGCCACCGATTCCTGAAGCTGCTCCAGCAGGCGGAAACGGCGCATTTTTTCTTCAGCGCTCACATCATCCCCCAGGCGGCGGGCGGCCACGGTGCCCGGGCGGGTGGAATAGCGCGCCAGGTGGGCCACATCCAGCTTCAGCTCGGCCAGCAGGTCGTAGGTGCGCTGGAACTGTTCGGGGGTTTCGCCGGGGAAACCGACGATGATATCTGTGGCGATCGATACACCTGGAATGCGCGCCCTGATTTTGGCCACCAGGCGGCGGTAATCTTCAGCGGTGTAGCCGCGCTTCATGTTTTCAAGCACGCTGTCGTCGCCGGCCTGAATGGGCACTTCAATGTGCGGGCAAATTTTTGGGGTTTCGGCCACGCAGTCGAGCAGTTCATCCGTGATCCAGTTGGGATGCGAGGTGAGGAAGCGCAGGCGTTCCAGCCCGTCAATCTGCGCCAGCAGGCGCAGCAGGCCGCTCAGGTTGGGTCCATCAGGGCGGTCCTTGCCGTAGCGGTCCACAATCTGCCCCAGCAGGGTGATCTCTTTCACCCCCTGGCGCACCAGGGCATGGGCTTCGGCCAGAATATCTTCATGCGGGCGGCTCACTTCCACCCCGCGGCGGTAGGGAATGATGCAGTAGGTGCAGGCATGCGAGCAGCCGTATACCACCGGAATATAAGCCGAAACCAGGCTGCCCTGCACCTGTTCGGGAAGCTGCAAATCGCCGTCCATCAGGGCGTGGCGGCGGGCGGTTTCCGCTTCTTCTGCGCCGCGGGTTTCCGAGCGGGTCAAAAAGTCAATCAGCGGGGCGGGGTCGGAAGGCGGCGAAAACACGTCCACATAGGGCAGGCGCTCGCGCAGGCGCGGGTTGTCGCGCGTGCCCACCAGGCAGCCCATCAGGTTGATCACCAGATTGGGGTTGCGGTCCTTCAAGGGGCGCAGCGAGTTAAGGCGGCCAAAAGCCTTGTCTTCGGCGCTCTGGCGCACCACGCAGGTGTTCAGCACAATCACATCGGCTTCTTCGGGGCGGGGCGTGCCTGCATAGCCCAGTTTTTCAAGGGCCGAGGCTACCCGCTGCGAGTCGGCCACATTCATCTGACATCCTTCGGTCCAGATATGGTATTTCATGCGTTCTTCCATTTTTCTAGATAAATTCAAGCACCGATAAGGCTTCCCCGGTATCAGGAGAAGACTGCAAAAAAGTGACGGCATCCGCCAGGCGGCGGCTGGTGCGTTCGATAAAGTCAAGCCACTCAGCGGTGCTCAGGTAAAGGTTGGGGCGTCCGCTGTGCGTGGCCTCTTCGTCGCTGCTCTGGTAAAAGGTCTGGATGTAATCCACGTTGCGCTGAATGGCTTCGGGGGGCAGAAAATCAAAATCATCCATGCCGTAGCGCAAATGGCGAAACTGCGACCAGAAGATGGACTGCGGGTCGTCTTTCAGCACCTCAAAATCAATGCCGTACCAGTCGCGCTTCACTTCCCAGATGAAATTGGGCTCTGATTGAAACTGGCGAGCAAATTTTTCGCGGGTGGGGTAGTAGATCTCGCGCGCCCACAGGATATCCGTCACCAGGTGGATAAAATAACCCAGGCGGAAGGCGTGGCGCTGCGGCTGGTCAGGGCAGGGCAGGTAGCGCCGGTAAAACACCAGGTCGGTGATGCGGGTTTTATCGCCTGTGCCTTTAAAATGGGTGACGGCGGGCGGAGGACTGAAGTTTTCCCAGTTTTCGTCGGGAATGCCCGAATCGGGGGCAATATTGCCGATCAGGAAGGCGTCGGCATCCAGTTCGGGAAAACGTTTCAGCAGGCGCTCTGCCAGGGTGAGATGGACAATCCAGGTGGCCATGGGCTAATGCTCCGTGATGGTCAGGCTGGCTGCGCCTTCAACCGCATTTAATGTGCCGGTCCCGCCAATGGGGAAAGTGAAAAAGGGCGTGGTGTGGCCGAAATCGGCGTTCACTACCACCGGAATGTGGTTCAGTTCCGGTTTGGCGCGCAGCAGGGTGATCAGGTCGGCCAGAGCCACCTTTGAGGCGTTCTGGAAGCGCCCGATCAGCAGCCCGCGCACCCCTTCAAAGCCGGGCTGGTGAATCAGCGACTGCAGGTCACGGTCGAAGGTGCGGATGTGGCTTTCCTCGTCATCTTCCACCAGCAGCAGGCTGCCTTCCAGGGAGGGCATGTAGTCCGTGCCGTGCAGCAGGTTGAAGGTGCACAGGTTGCCGCCCACAATGCGCCCCTGCGCCTGGCCGGGGTTGACCACCACCCAGCCCGGCGAACGCCTGAAAACGCGGTTTTGCTGGTCGCGGTACCACGCCTCATCGCTCCAGAACTCTGCCGGACGCAGCTCAAAAGGCTCCGCCTGCATCAGGCAGGCCTTGAACGCCTCCAGGCTGTATTCAAAACCCTTGAGCATGCCAAAGCTGGAAAAATGCGGCCCCGAATAAGTCACCAGGCCGGCGCGGGCATAGAAGGCATTGGAAAGGGCGGTGATATCCGAGTAGCCGCAGAAAATTTTGGGGTTGGCGGCAATCAGATCATAATCGAGATGGCGCAGAAGCTGGTTGCTGTTGTAACCGCCGAGGGTGGTGAGAATGCCCTTCACCGATGGGTCGGTGAAGGCGTCGTGCAGGTCAGCCACCCGCGAAGCCACCGCGGAAGAATTGAAAACATCGCATTCTTCGGCGTTATCCGAGAAGGTGACGCGCAGGCCCAGGCTTTCAAGGCGCTGGACGGCGTTCTGGCGCAGTTCGGGGGTGATGACCGCGAGGGAGACAGCCGGCGAAACCACGCGGATTTCATCGCCGGGTTTAAGACGGGCAGGAAACATTTTGGACCTCGTAAACGGCAAAGCCGAAAAATTCTATTTCTGGTAAAGATGTGCAGTGCAGGTACATAAAAACCACAACCTGACATCTTTATGGGGTCTGTTCTTAATTCCCGGGTAATTATACCACCCGTTCCGGGGTCTCCAGATTCTTAAACCTGGGTTACAATTAAGACAGCGCCTGTGAATGCAAAAGGCCAGGTCCGATACCATTAGAAAGGGTTATCAAACGATGAAAAGCACTGTCTATTTTGGCTCACCCCGCCAGACCCGTCTGGAAGCGAACGAAACCTTACCGGCAAAGCTGGATTTGATCATGGAAAAGCTGCAGCTTCGCGACCGCGTGAAAGGCGAGCTGGTGGCATTGAAAATGCATACGGGCAACAATATCGGTTATTCCACCATTCACCCCGTCTTTGTGCGCCGCGTGGTCTCCGCCATCCGCGAAGGCGGCGGCAAGCCCTTCATTGTGGATGTGGATTGGGATGTGGAAGGCTCGGAAAGCCGCGGCTACACCCCCGAAACCGTGGGCTGCCCCATTTACCCCCTGGCCGGGCCGGCTGACCGCTATTTTTACCCGCACAAACGCCCCTACAAAAGCATTGATACCTGGTACCTGGGCGGGCTGATTCAGGACGCCACCTTCCTGGTCAACTTCTCGCATGCCAAGGGCCATCCCTCCTGCTCCTACGGCGGCGGCTTCAAGAACCTGGCCCTCGGCTGCATGATCGGCAAGACGCGCTCGGCCATGCACGATGTCTGCCACGACGACCGCTACTGGTTCAGCGAGCTCTGCCCCGACCCGGCCGTGCGCGAGCAGATCAAAGCTGTTTGCCCCCACGCTGCCATTGTGGATGACCGCAAGAACCCCGGCGAGCTGCACCTGCACATTGAGCAGTGCAACCAGTGCGGGCGCTGTTTGCAGGTGGCCCCTCCCGGCAGCCTGAAAATTGACCCCGTCAATTTCTACAGCTTCCAGGAAGCCTGCGCCATCTCCACCAGCATCACCCTCTCCACCTTTGAACCGGGCAAGGCCACGCATATCTGCCTGGCCACCCAGATGACCCCCGTTTGCGACTGCTTCGGCTTTACCAGCATGCCCATTTTGCCCGACGCCGGCATTTTCGGCTCCGACGACCTGGTGGCGCTGGATCAGGCGGTGTTGGACGTGACCGGCCGCCTGAAGCTGATTGAAGAAAACATCTCCACCTCGCTGGAAGTGCACACCCGCGAAGGCCATCCCCTGCGCTGGCTGCACGGCCCCTACAAGGACCCCTACAAGGTGGTGGAATACGGCGCAGCCCTGGGCCTGGGCAGCCGCGATTACGACCTGGTGGATGTGCTGCCGGTGGAACAGATCACCCCGGCGCCCATGGGTTACATCAAAGCGCAAACCAATTGATATGCGGCGCTGGATTGCCATTTTGATTTCAATCAGCCTGCTCCTGGCCTTTCCCGGCCGGGGGCAGGCCCAGGCCGGGCTCACCCTGGCCTCCCTGCAGGTGGACCTGTGGCCGGAATACGACCGCCCCACTATGCTGGTGATTCTGCACCTTGAGCTGCCCGCCAGCCTGCCCCTGCCGCAGCCCATCACCCTGCGCATTCCCACCGCTGCCGGCGACCCTTACAACGTGGCCACCCGCCAGCAGGATGGGCAGCTATATAATGTAGAGTTCACCCGAACGGTTGAGGAAAAATGGTCCCTGGTATCCTTCCAGGCTGACGCCGCCGAAATTCAGGTGGAGTATTACGACCCCCTGTTTACCAAAAATGGCGCCGGCCGCGCCTACACCTTCCAGTGGCCGGGCGATTTCGCGGCTTCTGCCGCCGTGATCGACTTTCAGCAGCCGGTGGATGCCCGCGATATCCGCTTCAGCCTGCCGGTGAACAGCGTGCAGCAGGGCGTGAACGGCCTCACCTATCACCAGATTTTTCTGGGCGAGCTGCAGCAGGGCCAGGAAGTGACCCTGACTCTCAGTTATCAAAAAGGGGATGACGCCCTGACCCGGCCCACTGCCGCGGTGATGGCCAGCGCCCCCCTCGACGCCAGCACCCCTGGGCGCGCCCCGGCCGCCAATACCATCATGACCTGGGTGGCCATTGTGCTGCTGGTGGCGGCGGCAGGCGTGGTGGGCGGCTGGTACCTGCGGGCGGCGCGTTCTTCACGCCCCACGGCAGCGGCCCGCCTGGCGCGGCGCCGCGCACACCCCATGGTCATTGAGCCTTCCACCGATGGGCTGATTTTCTGCCACAAATGCGGGCGCCAGGCCAAGCTGGGCGACGATTACTGCCGTTCCTGCGGCACGCTGCTGCGCAAGGACGTTTGACGGCGCGCGGGCCAGCCTGCCAGCAGGGTGCCCAGCACCAGGGTGAACGAACCGATCCACAGCCAGTTGAACAGCGGGTTGTGGTAGACCTTGAAGGTGGCGCCCTCCGATGAAATGGGCTGCCAATCCACCAGCACCACGTAGAGATCATCGGCCAGGGTGCTGTGCAAAGCCGGCACGGTGACCGTTTGACCGGCTTCATAATAGTAATCACGGCGCGGGTAGAGCGTTTCAAGGCTCTGCCCGCTGCTGTTTTTTAATGTCAGGACGGCCTCAGCCATGTTGCGGTTGTCGGCGGTGTCCTGTTCACTCAGGCTTTCATAGGTGAGGGTGTAACCGCGCAGTGAGAGTGATTCGCCGGTTCTGAGGGTGCCCTGGGTTTGCGCCTGGAAAACCTCGATGCCGATCACGCCCACCGCCATCATCACAATGGCCAGGTGGATCAGGTAGCCGCCGTAGCGCCGGCGGTTTTTGCGCGCCAGGTGAACCAGGGCGGTCAAAAAGTGCTCTCCACAGCCGCGGCGGCGGGCCTGCACAGCGTGCAGCGTGTCGCCCAGGGTCACCAGAGCGGCAAAAACGGCTGCAGCCAGGCCCAACAGCCCCAGCCAGTCAGTCAGAGCTGTCGGCCGCGCAAGGACGGCCCCGCCGGCAAAGAAAACAACCGCCCCCAGCCCCGGCCAGCGCAGGCGGCTGGCCATGGACCGGCCCGCGAAACGCCCCCACAGGGAAAGCGGCACCAGGCCCATCAAGAGCAGCAGAGCCAGGAAAATGGGCGCGGTGGCGCGTTCGTAAAACGCCGGCCCCACCGTCACCTTTTCGCCGGCAAACAGCTCTGAAAGCATGGGGAAATTGACGCCCCAGAAACACACCACCAGCAAACTGATGAACAGCAGGGTGTTGATGAGGAACATGCCTTCGCGGGAAAACCACGAACCCAGTTCGCCTTCGCCTTTAAAATTCTGCCAGCGCGAAATGAACAGCCAGGCGGCTGCGCCCAGCGTCAGGGCGATAAACCCGAGAAAGAAGGGGGCGGTGGCGCTTTCAGAGAAAGCGTGTACCGATGAAATGACCCCTGAACGGGTGATGAAGGTGCCGTAAATCACCAGCGCATAAGACAGGATGATCAGAAACAGGTTCCAGCGTTTGAAAAGGCCGCTGCGTTCTTCGACCATGATGGAATGCAGAAAAGCCGTGCCGGTCAGCCAGGGCATCAGGGCAGCAATTTCCACCGGATCCCAGCCCCAATAACCGCCCCAGCCGAGCACATCGTAGGCCCAGCGCATGCCGGAGATGAGGCCGAGGGAGAGGAAAAACCACGCGCCCAGCGCCCAGGGGCGGGTGAGGCGCACCCAGTGGTCATCGCTGCGGCGGGTGGCCAGGGTGGCAATGGCCAGGGCAAAAGGCACCATGAAGCCCACAAAACCCAGGTACAGCAGCGGCGGGTGGAAGATCATGCCCGGATGGCGCAGCAGCGGGTTCATGCCGTTGCCGTCAGGCGGGGTGAGCAGCACCGCCTGCCCCGGCTGGAAAATGGCCGCCTGTTCGCGGCCGGTGGGCAGCATCCAGAAACGCTCAAAAGGATTCTCAATAAACAGAACAATGCCCAGAAAGAATACCAGGGTGGCCATCATCACGGCAATCACCCAGGGCAGCAGCGGGCGGTCTTCATCCCAGCGGCGCAGGGCAATCAGGGTGCCGCCCAGACCCATCAGCCAGGCCCAAAACAGCAGCGAGCCGGCCTGGCCGCCCCACAGGGCGGTCAGCTTGAGGTAAAACGGCATGCTGTTGCTGGTGACCGAATACACATAGGCCACCTCGTAATGCCCGGCTGCCAGCAGCCACAGCAGGCAGCCCGCCGACAGGCTCAGCAGCGGGCCGCTGAGCAGCATGGCGCGCCGGGCGCTTTCAACCTGGCGCTCGTCCTTCTGCCAGATGCCCATCAAAGCAGCGCCGGCGCTGTAAAGCGCCAGCACAAACGCCACCACCACCATGCCAAAACCAAATTCAACCATCATGGTTGGGCTTCCTCATATTTGCTGGGACATTTAAACAGCAGGCGGCTGGCGGTAAAAACGCCGTCGGCTCCCAGGGTGCCGGTGATGATGGCCTGGCTGGAAGGTTTCAACTGGTCGGGGCGCACGCCGTGATAGACCACCTGCAGACGGGCGCGCTGCGGGTCCGCAGCAGCGGCTTCCAGCGCGGCGGCCATGCCGCCCTGGGCTTTGATGGACGCATCGTCGAGGGGAATGTGCGCGACGGTGAACTTCAATTCCAGCGCCTGTCCGTCGTAGGCAATGGTATCGCCCACCACGGAGCCCATCACCTGCACTTCACGGCTGCCCAGGCTGTCTGCCCGGCTTTGCAGCTCTTCCACCGTTAAATACTGCTGGGCGCTGGCCTGGGTGGCCGTGCCAATCAGCACAGCCAGCGCGGCCGCAATCAACAGCATGCCCAGAATGATCTTGATATTCGGTTTCTTCATGCTTCTGGCCCATCTCCTCTTCAAATCCTGCGGTCATGATCCGGTGACCGGGTCACCCCGCGCCTTTGCCAAAATGCGCAGGCATGGAAAAATGCATTCCCTGTGATTGTATCATAAGCCAAAAAATTGGACTACTTTGATGAGAATTATTTTCCGGGCAGGTCTTTTATCTTCAAACCTGCTTCTTATATCTTCAACCCACTTTTCCGGCCCACCTGCAGGTGGAAAAGCCGCAATAACCTGATAAAACTGTAAGGTGACCTCGATTCGCCCGGAATATGACAGCGCAGGCTACCGCTTTGCTGACAAATGAGCCTATAATGATAGTATGGTTTGGGAATTTACGCTTTATTCCTCTATGTTAATCTTCACCGGGGTGGTTTCCGCGGGAATTGCCCTGCTCTTGTGGCAGAAGCGGTCTCAGCGGCGGGCGCAGCTGCTGGGGCTGGCCATGCTGGCCCAGGCCGAATGGGCCTTTATGGCCGGGCTGGCGGCTTCATCCATCCTGCTGGAACAGCGCCTGCTCTTCACCAAGTTGAGTTACGTGGGCATTTATTTCTGCATGCCCCTGTTCTTCTTTTTTGTCCTGCATTATTGCAGTTACGATAAATACCTCAACCGCCGCATTGTCCCCGGTTTCTTTGTCATTCCCCTGGTGATGATTGGGCTGGCTGCCACCAATGAAACTCACCACCTGATCTGGGCGGGGTTTGTCCCCAGCCAAAATGTCGGGCTGAATCTGGTGGTCTATTTGCGTGGGCCGCTTTACTGGCTGGGCGTGGTTTATATTTACACCATTTTATGCACCACAACCCTGCTGTTAGCGTAACCGTTGTGCAATCAGTGGCCGAATCGTGAAAAACGGCCACAAAGTGCAAGATTTTTGAACCTTACCAACTGAACACGGACCCTGTAAGCTCAAAGTCATCCGAGTGGAACGAGGAATGGCGA
>Ga0209097_10000072_pt1 | contig 123077 bp, 104 predicted proteins | sample AD_UKC052_MetaG_FD_184419 | JGI IMG/M metagenome (GOLD analysis project Ga0209097, IMG submission 184419) | Active sludge microbial communities of municipal wastewater-treating anaerobic digesters from USA - AD_UKC052_MetaG (SPAdes) (version 2) | ecosystem: Engineered > Bioreactor > Anaerobic...
GCCAGCTCGACAACTACCGCAAGTTCAAGGAACTTTCTCAGGAATGGGTGACGCTCGCCATCGAACTGTGTAAACTCAGGCAGACTCAAGAGGACAAGGAATAGTCCGAGAACTCGGTACTCTCAAGTTCGTTCTTACCGGGGCGAAAATCGTGCTCGACTTGCGAGACGCCTTCGTAGGTTCGGATGTGTTCCACCAACTCCTCGGCGGCCAGCAGGAGTTCATCCATGTCATAGCCTTGAAGCCAAACCTCGATGGGCTTCCCGGGAGGGCCTCCCTCAAGGCTGCCGATGGTCAACGAGACCGCGCCCGGAATCTCGCCGATGGCCTTCTCCCACGCCGAGATCACCGTCTGCGAGTGGATGCCGCGTTGCTCGGAATCGAGAAGCTCGACCCGCACGCCACCCATGTGCGGCGTGGCCCCGCCGCCGAAGGAGATATCGTCGCTCACGCGCGCGCCCACAAGGGCGTACACATTCTCGATCAGAGGTTCGCCCGTCAGCGTCTTAGACTCGGCGGCGACGCGGTCCAGGGCGTCCTCCATCCGACGGACGGCGTCTCGCGTGACGCTCACCGGTGTACCGTTCGGAAACTCAACCGATGCCGTCAATGAATTACCATCGATATCCGGAAACATGACGAACTTGAAGAATCCGCCCTGAACCATGCCCAAGGCCGCGAGAAAGATACTGACGGCCACACACAGGGCCACGTAACGCCGCTCCAACACGCGTCCAATCACCGGCACATAGACGTGCTCGACAAACCATTCCAGGCTGTCGCTGATGGCCCGCCGCACCCGGCGGATCGGATGACGCCGTATCCGCTCGAGCCGCCCCGGATCGTTGGGATCGGGCAGGTGACTCAAGTGGGCGGGTAAGAGAACGAGGCACTCGGCCAGCGAAATTGACAGGCAGCAGATGACCGCGATCGGCATGATCTTCAGAAACTTGCCCATGATGCCGCCCACAAAGACCAGCGGAAGGAAGGCCACAATGGTCGTCGTGACAGCCGCGATCACCGGGAGTCCGACCTCGGCCACGCCTTCGATGGCGGCTTTGAGCGGCGGCTGGCCGCGCTGGCGGTGGACGTAGATGGCTTCGCCTACGACGATGGCATCGTCCACGATGATGCCGACTACCATGATCAGTCCGAACAGCGACAACATGTTGATGGTGTTGCCGGAGGCATACATGATTGCGAGGGCGCCCAGGAGCGAAATGGGAATGCCCATCGCCGCCCAGAAACTCAGGCGCAAGTCGAGGAACAGCCAGAGTAGCACCAGTACCAGGCACAGTCCGACGGAACCGTTGCGAAGAAGGAGTTGGATTCGCGCCTCGATCATCTCCGACCAGTCGTTCCAGATCGTCATCTTGACGCCTTCCGGCAGCGTCGGTTTCTTCTCGTCCACATAGGCGTGGACGAGTTCCGAGATCCGGATCGCGTCCTCGTCGGTCGTCTTCCAGACCATCACCAGGATCGCCGGATCGCCGTTCAGTGTCGCCGTGGTTCGATCCTCCGTGAACCCGTCCTTGATCGTGGCCACCCGTCCGAGCGTGATGACCTCGCCCTGCGGCCGCGAGAGCAGCACGATGCCGGCAAATTCATCGCCCCAGTACTTACGCCCGAGTGTGCGCAGCCGGATTTCCTCCCCTTCGGTGCGCACCGTCCCGCCGGCCAGATTGAGACTGCTGGTACGGACGATCTGCGCCACCTGATCAAAGGTGAGTCCGTATTCGCGTAACCGTTCCTCGGATACCTCGATCGAAATCTCGTAGTCGCTGGCGCCGGACACCTCAACCTGGGAAATGCCGTCGATGTTGCGTAGCTCGAGCTTGATCCGCTCGGCCCATTCCTTGAGACGGCGTTCGTCGAGATTGCCGGACAGAGCGAGGGAGATCACCTCTTGTTTGAGGATGATCTCCGACACGATGGGTTTCTCCGCATCGACCGGAAACGTCGAGATGGCGTCGATTCGACTCTTGATCTCGTCTTTCGCCTTCGCCACGTCGTACCCCTCGACGATCTCGATGACGGCGACGCCCAGGCCTTCGTGTGACTGCGTTGTGTACTGCTTGATGCCCTCCAGTCCGTCGATGGCCTCTTCGATGCGTTGGCAGATACCTTCCTCGACTTCCTCCGGATCGGCACCGGGGAACGGCACGCTCACGGTGACAACATCAATGGCGAACTCGGGGAACATCTCGCGAACCATCAGGTTCCAGGCGATGATACCGGCGAAACACACGCCCACCAATAGGATGTTCGCAAAAACGGAATGACGCGTGAAAGCGGCGATCAATCCCTTCATCCCTCCGACTCCTCCTTCGCGCCCCAAACCTCGACGTCGAGCAGGGCGTTCTCAAGCGGGTCCACCAGCCGGGTTGTCACAACCAAGTCGCCCTCCGACAGGCCCCCCGCGACGAACGCCTCGTCGCCCTGATCGCGAACCAAATCCACCGCGACCGTGCACAGCCGTCCATCTCGGGCGGCGTACACCGTATTCTTGAAACTCACGGCGCTACGCGGAAGGCGGAAAACAGACGGCATCGTCTTGCCCGGAATGCCCACCTGGCAGAACATGCCCTCGACCAGGGGAAGGCGATCGGCGTCGCCGCTCAAGGCGTTCTCCGCCGCAATGCGAACCGCCACGGTCACGGTGCGCGTCTGCTCGTCGAACTGCTCAACGCGGTGCAGGGTGCCGTTCCACACGTGCCCGTCGTCATCCGTCCATTGAATCGCGCACGTTACCGGCTCCAATCCGGAGAACCACGCGCTATCCTCGGCGGCGCGCTGGCCGTCGAAACCGAGCCACCGTTGGGCCTCGCGGCTGTCGAGTGGCACGGAAATCTCGAGCACCGAATCGTCCGCCAGCGTTACCACCGGCGCGCCCGGCGCCACCAACTGGCCCAGTTCTACCTGATGCGACTTCACCCGTGCGTTGAACGGCGCCACGATCCGCGTCCGTTCCAGACTCAGTCGGCTCTGTTCGAGCCGCGCTTCCGCTGCGGCTAGGCCGCTCTTCGCCTCCGCGATCTGCACCGGATACAACTCGAGCGCTTGGATCATGCGATCGACCTGATCAATGGCCCCGTTGTAGGCCTGTTCCGTGCTCTCGACGGCGGCCTGCGTCCCCACCTGATCGTTCTCAAAGAGGTTTTTCAGACGCTCGAATTCCGCACGCGCAAGGTCGCGCGTACGCTCCAATGTGGCCAAGCGCTCCCGGTCGAGCTTGGACTGAACACTCAGCCGCTTCACGGTGCTCTCCAACTGGTTCACCATGGCCTGGGCATCGGCCACCATCGCCTCATACGTCCGGGGATCGATGACCAGCAGTGTCTCGCCCGACGGAATTACCTCCCCGACCTCAAGCCGAGGGTGGATCTCCGTTACGCGACCGCTCACTTCCGGCGCGATCGCCACCGTGTTCAGCGCCCGCACGGTTCCGTAGCCCGTGATGACCACCGGCACATCCTCCGCCGCAACGCGAATCGCCTCCACGCGAATGGCTTGCTCGCTCGCATGGGCCTTGGCCGGCGGACGCTTCATGCTTGCCAAGACCTTCATCCCGGCCACACCGGCCACCAGAACCACCATACAAGGAATCGCGATTCGAAGTGCCTTCAGCATAAGCATCCTCTATTCTTCAGGCGACGTAGTCGCCGCGTGGGCATCCTTTTCCACCAAGACTTCCCGGATTCGCTCATAAACCTCATGCCATTTCCGCGCGCATTCCGGCCCCAGCTCCTCCAGCAAGTCCGAGATCGAACTCACCATGATCTCTTCCATTCGACCGATGATTGCCGACCCTCGCGTCGTGATCGTTACCTGGACCACCCGCCGATCATCTTGGCCCGGCTCCCGGTTCACCAAACCCATGTCGACGAGCCGGTCAACCATGACTGAGACCGACGGAGACGACACCGCCAACACGCGCGCCAGATCCTTGATCGTGACCGGGCCGTACTTCCGAACTACTGCCAACATGTGGTGCTGCGTCAGCGTGAGTTGAGTCCTTGCCGCGTCATGCTCCGTGAAGACCTCCCACAGGCGCGGCGCAAATCGACCTCGAAGGAACTCAATCGTCTCGAAGAGGAACCGTGCCTGCTCGCGCGTGTTGGCTTCCATATCCGGTAGACCTCCGTACAGTTAGTCACTGTATTTGTTAGCGTAACTAATTATAGGAGACCCTAACCATCTTGTCAACCAGAATCGCATCCCGCGCCGGCGTCCACGGGAGGATACGGGGAAAGACGGACTCGAATACGGGTGCCAACCAGAGCTTGATGGAGGAAGACGTGTTCGCGGCGTTTCTTCGTGCACTTACCCGCGGCGAATCCCCATTGGACAAGGCGTTTCGCGAACGATTCGCGAGGCTAGCGGATGCCTTGAGGCGGCGTCTGTTGGCGGACGCGCTTGGCGAGCGTTCGTAGGCGTGGCGTCGCGTGCTCGAAGAACATCTTGTAAGCTGAGCACAACGGCGTCGGGTCCGAATGCGTCCGCGAGGACACGCGATCCTTCTGACAACCGCCGTGACACATGGTGCGCCAGGCACACCCGCGGCACTCCGGCACCTTGTCCTTCTGATAAGCAAACTGCTTGTAGCGCTCGGTTTCGATGAACGACTCGATGGGCGCGTTCATGATATTGCCGAGTTTCCACTCGTCGTACACGAAGAAGTCGCACGGATACACATCGCCGTTGTGCTCGATGACGATGTAGTGGTTGCACACGCGGCCGAAGGTGCATAGAGGACTGGCTTGGCCGAGCTCGGCCGTGAGCATGGCGTCGAAATCGCGGATCGAGACGCGTCCGAATCCCTCGCGCGACCAGAAATCGAACGTGTCGCACAAGAACCGGCCGTAGTCCTCCGGATCCACGTTGTACGGCGAGTTCGGTTCGAGGCACGGAATGAACTGGAGGTAGTTGAAACCGCGATCCACGAACCAGCGCACCAAGTCCTTGCCGAGCTTGACGTTATCCGGATTCAGCACGCACAGGATGTTGAACGGCACCTCGTGTTGGCCGAGCCGGCGCGCGGAGTCCATGCATTTCTCCCACGTGCCTTGGCCGCCCGCCGTGACGCGGTACTTGTCGTGGATTTCCTGCGGCCCGTCGATGCTTAGGCCGACGAGGAACTTGTACTCGTCGAAGAAGGCGCACCATGCATCGTCGATGAGCAATCCGTTGGTTTGGAGCGCGTTGCCCACCGACTGGCCCGAGGCGCCGTACCGCTTCTCGAACTCGACCGCCCGCCGGAAGAAGTCGAGGCCGGCCGTGGTCGGTTCGCCGCCTTGCCACGCAAACACCGTTTCCGGAAACCGGAGCTGTAACAGGCTGGAGATCATCCGCTCGAGCACGGGATCCGGCATGACATGACGTTTCTGATCCGGGTACAGCTCATGTGCCCGCAGATAGAAACAGTACCGGCACCGCATGTTGCAGTCCGCGCTTACCGGCTTGATGAGGAGTTGAAAGGGTCTACACGCCGCCATGCGCCGAGTGTACCAAAGCCAACGCGCCGGTTTCGATAGGCGCCGCAGTCCTGGGACTGCCCCTCGCTCGCGCCCACGATCCTGCGCCGAGCGCTCAACCCATCTAATCCCTCTCGAGGCTCCGGCTCGCTACGCTTGCGCGCTATGCCGCCTCCGAGCAGGCTTGGGAGGGAATGTCACCAGCTTGTCGCGGTGCTCTTGTTCGCGTTGACGCAAGTCGGCCGCCATAGCGCGCAGATCGTAGTTGAACCGCTTGGCGTATTCCTCGCGGATGCGCCGCACCTCCTCGACAATCGGGTCGTTGCACACGGCTAGTCCTCCATGAGTTCTTCCGGAGTGCAGATAACCGGGCATGCGTAACCTGCTTCCTGCACCAGGGCCTCGATTTGGTGCCGATGCACTGCGTTTGCGAGGTGCTTGCAGTTCCACGTGAGGAGATAATCGATACCGTTCACCGCCGCAATGGCAACGTGAAGCGCGTCTGCCGCAGAGGAATTCGGAATGGGGCCGGCCGTGACCAAATGCTCCGCGAGTGCAACCGCTTCATTGCTGACCGCCAGAATGGGCAGGTTCTCAATGGCCGCGAGGCGCTCCGTTGCGGCAGCGGGATCTCCTCCACCGGCTTCCTCTCGCACAAGCTCCGAGATCACGAGGGCGAACGCACCGGCCCGCTGCTCCCACCATTGCAGCGTAATCTCCTGGTGCGCGGCGATGACCATGTCTCGGCTCCGGCGATTGGCCAAGTAGCTGACAATGCTCGTTTCGATGTACACCTTCCTTTTCATGCCGGTCAGTATATCACCTCTCGACTCGGAAGGTCTTGCGCGTGGCTCGGCCGGGAGGCCGGCCACGACAGTGACCTGAGGCGAGTCGTGAGTTTGAAGCGATCCGCTGTCTTGTGTAGCTTGTATGGCAATGACTACCATCGATTTTCAGGATCATGATGCTATCGCAGCCCGTCTTCGAGAGCAGGGCGAAGCCGATGCGATTCGCATCACGGTACATGCGCATCAGGAGATGGTCGAAGAGGAGATCTCGCTTCAAGACGTCTGCGATGTCCTTCTCGGCGCCACAGTGGTCGAGAATTACGCACAGCATAAACGTGGGCCGTGTTGCCTGGTTTGCGGCAAGACGTCGCGAGGGCGACATGTGCACGTGGTGTGTACAACATCGCTAAGAACGGCTATAATCATCACGGCGTATGAGCCTAGACCGCCGAAATGGGCTACGCCGTTCGAGAGAGGCGCACAGAGATGAAATGCAGCGTTCAAGGATGTCCTGGTGAATACGAACACCGGGCAATTGTGCATACGGTGAAACGTGGCGACGACGTCCTCGTGTTCGAGGGTGTTCCTGCGGAAGTCTGCGACGTGTGCTCCGATACGCTCCTCGCTCCGAACACAATCCGGCACATTGAGGGGCTCATCAAAGACCACGCCGAACCGAGGACGCACGCTCCGGTATACGCCTATACGTAGGCGCTCGCCGTTGTCTCCAATTCGAGCCGGACGCACTTCAGCTGGCTCTATCCCATGCTCCTGCGTGGGCGCTCACGCGGAGCGAGCCAATACCCGAGACCTTGGTCATACGCGTGGCTCTGCCGGGAGGCCGGCCACACCGCGCACCAGCCAACCAGATACCAGAGCACCCGGGCCGCACAGTCCCTTCGGTTGCACCGACGGCGGTCTTCGTGCTAAAGTTATAATTGCCCTCGCGGAGAGATGACCGAGTGGTCGAAGGTGGCGCCCTGCTAAGGCGTTGTGCGGCTTATACCCGTACCCTGGGTTCGAATCCCAGTCTCTCCGCCATTCTTTTTTTCTCAACGATCCGTCGTGTCGGGAGGAAGACCGTCATGGGCATACTCGAAGTCGAGAACCTGACGCTGGAACTCGGCGGCAAACGCGTGTTGGACGGCCTGACCATTGACTTCTGGGAAGGTCATATCCACGCGCTCATCGGCCCGAACGGCGCCGGCAAGTCCACCTTCGCGAGCGCCATCATGGGCCTGGCCGGCTACCGGCACATCGGCGGCGATATCCGATTCGAGGGCGAATCGATCAAAGGCCTGAGTGTCGACGAACGCGCGCGGCTTGGCCTTACGCTGGCCTGGCAGGAGCCCGCGCGGTACCAAGGCCTCGGCGTACGCCAGTTTATCCAGGCCGGCGCCAAAGACAAGAGCCTCGATGCCGTCAAGAAGGCCCTTCGTCTGGTGGATCTCGATCCAGCAACCTACATGTACCGGGCCGTGGACCGTACGCTCAGCGGCGGCGAACGCAAGCGCGTCGAGTTGGCCTCGATCCTGGCAATGGATCCCAAGGTGGTCATGATGGACGAACCGGACTCCGGCATCGACGTGGCCGCGCTGGACCACATCTTCGCCGCCCTGAAGCGACTCAAGGGTAAGGGCACGACGGTAATTCTTATCACGCACAGCCAGACCGTGCTCGAACAGGCCGATCACGGCTTCCTCATTTGCAGCGGCAAGTTGGTCGACAAGGGCTCCGTTGACAAGATCGCGCACTACATCAAGGACAAGTGCATTCCGTGCGGCCACAAGAACGAGCCTGAGCTGGGAGAAGTGCCATGAGTTCGGATACGCTCGTTCAAGAACTGCTGGCCTCAGCCGGTATCAATCCGCGCCACGTCCTGGCCGACGACGTCGCCCGGCTTGAAGTCCACGGAAACCAGGTGGTCGGATCCCATCTCGTGCCGGGGCTCCGCGTAGATGTCGACGAGCGCGACGACGGCATCGCCGCGCAGATCCGTGTCGAAGAAGGTGTTCGGATTCCCAAGCCGGTGCACATCTGTTTCGGCCTGCTGCCCGAGAAAGGCCTCCAGCATATCGTCCTCGATATCCGCATCGAGGAGAAGGCGTCGGCGAGCGTGTTGGCCCACTGCACGTTCCCGAATGCGGTCGACGTGACGCACAAGATGGATGCCGAGATCACCGTCGAGCCCGGTGCGACCTACAACTACTTCGAGCGCCACGTCCACGGCCAGGACGGCGGCGTGTTGGTGGTGCCAAAGGCCCACGTCGTCCTGCACGAGGGCGCACGGTACAAGACCGAGTTCGAGCTCATCAAAGGCCGCGTCGGCCAGATCGACATCGATTACGCCACGGAATGCGAAGCGAACAGTGTACTCGAGATGGTCGCCCGCATCGGCGGACGCGGCAATGATCGGATCATCATCCGTGAGACAGGTCATCTCAAGGGCGAGTACGCGAGGGCCGTGCTGCAATCGAGCATCGCTTTGCGCGAGGAGGCCTCCGCCGAGGTCTACAACACGCTCACGGCCAGCGCCAATGGCGCCACTGGCCACGTGGACTGCAAGGAGATTGTCCAGGGCCATGGATTGGCCAAGGCGGTGCCCGTCGTCGAGGTGAACCATCCCGGTGCCCACGTCACCCACGAGGCCGCCATCGGCAGTGTGGACAGCAGGCAACTCGAGACCCTGTTGTCGCGGGGTCTGTCCGAGGATGACGCGGTCGATCTGATTATCGAAGGCTTGCTGACCTGACGTCGGTGTTTTTGACTCGGGCCAAGAAAACGTATTATCATCAGTTGTGCGCGTCAGAATACCTTGTGGACGCGGGTGCCACGCTCGTTGCGGACGAGGCGTGGCACTCTTGGTATGTGGCCACCGCGGCGCAGGCGGATCCGTCGGGTCCGTCTGATCGGTCGGATCCGTCCGATCCAAGGGAGCGGTATAGTGAATCTGGTTAGCGAACGTTCAGCGCTCAAAGGGCGCGTCGAGATCCCCGGCTCGAAATCCCACACGATCCGCGCCGTGGCCATTGCCGCCTTGGCCGCCGGTGAGAGCCGCATCCGGCAACCCCTCGACTCCTTTGATACGCAGGCGGCGGTCAGGGCCTATCGCGCCCTCGGTGCCGATATCAACGCATGGCAGTCCGAACTGTGGGCCGTCGTCGGTACGGGCGGCGCCCTGAGCGTTCCCGAGGACATTATCGACGTACGCAACTCCGGCACGACACTCCGGATCGCCCTCGGCTCCGCCGCGCTCTTGCCGAAGGGCATTGCGCTGTTCACGGGCGACGAGCAGATTCGACGTCGGCCGGCCGGGCCCTTGGCCCAGTCCCTAAACGACTTGGGCGCGCACATCCGCTCGACACGCGGTGATGGGTGCGCGCCCTTCGTGGTCGAGGGGCGACTGCGCGGCGGTGAAACCACCATCGAGGCCGTCACGAGCCAGTACTTGACCAGCCTGCTCATCAACGCGCCGCTGGCCGAGAACGACTCGATCATCCGCGTCTCGCTGCTGAATGAGCGGCCCTACGTCGAGATCACGCTGGATTGGCTGGAACGGCAAGGGATTGCATTCGAGCGCGACGGCTGGCGTGAGTTCCGTGTACCGGGCGGACAGCAATACCGGCCTGTCGATCGCCGAATCCCGGCCGATTTCTCCTCGGCCACGTTCTTCCTCGCGGCGGGTGCCCTGGGCGACAACGAAATCGTGTGCGGCGGCCTCGATATGGATGATACGCAAGGCGACAAGGCCGTCGTGGACTACCTGCGCGCCATGGGCGCGGAAGTACGCGTGGCCGTCGACGGCGTCACCGTGCGCGGACGCGGCCTGACCGGTTGCGAGATCGACCTGAACGCTACGCCGGATGCGTTGCCCATGATGGCCGTCCTCGGCTGTTTCGCGCAGGGAACCACACGCCTCGTCAACGTGCCGCAAGCGAGACTGAAAGAAACCGACCGCATCGCGGTCATGCGCGAGGAATTGAGCCGCTTGGGCGCCGAGATCGAGGAACTCGACGACGGCCTCGTGATTTCCGAGAGTCGGATCGAGGGCGGTGAGGTCGACGGGCACGACGATCATCGCGTCGCTATGGCCCTGGCCATCGCCGGCACGATGTCCGACAAACCCACGGTTGTCCGGGGCTGCGAGGCCGTATCGGTCACGTATCCGGGTTTTGCAGAGGCATTGAGCGGTCTCGGCGGGCGCGTCACCATCGCCGCGGACGAGTAGCCGCTTACGGAAACACAACGGAGGATTCTCGACGATGCTAGGTTGCACGTACGGCACGCTGTTTCAGACGACCGTGTCCGGAGGGAGTTACCAGGACGGATTGACGGTACATCTCCAAGGGGTGCCGCCAGGACTGCTCATCACCGAGGCCGAGATATGCGAAGCCCTGTTGGTCCGCAAACCGGGCACGAGCGAACTGGCCTCGCCTCGGCGCGAGCCGGACGTGCCGGTCATCTACAACGGCGTCAATGCCGCCGACACGATGCCCGGATTTTCCAACAAAGGCTATACGAACGGCACGCCGCTGGTCATTCTCATCCCGAACCTCGATCGCCATTTCGAGCATATCGAGCAGTACCAGGTCACAAATCGTACGCCTCGGCCGGGCCACGCTTCGTACGCCTCGTATCAGAAGTACGGCGAATGGGATGACGCTATCGGCGCCGGTTTCTTCAGCGGGCGCTATACGTCGACCATCGTCGCGGCCGGCGCCGTCGCGAGGCGCGTTCTCAAGCGGCACGGCATCGAGGTCTTTGCCTATGTGAAAGAGGCCGCCGGCGTCCGCGCGCCCGAGGTCGATTTCGACACCGCCCGTGCCAAGGTCGACACTTTCCGGCAAGTGCGACGCGATAATGACCCGATCTACCGCTGGGTCTTCACCGATGGCCGGTTCACGCCCGACATGCGGTTTGTCGACAAGATCGCCGTGCTGGCTGAGCTCGAGAAGAATCTCATCGAGATCCGCGAACAGGGCACGCCGCTCGATCCGGAAGCCACCCGCAAGGAGTTCGGCATCCACCCAACGATGAACTGTCCCGACGTCGACGCCGCCTTCGAAATGGAGAAACGCATCCTCGCCATTCGTGACGAAGGCGACTCAAGCGGCGGCCAGGTCGAAGTTGTGGCTACGGGCGTGCCCGCCGGCATGGGCGAGCCGGTGTTCCGCAAGCTGGACGGCGAACTCGGCCGCATGATGAGCATCGGCACCATCAAAGCGGTCGAGGTCGGCGCCGGTTACGCCGTCAAGGACATGCGCGGCTCGGAATGCAATGACGCTATCCGCTCCAAGGATGGCAAGGTCTACTTCAAGAGTAATAACGCCGGCGGTATCACCGGCGGCCTGACCACCGGCCAGCCCGTCGTGGCGCGCCTCACCGTCAAGCCGACGCCGACCATCGCCAAGCCGCAGGAGACCATCGACAAGGTCTCGCTCGAGAACACCGTCCTTGCCGCCGTCACGCGACGCGACCCCACCATCGTCGCCCGCGTATGGCCCGTCGCCGAGGCCTTCATGGCGATCATCCTCCTCGACCACTACATGCAGCACGTGGCTTACCAGGCCATGAAGTAGGCGGGATTGGTTGCTGCTGGGGGAACCTTCTTCTCGAAAGAAGACGGTTCCCCCAGACCCCCTCCAAGAAGACCTTACGTTTCGCAGCGAGGATCCGCCAGCTACCGCGCTCACTTCACCCTTTCGAGCCCACGCGGATCGAGTTCGGCGGTGATCTCCGCCATACGTTTCGTCACCGGCCATTTGCCGGGATACTCGACGGACTCGACATGGCCGTCCATGTACAAGACGTTCGAGCCGGCAGGCGTGTGGTTCGAGTGGAAGGACTCGCCCGCCGAGTACATCCTGTCCCACATGACCGGGATTTGTTTCAGGATTTCCCTTGCGGCATTAGCCTCCGTTTCGTCGCCCAGCAACGCGCGCACGAGGTCTTCCGGTAATCGGCGCTTCGAACGCAGAGCTCCGGAATCCGTCCATTCGCTGGGTTTTTCCCACAATCGGTAAAAGGTGTCGGTCCCCATCGAGCCGCGTCCGGGCGGTGCTGCGAGATCCTCGTCGAAACCGAGGCCTTGCGCGACGCGTTCCCTATACACTTCCGCGAACGCCTCCATCTCCTCATCGCTCGTGACCACGTAGCCCAAGTACATGTAGCTCGAGTCCTCAAAGCACTGACTCAACTGTAAATCCCCATCTTCCCATGCTGACCATGCCGAGTGCCGGATCGCAGGACACAGGAGGACGACCGGGTCCGTGAGATACTCGGGATATATGGCCTTCGCTTCGCACATAAACTGTCCGGTGTTCGGCGGAAGCGGCGGCCACAGACCCTCGGGAGACTCGCTCGAGTACATCTCGAACACGATGCCCATCTGCTTGAGGTTGTTCGCGCACGCCGATTGCCCGGCCAGATGGACCCCGCACATGCGTTCACGGGTCGGCCGATCAAGGAGCCCAAGGACCAAACCGGGAATGATGGCCAGTGCAATTGCGGCATCGACCATGCCCCGGCCCCCGAGTCGACCTTCGGAATGGCGGATCTGCCTGAGCGCCATGAGGCTTGCGATGAGTGATGGAGCCGGCAAGAACCACAGGGCGTAGTAGACGGCTACCGGCAATTCCAGGCTCCAGGCGGGAATCCAGAGGAGTGGTGCAAAGCTCAACACGAAGCTGACAGTGGCCAACCGAGATCGCGGCGGTTCAGAAGGGAGTGCCGACTCGGTTCTAGGCGGCAGTGGCGGCGGCCCCGGCGGTAGTTCTGTAGACATAGCGTTACTTCTCCCTAATGCTATCTTGCTCTAGGATGGGGCGGGCACTCCTGCTATGTCAAGTAGACACCCGAATCGGTACAGAGAACCACCCCCTCGACCTTCCGCCACCAGGACGCGCGTACCACCGCAAGTGCTGGCTGAGTGGGCGAGGCGCTATGTGGACTGCGCAAGCTTGCTTGCGCTCTGGCTTGAGCGGAGCTTGTTTCGCCGCCAACGCCCCTGTTTGTGGCACGGACGGGCCAGCAAGCTGACCCGAAGAAGAGCGGCAGCAAGCTACCGCAGTCCACATGGCGGCGGAGCCTGACAGGCTCCTTGTTCCGCTGACAGAATGTCCGGGCCCTCGCCCGGGCGGACCGCATAGTAGACGCGGCATCCTTGCCGCGTTATGCGATCTCAGAAGGAGGTCTCTCGCTTCGCTTCGAGATGACAGATGAGAGGCTATGGCTTTGCCCATATCCCTCGTTCCCACGGTCCCCCGTGGGAATGCAGATCCGGGCGCGTACGGACAGTTGGCATGGCGAGACGCCAGCACTATGCGTTTCCACGCAGAGCATGGGAACGAGAAAGATGAAAGGCTGAAAGCCCGTCGAGTCGGCCTTCCGTCAGCAGGACGTTCGTAGCACTACCAGTGCCGGTCGAGTGGGCGAGGCGCTATGTGGACTGCGCAAGCTTGCTTGCGCTCTGGCTTGAGCGGAGCTTGTTTCGCCGCCAATGCCCCTGTTTGTGGCACGGACGGGCCAGCAAGTTGACCCGAAGAAGAGCGGCAGCAAGCTACCGCAGTCCACATGGCGGCGGAGCCTGACAGGCTCCTTGTTCCGCTGACAGAATGTCCGGGCCCTCGCCCGGGCGGACCGCATAGTAGACGCGGCATCCTTGCCGCGTTATGCGATCTCAGAAGGAGATCTCTCGCTTCGCTTCGATATGACAGGTGAGAGGCTATGGCTTTGCCCATGCAGTTGATCTCGATAGGGGCCCGGATGGGCTCGACCATTTTCGAAGCTGCGCTTAAGGCAAAAACATGGTATCATATTCCCACGGGAAGGTGTGTTTCCCGGCGTTGGACTCGGCCATACCAAGGGAGAGTGGATCATGAAGACGCGAGGCATCGTGCGAGGGATGGCGCTCGTTTCGTGCGTGATGGTTGCGGCGGGGGCCGTCTGGGCTCAGGGGTCGTTGACGCCTCCAGGCGCGCCGGGGCCGACGATGAGAACGCTCGACCAGGTGGAGCCGCGAACGGCTGTCCAGACGCTCTCCGGTTCGGGCACGGCCATGCACGTAATCACACAGCCCGGCTCGTACTACCTCACCGGCAGCATCACGGCCGATGCCGAGAAGAGTGGCATTGTCGTTGAGTGCGACAACGTGTCCATCGATTTCTGTGGGTTCACGCTCGCCGGTGCCGGCAAGACGGTCGGCTCGGCCGGCTACGGCATAAGCGCTCCGAGCTCCTCGAATCTAATCGTGCGCAACGGCATCCTTCGTCAGTTCCGCACGGAAGGCATCTACTGTAGCAACGGCGACAACCTGCTCGTCGAGAACATGATGGTGGAGAACTGCGGCGGTGTCGGTATCCACGGCTATTCGCACGCCACGGTGCGGAACACCATCTGCTGGCAGAACGGCGGGTACGGTATTCTGGCCAACGGTAGTCTCCTGTGCGAGAACTGCCTGGCGGACGATAATGATAGCATCGGCATCGGTGCGAGCGGTTCGGGCTCGGTCATTCGAGGGTGCGTCGCGCGTCACAACGACGGCGTTGGCATCAGCACCGGAGCCGGCTCCGTGATCGCGGATTGCACCGCCGACCACAACAGCGCCACCGGCATCCACGGAAACAGCGGCTCGACCATCCGCGGCTGCTCGGCGTATACAAACACGGGCATGGGTATCTCCGTTGGCGACGGCTGCTTGGTTGTCAGCAATACGACGTATGCCAATACCACGGTGAATATCCAAGGTGCGAATCGGAACCTCATCCGTGAGAACAACTCGAACAACTCGCCGTGCGGTATCAAAGTCACCGCTACCGATAACGTCGTCGAGGGGAACCTGGTCACGAACTGCACCGAAGGCATCAATTTGTTCGGCAGCGCCAGCCTATACGCCAACAACCGCCTGTCGAACACAACCAACTACGTCAACCAGGGCGACGATACCGACGGCGGCGGCAATATCGTTTTCTAGTGCTGCTTCTCGGTGCACAGGCCGCGGATCGCCTTCGAAGGCGAGCTCACCTTGTTGATCTACCACCGATACCTTGACATAATCGTTCCGGAAACCACAGGGAGTCGGCAGCGTTGTCCACGACACTCGTGACGCAGGAATTGATTGGCGAGATGGCCGCGGCGGTGGCCCGTGAGGCGAATCCCGAGGCGATCATCTTGTTCGGCTCGCATGCCTCGGGTGACGCGCGGCCCGATTCCGACGTGGACCTCTTGGTGGTCGAGACGGCGCCGTTCGGACCGGACAACGACCGGCGTCGGGAGATGACGCGATTGTGGCGGGCCCTGGCGGAATTCAAGGTGGCCAAGGACATCCTCGTCTTCAGCAGCGAAGAGGTTGAGCGCTGGCGCGGTGCCCGGAATCACGTTGTGGCGCGTGCGTTGCGCGAAGGCAGGCTTCTCTATGGCCGCTTGTGACGAGGCGCGCCAGCTCTTGGCGGCCGCGCGGAAGGACAAACGGGCGTTGGAGGGCATGGCCGATGAGAATGCGTTTGCTGATGAGATATTCGGCTTCCGTGCGCAGCAGGCCGTCGAGAAAGCTCTCAAGGCGTGGATGGCCGTGCTCGATCTCGAGTATCCGAGAACGCACGATCTCTCGCTTCTGTTGAGCATGCTCCGAGACCATGGCCAAGAGACAGACTCTCTGCTAGATCTGATCGAATTCAATCCCTATGCCGTTGAGTATCGGTATGGGCCCTTCGACGATGTGGGGCTATCTCTTGATCGGTGTTCCGCGATCTCCCGGATAGGAGGTCTGCTGTGGACCGTCGAGGAGTTGGTCGAACTCAAGTCGCGGGAGTGATCCAGGCACATGTCCGGCCACGGCTGTCACGGCTCCGATTCCCCGCGCGTATGCTGCTTTCGACCTCACGTTGTGACTGGAATGATGTCTCCCGCCGTTTGCCGTGCAGAGCTCGGCTGCGCTAAGGTAATGCTGTCTGCCGGGATCCGGGGAACGTAGGCCAAAAAGGACCGCGCGCTATGCAGAGCTTCGAGAACCTGATGAATGCCATGAACGGGATTGTGTGGGGTCCGATCATGATCGTCCTCCTGGTCGGCACCGGCATCTACCTCACGATCCGGCTTCGCTTCGTCCAACTTCGGTATCTGGACCATGCCGTGGACTGCGTCCTCGACAGACAGGCCACCGCCGAGGATCAGGAAGGCGATATCACGCCCTTTCAGGCGCTGACGGCGGCCCTTTCCGGCACGATCGGCACCGGCAACATCGCCGGCGTGGCTACGGCCATCGCCCTCGGCGGCCCGGGCGCGGTGTTCTGGATGTGGGTGACGGCCCTGGTCGGTATGGCCACGAAGATGACGTGTTGCTCGTTGGCCGTACGGTACCGTGTCGTTCACGAGGATGGCAGTTTCTCGGGAGGGCCGATGTATTTCCTGTCGAGAGGCCTCGGCCTGCCGTGGCTTGGCGCTCTCTTCGCCTTGTTTGCCGGCCTGGCGAGTTTTGGCATCGGTTGCGCGGTACAGTCCAATTCCGTGGCCGATGCCATTGTGAACCTGCTGCCGGCTAGCCTTACGGCCTCGCGCATTCCGGCGACGGTTCCCATCGTTGGCGGGACGCTGGCCGTCAAGCCCGTCATCGGGATCGTACTGGCATTTCTCGTCGGAGCCGTCATCCTCGGCGGCATCAAGCGGATCGCCCAGGTTGCTGAGAAGATCGTGCCGATCATGTGTGTGATCTACATCGTCGGCGCGCTCGCCGTGCTCGTGCGGTTCGCCCCGGCGATTCCGGGCGCGTTCGCGCAAATCTTCCGGTTCGCGTTGACACCGATGGCCGCCGGCGGCGGCTTCGTCGGCATGGTGGTCCAACGGACGATGGCGAAAGGCGTCGCGCGCGGCGTGTTCAGCAACGAGTCCGGCCTCGGTTCGGCGCCGATGGCCCATGCCGCTGCAAAGACCAACGAGATGATCCGCCAGGGATTCATCGCCATGCTCGGGCCCTTCATCGACACCATTATCATATGCTCGATGACCGCGCTGGTTATTGTCGTGACGGGCGTGTGGGAGGTCCGTGACGCCAATGGCGAAATGCTCTATGGGCCCGACGGCAAAGGCCTGCCGATGCGCGTCGAGATCCACGGCAAAGGGGTCCAGGTCGTCGGCAGCATCAGCGAGAATCCCGAGCCGTTCTTGGACGAGAACGGCGAGTACTACACCGTGCCCACAGGCGCCTCGCTGACCTCTACCGCCTTCGAGGCCGGCCTCGGCCGCGCCGGCGCGTGGGTGGTTGCCATCGGCATTATGCTCTTCGCGTACTCGACGATGATCTCGTGGTCCTACTACGGCGATCGGTGCTGGGTCTATCTTCTCGGCACGCGCTCGCTCAAGCCGTATCGATACATCTTCTGCGTGTTCGTCGTGATCGGCACCATCAGCGGCCTCGACCTCGTCTGGACCATGGCGGACAATCTCAACGCCCTGATGGCCGTGCCCAACCTCATCGGTCTGCTCGGCTTGGCGGGTCTCGTCGCCCGCGAAACGCGCGACTACCTCCGCCGCATGGACGAGGCGGGCACGCTGTAGCCCAACCAGCCGCCTCTTCCGAGAACCGGACATATTCCCGCCGTCTTGCGTGTTAACTCTGAGGTAGATGGACCGGAACCGCAAGAGGAGATCGGCGCTATGGTTGGTTTCCTATCCGATGTACTCGAAGGCTCCTGGGCCGTCCTCACCGAGATGGCGCCCTACCTGCTATTCGGTTTCCTGGTGGCCGGAGCGCTTTCCGTGCTGCTTTCGCCGGAGAAGATCGAGCGATACCTTGGTGGTCAAGGCCTCGGGCCGGTGATCAAGGCCTCGCTGTTCGGCGTGCCGCTGCCGCTGTGCTCGTGCGGGGTGATACCGGTGGGCGCCTCGCTTCGCCGCCACGGGGCATCGCGTGGCGCCACGACGGCCTTCCTGCTCTCGACGCCCCAAACCGGTGTCGACAGCATCCTTGTGACCTACAGCCTCCTCGGGCCGGTGTATGCCGTGTTCCGGCCCATCGCGGCCTTTGTGACGGGGCTCATCGGCGGCGCAGCGGTCAATCTACTTGACGAGCGCGAAGGCGAACGGCAGGCGTCCCCGGCTTGCACCGAAGCATGCTGCACCGGCGGCCACGGCGGGCGGCTTGTCACCGCGCTCCGCTATGGTTTCACGACCTTGCCCCGAGATATCGGCAAGGCCTTGCTCTTCGGGTTGTTAGCGGCCGGCATCATCTCAGCACTGGTGCCCAACGACTACTTCGCCTCGGTGCTTGGCTCGGGCCTTGTGGCCATGGTCGCCATGATGTTGCTGGGCATTCCGATCTACGTGTGCGCCACGGCCTCGGTACCCATCGCCGCGGCACTTATCGCGAAAGGCGTATCGCCCGGCGCCGCCCTCGTCTTCCTCATGACCGGCCCGGCCACGAATGCAGCCACCATCGCCGTCGTTTGGAGGACCCTCGGCAGACGCACCGCCGCGATCTACCTCGCAACGGTGGCCGTGTGCGCCCTGGCTGCCGGCCTCCTCCTTGACGCGGTGTATGGGGCCTACGCGGCCACGGTGCCGACGTCCGCGCCGGCCATGTTGCCGCACGCGGTGAACGTGGCGGCGGCTGTGGCGCTCCTGACTATGCTGGCCTGGGCGCTACTAGGGCCGGACGCGTCCCATAAGGAGGGGCATGAGATGGCTGATCCTAAAGGCGAAGACAAGACCATCCTGGTGAAAGGCATGACGTGTTCCCACTGCGCCCAAGCCGTCCGCCAGGCCTTGACGGCCTGCCACGGTGTGAGTTCGGCCGACATCCGGTTGAGCGAGGGCAAGGCCGTCGTCCACGGCATCGACCTTCGACTCAGCGACCTCCTGGACGCCGTCCGCTCCGCCGGTTATGAGGCGCGCGAAGCGCCTCAGGCGTAGCCGGAGTGGGAGAGAAGGTTCCCCCAGACCCCTTTCAAGAGAAACCTACCAGAAGACGGCGTAGACCGTTGCGTAGATACAGCCGAGGATGAGCCACCAGAAACCAACGTGGGCGTGCAACGGCGCGTGGCGGCTGGCCAGGTCCGGCGGCAACCGCAGCATGGCGGGCGACCAGTGAACTGCGTTGGCCTTCTCCGTCGTCGGCGCCGTGCTGAAGAGGCTGACGACCACCATCAGCGCGACGCTTAGCACGAACACGACGCCGCCGAGAACAAGGATGTTCTCGAGTCCGCCAGGCAGGAACGGATGGACTTTCTGGAGGAACGGCACCGCCATGAGCGGAAACGACATCGCCATGGTTGCCGTCGCGGCCGCACTGGTGGCGCGCCGCCACAGCACGCCCACCAGGAACACCGCCACGGCCGGTCCCGCCAGCAACACCCAGATCTCCTGGCAGTACGCGAAGATGTGCTCCCACAGACCGACGACGGGCACACAGGCCAGTCCCGTGGCCATGACGGCGACACCAGCGTAGCGGCCCACGACGATCAGGCGCTCCTCCGATGCGTCCTTGCGGAAGAAGCGCTGGTAGATGTCCACCGTGAAGACGGTGGCCGTCGAGTTGAGCAGCGACGAGATCGTCGACATGATCGCGCTGACCAGCGCCGCGAGAAGCAGGCCCTGAAGCGCGGGCGGCACGATGGTCGTCACGAGGTACGGGTACGCGGTGTTCGGGTCTTCGAGCTCGGGATTGAGCGCGTAGGCGATGAGGCCCGGGAACGACACGGCCAGCGCGAGCACTAGACCGAGGAATCCGGAGAAGATCATGCCCATTTTGGCGTGCCATTCGTCCTTCGCGCCGAGACACCGTTGGTTGATGTACTGATTCGTGCAGTAGTACCAGATGTTCGTGCACAGCGCCAAGACCACCATCGACGTCCACGGCAGGTGCGGATCGTCGGCCGGCAGAATCAGGTGCGCGCGATCTCCGGTGCCGATGATGGCCGACCAGCCGCCATCTACCTTCGCGAGCCCCAGCACAAACACGAGAATGCCGCCCAGCAAGAGCAATACGCACTGGAACACGTCCGTCCATACCACGGATGACAGGCCACCGTAGATCGTGTACGCGCCGGTGACGGCTGCCAGCGCCAGGACGCAGACCGGCATCGGAATACCGAACAGTTGGTTCAGGGCGAGGCCGCCCGAGTACAGCACGAGCGCCAGGTTCACCACAGCGTAGCTGGCCACCGTGAGCAGCGCGAAGATCGTGCGCGAGCCGACGCCGTAACGCCGCTCGAGGAACTCCGGCATGGTCGTCACGCGGTGCCGTATGTATAGCGGCGCGAAGACCCAGATGAGTACCGTCAACGCTGGGAAGACCAACCACTCCCAATTCGCGACCGCCATGCCGTGGCTATACGCAAAGCCCACCTCGCCCATGAACTGCTCGGTACTGATCGAGCTGGCCACCATCGACAGGCCGACGGCGTACCACGGCAGCCGCGAGCCGGCCAGGAAGTAGTCGTGCGACGTCTTCTTCTCGCGGCGGCCGACGCGGAATCCGATGATCGCGACGATAGCCAGGTACGCCACCAGGATCACCGTGTCCAACAGACCCAATCGCATGGCTCATCCCCCCGTCCTGCGTGAACGCTACGCCGCTCTGAAGGCGCTCAGGATTTCCTCGAGTCGCTCCCGCTGCGCGTCGTCCAGCGGCGCGCCGGGTTCCGCGCCCAGCTCGCGTACCGCGTCCCGCGCCACTTGATACGTGTCCTTGCCGCCTTGGGCCTGCCAGAGCGAGTACGGGCCGCGTACGGCGAGACGCGGCACGAAATACTCGTCCGACCGCAGCCGCTCGAGCGTGTGTAGGGCGGTCAGGTAACCGGTGCCCTGCGGGCCGATCTCGGCGATGAGGTCCTTGGCAATGGTTGCCTCATTGACCTCGATGCCGGCCGCGAGCCGCCGCGACATGGCCGAGATCTCCTCGTCCATGACCAGTTGCTCGTGGCTGCACGTCATGCCCGTAGCGAACATGCCGCAATTCACAAGCAGGTCGTTGCCCGCGGCGACGGCGCAGAACGTGCCCAGCGTCTTCTCCCAGGCGTTCTGCTCATCGTGGGCGTGATTGTCCGAATTCGGCGCCGTGGTGTGGCTTGGCACGCGATAGAACCGCGCCAACTGCGCGCCCGCGATCTCGCAGAGGGTTGTCTCGACGGAACCAACCAGCGCATAGCCCTGCCGCATGTCCGTCGTTGTCCACGAATTCGCGTACATTACCCGAGCGCCCGGCTTAAGCAGTTGCGCCATCGCCAGGCCGCTCAGGCACTCCGCGTTGTTCATCGCCAGCAACCCGGCGAGTGTGTACGGCGCTGAGACGCCCGCGTTCGGCTCCGGTAGGATCGCCAGCGGCACATCGCGCGCCACTGTGTCCATGACGGCATCGAGGACGCCCGCTTCCCAGAACAGCGGACTCGTCGGCGACAGTTGACTGATGCCGTAGGCCTGACTCGCGAAACGGCCCGGAAACACGGCCTCGAGCATGTCGATCACCGCGCGGTTTACCGGTGCATTGTCTGTCGAGAAGAAGATGGGTTTGACGCTGTTCTCGACGCACGCCTTGACCCCGTAGAGCAGCGACGCACGCGCGTCCGGCACGTCCTGCGGCATGGCCGGGATACCGATCATGTCGATGTGCGGCAGGCGTTCGCAGATGCGCGCGAACTGTTCGAGGTCGGCCACCGTCGAGTTGCGCCGCTCGCCCGAGTCCGAGTCCACCCAAAACACCGCGTTGTGGCCCGCCGCGATCTTCGGCACGCCGTCGCCCAACACGAATGCGAAGCGCCCCTCGCGATCAAACATCTCGAACTGCGCCGGCACATGACTCAACGCGTCCTCGATGCACGCCCGTGAGAACCGCGCCACGCCCGCGTTCGTGTCGACCTCGAGGCCGTGTTCCGCGAGGATGTCCAGCATCTTCGCATTGAGGATCTTCACGCCGCACGTCGCGAGAATATCCAGCGTGGCCTCATGGATCTCCGCGATTTCCTCCGTGGATAGCACCTGCAACGGCGAAAGCTTCATAGCCGCCTCCTCAGTCTGACATCCGACCCATCCGCGCGACTCTAGCATTCCACAAACGGGCCGTCGCGGCCAAATCCATACCTCCTTGGGCGTCGGGTTTTGGTCGTAAAGGATCTGCCGACGCAAAGGACCTCAGGCGTCTGAAGATTGTCCTCTTGGTCGCTTAGGTCCTCTTGGTCCTTGGGTCATAGTGTCTGCCGCGATGCCGGAGGAGGTGGCACGGCCATCCTGGCCGTGAAGGCCCCGGGCACGACGTCTCCTTGGCTCCTTCGCCGCGCGTTGGGTATACTCCGGCCTCGCGGAATCGGGGCGTGCCGGCGGCGGAATGGCTATCGGGCGCCTATTGCAGATCACGGTAAGGAGTGCACGAAATGGCGGAATGTTTGAACAAGAAGAAGAATGTGGCGCGGTGCACGTGCACGGCGTCTTGCGGTAACAAGGGGCTCTGCTGCGAGTGCCTACACAGTCATCTCTCGAAGCGGCAGTTGCCGGGATGCTGTTTCCCGCCGGATGTCGAGAAGACGTACGACCGGTCCTTCGAGGCGTTCATCGCGGCCTGGAGCCGGTAGAAGAGCGAAGCGCGCCGGTGTTCGGGCGTCGTGCCCGTCCACCGGCGCGCGGTATCTCAACGATCGCCGTGCGCTACCGCACGTGCAACTGCTCGGCCGCGCGTCCTTGCGCGATGAGCGAGACGTAGGTTTCGAGGTCTTCCTGCACTTTCGGGTCAGTGAGATCGAGGGACCGTTTGCGCTCGGCCGCCATGTAGGCCGCCTGCACCAGCTTGGTGATCTCGAGTCCATACTCCCAGTTGGCCAGGCCGTCGCGACCCGCGAGGAACGCGTCGCGCGCCTCCTCGAGTTCGTCCACGTAGCCGTACAAATCCGCCTCGTTTGGCTCGATCACCAACAGGCCGCGCGAGGCCGTCGCCTTCTCGAGAGCGGTTTCGGCATCCGCCACGGCGTCGGCGGCTTCATCGCCGATGAAGATGTTGAGCGGCGATTGCAGCGAGTTCACCTCGAAGGCGTAGCCGGGCCCGAGGCCGTCCATATAGAGGCGCAGGCCTTGCTTATCATACATCCACGAACTCGTGAACTGCGCCTTCACGAGCTGGCCCGTTTCCGGATTCCGAAAGGTCACCATGCCGGTCGCGAAGTCCTCGGCGGGCACCTTCGTATAGTCGACGCCCATCCGTTCGAGAAGCTTCGCCCGGTACTTCGGCAGACCCCACTTGAGTAGCGCGACTTCGGCGCTGACCTCAACGGGCTCGAGGAAGGTCAACGGCTTGCCGAGCGGCGTGAGGATGTACCACGCGCAGGCGATGCTGTGGCAGCCCATGTCGCTGAGTACGCCGCCGCCTTGGCGCGTCGGATCCCAGAACCAGCCTTCGTGCGGCCCGGCATGCTCTTCGGAGCTCCGCGCGAGCGCGATGGGCCCCATGGCCTTCTGCTGCGGCGCCAACTGGGCCATTTGCACCTTGATCGGCTTCATGTGCAGTTGGTTCTCGAGATAGGCCGTCGGAAGTCCGGTTTCTTTGGCCAGCGCGACCAGTTTCCGCGCCTCGGCCACCGTCCGCCCGAGCGGCTTCTCGCACAGCAGGCCTTTCAGCTTAGCGCCGCCCTTGACGGCGTCGACGATGGCCTGCACCACCTCGACGCGGGCGAAATTCGGCGCGAAGATTGCTATCGCATCGCACTGATTACACACCTCGGCAATCGACGCGCACACCGTGCACTCGCCCAGGCCATTCTCTTTCGCGAAGGCCGACAGCTCCTCGGCGCCCTTCAGCGCATATACGGCCGCCAAATCCACACCGCGAATCTGCCGAAGCGCCCTCGCCTGGAACTTGGCTATGAACCCGGCGCCGATGAATCCGAACCTGAATGGTTGTGCCATTTGCATTTCCTTTCCGTTCAATGCTTTACATACACTCGAGGCCCCCGCCGCCTGCTTGCTCCGTAACCGAGCCCACGCGCTGTATTATAGAGAACGAATCCCGCCGGCGCAATGCAAGTCCGGAAGAATCGCCTCTCGACTTGCGGGTGGATTCAAGATGCTACGCCACGGTTGACACGTGCCGCTCGAGTCGTTATCCTGCCGACCGCGTTTCGCCAATGCCGTGCAATCTGGCCGATGCCGTGGGGATGTAGGTCGTGTTCTGCGGCATTGCGCCGGGGATTGCGTGCCCGAGAGGAGACGGCGGAAGAACGGCTCGATGAACAGCAAGAAACTTCTAGTCTATCTCATTATACCGGTCGGCGTGAGCCTTGCCCTGAACGCCATGTACTTCTCGGGGAACATCGTGCTTCAGCGCATCGTGGTGCCGAATCTGCCGCCTCTTCCCATTCAGGATTGGCGCGAGTTTGGTCTGATCGAGAGCCTCCAGCACCTCCTGCTGCTGGGCATGGTGTGCGTGGCTGTGGCCGGTGTGTGCCGCAAGAAATGGGGCGTGGAGCGTCTGGCCTTCGCATGGGTGGCCTTGGCCAGCCTGTTCGTGTTGCTCGAGGAAGTGGACTATGGCACGACATTCTACGAGTACGCTACGACTCCGCGAGCCTGCGGCTGGTTCACGCCGCGCAGTGAATGGTCGCCGGACCTGATTGCTCGAATGCCAAACGAGGCCTCGTTCAGCCTGCACAACCGCCTGGACCTTACCGATCTCCTCAAACACGTTGGCGACGGCCTCTTGGCTCTTGCCTTCGGGGTCCTACCGTTGGTCGCCTTGCGGGCGAAACGCCCTTGGCTCCAGTACATCGCGCCGGATCGGTGGGCCGTCCTGGCACTGGCTGCCGTGCTGGCGCTGCGTACAATGACACATCAACTAGGCCACTGGGAGATGAACCTCATCAAGCAGGCCCAGGAGACGGGAACGCCGATCCTGCGGGAGATCGGCGCCGTCAGCAAGAACCTTTCCGAGTTCCGCGAACTCAACATCTACTACCTGTTCCTCGTGCACTTGGCCACCGTAGTGTTCCTGCGGCATTCCCCCGCCGAGGGGGCTGCCGAGGGCGCACTCGGGCCGAGTCGCGGTTGAGTCCGGGTGCTCTCACACGTTTGCGCTTCCCGGCGCCGGACGGCTATCATACGGCCTCCTCGGACCGATTCGCGGCGACGCCCGCCATTCTGACAGGATAAAAAGACGCTATGGCATTCGATTACGGTGTGATTCAGCGCGTGTACCAGAGCATCGGCGAACGCGTGGCGGCGGCGCGCGCCCTCGTAGGGCGTCCGCTCACCTTGGCGGAGAAGGTCCTCTATGCCCACGCCTGCGCCATGGCGACGCGCGCCCACGCGCGAGGCGAGTCCTACGTCGAGTTCAATCCGGACCGCGTCGCCATGCAGGATGCTACGGCCCAGATGGCCCTGCTCCAGTTCATGCAGTCCGGCCGCAGCCGCGTGGCCGTGCCGACGACGGTTCACGCCGACCACCTGATTCCGGCCAAGGATGGCGCCGCCAAGGATCTCCCTGCGGCCCTCGATATGAATCGCGAGGTCTACGGTTTCCTCAGTTCCGTTTCACAGAAGTACGGCATCGGATTCTGGAAGCCGGGCGCGGGCATCATCCACCAGGTCGTCCTCGAGAACTACGCGTTTCCCGGCGGCATGGTGATCGGTACCGACTCGCACACGCCCAACGCCGGCGGTCTAGCGATGGTCGCCGTCGGCGTCGGTGGCGCAGACGCCGTGGACGTCATGGCCGGTATGCCGTGGGAACTGCGGTTTCCGAAGATCCTCGGCGTCAGACTCACCGGCGCGCTCGGAGGCTGGACCTCGCCCAAAGACGTGATCCTCAAACTGGCCGGCATGCTCACGGTCAAAGGCGGGACCGGTTATGTCATCGAGTACTTCGGCGAGGGCGCGCAGTCGATCTCGTGCACCGGCAAGGGCACGATCTGCAACATGGGCGCCGAAGTGGGCGCGACTACCTCCATCTTCCCCTTCGACGACACGATGTACGAGTACCTTATCGCGACGCACCGGACGTGCGTGGCCAAGGCCGCCCGAGACGTATCCGAGCATTTGCGCGCGGATGACGCCGTATACGCGGAGCCGGAGGCTTTCTTCGACCAGGTGGTCGAGATCGACCTATCGTCGCTCGAACCGCACATCAATGGCCCGTTCACGCCGGATGCCGCCTGTCCGATCTCGGAATTCGCGAGTGTTGTGAAGGAGAAGGGCTATCCGCAGAAGCTCGACGTCGGGCTCATCGGCTCGTGCACGAACTCGTCTTACGAGGACCTCGATCGCGCCGCGTCGCTGGCGCGTCAGGCCGTCACCAAGGGCCTCGACGCGAAGGCCGAACTTCTGATCTCGCCCGGCTCGGAACAGGTGCGGTATACCGTCAAACGAGACGGCCAACTCGCCGACCTCGAGGCTATCGGCGGTGTCGTGCTGACCAATGCCTGCGGGCCGTGCATTGGCCAGTGGAAACGCGCCGGCGCCGAGAAGGGCGAACCGAACTCGATTGTCCACTCGTTCAACCGCAACTTCGCCAAACGCGCCGACGGCAATCCGAACACCCACGCTTTCGTGGCATCGCCCGAGATCGTGACGGCCATGGCCATCGCCGGCGACCTGACGTTCAATCCGCTGACGGACACGCTCGTGAACAAAGCCGGCGAAGCCGTCAAGCTCGATCCGCCCAGCGGCGTCGAGCTGCCCCCCAACGGTTTCGCCGTCGACGAGCCCGGCTACCAGTCGCCTGCCGAGGACGGTGACCATATCCAAGTGGTTGTTGCCCCGGATTCCGAGCGATTGCAACTGCTCGAGCCTTTCGCGGCGTGGGAGGGCGTCGACCTCACCGGCCTCCGGCTCTTGCTCAAGGCCAAAGGCAAGTGCACCACCGACCACATCTCCATGGCCGGCCCGTGGCTCCGATTCCGCGGCCACCTCGACAACATCTCGAACAACTGCTTCATCGGCGCCGTCAACGCCTTCAACGACAAGACCAACAGCGTCAAGAACCAGCTATCCGACGCGTACGGCCCCGTTCCCGAGACGCAGCGCGCCTATAAGGCCGCCGGTATCGGCACCATTGTCGTCGGCGACGAGAACTACGGCGAAGGCTCGTCACGCGAGCACGCCGCCATGGAACCGCGCCACCTCGGCGTCCGCGCTATCCTGGTGCGCTCCTTCGCGCGCATCCACGAGACCAATCTCAAGAAGCAAGGCATGCTCGCCCTCACCTTCGCCAATGCCGCCGACTACGACAAGGTTCAGGAAGACGACATCGTCGACATCCTCGGCCTGACCGCCTTCACCCCCGGTGTGCCGCTGACCATCGTTCTCCATCACGCCGACGGCTCGACGGATACTCTCAAGGCCGACCACTCCTACAACGAGGCGCAGATCGCCTGGTTCAAGGCCGGTGGCGCCCTCAACCTGATCCGCGCGCAACTCGACGCCTAGCGACCAAGCCATGGGCCATACGGACACCATGGACGCCATGGGCATTGGGGACCTCTCTTGACTTCATTGACCTTATTAACGACGTCAATAAGGTCAATTTCGTCAGGGCTTGATATTATCTCAAGAATAATATCTTGAGATAATATCTTGAAAATGGTATAATCTGGCCAATATCGAACTTGGCGAGGCGCGACCAGCCATGGCTGATGAAGCACATTCCGCCGACCCCTTGACTGGGCTCGACACTTACGACGCGTTCATGGCGCGTCTCGAGAAGGCCATGGCCAAGGCCGGCAAAGCCCACGGCTCGGTGTCCATGGGGCTCGTGGACATCGACCGGTTCCGTCAGTTGAACCAGCAGCACGGCACGGAGGCCGGTGACCGCGTGTTGCAGGCGGTCGCTGCGTGTCTCGTCCGGCATTTCTCCGAGCCGAAACGTGTTTACCGGTATGGCGGCGACGCCTTCGCTATTCTCCTGGATGGCCAGGAGAAGGAAGAGGCGTTCTTGCTGCTGGAGGCCGTCCGGGCCGACTTCGATGAGCACCGCCTCATCGAGGGCGCCGAGGACTCCGTTCCTGCCGGTGTCACGATTACCGTGGGCATCGCGGCGTTTCCGGATGACGGCGGCACGGCGCAGGAGGTCGCCCGCAAGGCCAACGAGGCCGTGTATCGCGCCAAGGTGGGCGGTCGGAACAAGGTGTGCCTGGCCCGCGAGGAGAAGATGGTGCCGAAGACCAGCCATTTTACCCAAGGTCAGTTGCACGGGCTGTCGCGTATCGCCAAACGCGAGGGCGTGGGCGAGGCGGTGCTGCTGCGCGAGGCCGTGGACGATTTGCTGCGGAAGTACAACGCCTAGACCGCCATGGCGCGGCGGCGGAGTCAGAAGACAGGAAGTGGAGACCGTATGGCCAAGAACATCTATGAGAAGATCTGGGACGCGCACGTCGTGCGCGCGGACGCAGTGCAGGACACCGTTCTGCTGTACATTGATCGCCACTACTGCCACGAGGTGACGTCGGCACAGGCCTTCGAGGGCCTGCGCCTGGCGGGGCGCACGGTGCGTCGGCCCGAGTTGACCTACGCCACGATGGACCACAACATTCCGACGACGGATCGCAGCCAGCCGATCACGGATGAGATGGCGCGTCGGCAGATCGACGCGCTTGAACACAACTGTGCCGAGTTCGGCGTCACGTGCTTCGACATGTTCCACGAGCACAACGGTGTTGTGCACATCATCGGACCGGAACTCGGCCTGACGCTGCCCGGCATGACCATTGTCTGCGGCGACTCGCACACCGCCACGCACGGTGCCCTGGGCGCCCTGGCCTTCGGCATCGGCACGAGCGAAGTCGAGCACGTCTTCGCCACGCAGACGCTACCGCAGAAGAAGATGAAGACCATGGAAGTCCGCGTCAACGGCCAACTACAACCAGGTGTTTTCGCCAAGGACGTCATCCTGGCGATCATCGGGAAGATCGGCACGGCCGGCGGTACCGGGTATGCTATCGAGTTCACCGGCCAGGTCATCCGCGACATGAGTATGGAAGGCCGGCTGACCGTGTCGAACATGGCCATCGAGGCGGGCGCGCGGGCCGGGCTGATATCGCCCGACGAGAAGGCCCTGGCCTATCTCGAAGGCCGCGCGTTCCTGCCGGAAGGCAAGTCGTGGACCGAACTGACCGAGGAGTGGATGTCGTGGGCCTCGGATGCCGGTTGCGCCTACGATTGCCTTGTCGAGATCGACGGATCGGCCATCGAGCCTCAGGTCACCTGGGGTACGTCGCCTGGTATGGTCACCGGCATCGCCGGTAGAACGCCCGTCCTGGCCGAGATCGCCGACGAGAATGATCGCATGGCCGCCGAGAAGGCCCTCGCGTACGTCGGACTCGACGAAGGCATCGCCGTGACTGCCATCCGGCCGAACAAAGTCTTCGTCGGCGCGTGCACCAACGGCCGCATCGAGGACTTTCGCGAGGCCGCCAAGGTGGCCAAAGGCTACACGAAGCACGCGGCCATCGAGCAGGTGCTGATGGTGCCCGGCTCGAATCTAGTCAAGAAACAGGCCGAAGCGGAAGGGCTGGATCGCGTTTTCGTCGACGCCGGCTTCGAGTGGCGCGAGCCGGGCTGCTCGATGTGCCTGGCGATGAACGCCGACGTGCTTAAGCCCGGCGATCGATGCGCCTCGACCTCGAACCGGAATTTCGAGGGCCGACAAGGCAAAGGCAGCCGGACGCACCTATGCAGTCCGGCGATGGCCGTTGCCGCGGCCATCCGAGGTCATTTCGTCGACGTCCGCGAATGGGAATACCGGTAAACCGAAGAGGATTCATCACGATGGAACCGTTCACCACGCACACCGGCATCGTCGCCCCGCTCGAGGCGCTCAACGTCGATACCGATCAGATCATTCCGAAGCAGTTCTTGAAACGCATCGAGCGAACCGGCTACGGCCGCTTTCTCTTTTACGATTGGCGCTACCTCGACGACGCCGAGACGCCGAATCCGGCCTTCGAACTGAACGCGGCGCGTTACCAAGGCGCCACCGTGCTACTCAGCAAGGAGAACTTCGGATGCGGCTCGTCGCGCGAGCATGCGCCGTGGGCGCTCGTGGACTATGGCTTTCGCTGTATCCTCGCGCCGTCGTTTGCGGACATCTTCTACAACAACTGCTTCAACAACGGCCTTCTGCCCATTCGCCTCGATGGGGACCTTGTCGAGGGGCTGTTCCGGGAGGTGCGCGCCTCGGACGGCTACACGCTGACGGTTGACTTGCCGGCGCAAGTCGTGATTGCGCCCGACGGTCGCCACATACCTTTCGAGATCAGCGCGTTCAAGAAAGAAATGCTCGTCAACGGTTGGGACCAGGTTGGCCTTGCCCTCCGGTACGAACCGGACATCGCCGCCTATGAGCGCGGTCACGGAATCGGATAGAATAGCGATTGAGGAGGTGACGAGTCGGTGCCGATTTACACCTACGAGATTCTCAATGATGACGGGAGCGTGGCCGGTACGTTCGAGGCGCTTCAGCGTATGTCCGACCCGCCCCTCGAGTGCCATCCCGACACGGGCCGCCCGGTGCGGCGCGTATTCACGACGCCCAACATCGGGGGTGAATGGAGCGCATCGGCCTCGAAAGAACGCTTGAGCGATGACAACCTGGCCCGTCATGGATTCACCAAGTACCAACGATCCGGCAAGGGCCAGTTTGAGCGCACGGTGGGCTCGAAGGGGCCCGGGCAGATCGACGTCCGCAACTGAGTGTCGCGAAGGAGTCGACATGAGCTCAATGAACCGCAGGGACTTCATCAAGCGCACCGCCGGCGCGGTTGCCGCAACATCGTTGGCGGGGGCGGTCACGGCGGAGCAGGCCGTGTCGGCGCCGCTGACCGCGACGACGGTGCGCACGCTCGGCAAGACGGGCATCGAGGTTACGTTGCTCGGCATGGGCTCGGGCGTCAAGGCGTGGAATGGCCAATCTGAGTTGACCCGGCTGGGGCGCGACGCCTGTCTCGAGGTGATCCGCCACGCTTACGAGAAGGGCATCCGCTACTTCGACATGGCCGACCAATACGGCATCCACTTCTACATGGGCCAACTGCTGCGCCACGGCCCCATCGAGCGCGATAAGTGCACGTTTCTCACCAAGACGAGTTCGCGTGAGCCCGATTTGGTGCGCGCCGACCTCGAGCGGTTTCGGAAGGAACTCGATACCGACCGCCTGGATATTGTCCTCCTTCACTGCATGACGGACGGCAACTGGCCCGAGGCGCTCGGGCCGTGCATGGAGGTGCTCGAGGAGGCCAAACAGAAAGGTATCATCCGCGCCCACGGTGTGTCGTGCCACGAAGTGGCAGCCCTGGAGCAGGCGGCCACGTGTCCATGGGTGGACGTTGTGTTGGCGCGAATCAATCCCTTCGGCGTGAAGATGGACGGGCCGGTCGAGAACGTCGTGCCTCTGGTGAAGAAGGCTCACGAGAACGGCAAAGGCGTCCTCGGCATGAAGATTGTCGGCGAAGGACAGCTCGCCGACAAGTTGCCGGAGTCGCTCCGCTTCGCGATGGAACTCGGCGTGGTGGATGCCATGCCGATTGGATTCCTGGCGTCCGACGAGATCGACGGTGCGATGGCGCACATCGATGCCATCGGCAAGACGTTGGCTGGCGCTTGATGGTGTGGCTCAAGGGCCGCGTGTTGGTTTCCCAAGGGGCGCGTGTGCTAAGATAAGGAACGGGAACGTGTAACGTCCGGGTTTCCAACAAGAGCCATTCCGAAGCAAGACGGCTGTGTGGCCGCCCCAATCTTCAGCGGAAAGGAATCGACGACATGCGTTCATGGATTGTGATGATTGCGCTTGCCGCCCTTGTGGCGGGCTGTGCCTCAAACCCCTTGCCCTTCGGGAAGAAGGATCCGGGCCCGTTGCCCGAAGACCAAGAGCTGGTCCAGATGGAAGCCTTGTCTTTCGAGGATCCTGGTTTGTTGCCGGCCACGAACCAACGCTTTCCGGATGTTCCTCTCCCGATGAACGTCGAGGAGGATGTGGATCGGAGCTATGTGTACGAATCGTCCGTCTTGCGCGTCGGCCGTATGGTGTACACGACGCGTGAAACGATGAACGCCTTGGCGCGTTTTTACGTGCGCGAGTGTCAGCAAATCGGATGGAATCTCGAGAGTTGCTTGCAGGCCAATGGATACGAATTGGTCTACAAGAAAGCGGATATGAAACTGGTCGTCAGCATTCGCGATACCGGTCTCCGGCGTGGTCGACTGCTGGTGCTGAACCTGACGCCGGACAAGTGACCGGCTCCGGCTGAGGCGAGTGGTGTACACGCGGTGCGGGGAATCGAGTGAACGTAGACAAGGAAGCGCAACGCAGATGAGTCTGCGGCGAAGCGGTGGAGAGATAACCGAAGAATGGCAGTGAGCAAGCCCAAGAAGAAGGCGTTCGACGAAATCGAACAGACCGAGAAGAAGAGCGATTGGCAGGCCCTCGTCACCTATATCCAGGAGAATCCGGTTCTGTCGGCGGTGGCTGCCGCGTTCATCGTGTTGTGTGTCGTGGCCGGACTCATCTTCCGTGCCGGACGGGAGGCTAGCGCGCGTGACGTGGCCACGCGGTACGCCAAGGCCCTGAGCAACGAAGACCCGGCCCTGCGCGCCAGCGAGCTCGCGCCCGTGGCCGAGGCTTCCGGCAAGTGGACGGCCGAGGCACTCTATATGCTCGGTGAGTCTGCGTACGCGGCCAAGGACTATGAGAAGGCCAAGGAAACGTTCACTAAGCTTCGCGAGACCTTTCCTGCGGCGCCCTTTGTGGCCGATGCGGTCGAGGGACTGGGAAACATCGCCGAGAACGCCGGTAGTTACGAAGAAGCCCTCGCCTTGTACCAGGAAATCGTTGAGAAATGGCCCACCAGCTTCGCGGCCATGCGTCAGGACCTCAACATCGGACGGTGCCAAGAACGGCTCGATCGCTACGCGGAAGCCATCGAGGCTTACAAGCGACAACTTGACCAGTTCCCGGATTCCGGAACCGCTTCCGAGGCGCAGCAGGCCCTCGATGTCCTCCAACTGACGCACCCCGATCTGTTCCCCGAGGAAACGCCTCAAGAGGAAACGGCCGAAGGCCAGACTCCCGAACAGCCCCTGGCCGTCGGCGAGCCCACCGAGGCCGTACCGACGCCGACCGTAGCGCCTGCCGAGACCCCGGCGGCGACGGACAGCACTCCCGCCACGGATCCTGCGGCCCAGCCTGCGCCGGAAGAGCCCGCCCCGGATACGGCTCCCGAGGCTTCTGCCGCAGAGGCGGCTCCAGAGCAGTCCACGGTCGCGCCGTAGGGGATACCCGGCGCGAGGCCCTAACGCAGGACGTCGACAATCTTGCTGATGAGATCTTGCGCGCGGTACGGCTTCTGGAGAAAGGCGTCCACGCGCTGATTCGCGAAACGCCGCGTGGCTTCCTGCTCCTCGTAACCGCTCGATAGCACGATCACCGCATCCGAACGAATCTCGCGAATGGCGCAGAACGTCTGTTCTCCGTCCATTTGCGGCATCGTTACATCGAGCAGCACCACGTCGATTTCGTGGCTATGGGCTCTAAACACCTCGAGGCCGCGCACCCCGTCTTCCGCGGTCAGCACCGAGAATCCCATTTCCTCGAGCACTTGCTTGGTGACGGCCCGGACGATTTCCTCATCGTCCACCACGAGGATTACCCCGCCTTCGCCTGCTTGTTCAACCCCCCGCCCGCCCGCGGGGAGTTCGCCCTCGGCCGCGCACGGGAAGAACAGACGCAACCGCGTTCCTTGGCCCACTTCGCTGTACAGCTTCATTGTGCCCTCGTGCGCACGGACAATGGCGAGAACCTCGGGCAGCCCGATGCCCTGCCCACGCCGGCGCGGCCCCGATCCCGCCTCAAACGCTTGCGTTTGGGCCTGCCGAGGCAGGCCGCAACCCGAGTCCGCTACCTCGATGGATGCGTAGAATCCTTCATCGCACGTGCCGCCGAGAATGGTTTGAGCCAGATAGACGCGATCCGCATGGATCAGACTCGTTCTCAAGGTGACCTTATTCTCGCGGCCACCAAGCGCTGCTGACGCGTTAGCCACCAAGGCCATGACCACCTGACCCAGGCGCTGAGCGTCCCCCTTGACCGGCGGGAGATCCTCAGCCAGTTCGTACTCGATCCAGGTGCTTCTCGCGATGGCGGCCTCAAGCATCGGGGCTAGCTCAACGACGAGTTCCGATAGGTTCACCGAATCGCTCATGCTACTGCCTCTTCAGCGCGGCCTCTTCGACACGCGCCTTTCTCTGCCGACGATCCCGGTCTCGGTTGTTTCTCCAGCGACCCAAAGGCCATCCCCCGTCACACACGTCCCCGCGTACTGTGAACCAAACCATTCCCTCATATCAAGAATACCTTAACATCCCCCGTTCGCACAACCTGCTTACCCGGCATCGCTTGACATTGAAGACGACTGCCGGCCCGTGCCTCGTTCATCTTCCCAACACTTCCCGTCTCGACGGAACCCGCAACTTGGCGAGTAGCCATGCCTGTAGTCAGCAAAGTCTGTGCCGCATGCCATTCTTCCAACAGGTCAGTTCCGCTGTAAAGCATTGTCATTAAATAATTTATGAACAATGGATGAAGTCAGGCAAAAAAACACTGGAAATCCGCTGTCAGAAATGCTAGAATCAACCACTGATGGGGATGTGTAAGTTGGTCACAGATTTAAGGTTATGCACGAAATAGTGGCCCTGCCTCTGCCGCCGGGGGTCGGGTCTTCCGCTAGGGTGAACTCGAGAAGAGGTGTATTTCGGAATCCTCGGTTGGCGGCGTTGTTGGATTGAGTTCCCGGGACATACAGGAGTTTGTCACGTGCCACGTAAGTTCAGCGTCATGGTGTCAGCAGGTGAGCATGAGAGGACGTTCTGTCCGGTAAGTATTGCCTTGCCAGATGGTTACGAGGGCGTCGATTCCGTGGATTTGGCGGACGACGCCTCCGGGGCCGTCATTCCGAGCCAGGTCCACAAGATTGCTGGCGTGCCCACGCTGACCTGGTTGGTCGACGGACTCAAGGCCGGGGCCAGCCGCAAGCTGGTTGTCAGTCCGGCCAAGGCATCGCCATGCAAGGGCGGCGTGGTGTTATCCGACGACCGGGCCGAGGGAAAGGTCGATGTGCTCATCGGCGGCCGTTTGTTCACTTCGTATCACTACGGTCGGCAGTGGGTCCGTCCGTTCCTGTATCCCGTAAAGGGCCCGCAAGGTGTGCAAGTGACGCGGAACTGGCCGGTGGTGGAAGGCGTGGCGGGGGAGCACACCGACCACAAGCACCACAAGTCGATCTGGGTGGCCTACGGAGAGTGCGGGAAGACCAAGGTTGATAACTGGGCCGAGGAAGAGGGGCACGGTTGGCAGCGTCATCGCAGGTTCTCAGCGTTGACCTCAGGGCCGGTCTTCGGTCGGATTGCCGCTACGAACGACTGGTGCACGCACGCCGAGAAGAAGCAGTTTGAGGAAGCGCGCGAAATATGTTTCTACGCGTTGCCGGGAGGTACGCGGCTGTTTGACATCACCGTGACGTTCCGCATGACCGAAGGTCCCATTACGTTCTACGACACGAAGGAAGGCGGCCTCGTTGCCGTTCGTGTGGCCAGTTCCATGGATGTTCGCAACGGCGGGCGTATCGAGAACGGCTACGGCGGAGTGAACGAGGCGGAGACCTGGGGCAAGAGTGCCCCCTGGTGCGACTACAGCGGCGTGGTGGAAGGCCGTCACGTCGGTATTGCCATCATGGACTACGAGACGAATCCTCGCTATCCGACCGGCTGGCACGTGCGCGACTACGGCCTGATGACGGCCAACTGTTTCGCATGGCAGCACTACCGGCCTGAGGCGAAGGTTCGGGGTGATATGACGTTTGCCAAAGGACAACGGACCGCGTGGCGTTACCGTCTGTACATCCATCGAGGAGACGCGCGCAACGGAAGAGTGAAGGATCGGTTTCTCGATTTCGTTGCGCCGCCCAAGACAGCGCTGGGATAGGGTGACGGTTATCCGGCCCGCTTCCGGCTCGAGAGGTGACCATGGCCAGGAACACGTCGAAGGCTTCATCGTCCGCAGGAACCAAGAGCAACAAGTCTCGAGTGCCCCAAAAGGCGAAGAAGCCTACGAAAGCCAAACGCGCACCCAAGGCCATCAGGAAGGCCGCCGGGAAGGCCGTCCGGAAACCCGCCGCTCCCAAACCCGCGCCGAAGAAGACCGCCCCCAAGAAAGGGCAGAGCCCCAGTGCCCCGAGGACGACCCGGAAGCCCGAGGCGCCCAAGCCGGCCAAGAAGGCCAGTGTTGCCAAGAAAGCCAAGAAAGCCAAGACGATCAAGACGAGCGTGCCCAAGCCTGCAAGGAAGGATCTGAAAGCCCAGCGGCCTATGACCAAGAAGTCTGCCGACCAGTCCGTTGCCAAGGAAGCACGGCGCTCTGCCGCCCGCGCCAAGAAGCCCGAGCCCGTGATCGCGGAGGCCGAACCGAAGCCGAAGTCCGCCATGTTGCCTCGGGAGTTCCTCGTGGATCTGGCCTCGGCCATTCGGCAGGCGGTTCTGCCCTCGGTGGAAGCGGCCAAAGGCCGCGAAGTCATCGGCCAGGCTGTGAGCGGGGACGCCACGTTCGAGCTTGACCGATTGGCAGAACGCGCGTTGGTCGCGTTTCTCAAGCAGGCGAAGATGCCCGTGGCCTACTACTCGGAAGACGAAGGCTACGCGACCTTTTCGAGCGCGCAACCGCAGAACCTCCTGGTGGTCGATCCCATCGACGGGTCTCGCGCCGCCAAGAGCGGCTTCGAGGGATGCGTGATCGCCGTGGCCAGCACGCGGGTGATCGAGCGTCCCCGCATCGGCGACGTCGACAATGCCTGCGTGATGGAGATTCTGGGCAACCGGTGTTTTGTGGCGCAGCGTGGCAAAGGGGCGCGCATCGTCCAAGATGGCCACATCAAGCGGCCCCGGCTGTCGAAGAACGTGAACCTCGAATCCATTTCGTGGACGATGACGGTGCCGGCCCGGCCCGCCGAACTCATCTTCCCTACGGCCGCGCGACTCATCGATCTCAGCAGTCTCAAGGGCGGATTCTTCGCGTGCAACAGCACCTCGTTCAGTTTGACTCGCCTCCTTACAAACCAGCTCGACGCGTGCGTGGATTTTGCCAACCGATTCTACCGCGACATGCCGGACGTGGTGAAGGATCACTTCATCAATGCCGGCCGTGGCAATGTCTTGGGCATCGCTCCGTACGATATCGCGGCGTCGCTGCTGGTGGCGCAGGAGGCGGGATGCATCGTGACCGATGCCTATGGTGCCGGGTTCGAAGAGGTGCTCTTGCTGGATAGCGGCGAGGCCAACCAGTGCTCCCTGATTGCGGCGGCCAGTGTAGAGCTCCATCAGAAACTCATGGCCTTCTTCGATCATCGGATTCAGCAGCTCGAGACGCTGCTCCGGCGACGGGCGGAGCGCCAGGGCGCCTAGCGGCGCCCGCCTTGGCGCGCGAAGGTGGCCGATCCCCGATCGGCCATCCGGATCTGAGGAACTCTGGATATGCCTTGCTGCTTCGGATGTTTGGCGTTGGTGTTCCCGCGTGTGACGTTGGCCTTCATGTGGTTGACGGGCTACACCTTTCTGGCCTTTGAAACCCACCTCTGGCCGCTGCTCGGTTTCTTCTTCATGCCGTTCACCACGTGTGCCTACGCCATCGCGATGAATGAGTCCGGCGGTATCCGAGGATTGGGCCTCGTTGTGTTCATCATCGGCATCATCCTGGATCTCGGCAGCCACGGCGGCAGCGCCTCGAAAGGCCGCCGCTACACCCGCGCACGCCTCGAGATCCGCTAGCGGCGGAAGGGCGCGTTCGTAACGGGCGGCGTTTTTGGATACAATACCGCGCATGAATGCCGAACAGCCCGATATCCTCTCCGTGTCGCAGCTCACGCGGCGCGTGAAATCGCTGCTCGAGAACGAGATCAGTTACGTCTGGGTAGCGGGCGAGATCTCCAACTGGCGCGTCTCGCCGGCCGGCCACGCCTACTTCACCCTCAAGGACAAGGATAGCCAACTGGGCGCGGTGATGTTCCGCGGCAAGCTGATGCGCCTCAAGTTCGGTCCGGAAGACGGCCTCGAAGTCGTGGTGCACGGCCTGGTGACCGTGTATGAAGTCCGAGGCACGTACCAGATTGTCTGTGAGGAGATGCAGCCCAAAGGCATGGGCGCGCTTCAGCTCGCTTTCGAGAAGCTTCGCCGCAAACTCGAGGGCGAAGGGCTGTTCGATCCGGTGCACAAGAAATCGCTGCCGCTGCTGCCTCGACGGATCGGAATCGTCACGTCGCCGACGGGCGCGGCGATCCGCGACATGCTGAATGTCATCGGGCGCCGGTTCGCCAACGTGCACGTGCTCCTCTATCCGGCGCGCGTGCAAGGCGACGAGGCCGCCGAGGAGATTGTCGAAGGCATTCGGGCGCTGGATGCCTACGGCGTCGACGTGATCATCGTTGGCCGCGGCGGTGGCTCGATCGAGGATCTCTGGCCGTTCAACGAGGAGATTGTCGTGCGGGCGGTGTATCAAGTCGAGACGCCCATCATCTCCGCCGTGGGCCACGAAATCGACTATACGCTGACGGATTTTGCCGCCGACCTTCGCGCGCCCACCCCATCGGCCGCCGCCGAACTGGTGGTGCAGGAACAGGAGGCGTTGGTGACGAGAGTGCGGCATCTCCGTGAGCGGCTGGCCAAGGCGGCCCGTTACCACATGACCGACGCGCAACACCGGGTGCATTCGGCCCGCTCGAGCTACGTGTTCCAGCGGCCGGAGGAACTGGTTCGGCAGCGTCGCCAGCAAGTCGATGAGGGGCGAATGCGCCTCGCGAACGTTCTGCGCGATCGTTCCGTGAATTGGCGCGGGCGGCTTGACGGGGCGCAGCGTGCCTTGGCCCTGTTGTCGCCGGTGAATCAGGTGGCGCGTGCCCTCGATCGGCTGACGGCCCTCCGCGGGCGGTTGCGCCATTCGGCCGTCAGCATTGTGGAACGTGCGCGCGGTCAACTTCGTCCGGTGATGGCGCATCTGGACGCGTTGAGTCCGCTGGCCATTCTGGCGCGGGGCTATGCGCTGGCCTGGCGCCTTCCGGAACGCGCGTTGGTGCGCGATGCCGGCCAGTTGTCCATAGGAGATCAGGTAGGGTTGCGGTTTGGGGCGGGTGGCGCAACGGCCACCGTTAATTCCATCGAGGTGAATGCGGATGACGGAGAAGAAACCGAGCTTTGAGAAGGATTTGGAGCGACTCGAGGAAACGGTCGCCGCGCTGGAAGAGGGCGGGTTGTCGCTGGACGAATCGTTGAAGCGATTCGAAGAGGGCATCACGTTGGCCCGGCGCTGCGAGAAAGCCTTGACCGAGGCCGAGAAGAAGATCGAGATCCTCCTCAAGAATGCCGAGGGCCAACTGACGCCGGAACCCTTCGGCGAGGTGCCCTCCAATGGCGCGGCCGCGGAGGCGCCCGCCGAACCGGCCGAAGGACGCCGTGCAGACGAGGATGACGAAAACGGCGACCTCCTGTTCTGACGATATCCCAGACGATGGCCACACGGAGTGCGTTGCGCAATGACTGCCAAGGAGTACCTGGCCGAGAAATCCTTGAAGACCGCCGCCGCGCTAAAGGCGTTTCTGGATGCGCGGCAGAGCGGCCCGAAGCGATTGGATGAGGCCATTCGCTACAGCCTTTTCGCCGGCGGCAAGCAGTTCCGGCCAGCCTTGGCTCTGGGCGCTTCCGAGATCGCATCCGGCGACGACGCCGCGGCGTTGCCCGCAGCGTGCGCCATCGAGATGATCCACTGCTATTCGTTGATCCACGACGATCTGCCGGCGATGGATGACGATGATCTGCGGCGCGGCAAGCCAACGCTGCACAAGGCCTTCGGTGAGGCCATGGCGATTCTCGCCGGCGACGCGCTCGCCACGATGGCCTTCGAGATGGCCGCGGAATCCGGCAGCATCCGCGTCGTGCGCGAGATAGCCCAGGCGGCCGGGCCGCAAGGCATGGCCGGCGGCCAGGTTCTTGATCTCGAGAGCGAGGGCAAGCGGATCACCCTCGAAGAGCTCATGAACCTGCATTCGCTCAAGACGGGCCGGCTCATTCGGGCCGCGGTACGGTGCGGCGCCATCCTCGGTGGCGCAAACGACCAGCTTCTTGCAGTTCTGACGCGTTACGGAGAGTACCTCGGCCTCGCCTTTCAGATTGCTGACGACATCCTGGACATTGTCGGTTCCGAGGTCACGCTCGGGAAACCCATCGGAAGTGATGCGGCGCTGGGCAAGGCGACCTATCCCGCCCTGGCCGGCCTCGATCGCTCATACGAACTGGCGGATGCCGCTGCCCGCGATGCCGTGGCCGCCTTGGACGGCCTAGGGCCTGAGGCCGACATGTTCCGCCTGCTGGCCCGGTTTGTGGTCGATCGAGAGAGCTGATGACGTGGCTTTTGCTCATAGTGGTGTCCGCCGGGCCGGCGCTCGAACTCGTTCCGATGCCCCAGCACGTTGTGATGGACGGCAAGAAGACGTTCCCGCTCCTGCGCGGTACGCCGGTGGTCGTTGCCGATGATGCCGAAGCCGAATACGCCGCCGCGTTGGCTGTCCTGTCGGAGGCAGCCGGTTTCGACATGCCGGTGCGCTGTGCGTCAATGCATCCTCGCAACGAGCCGGCCATCCACATCGGTGAGTGGGGTCGCCACGCCGGATTCGACGAATTGCGCGCAGGCCCATTCCGGCCCGGCAAGGAAGGCATTCCTCGTGGCGGCTATCGTCTGGTCATCGCGCCGAGCGCCGTCATGGTGGCCGGGGGTGACCGCAGCGGAACCGTGTTCGGTATCCAGACGCTCGCCCAAATGGTGCGCGGCAACGCGGCGCTTCCCTGCGTCCAGATCGATGATCACGCCGACCTCGCCTGGCGCGGCGTGCTGCTGCGCGAACCGCCCCCGCGCGACACGCTCCGTCGGCTCGCGGCGCTCAAGTGCAACCTCGTCGTGTTCGACACCATCGACTTCTACCGGATCGAGGGCGGCGCGCGCGACGCGTGGCGCGGCGTGTTCGAGGATGCTCGGGCGCTGGGCCTCGAGCCCGTTCCGCTCATCGATCCCATGGCGAACGCCATGCCGTTGCTCGACCGGGTGCCAGCCATGGCCGAAGGGCGACGGGCCGAGGATCGCATCACACTCACCGGCGATGACTGGATGAGCTTGTCTCAGCGGAATCTGATCGTTACGCCGGCAACGCCTATCCATGTTCGCGTGTCCGGTTTCCTCTGCCGGGAGAAGGACGACTACGCCCTCGAACCGGGCAGTCTTGACGCGCCGTTCGACGCGGACGAGGCGCCGTGGATCATCCGGCGCATTCCGGGCGGGGCCATTCCGGACGGCGCCACCGTGTCGGTGATCTACACCTTCGTCCCGCCGGGCACGGCCACGTACTGCCCCTCGGCCAACGAGTCGCGCAAGGCCCTGAGCGAGCTCCTCAGGGATCTTGTCAAGACACTCGAACCGAGATTCATCCACATCGGCCACGGGGACGTGCCGCGACTCAACGCGTGTCCGCGCTGCACGGTCCAAGACCGATCCAATGCCCACGTCTTCGCCGCCTCGGTGGCCATGCTCGACGAGGTGGTCAAGGCCTGTTCGCCGGACATCCGGCTCATGATGTGGGCCGATGCCGTGAACCCCTACCAAGATGCACACCGGTACGACTTGAGTGAGGCCGGTGCCCTGCTTCCCCCGGACGTGATCCTCATGCCGCGAATCGCCATGCTGCGAGGCGCGCACAAGGCCATACGCGAGTCCGTGGCATGGGCCGACGGACTCGGACTTGACGTGATCGGTGTGGCCGGGGATACGCCAGCCACGGGGTTCGTCTGGTGCGACGCCCTCCAAACCGCAGGGCGATACCACGCCGGTGTCCTCTTCTCCGGTGACGATCGATCGGACAAGGCCATCACGGTTCTAATGGAGAAAGCCTGGTCGCGTTTATGGCCCCGCTCACTGTGGGGCGAGTTTCTCAATGAGTACCTCGGCGCCGATCGGTGGAGTCCGGAATTCGACGAAGCGCGCGCGGCGCTCATCGAGTACGTGAATGGCCAAACGCTGGCCGGCGTCGCACCTGAGACTCACTACGACGGTTTCCGGCGTGCGGCCAAGACATTTCTGAAACGCGCTCCTGAACTGAACGATGAGATGCGGCTGATCGATGCCGTGTACGCCCATCTTGTGGACTACCTCGAGATCGAGTCGGAGTTCACGGAGAATCGCGAGGACGCGGTGCTCCAGCGACTGAACGCGCTGGTCAAGCGCCATGGCGAACTGGACCCCGCGGCGGATCAGGCACGCATCGGGACAATCGTCGAGACCGTCTCGACCAAAGGCCTGTTTGTGCCGTCCACAATTCTCTTCGGCAACTACCTGTTGCCGTATCGACCGCTCAACCTGCCGGCAGGATACCGCGTGCTCGAAGTGCCCTGCGTGCCCGCCTACACGGACACCGAGGACCGTGCGACCGCCGTGATCGACTTCCTCGACGGATTCGCGCCGATGTGCCGCGTTGATTTCGAGACGACAGGCACCGCACGTCTTGACGTTGCCCATAGCGACGACGGTTTCGACTTCGCCTCGATCGGAATGTGGACCTCCGACCAGCGAGGAGGCGTTCAGGGTCCCGCCATCATCACTGCGCCATCGCCCGCGCGATTCCTGCGCGTCGAGGCCTATGCGCCTGCCGAGCGGGCCGTGCTGCGCAACGTCCGTGTGTTCGCACTGAAATCGTTGCCGCTGATCACCTGCTCCCATGCGCGTGCCGTGCCGAAGGATGCCGATGGCTTCTCACAGATCGCGTGGGCGGATACCGGCCGGGCCAGCGGGTTCCTGCGCGTGGATACCAATGCCTTCGCTTCCGCGCCAACGTCTATCCGACTGCTCCAGACGCGCGAGGCGCTTGTCATCGGCGTCGAGGCTTTCGAACCGCGCCTGGCCACCATGGTCGCCGATCTTGCCGATCGAGACGCGCCGCTGTGGCAAGAAGAGTCCGTCGAGCTATTCATCGACACGGGTGACGGAGAACCGTTCCACCTTGCGGTGAGTCCGAGGGGCGTTCAGAGCGACGCGCGCGGCCATGATGCCGGCTGGGACGGTGACTGGCGCGTGGTCGCGTCCGTTGGCGACGGGCAATGGGTGGCCGTGTTGACGGTCCCCTTCGGTACGCTCGGCGGTGCCCCCGCCAAGGGCGACGTCTGGCCCGTCAACTTCATCCGAAACCGCGCCAACATCCACGCCGAGCGGTCCGCGTGGAGTGGGGGAGACACGCCCGACGTGCCGGACCACTTCGGCACGCTGCGGTTCGAGTAGCGATCCGAGCATCTTAAATAGGGACAGCAACCCTTTATTTGGACCCATTCCCTTGTTTATATTGCACATAGAACAAATAAATGATTACTATCACTATTTAATGCATACATATTCATGCGCTGTCGCTCCTTTCTCGTGTGCTGATGGGTCTTGGCGCACATCATGAAAGGCGATGGCGCATCTTTTCACGTTCCAACCACGGCTAAACTATACTGGGTTGTGGGCAAAGTCCACCTTGGGTGATTTTGGCCGAAAACGGCTGGAACAAACTGGACAGGAGGAGACCGACTCGTGAAGCTCTCTCGGCGGGTTTTCTTGTCGACCACGATTTCTGCCGTAGCGGGCAGCCCGTTCTTGATCGCGCGCAAGGGAGGGATTGTCAGAGCCGACTCTGCTATGAATAGCGTCATGCCCCCTACGCAGGCGCGACTGAATCCTTACCGTCTGGAAGCGCTGGATCTGCGCCGGTTCATCCGGCTCGGCGTAGAACACATTTACAGGGGTGCTATTGATTCCCGGCGCGGGTACTTGCCGTTTGTGGGATTCGGCCTAACGGAAGGGAATGCATCGTGCAACCACGTGTATTGGGGTTCGCCGCATATGGAAGGGCGCTTTCTAGACGCCTTGGCGCGGTGCGCCGAGGTGGTGGATGTTCCCGCGGATGATGCGGCGATTGACGGATTGCGCACGTGGCTTCACCGTTCGCTGAGCAACCCTTGGGGTCTTCCGCTTTGGAACCTCCCGGACCCTGACGGAAAACAGACGGGGAACATGCACGATTGCCGCGAAGTGCTGTTGGGGCTGGTGGCGTTGGCGCGATGGCGGAAGTGCGAGCACTCGAAGGAACTGGCGCGAGGATTGGTGCAAGCGATGGAGAAAGCTACGCGCGCTACCGGTGGATATCCGTCATCCGTGCTAGGAATAGACGGCTGGCGGTTGCCGGCGGAACCTGGCGTTGTCAACTTCACGTGCGGGCGCGCAATAGGGGCGTTGACCGACTATTATCGGTTTGCCCAAAACACCCTTGCCCTCGATCTTGCCCGGCGGTTTGCCGACTACTGCATCAAGAATGCATTCACGTCCGAGGGGGACCTCTCGGACGGCGCGGGGAGCCACCTCCATTCCAGCACGGGGACCATGGCATCACTTCTCGACCTCGGTGTTCTCACCAATGACGAGCGTTACGTCGCCTTTGGCCGAAAACTGTACGATGTGTTTCTCAAGCCCTATCGCACGTCCTTTGGCTGGGCAAAGGAACGCAAAGACCCTTGGCCACATCGCGGCGAAGCCAACAACACCGGCGACTATATCGAGGCCGCGATTACCCTTGCCCAGAACGGGTATCCTGAATACTATGCCGACGCGGAGCGCTTCGTGCGCAACGGGTTACTGGCCGCACAGATTATCAATGTGGACTGGATTGTCCAGAGCGACGAGCCCGATACCGAAGACCTTGTTCATTCTCACATCCGCGAGCGTGTCCGCGGCGGCTTCGCGTTCACGACGCCCAACGGATATCACTCATACAACACCGATCTCATGGGCGGCGCTTTGCGCGCGCTTTGCAGGGCCTGTGAGGCCAGCATCCAGCAGGAAACGGGCCGCCTCGTGGTCAATATGCTTTTCCCCGTGGACACCCCCGCGATAGTGGCCACGACGCAACTGCCGCAAGCTGGCGTTTGGGAGGCATGCGCAAAGATAGGAGGCACACTCGAGATTCGATTGATGGAAGGAATGGCGGCCAACGGCATCCGCTTAACCGTCAATGGCGAATCCCGTGACCCTGGTATTAGGGATGGCGTATTGTTTGCCGAGAACCTTCCTGCCGACGCAAGAGTCCTGCTTGAATGTGATTTGCCAGCGCGGCACACCAATGAGACACCCTTGGGATGGGACAATTGCGAGATCGATTGGCGGGGAAATACAATTGTTGCGATGACACCCAGCCAAGGGGGGATATCTCTCTATTAGCCCATTGTGCCAATACGTCCCCTAAAGAATACAAAAAACGCGGTATCAGGCGAATCCAGGAACCAGATGCAGCACGCCGTAAGAACAAGGGCTGGATCGTAGCCGCTTTTCGTTTGCGCTGTGAGACTGTCGATACCGTAGATGCGTTCAAGCGTTTCCGGAAGCTCTCTCAGGCCTGTACTGTTGTGCATCCAGTTGTCATAGGGATCCGGCTGGTAGGAAACCGGGAAATCGTAATGCAGAAGCGTTTTCCAGATTCTAACCCGGACACGCTCAGAAAGGTCAACCAAGAGCGTTCCCGCCTCAATTGCGTTCTGATACCGCCTCGAAACGGCCTATGCGAAATACGCGGCATCATATCAACACCTTCTCGGCCTTCATCACGCCATCTTCACAGGCCGACGAATCATTGTAGACACCGTCCTCCGAACTCGGTTGATGGCATGATACGACTTCTCTGGGTACTCCAAGAGAATCCTGGGTTCCTGGCGACGCCGGTTCTCCTTGCCAATCCAGGTCAATTTGAGTGCCGGTGTCTTCTTTTGGATGCAGCCTAGCTCAGCGGGCTAGGCCTTGTTGACCGCATTGACCCTACTGACCATATTGCCGTATTGGCCACAGCGCGGCGACCGCCCTCGACCTCGCGAACGGCGCGTGTGTGTCGCGCTGTGCCTGGTACCAGGAGGAACGCTTAGCCTTCTTGGATGACCTCGAAGCCCATGAGGTTGGCGAGATCGCGCACGCTCTGCATGTGATCGCCGTACACGACGACGCGGTGCAGGAGGGTCATGGCGTCTTCCGTATCGAGGGCGCTACTCCAGTTGGCGGCCATCGTGGCCGCGTCGGCGACCTCGGTGACGATCTGCGTGCGGCATCCGTGCACGGCGCGCTCGGGTACCTCGATGATCTTGCCGGTCGAGGCGAGGATGGTGTTGAGATTGACGAACTTGGCCCGGGTGACAACCTGGCCGAGCCGATATTGCACCTCGGGCACGCAGCCGCTGCCACCGACCTCGGAATGCCCACGCAGCAGATAAGGTGCAGATTCCCCGTCCGGGCCGTCCATCTTGAGCGGCGCGGTGCAATGGGCCGTCCACAGAACGTTGCGTGAGGTGTCGAAGGTGGCGTTACCCTGGAACCCGGGCTGGTCGAGAGCATACTGAAATAGGAGCATCGTGAGCAGCGAGTCCATGTCGCCCTCGCACGCGGCCGGTACGCCGCGATCGCGCAGCCGCGTGAAGCCCAGGCACGGGAATCCGCGCGGGAGCCAGCCCATGCAGGTGCCGATGGCCAGCGCGTCTGCCTGTTCTTGTTCCATCAAGCGATCCAACGCGACGCTGACGCGGGCGGCTTTTTCGATATCGTCCTTGGTCGGTTCGAGAATCTCCTTGGCCCCTCTTGTCCAGGCGTCGATTTCGGCTTGAACGGCGGTGGGATCGGCCGCCGTGATCAGGTCGTCGAACACCTTCTCCTCGACGGCGACGACGTCGGCGCCGAGGTGATTCTTGACCTCCTCGGGAGAACACGCGGCCGCCGTACCTCGGGCCGGAGGGAAGAGCAGGATGCGCGTCTGCTGCATCATGGGGACCACGCGCAGCAGGCGTAGGGCGCGCTCGAGTTCATCGTAGTTGCTGGTGGGTATCAGGGCAACGCGATGGCCGGCACGGCGCCAACGCGGCGCATACATCCAGTCGTGGCCGCTTGCCGGAAGCGAGAAGAACACCATGGGCCGCCCCGCGTCGAGCACGGGCCCCACGACGCGCGTCAACGCGAAGTTCTCCACATTGATCAGTAGGACGGGCGCGTTCGGGCCTGCCTGGTCCAGGAGAGCCTTCGTCTCCTCGGGACTGCGCGATTCGCCTATCACCAACTCGATGTTTCCGAGCTTCTTCTCCGCCTCGGCGAGCCGCGCCTTCATTGGCGCGATCTGGGTGGCATCGGCGCCCCAGTTGCGGTCTTCCGGTTGCGGCGTGCCCGTGAAGATCACGCAGATGCGCGATTTGCCCCGGGGCTGGAGGCGTGGCGCCTCGGCGGCGCTCACGTGGGACCACGTCATTCCCGCCAGGATCATCCCGCCCGCTGCGCCCATACCAAAGAACTGCCTTCGCGTGCACTGCTCACACATGGCCGGCTCCTTTGTTTCGTGGGGACGCAGCCAAGCGTTCGCTGTGGGCGCGCCCTTCCGTTGCTTCGCCAACGGGACGCAGTATACCAGGTTTCCCGGCAGGCGACACCGGTCAACGAGGCGTTTGAACCGCGGTGCAGGAGACGGGCCTTCAGGATCACTCCGGAGCGGCGGAGATACCGAACGCCGGGCTCATGGTTCGCAGGTTCTTGTCGGTATACGACTGGAGCCGGAGTCGGTAGCTCGGGGCCGGACTCAGGCCTTCGGGAACGGGCCAGTTCCACAAGCCGTCGTTCTCCGTTCGACGGGTCATCCAATCCACGAACGCGCCGCCTTTGTGGAGGCCGATCCGCACGTCCGGGCCCACCGCGTCAAGATCGTTGCACGTCCACGTCACGGCATAGGGCGCGCCGATGAGCAGCTCGTCGTGAAGGTCCGGGAACGTTACCAACAGCGGCGCGGCGGCCAGCGTGAACGGGGCGTCGCTGAGGTCTTTGATGGCCGTGTCGGTGTACGACTGGACGCGGACGCGATAGCCGGCGGCGGCCTCGAGATCCGTCGGGATCTTCCACAGATACCGCTTGTCGTTCTCGGTTTGGCGCACGATCCAGTCCAGGAAGGTTGTGCCTTGGTGCAGGCCGATGCGTACATCGGGGCCGGCGGCGTCCACATTGCTGCCCCATTTGATCTCGTAGACGCTGCCCATGTCCCATTGCTCGTGGCCGTTCGGGCTGATGACGCCGATGGCCACCACCGTGAAGAGGGCGTCGCTGAGATCGCGCATCTCCGGCAGTGTGTACGACTGGACACGGATCCTGTAGTTCTCGCCCGGCGCCAGGCCTTCCGGTACCACCCAGTTCCATGCACCGTCATTCGCTGTTCGACGGATGATCCAATCGACGAAGTCCTCGCCGCGATGGAGGCCGAGACGAACGTCGAGGCCGGCGGTGCCGCCCGCGTTCGCCCACGTGACGGTCTGCGTCGTGCCGGAGCCCCATTCCTCGCCGCCGTTTGGCGCGATCACCACGAGTTCACCCTCACCCTCACCCTCACCCTCACCCTCACCTTCACCCTCGCCTTCGCCTTCGCCTTCGCCTTCACCCTCGCCTTCGCCTTCGCCTTCGCCTTCACCCTCACCCTCACCCTCACCCTCACCCTCACCCTCACCCTCACCCTCACCTTCGGCGCCGTTCCAGAGAATGTGCAATACCCAATCGTCCGTGTTGGACTTCGTGAACGTCGTGGTTCCGCCGCCGGCCTGCTGGAACGTCGTGCCGAACGTGCCGTTGCGCGGATTGTAGAAGCGGCAGTTGAGCGTCTTTCCTGCTGCGGCGGTCAGGTTCACGTTGAATGCCGTCGCCGAGCCGATTTTCGAATACACAACGTACTCGCGGCCCGGATCGGCCAGACAGTAGGTGCCGGAAGCGCTCAGTTCGTTATGGGGAACCATCGAATCGAGATCTTCGAGATGCTGATTGAATAGTCGGCTGGCATGACCAAGGTAATCGCGCTTGTACATGCCCTTATCGCCGCTGGGCACGTAGGGGTCATATCCCATGATGCCGGTGCGGGTTGTCTCTTGGCCGGCATCGGCGTGGAATGTGAAGTGCCCGCCGCCAGCGCTGAAGGTCCAGATAGCCGTGCGCACTTCGTTGCCCATGTAGGGCTCGCCCTCGAGGAACATGTAGGGCCGGAAGGGCATTTGTGTGAAGCCGGACGCGGCCCGGCTGTTCTTGTCCGTGACGCTGTAGGTGTCGCTGTAAACGAAATCGACGGAACTGCGGCGGGCGGCCCAGTCCACCCACACGGCCCCACGGCTCTTGAAGAACTGGAGGAAATGGTCGCCCATGTTGCCTTCGCTGTACGAGTGCTCGTCGAGGAACACGAAGTACACGTTGCCGTAGCCGTTCAACTGGTCGATGTACTCCTTGGATAGACGTTCCCACACCCATTGCGTCTTCTTCGCGTTCGACCAACTGTCCGACCATGTCTGACTGCATACTTCGGCGCCGGGTGTGGCGATGGTCGTCACGGTGGCGACGTCGCTCAGATGGCCGCCGTTCTCGTCCTTGAGCGGATGGAAGGCCCAGTCGGCGTCGTGCTTGGCCCAGCCCGTGAACATCGTGATGCCGACGATCAGGTCTTTGCTCTTGGCGTACGCGCACAGGTCGCGCATCCGCGGCCAATACTTGGTGAGACTGGTGTCGGGACCATCGTCGAAGGCCTTCAGGTTCCACCGGTACAGTTGGTCTCGGGCCAGGGCGCCGGACGTGTTCCGCGCCCACGGCGTGAGCCCGGGATACACGTAGCCCCAGCGATCCTCGATCTGGGTGCCGTCCTGCTTCTGGCGCGGCGGCACGAAGGACCACACGTGCACCATTCGGATGCCGCGTGCGGCGCAATCGTCGATCCACTCGCGATAATCGACGTTGGCGTTTTGCGTCACGCACTGGGTGCCGCTATCGCCGACCAACATCAGCGTCTGGCCCTTATACGTCACGTAGTGCCCACTCGGACTCGTGCTGAGGCATTCGGACAGTACTGTCAGCGACACCGCACTCGACGTCGCGACGCCGCAATTGTCCGTGATGACGCATTGGTACGAGCCCTCATCGGTGGCGTCGACATGGGCTATCTGCAACGTGTCGCTTTGCGCGCCCGAGACATCGCCGCCGTTGGCCAGGTTGGCGTCGTTCTTTCGCCACTGGTAGCTGATCGTGCCGGCGCCGAGCGCGTCGGCGGTGAACGTTGCCGTGTTGCCGAGGCACTCTTCCTGCGCCTCGGGCTGCGTGATGATGGTCGGTTCCGACCCAACAGCCAGCGTGGCGGTTTGTGAGGTCTTCGATCCGCATGTGCCGGTCACGACACAGGCGTAGTTGCCGCTGTCGGATACGGCGGCGCTGGCGATCTCGAGCGTGGTCGAGGTCGCGCCCGTGATGCGACCTCCGTCGGCCACGTTGACGCCGCCCTTCTGCCACTGGTACGCGAGCTCCGCGCCCGAGGCGGCCACGGTGAATGTCGCGGTGGTGCCGGTGCACACGCCCTGGCTTGTCGGCTGGGTAGTGATGAGCACGGGCGGCGAGCACTCCGGTTCGCCGACAATCGAGATGCAGCTCAGCCGTCGGTACTGATCGGCGCCCCCCTCGATCTTGAAGTAGATGCCGGTGACCGTACCGGTTACCGCGACCTCCTTGAGCGTCCACGTACTGGCGGTGCCGGCCGTGGCTACCGACGACCAGCCGCCGTTGCGATACACATAAGCCGTGATGCTGGCGCCGCTGTCGTTCTTGTAGTAGAAGCTCAGCGTCAGGTTGACGTAACCGGCCGTGGTGAAGGTCCCGTTGTAGATGACTTCCCGGTGGCCATCGTAGTAGCGGTCAATATAGCCGCCGCACGAGCCGCCGCTGCTGAAATAGCGCACGGTTCCCGACTGGTCGACGCCGTCCTTCTCGACGCGCCACCGGTTGCCCGAGAAGGGATCCGTGCTGAACGGTTCCTCGAACAAGATCGCCTCCTCGCTGACGGTCAGGGCGGCGGCCGAAGATGTCTTCGTGCCGCAATCGCCGGTGACCACGCAGCGGTAGTTCCCGGCGTCCGAGGGTTGGGCGTTGGCGATCTGGAGCGTGGCGGCGGTAGCGCCCGAGATGGTGCCGCCGTCCGAGAGATTCGTGCCGTTCTTCTGCCACTGGTACGTGAGACTGCTACCCGTTGCGGTGACGGTGAAGAGGGCCGTTCCGCCCGGCACGACGTGCAGGTCGGTGGGATGCTGCGTGATGGTGACGGCCGGCGTGCAGCCGGTCGAGCCGGTTACGGAGACGCAGTCCAGACGACGGGATTGGCCGTCGCCGCCTACGAAGTGGAATCGGATGCCGGTAACCGTGCCGCTGAGTGCGACCTCGCGTTGCGCCCATGATCCGGATTGGCCGACGGAGGACACGGTACTCCACGTGCCGTCCTGTTTGGCCTGTGCCTCGATAGTGGCCCCGGAATCGTTGTAGCAATGAAAGACGAGCGTTGGGGTCTCGTATCCGGCCGTGGTGAACGCCGGACTGACCATCCAGCGGTTGCCGCTGTAACTGCGGTAGGCGTGTCCGCGGGTCGAACCGCATGCGTCCTGAGCCGTCGTGTCGTGGTAGATCGTGCAACCGGCATCCGACCAGTCATCGTAGTAGATAGACCAGCGGCCGCACGGGCTCATATCGAAATCATCCTCGAACACGACTGTTTCGCCTTCGCCTTCGCCTTCGCCCTCGCCCTCGCCCTCGCCCTCCCCTTCGCTACCACTGCCGAGGTAGGTGAAACGCATGTAGTTGAATGTGATCGAACTGGAGCCGGTATCCTCGACGCGCACCCAACCGTCCGAGCCGAGATCGTAGGTGCCCAAGCTGAAACTGTGATAGCCATCGCCGCCATCGCGCTGGTTCTGCCAGACGGTTGTGCTGCCGTCCGTGTGGTAGATGGTGTACGGCACATCGTAGGTGGCGCGACTGTCGGTCATGCGATACAGGGCTTCGATGCGGTACGTGCCATCGCCGAGCACGTCCAGAGGCGGTACGTAGTCTATCCACTGTTCGCCCGAGGGACTCGGCTCACCGGCCTCTTGGTACGCGGACGTGTACCAGTAGTCCAGATGGGCGCGCGCCACGTTGTGACGCCGGTAGTAGATGCTGTCGCCATCAAGCCCGTTATTGGCGTCGCTCTTGGGCTCGGTGGTTTCCTCGTCGCCCGTGTGACCGTCGGCATTCAGCCGATAGGTCTCGCCCGGGCTCAGCGCTCGAGGCGAGGTCACGTCTGCGTGGACCTCGGTCGCCATGGCCCAGCCCAGTATCAGCGCCAGTGTCGCCCCAAGGCCCCTCGGAACAACGCCCATCACCAGACCCCTCTCCTGTTTGATCTCTGCCGAGCGCTCTGGGCCGCGCCCAAGGAGATCCTCACCTCGCCCAATCGCGCCGCCCATCCTCAGGCCGCCACCCCTACTCCGGCTTTGCCGCCTTGAGCATACCACAGATTACCGAAGACCGGAACCACGGGCCGCCAAGGTTTCTGGAAGACGCCCCCTACCACGGGCCTGGCACTTGATTCTTGGCCCGGCGTCATGCACTGTATCAGGAACGGTTGGAGGCGGTATTTCCCATGCGCGCCTTGGTGTACGACGGCAGTCTACGCGTGACGGATGTGCCTGTGCCCCGTCCGGGGCCGCGGGAGGCGCTGATCCGTGTTCTTTCGGCGGGGATCTGCAACACCGACCTCGAGATCGTGAAGGGCTACATGGGGTTCGAGGGCGTCCTGGGCCACGAGTTTGTGGGGCTGGTCGAGGAGTGTGCCAATCCCCACCTGCTCGGCAAGCGCGTGGTCGGCGAGATCAACTGCGTCTGCCACACGTGCCAATATTGCCGCCTCGAAATGCCGCATCATTGCCTTGACCGCACGACGCTGGGGATCCACGGCCGTCCCGGCGTTTTTGCTGAGTTTCTGGCGATCCCCGAGGAGAACCTCCATCTGGTCCCGGGGTCGATCCGTGACGATGTGGCGGTGTTTGCCGAGCCGACGGCCGCGGCCTTCCGGATTCTCGAACAAGTTCCGGTGGCCAGCGGCGATCGCGCCGTGGTCTTGGGCGACGGCAAGTTGGGTCAACTGGTCGCCCAGGTCCTCAACCTCAGCACAAAACGCGTCATGTGTGTCGGCAAGCATCCCTGGAAGCTCGATTTGCTCCAACGACTGCACATTGCCACGGCGCTGGCCACGGACCCCATCGAGCGGGGCGCCGACCTGGTCGTCGAGGCCACCGGTTCGCACGAGGGCTTGGCCCGGGCGCTCGAGCTCGTCCGGCCTGAGGGAACTATCGTGCTCAAAACGACCGCCGCCCATCCGACGGCCCTCGAACTGAGCGCGCCGGTTATCAACGAAGTGCGCATCATCGGGTCGCGGTGTGGCCCATTTCGCCCGGCGCTCGAAGCGTTGGCCCTCGGCAATGTGGAGGTTCGGCCCATGATCAGCGAGGCATATCCGCTCGTGGATGGCGTTCACGCGATGCACCGCGCCGCAGCGGATGACGTGATCAAAGTGTTGTTTCACCTGTAACCGGCCTCGGTAAGGGCCGAAAAAGACATACACATGCTCAACTGGATAAGGAGTCGCTAGATGAACGTCGGCATGTTGACCGCTCCCTTCGCCCATGAGAGTCTCGACACCGTGATGGACTTCGCCGTCGAGGTCGGAATAGCGAGTCTCGAGGTCATCGCCCATCCCGGGAGCAAGCATATTGACCCTTCGAAGCTGACGGCTGCCCAGGTCGCCAGAGTCCGCGATGCCGTCGAACGGCGGGGTCTCGCCATCAGCAGCCTCGCGTTCTACACCAACACGGTGGATCCCAAAAACGTCAAGGCCGTGCAGGCACACGCCAAAAAGTGCATCGACGTCGCCGTACACCTCAACGTCAACACGGTGTGCATGTTGGCCGGTATGCCGCTCGAGGGCATGAGCAAGATCGACACGATTCGTAACGTCTGCCCTGACGTCTTCCGCCCGATCCTGGCGCACGCCCGCAAGAAGAATGTCAACATCGCTCTCGAGAACTACTTCGCCACCTGCCTTCAAGGACTGGACACCTTCGAGTGTCTCTTCCTCGAAGCCATCCCCGACGCCAACTTCGGTCTCAACTACGATCCGTCCCACCTCGTGCATCAGCAGTGCGATCACCTCGTGCCCGTCTCGATGATGGCCGGTCGTATCTTCCACACCCATGCGAAGGACACCTTGGTGGACAAGGCCAAGCGGGCCAAGGTCGGCATCTATGGGGGCGGCTGGTGGCGCTACGTGATCCCCGGCTTCGGCAACATCGATTGGGGCGAGTACATTGCGCACCTCCGGGCGATCCGGTACGACGACGTGTTGAGCATCGAGCACGAAGACGGCTCGCAGACCCGTGAGGAGGGATTCGCGCGCGGCGCGCGGTACCTCAGTCAGTTCTGCTAAAAACGCGAAAAATGCGACGATTTGCATCTCGCGCCACCCTGTGCTATACTTGTTGGGTTCGCCGATGGGGCTGACAGCTTGGGCATAGGGCACTCCGGAAGGAGGGCGAATGGGACTGAACATCAACACGAATCTTTCGGCGCTCACTGCGGCGAGACAGACGCGCCAAAGCCTTTTGGGGCTCAACACGACGTTGGCTCGTCTCGGCTCGGGCCTTCGGATTAACACGGCGGCAGATGATGCCGCCGGATTGGCCATCGCTGAGCGGTTTAGCACGCGAGTTCGCCAGTACACGCAAGAGGTCAACTCGTACCAAAGCGGGATCAATGCCGTGCAGACGGCCGAGGGTGGCCTGAATGTGCAGCAGGATGCCATCGCGCGTATGCGCGAGTTGGCTGTGCAGGCGGCCAACGGCACGTTATCGGATGAGGACCGCCAAGCGCTGAATGCGGAGGCGCAGCAGTTGTTGGGCCAGATCAACGACGTCGCGGAAGACACCGAGTTCAACGGGCAGGCGCTGCTCAACGGTGATGCGGAGAGCATCGACCTTGGCACCGAAGGCGGGGCGACGCTGAACATCAATGAGTCCACGACGGCCACGCTGGGCCTGAACGGTCTGGATCTGGGCACGACCGAGGGTGCGGCGCAGGCCATCGAGGCCCTGGATACCGCCGCCGAACGGCTCGGTCAGAATCAGGCATCGCTGGGCGCTCAGCAGAACCGCTTCGACCGGGCGATTAACCAGCGCGAGCTTGGCATCGAGAACAGCGCGGCCGCCGAGTCGGCCATCCGCGACGCGGATTATGCGCGACTAACCATGACCCAGGCGCGGAACGGCATCTTGCTGCAGACGGGCCTCGCCGCCCTGGTTCAGTCAAATCTCAGCGCGCAGAGCGCCCTGTCGTTGCTCCGAGGATAGCCTCACAATCCTGGGCTCAGGGTTTCTTGCTCGCGGCCGCGGCTTCCCCCTCCGCGGCCGCGACCGTTTTGCGGGGACCTCTCGGGTTCACGGCTTTGTTTTCCGATCCCATTGTGCGATAATGCGCCGTGGCAGAATGCTTGGGGCATGGAGACAGAATCCAGTAAGCCCTCGCAAGGGAATGGGTTACCGAGGTCCGGTTCGGTCCGGCGCGGCCGTGACGCAGCGTCAAGTGGACCACAGGAAGAAAGATCGCACTGCTGTGCTTGTTGGCGACAAGATCGTGAGTATCGAGGAATTGGCCGACGCGGTCCAGCGCGCCCGAGAGGCCGGGCGGACCGTTGTCCACTGTCATGGGGTCTTTGACCTTCTCCACATCGGCCACATCAAACACCTTCGGTCAGCGCGCGAGATGGGCGACATGCTGGTCGTTACCGTAACGCCGGACCGTTTCGTGGACAAGGGGGCGCACCGGCCGGCCTTCGGCGAGGACCTGCGTGCTGAGGCCCTGGCCTCGCTGGAGTGTGTGGACTTCGTAGCCGTGAACCGCTGGCCCACGGCGGTCGAGGCCATCCATCTCATCCGTCCCGACTATTATGTCAAGGGAGCCGTCACGGACAAGGGGCCGCGCGATCACACGGACGCCATCGTGCGTGAGGAAGACGCCGTCAAGTCCGTGGGGGGGCAAATCCACTTCACTCAAGAGGACACCTATTGCGCGTCCGCCCTCATCAACCGTTACCTTGATGTCTTCTCCCCGGAGGTGAAGCTCTTTCTGGCCGACTTCCGCCAGAAATTCTCCGAGGCGGATATCATTGGTTACCTGAAGCGGATCAAGGATTTGCGTGTCCTGACCATCGGTGAAGCCATCATCGACGAGTACGTCTTCTGCGACGTAATGAACAAGGCCAACAAGGACCCCATCCTCGCCGCCAAACTGCGGTTTCAGGAACGATACGCGGGGGGCGTGCTGGCCATTGCGAATCACGTGGCCGGATTCTGCGATCACGTGACGGTGCTAACCTTCCTTGGCTCGCACGATGCCCAGGAGCGCTTCGTGCGCTCGTCCCTCAATCGGAAGATCACCCCGCGTTTCTTCACGAAGGGGGATTCGCCGACCATCGTAAAGCGCCGCTATCTTGAGGAGCACCTGAGTCTGAAGCTCATCGAGATCGACGAGATGAACGACGAAGTGCTTGAGGCGTCGGATGAGGAGGCCTTCTGCGCACTCCTGGACGAGCTGTTGCCCCAGTTCGACGTGGTGATTGTGGCGGACTACGGGCATGGGATGTTCTCCGAACGCTCGATTAACCTCATCTGCGAGAAGGCCCGTTTCCTGGCGCTCAACGCCCAGACCAATCCCGGCAACCTGGGATTCAACGTGGTGTCAAAGTATCCACGCGCAGACTTGGTCACGATCGACGAAATCGAGGCCCGGCTCGAGATGAAGCGGAGGAACGTGGAAATCGGCGAGATCGCAGAGGTCCTGGCGCAGAAGATGAACTGCCAACGGTTCCTGATCACGCGCGGTATCAAGGGCACGCTGTGTTATGAACGCGGCGAAGGCTTCTCGAGCACGCCCGTGTTCTCGGTTAAGGTGCTGGATCGGATTGGCGGCGGCGACGCGTTCTTGGCCATTACCGCGCCGTGCGCCGCGTTGGGCATGCGTGCCGAGGCCCTCGGGTTCATCGGGAACCTGGCCGGGGCAACGGCCTGTGCGGTGATGGGGAACAAGAGTGCCATCGAACCGGCCTCGTTCTACCGACACATCTCGTCACTGATGAAGTGATGGGGCGCCACGGCGTCCTTCGATAGCCATGGACAAATACCGGATTGACAGCCACAAACTCATCTACCACGTCGAACGCGTGAACGAGTGGCTCCAAGGCCGTCTCATTTACCCGATCTACATGGAGACCAGTCCGGCCGGCGCATGCAACCACCGATGCCGATTCTGCGCGCTCGATTTCATGGATTACCGCGCCCGGTTTCTCGACCCCGGCCTGTTCGAGGAGCGAATCGCCGAACTGGGCCGCCTGGGGCTCAGGAGCATGATGCACGCCGGTGAAGGCGAACCGCTCCTTCACAAGAACCTGCCCGCCCTGATCCGGCACGGCAAGGCTTGTGGTATCGACCAGGCCCTTACCACCAACGGCGTCCTGCTGACGGCCCCCAGGGCCGAGGGAGTCCTCCCCTATACCGAATGGATCAAGGTCAGCATCAATGGCGGATCGCGCGACACCTACGCCCATGTTCACGGCGCCAAGCCGGACGATTTCGATACCACCATACGGAATATGGCTCACGCCGCCCGGTTTCGGAACGAGAACGGACTGGCCTGCGCCCTCGGAATGCAGATTATCTTGCTGCCCGAGAACCGAAGCGAGGTCGGCCTGCTGGCCCGGATCGCCCGCGATATCGGCATGGACTACCTGGTGGTCAAACCCTACTCCCAACACCCCCTCAGCAAGACCCACATCTATGAGTGTGTATCCTATGAAGACGAGGCGCGCCTCTCCGATGAGCTTCGATCGTTCGATTCCGAGCGCTTCCGAGTGATCTTTCGGAGCCGAGCGATGCAGAAATGGGATTCGGCGGAACGGCCATACCGGCGGTGCCTGGCGTTGCCGTTCTGGAGTTATCTCGATGCGGGTGGGAACGTGTGGGGGTGCAGCATGTTCCTGGGTGACGACCGCTTCTTCTATGGGAACATCTATGAGCAGACATTCGAGGCCATCTGGACCGGCGAGCGACGCCGCCAGAGCCTCGCCTGGGTCGAGCGAGAGATGGATGCCACGGTGTGCCGCGTCAACTGCCGCATGGATGAGATCAACCGGTATCTCTGGGAATTGAAGGATCCGCCGGCCCACGTCAACTTCATTTAGGACGCCATGCTCAAGTCATTAGCCAGCAGTATCCGGAGGGGATTCCTCGCGCGTTGGCCGCTCTTCGTGGTGTTTGTCGTCGGTATGGGCGTGGCGCTGGTCTACCTCGGGCGCTATGTGGCTACCTCTCCGCAATGGGGGGATCCGGCCGGTTGGTTCGGGTCGGCCGTGATGCTGGCTACCGGGCACGGCTTCGGGGCGCCCAAGGACCCGCAGAGCGTTCCCGGCTACGAAGCGTTCATGTTTCAGACGACAGATACGCTGGATACGCGAGACCTGCCCGAGGAGATCGCCCTGAGCCAGCCCAGCATCGACGACGAAGACCGCCGCTATATGCTCTACATGGCCGCGTTGACATGGTGGGTCATGGGCGTTTCCTGGAAAGCGCTGATCGTGCCCGTCGCCTTCCTGTACGCGGTCTGCGCCGTTTTCGTGTACGGCTTGTTCCGGTTGGGCATCGGACGCGCGTTCAGTGCGGTGGGTACGATCATCGTCATGCTCTCGCCCGGGTTGCTGACGATCCTCCAGTCCGCCCGGGATTTCTCGAAGGCGCCGTTCATCCTCGGTGCCCTGCTGGTCATCGGCCATCTCCTCCGGCGGCCGCTTTCACGCCGGCGCTACGTAGGGTTGTCCGCCGCGGTCGGTGGGATCATCGGGCTCGGTTTCGGTTTCCGGCAAGATCTTCAGATCTGTGTCCTGCCCGCCCTGATAACAATCCTCGCGCTGGCGCGGGGTGAACGGCCCCTCCGCGTGCGGTGGCGTGGGATGGCCGCGGCCGTGATGCTGGCCTGTTTCCTGGTTCCGGCCTCGCCGGTTCTGAAGGCCATGTACAGGACCCATGCGAAGAACTCGCACTACCTGCTGCAGGGCTTCGCCTTGAACTCCACGAACGAACTCACGTTCCTAGGCGACAGCTCATACGAGCCCTGCCCATCCGATGACGACAATCTCATCCATGCGACGGAGGTGGGGTATGAGTGGCGCCAGAAGGGATACCTGAGTCCCGTCCAGTTGACGGCCGCCGCCCAGGCGGCGTCGGATCTCTTTCTCGGACACGCCTTCCGTGTGCTTCCCTTCGACGTTTCGAGGGCCGCCTATTCTGCCCTTGTTGGTCTCCTGACGGCCGCCAGAATCGAGCATCTTCACGAGACCGTGAACTACTTTGCCCCTCCGGCCGAGGTGGCTGGACGGAAGGCCTTGCTCGAAGTCGTCAAGACGTTTCCGGCGGACGTGGTCACGCGATGGTACGCCGCGGCGCTCCGCGTGGTGCACGGAGTCGGTCTCCATGTGGATGAGTGTTCCATCCAGTTGGATCCATTCAGGGCGAAGACCCAAGCAGGATTGAAGCCGTTGGCCGATCATGTCGGCCGCTTCGGTCTGGTGTACGCGCTTGCCGCTGGGGTCGTGCTCAGTGCCTACAACCCTTGGTTGGCCTTCGTTGCGTCAATGTTGCTCATGTATTTCGCCGGATACACAAGCTTGTTGTTCCGGTTGCGCCATGTGTTTCATCTTGGCTTCGTGCCGGTCTGGCTCATGCTGTTTCTTGTGGATGGATCCATACGGAGTGGTATCGGCGTCCTCCGTCGACGCTTTCGCCAGACACCCTCGGACGCGGCGGTGCGCGAGCGCATTTCCTTGGGGCGACGGGCGCAACGCGTGCTCGTCTATGCCGTGGCGATGCTCCTGTGTCTCGCAGCGCCGCTGTATGCGACGCGGGCCTACCAGCGTCGTGCCGCGGGCCCCTTGCTGGAACGGTACGACCGGGTTGTCTTGACCCGTGTCGATACCACGACCGAGGAGCGCGGTGACTGGGTGCTTTTCGGCCCGCGGGAGCGCTTACCCATGTTCCGGTATGGGGAGGACGACATGGCCCCGTCCGATATCCCCATGGAGTATCTGGTGGTGCGCTTGGATGGCGCGCCCGAGGAACGCCAGGTTCAGATCACCTATGAGGAATTCGAGTTTGCCGGCCGAACGACCATGTCATGCACCCTTGGGACCTACGCGGGTTCTCCCATATCGTATTATTTCCCAGTTTATGAGTATAGCGTAAAGAATAGTCCCTTTGCCCGGGGTGACCCTATCGGCACCCATGCCGATGAATGGCTTCGGAAACGCTTTCTTGGCGTCGCGCTGCCCAAGGGGCAGGCGTCCGGTTTTGGGGGGCTGTATCGGGTCGAGAATGCCGTTGACTTCCCGCTCATGATCTCGGTCGCGCTGCCTGACAACAGGTCCGCGTTCCGCTGGTACAAGCCGTTGTTGTGGCCGTGGCAGGTCTCGAATCAGCCGGATCCGTAGGGCGTTCACGCGTCTGATTTCTGGGGGGGCGGGGGCGCGAAACGGCGCGCGTTCTTGACTTGGGCTCTGGCCGGGAGTAGTATCGCCGTCACTGTTAATGTATGCGGTGGCGTGTCGGGCTGCACGTACACCCTTGGGCCGCAACGGAGGGTAAGTTGTGACGGATGTGCCATTTGTCAACCGAGAACCGGTTGAAGTCGGCATAATGGTACCTTGTCTGAATGAGGAAGGGAATGTAGGCACCGCGTTGCGGCACATCGTCGAGGCCATGTCCGGTCTCGATGCCGGCTACTGGATCCTCGTTGTGGATGACGGCTCGACGGACGGCACCGTAGACCGGGTGCGGGAGTTTGCGCGCGGCGCCGGTTGTCCCATCGCGTGCGTGTCCAACCGCCACAACGAAGGACTGGGCTACAACTACTTCCTGGGCGCGATGCTGCTGAACAGCACCTACTACATGATGGTGAACGGCGACGGCGTCGAGCAGGTGGACGATATCCGGGAGATCATCGGCGCGCGCCGCCGTGCCGATATCGTGATTCCCTATCTGCGGGACACGCGGTTCCGCGGAGTTCCGAGGCGTCAGATCTCGGCGATGTACACCTGGCTGGTGAACCGGCTGAGCGGCAATCGGATCCGATACTACAACGGGCCCGTGCTTCATCGGCGGGACACGGTGGTGGAGTTCTACCGGCGCTATGTGACGCGCGGTTTCGGATACCAGTCCGAGATCATCTGCTATGCGCTTCGAAACGGCCGGAGTTATGTGGAAGTGGCGATGACCAACGCGGTAAGGAAGAGCGGCCGGACTTCGGCGTTTGCGTTTCGCAATATTGTGGCCGTCTTGCGCTCCTTGATGGCCATCCTGCCGCGTAGACTCCTTGAAAGGGAGCTATTCCGTGCCTCCTCGGAGCGTTTCATCGTTCACGAATGGAGCGGATCCCCAGGCGCCTCCGGGGGCCTGGCCGGGACGGGCGAGCGATAACGGACGACCACATGGGTTGCGCAGCGACGATACGCAAGACCAAACTGGCCCTCGTGATTCCCAACCTCCGTTGGGGGTTTGAGGGGCCGGCCTCCTGTCTCTGGCATTTCTTCCCTTACAACATGTGCCTCCTGGCGGCCATGGTCGAGGCCATCTGTGACGTCGATATCATTGATGCCTATGGCCACGACATGACGGACGAGCAGTTGGCGGCGGCCTTGACGGCCAGCGCGCCGACTGTCGTCGGCATCACGGTGTCCATGGACCAATGCGCGCCGTCGGGCCATCACGCGGCCGCCTTGGCCAAGTCGACGTTGCCCCACGCCATCGTCGTGATGGGCGGGGTGTACCCCACCATGAACGCGCGCGCCGTCGTCGAAGATACGAACGTCGACTTCGCCGTAGTGGGCGAAGGGGAGTACGTGTTCCGGGCACTGCTCGAGCATCTCCGCGGCGAAGGCCCACTGCCGGAGAAGGGCATCTGCTACCGACGCGATGGGGCCCTGGTGGACACGGGCCGAGCCGACTTCATCGAGGATCTCGACGGGCTTCCGCTTCCCGCCTATCATCTGGTCGATATCGGGAAGTACATGAACAGCGCGTCGCGCAAGAGCGTGGATGCCCCTCCCGCCTATCCCTACGCCCGGATTCTGACTTCCCGCGGATGTCCTCAGGATTGTGTGTTCTGCCAGGTGCGGTCCATCTCGGGCCGAAAGTACCGACCCCGGAGTGCCGAGAACGTTCTGGACGAGATCGCGTGGTTGAAAGACACGTACGGGGTGCGTTGCCTCTATTTCGATGACGACAATCTGTACACCGACCGGAAGCGGGCTCGGGCCATTTTTCAGGGCATGGTGGATCGCGGACTCGTCATGCCGTGGGTCTCGATCTCGACGGCCGTGTTCCGTCTGGACGAATCCCTGGTCGATCTCATGCGCGTCAGTGGCTGCCGGTACATCGACATCGCGATCGAATCGGGCTCCGATCGCGTCCTCAAGGAGATCATCCGCAAGCCCATCGACTACGGCCATGCCAAGGCGATGGTGGCCAGGGCGCGCCAACAAGGCATCTATGTCGCCGCCAATTTCATCGTCGGTTTCCCGACGGAGACCTGGGATGAAATCCTGCAGACGATCCGGTTTGCGGAGGAACTCGATGCGGACTACGTCAAGATCTTTGTGGCCATTCCTTTGCGTCACACACGGCTCTGGGAACTGTGCGAGCGCGAGAACGCATTCAAGCAGTGTTTCTCGGAGTCGGGCGTGAAATGGAACACCGGCCAGATCGAGACCAAGGATTTCTCCTCGGCGGACTTGACGATCCTGCGTGCCTACGAATGGGATCGCATCAACTTCGCGGATCCTGCCAAGCGTGAGCGCACGGCGCAGGTCATGGGCGTTACGCAGGACGAGTTGCTCTCGATCCGACGCGACACGCTGCGCGCAGCCCTGGACGTCATCCGGAACTCGCCGGCATAGCCTGAGAGAGGAGGTTGACGCGGATCATGGCCGTTCTTCTTTGGGGCATCATCGTCGGCGTTGTCGGATTCGCCATCCATTTCGTGCTGTGGCACATCCGGTTGCCTCAGCGCCATCTGCGGGCCATCGCCATCATCTTCTTCGGTACGATGGTGGCCGTGCTCGCGGCCCAATGGTTTCTCGGCGACAGCCTGTTCGGTGGCTTGCCGTGTCTGGATGAACTACCGGAGGTCGTGTCTTTCTTCATCTTCTGCGTCGCGTGCGTCTTCGCCTACATGATCACCTACACCTCCTTCGAGGTTGACAGTCCCACCGAGGTCATGGTGGACAGGATCGATCGTTCAGGCGATCAGGGTCTGCCGGTTGGCGCGATGGACGACCTGATCTCGAACGAACAGATGGTCAAGGTGCGCGTGCTCAACCTCGTGCGTGACAGGATGCTCATCGAGGAGAACGGCGCCTTCCGCATGACGCCCAAGGGCCGCCGGTTCATCTGGGTATTCGATACGTACCGCCGCCTCCTCGGGCGTCCGAGGGGAGGGTGAGTCCATGGGGATCAAGTGGCTGCTGGCGTTTCTTCCGGTGCTTGGCCTGGCGGTTCATGTCGTGGCCAACGTGGTTTCCTATCGCGGGATCCGGCGTCTGGGCATGCTCAAGAGCCTCATCTACACGTTTGCCCTGGGCTTGGTCTCCGTTGCCGTGGCGACGGTGGCGATTTGCCTGGCCGATCCGGCCCTTCGAGCCGAGCTGCTGCCCTACCTGATCGTGAACGGGATCGCCTATGGTGCCCTCGGATACGACTACTTCCACTTCATCAATCTCAACGTGACCGCGCGTCGGCCGCGGATCATGGGCGAGTTCCTCGACGCGCAACGGCCGCTGACCCTCGAGGACATCACGGCCCGGTACGATTCCGCGCTCCAGGTTCGCGTCCGCGTGAAGCGCTTGGTCGACTCAGGCCAGATCGTCGAACGCGACGGCCGGTATTTCATCGGCCGACCGACGATGCTGTATATCACGCGGTTCATCATGTTTATGAAACTCGTGATGCTCGGCAAGCGCAGCGAGTTCGAGTGAAGGTAGATGGGGGGCTGCCCGGGAGCGCCAGGCTCCAACCAGGCCCTGTGAAAGCGCCGAGCGCGCGCTCGGCGATTCCTGGCGCGTCCGCCGGGACGCGGGGGCAGTGGAAATCGTCTGGGGTGCGTGTCCATAATGCCGGCGTGAAACCGCAGCGGCACATAGGGGAGATGGTCATGCAGCGATACGCTGCACGTCTCTCTCTCCGGAAGCCGAGCCACCGCGCCGGCCTGCTCGTGATCGTGTGCGTTTTGGCGGCTCTTGCCGTGGCGGCGGGAAGCGAGGAGAGCGTCATGTCGACGGACGTGCTCGGTCAGGACCTCATCGGTCATTGGCCTCTTGATAGGGATTGTCGCGATGTGTCTGCGCACGGCCATCACGGTGAGAACAGAGGCGTGACATTTCGCGATGGCGCAGCGTGGTTCGACGGACGAGATAGTCAAATCATCGTGCCTGACAGTCCGTCGCTGCGTATCGGGACGCAGGACTTCTCGGTGGCGGCCTGGATCCGCACCGATGAGGCCCTTGACGATGTTCTCGGCGATATCCTCGGCAAGTTCGATCCGGCTCGCCGCGCAGGCATCAATTTCTGCATCCAGAATTTCCACGGCGTGACATCGGGTCAGCCGAATTACCGCAACGTGTTCTTTGGCATCGATGACGGCGGCGAGCTCACCGTCTGGCGCGATTGCGGGCGGCCCGGCAACGCCGTGATGATATGGGCGCTGTGCGTTTACGATGGCGCGCTGTACGCGGCCACCTTCGAGGCGGGCAAGGAGGAGGCCGGCCACGTGTACCGTTACGATGGCGGCGATACGTGGACGGACTGCGGTAGTCCGTATCCGAGTAACGCGGTCACCTCGCTGGCAGTGTTCGATGGCCGGCTCTACGCCGCGGCATCGCATTACCGTTCGGCGGGTTCGGCTCTACCGGAGTCGGAGAATACGATACCGGGCGGCCGCGTGTTCCGCTACGAGGGCGGCGCGGCCTGGACGGATTGCGGACGCGTGGCCGAGATTGAAGGCATCGGCGGCCTGGCGGTGTATCGAGGCCGCCTGTATGCCTCGTCGCTCGTGGCGCCCGCAGGCTTGTTCTGCTACGAGGGCGGCACGCGCTGGGCCGAGTGCGGACATCCGGGCGGGCGCGTCGAGGCGTTGGCGGTCCACAACGGCGGCCTATACGGCTCGGGATGGGATCCGGCCTTCGCCGGCGTGTACCGCTACGACGCCGACGGCACCTGGACAGACTGCGGCATTCCGGAAGGCACGACGCAGACGTACTCGTTCGCGATTCACGGCGGGCGGATGTACGTCGGCGTGTGGCCGGGCGGTAAGGTCTTTCGCTACGGTGGTGGAACCGCTTGGGAGGATTGTGGCCGGTTGGGTGAGGAACTCGAGGTGATGGGCATGGCCGTGTACAACGGCAAGTTGTATGCCGGCACGCTGCCGTTGGCGTCGGTGTTCCGGTACGACGGCGACGGCCGATGGACGGACACCGGCCGGCTCGATAGGACGCCGGACGTCAAGTACCGGCGCGTGTGGTCCATGGCTGTGTTCGATGGCAAGCTGTTCTGCGGCGTGTTGCCATCAGGCCACGTGCACGCCTTCGAGGCGGGCCGGTGTGTCAGTGTCGATCGAGAACTGCCATCCGGCTGGGCGCATGTTGCGGCGACGCGGAGCGGCGCATCGCTCAACCTGTTCATCAACGGCCAACTAGCGGCCGCTTCCGAGGCGTCCGGCCTGGACGCCCTCGACCTGTCGAACACGCAGCCGCTGACCATCGGTTTCGGCGCGCACGACTACTTCAACGGCGCTCTGCGCGACGTACGGCTGTATGGCCGCGCGCTCGACGCGGAGGAAGTGGTGTGCTTGGCCAGCCAACCTAAGGAGAGGACTGAGTAATGGCGCGCAAGCCGTTGTCGTTCTTGCGCGCGCGCGTGTGCGATGGCGCCGTCGTGCTGACGGCGTACAAGTCGACGCCGACCTTCAAAAATGCCGAGGCGGAAGCGCAGTTCGAGACGTTGCGCGTGTACCGTTCGGACGAGGCGGCTTTCGAGTTCGGCAATGACTATGCCGAGTATTTCGACGGACTGTCGCATGAGGACGCCGACGTGGTTTTCGAGGGCGCGTTGACAGCCACGAACAGTCGCAAGTTCACGTGGACGGATACGGACGCAAGCGTCGGCCGCACGTATGCGTACTGGATGGCGCCGGCCGAGGGTGTGCCAACCGGGCCGGTGGCGGTGAAGGTGCGCGATCCGGAGGTGTGGTGGCCCTACGCGAAGATCATCGCGGCCGTTGATGCCCTCAAGGCCGACTACCCGAATCTGGTTCAGGTCGAGACGGTGGGCCACAGCGCCGCTCACCGGCCCATCAAGGCGGTGCGCGTCGGAACCGGCGCGCGTGCAGCGGCGCTCATTGGCGCGGTGCATGCCGGCGAGTCCGGACCTGAGCTGATCTTGCCGGCCCTGCGCGATCTCGCGGCCAACCACAGGCCGCTCCTCGATCGAGTGGCCGTGGCGGCCATTCCTTGCGTGAACGTGGACGAGCGCGAGCGGGAAGTCCTCGGCGTGCCATGGTACCTGCGAACGAATGCTAACGGCGTCGACATCAACCGGAACTTCCCGGCCGACTGGGAGACTGTCGAGTACGGCTACGGACTCGATAGCTCGGATCCGGATTCGAGCACCTTTCGGGGTCCCCAGGCCGCTAGCGAGTTGGAAACGCAGGCCGTCATGGCGTTCTTGTGGCAACAGGGCGCGGACGTCGTCTACGCCTATCACTGTCTTGCGAGCATCTGTGGCGCCCGTCTTCTCGCAGCGTCGTGCGCCGAGGGCGATGCCGCCTACGCGTCGAGGTGTGGAGATCTCGCGAGGGCCTACGGCCTGGCCATGAAGTTGGGGGTGCCGGAAGGCGAGTTGCTGAGCTTCGGTACGACGTCCGGGAGCTTGGCCGCGTGGTGTTACCGGAAACTGCATACGCCGGCTTTCGACATCGAGATCTCCAGACACGAGGAGGATGCGCTCGCCGCGTGTCGCGTCGACCAGACCGACCGAGCATTGCTCGGCATGTACCAGGATCGGCATCGTAAGGCTGTGATCGCCGTGCTCGAGCGGCTGGCCGGGATGGCGTAACCGGAGGATCGAGTGCAGGAACAGCGCTCCCAATATGCGATCCGCCGCGCGATCAGGCTCTTGCTAGGACTCGGCCCGCTCGTGTTGTGCCTGGGCTGTCCCATCGGTGAGTGGATGCCGGCGGCGGACGCGGAGTACGTGGCTCGGTTCATGGAGCAACACACATGGACGCCGCGCACGGAGGATCTCGCCGCCTATGCTACCGTCGAGGCTTTCGACAAGACCTTCGAATACGGGGAGTTCTGGGACAATCTCGATGGCATGACCAATGACGACGGCGCGATTGCCTGGGGGGTCTCGTACCGAATGATGGCGTTCAACGAGATGTATCGCGTCACCGGAGATCGGAAATACCTCGAGGCCAACCGCCGTTTGATCCGACTCGTGTTCGATGCGCGCGATGAGGTCCGGGGTGTTGCGTTGTGGACGGGCCGTACCGTGCCGGCCTGGAGCGCCGAAGGGTATGCCGAACGCGGCCGCGCCGTGCTGGCCGTGCACACCGGCATGATTACCTGGCCCATCTTCGAGTTCCTTCTCCTGGCGAAAGGTGATTCGGTGTTTCGCGACGAGCTGGGCGGCCAGTTCAACACGATCCGCGACACGGCGCTCGAGAGTCTTGCCGTTCATGACCGGCAGTGGTGCGACGGGCCGGGCCAGGGAGAAGGGTACTACATCGGCCTCGACCAAGAGGACGTGTGCGAGAACAGGCCGCTGCCCGCGAACCGCTTGAGTGCCATCGGCCGGGCGCAGTGGCTTGCGTGGCAAGTGACCAGGGATACGACGCATCGCGATCGCGCCCGCGCCATCGGCCGCTACATCAAGGCCCGGATGATTACGGGACTCGATGCCGCGTATTACTGGACCTACTGGTTGCCTGAGCTGCCGTCCAAGGAGCCCGTGTTCCGCACGGCCATCGATGGCGAGGACACCGCCCATGCCACGCTCACGCTGGCGTTGCCCCTGGCGTTGGCCGACGCGGGACAGATATTCGGCGAGGCCGACCTCCTGCGTTTCTCCAGAACGGTGCTCAAAGGCTTCGGCCGACGCGCCGATGGCGTCCTGTTCGGCAACATCACCGGCGATCCGGCCTCGGATCCGGCCAGCATAGGCTACGTGGCGTGGTGGCTGGCCCTTGCCGATCGGGAACCCGAGGTGGCCGAGCGGATCGTGCCGTTCTACCTCGAGTACAAGCCGACGTGGAACATGTACGAACGCGCCCTGCTCGCTTCCTACGCGATCCGGCATTCCTGACGGCTCGGCCTAGATGCGTTGAACGAGCAGGTGCCAGAAGCCGCCGCGATCTCCCTTCTCCTCGGACATCGTGATGATGTCGAAATCGCCACCGAGGAAATCATCGAGGTCCTGGCGTGTGAAGCAGCGGCGGTACGCGCCTTGGGCGACGTGCCAATGCTGCGTGCCGGCGCGAAACAAGCGAAATCGCGGGCTGAACACCGACAGAATGTAGAAACCGCGCGGCTTGAGTGCGCGGAGGATGTTCGCCTGGTACGTCGGCCAGTCCCGTTTCCGCTGATGGTGGAGGCAGCCATAGTCGAGGACGGCGTCGAACGCGGAGGCTTTGAACGGCAACTCGAACACGCTCGCGCGGCGGAACGTGATGCCCTTTGCGCCTGCCGCCTTGGCGAACCAACGTGCGCGCTGGATCGCGAGCGGCTCGTAATCGATGGCCGTAACGCGGAATCCCATGGCTGCCGCGGCGATGGCGTGCCGGCCTTCGCCACAGCCGATGTCCAGCACCGTGCCGCCGGGAATCGAGGCCGTCAGCGCGTCGAGAGAGGCGACAGCATACTCCGACGGCGCCTCGACGCCCCAGCCATGGATGCCGGTTCGATACGCCGCCTCGAAATACCTACGATTTGCTTCTGATGCCGACAGCATGATGGGTAATCCGTCCCTCTGCGAGTGTCCTGACGTAGTGCCGCCCGAGTGACTCAGGGCCAAATCGAGGCGCTACGATTGAGATAATCGAGCAACATCAGGTATCGCATGACATGTTTGGTATCGTTTTGGCTCTTGAACTGATCCAGTTGATCCAGGATGAATCTGATGCCGGCTTTCACCATCGTGGCATCGATTGCGCCAGACACGTCGTTCTTGAATGCTTCGCCGAGATAGTCGACGAATACGACACCGTCGGAGTCGGGATTGAGAAGGTTGAGGCACTTCCTCGCGAGTGTTTGGTTAAATGTGTCATAGACGTTTTTGACGTCCAGCGCTGACATAGACTGCAGATATGAAACCAGGCCGTCTCCCACCGCGATCCTCTGATACTGGGCGATCTGGCTCTCCAACTCATAGGCCGTGGAAACGACGGAACCGTACAGCTCGTTCTGGTCCAGTTCGATGCCCCATCCAAGATCGATGCCGCCACGAATTGGGTGCCTACCTGCAAGGTTCTTGAGGCACATCATTCCGCAGGCCATGAGCAACCCAAAGACGCCGTTGATTGGGCATCTAACGTCATTGTTAGCCAGGGAAAGGAAGACAAGTGAGTTGTCAGAGAAGTTCTGAAATCGGATGTCGGTCTTCACCAGGTTATCATGCGTTTGACTCCACTCAGGAGGAGCATTGGGAACCATTGCCGGTCTGCTATAGTTGCTGAAGACATCCCTAAGAGAGTCGTGCAAGTCTCGGACGACTCCTAACGTTTTCTTCAGGACGGGCATGAATTCCTTTTCCTGTTCCGGCTTGCTGATGTCGGGCAGGAGGCGGAAAGATGCGAGATGCTTCCGCTGTCCCAATATGTCTACAAAGGCGGCAACGTAATTGCTCGGGATGCACGGAATGTCGTCGCTCTCGTCCGTGTCTCTCTCAGCCTCCAGCACCCAAACGTGCGCTTCTTCCCTCTGGCCGCAGAGCACGGCGGCGCTGTTCGCTCACGGCCCGGATGCTGTGGCGCGACGTGCGATCAGTTCCCGTACCTTGGCGACAAGCTCGTTAGGAACCTCTATGAGCGTTTGGGACGGATCTTCGGCGGCGGCCTCATCCTCTGCGACGGCTTCATCCTCGGTCTGGGCCTCGTAGTGGGCGAGCACTTCGCGCACGCGATCCTTGTCCCATCCTGGCGGGAATGTGTCTTCTTTCATCTCTTGCCTTTCCGCCGACGGCGCCGACGGTATGTCATAAGCGGCTTGCCATTCAACTCGAATGCCGTGATCACAAAAACACTGTCCGGTTCCGGGTCAGGAACGTAAATCACGCGTAGATACCGGCCGCTTCGTGTCTGCCCAAGAGCTACGCGTGAGCCATTCTGTCCCGGGCGGTCTTCTCCTGGGCGTCGGAGCACATCTTCGACCTCTGCCTCGCGCACAGCATGATTGTATATGTGCGGCCGCAGCGTGTCTGGATCCGTGTAGTAGCGCGTCTTCACTTCTCTCGATCATCTGCTGCTGAACGACAGACCGTGTTGCCGGCCACTTCGGCTTCTGCAACCGGTTCGTGATGCTCTCCTGGCTCCGAGGTCCGAAACCATACGTAATGCTGAATGCTAGTCTAGCCCAAACGTGCCTCGGCGTCAAGCGGTTGGCGCCCAATCTCCCGGATGCGTCAGTCCTCAGCTTTTCTGGCTCGTATGTGAAGAAAGTATGCCACAACCTGGGCATCTTGGACAGCAGGGCATTCTTTGACGGTGCGGTCGTCGGGGGTGGGTTCGCCGATCCGCTCGATGCGGAATCCGGTGTCGACGAGCATGTTGAGCCACTCGCCGAGGGTACGAAGAAACGTGGGGATCTTGAATGGCTGGAGGCCTTGTTTGGCCTCCGGTGGCGCCGCGCTGAAAAGGAACTCGCCGATGACGCCGTCGGTGTGTCGGGAGTAGTCGCCGACTTCGATGGCGCAGGTGATGCCGGCCTGTCGCGAAGTCGAAGATGGCATCAGGGAAGGGCAACTGCACGGCGCTGGCCACGCGGTAATCGATATCGAGGGGCTGGGCGCGTTCGGACTCGCGGGCGCAGGCGATGAATACCTCCGAGATATCGATACCGGTCATCCGCGCGCCACGTTCGACCAAGAGCCTCGTGTTGTAGCCTTCGCCGCAGCCCACGTCCAGTCCCGATACAGGTCGGGTTCGGACTGAGCGCGGTATCCCCTGCACCGTCTTCTCGCTATCGCCCAGTGCTGCCTTCCGCCGTGTCGGGACGTTGGCGGCTTCATCAAGGCTATTGGCTATCGGTCGACCTCAATTCCCTTGCCATTTCCCGCGCCTCTTCCGGATAGAGCTCCTCAATACACTCCGGACACAGCCCATGGCTGAATCGAGCGTCTGTGTGCTCCGACACGTACAGCTCGACCTTTGTCCAGAAACCCGAATCATCGCGAATCCTCTTGCACCTGGAGCATATGGGCAGGAGACCGCTTAGCGTCTTGACTTGAGCCAGCGCCTTTTCGAGTGAAATCGTCCTTTCGTTCAGCAAGTCGATGTGTCGGCTGTTCTGCAGCGCGATAGCCGCCAACTCTCCAAAGACCGACGCGATTTCGGCATCGTCATCGGTGAAGTCGGTTGGCTTGTTGGCCAACCCGATGAGGCCAACCGTTTTACCCTCGATGTTGAGTGGAGCGAACAAGACGTTGCGCATGGCCACGTGGCCTTTGGGTAAGTAGTCAGTCCACGCGGTATGCATGAAGTCGTTTTCGTAGGCGGCCTCGTGCGTTGCATAGACCGTGGCGCGCAAGCCTCGAACCGGCATGGGAAGCGCCGGATCCACCGTGCACGGCATGCCGCCGGCCTCCAGGAAAAGCACCTCGTTTTCTTGTCCATCGTCCGTCAGGAGCGCGACATAGCCGGAGACGGCCCCGGTCAACTCGCGGCAGTAATCGAAAATGGCGTGTGCCGACTCCGCGAACGTGTGCTTTCCCAAGATGGCCCGTGCCCCTCGGATCACTGCGATCAACTTGGTTTCGGCGGACGGAACCTGTGTCATGTTACCTCTTCCCGCGTCGGTGTGCGCGGCCTCCACGCACGCCGCCGCTTTGCGCTTGTCTGAGAATGGCGCGATGCCTCTGAGGCCATGAAGGCGCAGTCTTCCCGATGAGCGCAAACGCCTAGGGCCTCCTACGTCGTGCTCGTGTCAAGTATAACACGGTGGCTTGGAAAAGGGTGGCTTGCGTGCGGGCGCGTTTGGCCGTAGAGTGGAGGCGGGTTGGTGGAGAACGGTCATCAAGGAGGCGAATGGTGAACAGGCGAGTCTTTCCGGTGGTTGCGTTGATCCTGTTGGCTGGGTGGTGCCACGGACAATTGGTCATCTCGGGCAATGAGAACAAGATCGACCTGTCGGGCGGCTCGGCGGTGCTGATTCCCGGTGCCGAGCCGGACTCGATATCCATTCTGGATTTCAGCCGGTTCCCGCCGTCGGTGCGGCACATCCCGGGCATCCGGAACACGGTCATCGGCCCGCCGTCCAACATCGCGATCACACCGGATGAACGCGTGGCGCTGATCGCCAGTTCGCTGGTGGTGGCGCCGGGCGATGCCACGGGCTATGCGCCGGATACGCTTGTCTACGTGCTCGACCTGACGCAGGATCCGCCGGCGGTGGTTGGCGAGGTCGCGGCGGGGCGTCAGCCGTCCGGCATGTCGATCACGCGCGACGGGCGCGTGGCGTTGGTGGCGAATCGCGCGTCCGGCACCATCTCGGTGTTGGCCATCGACGGGTTCTCGGTGCGGCTTGTCGAGACGGTCGAGGTGTGCGAGCCGGAGGATTCGCTGTCGGACGTGGCCGTGAGTCCGGACGGGCGGACGGTAGTGGCGAGCGTGTGTGAAGGCGGCTACATGGCGGTGCTGCGTTTCGAGGATGGACACCTGGTCGCGACGGATCGGAAGCTATCGACATGCGGCAAGCCGTATCGCGTCGTGATCAGCCCGGATGGCCATTTCGCGTTGACCGCCGGTTCCGGCCAAGGCATGCCCGATATCGATGCGGTCACGGTGGTGGATCTCAAGAGCGATCCCATCCACACGGCCGACTACGTGCCGGTGCCGCCCGGGCCGGAGTCGCTCGAGATCGCGCCGGACGGCCAACTGATCGCGGTAGTCCTGATGAATGGCTCGAATGTGGCGGCCGATGATCCGAGGCGTACCGAGGAAGGCATCTTGGCCATTCTCGCGCGCCGAGGCAGGACCTTCGAGAAGACGCAGGAGTTGCCGGTGGGCCGCATTCCGGAAGGCGTGGCCTTCTCGCCGGACGGCAAACACATCATCGTACAGTGTCACGCTGAACGCCGCCTGTGGCTGTTTGAAGTGCGCAACGGAAAGGTGCGGGACACCGGCGAACGCATCGAAACGCCGGGATTTCCTTCCTCATTGCGCACGGCAGACACGCCTTTCACACGGTAAGGCGGTTTCGCGGGTATTCCTGGGTTTCGGCACGCCGCCTTGCGCTCGGCCATTTCGCCCGATGCCACCGGGCGTTGGATCTGGAACGGTATCGGTAACCGACGGGTGTGATCGGGCAGATCTCGCTCGTTTCCGTGTGGAGGCGGGTGATCGCCACGGCCGCATGCACAACCGAAGCAACTTGTGAAACGCGCTTTCCTCGCTCGATCCAATCCGCTATAGTGGCCGGTGCGCCTGCCCGGACGGGTGGATGGCTGAGCGGGCGAAACGCAGTCGGTTCATCACTTGGGAGGTACACGGCAATGAAGGCTCAGTCACCAGAACAGATCGGAGTGTGCAGTTGGTCGCTCAAGGCCACGGGCCCGCGCGATCTTGCGGACAAGGTGAATGCCCTCGGTCTCAAGAGGGTCCAACTCGGTCTCACGCCGCATCGTGAGGATCCCGGCGCTTGGGAAGGCGTTCAGGAAGTTCTGGCGGAGTCGGGCATTCGCATTGTTTCCGGCATGATTTCGACGGTGGGCGAAGACTACACGACGCCCGAAACCATTCGACGTACCGGCGGTGTGGTGCCCGATGAGCACTGGGACGAGAACTGGAGTCTGGCCAAGGTGGCGGCTTCCACCGCGGAAGCGATGGGCCTGTCGCTGGTGAGTCTACACGCCGGCTTTCTTCCTCACGATCCGGTCGATCCGAGTTTCGAGAAGCTGTGCCGGCGCATGGCGGATCTGGCGGGACGCTTCGCCCAAGGCGGATGCTCTCTCCTGCTCGAGACCGGTCAGGAAACCGCCGACACGCTCATGGCGTTCCTTGGCGAGATGGAACGACGCGGCGTCGCGAATGTGGGCGTGAACTTCGATCCCGCTAACATGATCCTGTACGATATGGGCGATCCCATCGAGTCTCTGCGCCGCCTAGTGCCTTACGTGCGTCAAGTCCATGTGAAGGACGGCAAACGAACGGCCGTCAAGGGACAGTGGGGATCCGAGGTCGTGGTTGGAACCGGCGAAGTGGACTGGGTCGCGTTCGTCCGGATCCTGGCCGAGACGGATTTCGCCGCCAGCTACATCTTCGAGCGCGAGGCCGGCGATGACCGACACGGCGATATCACGCAGGGCATCGCCGCGTTGCGCGCGGCCATGGAACAGGTAACGGCATGATCGAGCCTTGGACGCATCCGTGGGCGGCGAAAAAGGATCGGCGCATGAAGGGTCTCGTTGTGGCGGCGGCGGTCTTGCTGGCGAGCGGCGTCTGCGCTGAGTCGCCACGTCCGCCCACCGATGGCGCGGGGGGAGCGGCCGTGTCGACGGACCATGAGCCAGGGACCATCACGGTGGTCGTACCGACGGTGGGGGAGAGGGCGTACGAAATCGCCGCCGATAGGTTCGCCGAGCTCTGGGCCAAGGTGACCGAGAAGCAAGCCGCACTGACGCACGCCGCAAACCCCGATACAGCGCTATCCGGCGATGTGGTCTTGATCGGCTCGGATGCCGTCAATCCCGTTGTCCATGATCTGATCCGCCGTGGCCTCATCGAAGGTCTCGACCTGCAATACGGATGCGACGGATACCGTATGCGGTGTGTGCAGGATGCCCCCTGCCGCTATCTGATCATCGCCGGCGCCAGCGGTCGAGCGACTTTGTACGGCGTCTACGATTTCTTCCGCCGACAAGCCGGTGCCGAGTATTTCTGGGACGGCGATGTCATTCCCCGGCGTGCCGAGATTGATTTCGACGGCATCGATATCGCCGAGTCACCCCGGTTTCGATACCGGGGTCTACGGTATTTCGCCCATCGTGGACTGCATCGGTTTCAGGCCGAGCACTGGAATCTCGAAGACTGGAAACGCGAGATCGACTGGCTGGTCAAGAAGCGTTTCAATCTTTTCATGCTGCGCACTGGCCACGACGACCTGTTCCAACGAGCGTTTCCGGGCGATGTGCCTTATCCACCCACCGACGCTCAGGATCCCGATGCTCAGGATCGATCCTATGATGACCGCACCTCGTTCTGGCCGCTGGAATACCGTGGCAAGCTTCGGAAAGAGGTGCTGCAATACGCCCGCGACAGAGGATTGATCCACCCCGAGGACACCGGCACCATCACGCATTGGTACTCGCACACGCCCAGCGCGTTCTATCGCAGCTTTCCGGACTTCCCAGTGATCACCGATCAGAAAGCAGGTTACGGGCTCCCGACGGCGGCCATCTGGGATATCGACGATGAGCGCGCTTGGGATGCGTACTGGAAGTTGACGGAGACGCATATCCACGATTTCGGCAGCCCGCGCATGTTCCACACCATCGGCATGGCGGAGAGGAGCTTCGGCGACACCCGACGGGATAGTCTTCAGAAGAAGCTCTATGCCTACCGCAAGACGCAACAGAAGCTCCGTGAACACTACCCCGACGCGCCGCTGTTGATTGCGAGTTGGGATCTGGGCAATCAGTGGCAAGACGAGGAAGTCCACCAACTGCTCAAGGAACTCGATCCGGCGAAGACCATCCTCCTGGATTACACGGCGGATGATGCCGCCAAGGTGAGCTATGAAGATTGGAACGTCCTCGGCCGTTTTCCGTGGATGTTCGGCATGCTTCACGGTTTCGCCTGGAACAGCGATATCCATGGCGACTACGCCATGCTCGCCGAGCGAATCGGGACGGCCGCCGAGGATGACCTGTGTGAAGGACTCGTGCTCTGGTCGGAGATATCCCACAACGACACCTTCATGCTCGAGTACCTCGCCGACAACAGTTGGCAACCCCGCGCGCTCGATGCGTTGGCCGCCACGGAGCGGTTCTGCCGGACGCGCTATCCGGAGTCCTTGGCGCCGCGTATGACGTTTCTCTGGACGTCCATGCTCGCGATATCGCAAAGTGAGAACTGGAGCATGCGTGATGCGGTCAGGAACCTGACCTTCGGTGCGCCTCAGTTCCATATGCTTACCGGAAGGGTGTGGAAGATCTTCTCGCCGGGTTGCCAGGAGTCCGTGGAGGCCGGATATGGGCGAATCGCGGCCGGCCTGGCACCGGCTCCGGAAATGCTGGCTGGCCTGGCGGAGCTGGTCGAGACCTTCTACGAGGATGTGCAATGGCGCCGCGATGGCCTCGATATGGCCCGCACCACGGCCAACCGTGCCCTGACCGCGACCGTGCTCGACGCGGCCCGGAAAGTCAGCGCGTGGCGGCAACAGCAGGCGGAGGCCGAGAGCATCCGCCGGATCGCCGAGCTGAATGGCCAGTTGCTGGATGCCCTGTGCGACCTGCTTGCGCTTTCGGATGATTTTTCGATGGCGGCGAGTCTGGAGGCGCTTCAAGAGGCAGAAACGTTGGGCGGTGTCTCGCCGACACTGAATGCGCACACCGAACAGACGCTCAAAGGCAACGCCGAAAACGACTACTGCCGCAGTCATCACTACGAATTGGCGCGCTACATCTACCGTGAGGAGTTGAGCGTCTTCTGGGACTGCGTGCTGGCGCGCTTGGCATCGGAAGACCGCGAGGTGTGGCCGTTCCCAGTTGAGTTCACGGAACAGGCCAAGCGTATCGAGGATACCTTCTATGCCACACCATTGACCGAGATGGCGCCGCAGACTGTCCGTGGCGCCGCTGAGATGGCCGAAGCGATGCGTCGGCTCGAAAAGCTTGTCGTACAGTTTCTCGAATACGCCGGCCGCAGCGAAGCAGGCCAACCAATGTGACTTCGTCGAGCGAGGAAAGGGAGCGGTGCATGGCGATTTCTCTACTTGATGTCTTTTGCCGCCGATGTGGGCGATCCGGAGTGACAAAGCGCGCGCGCAGGACCGGGCCGATGCTGATTGGGGTGTGGTTCGCGGCAAATGCTATGAGCAGCGCATGGGCGGAATCCGACATGGCCATCTCGATAGACACGGGCTTCCCCGGTGGAAACGTCATTGTAGATCGCATCGAGGGCGATACCGTACATCTTCGCCCGGACCTCCGGGACACGGAAGGCTGGTGGTTCTACTGGAACTTCCGCGTGTCGGGCGCGTCGGGGCGTACGCTCCACTTCGACTTCGGTGATCGTAGCCCGATTGGCGTTCGTGGTCCGGCAGTGAGTGTCGACGGAGGGATCACCTGGTCGTGGTTGGGCGGAGACCACGTCGAGGGAGCCGCGTTTGCCTTCTCGTTTCCGGCGGATTGCGACATGGCGTGGTTTGCCTTCACGGTGCCTTATCAGGAGTCCGACCTGCGCCGATTCCTGGCGACACGGCAGCGGCCAGGGATTATCGTCGAGGAAACGCTGTGCACAACCGCCAAGGGCCGGCCGGTCGAGATCCTGCGCGCCGGCTGCCTGGACGGTGAACCCAGGCATCGGGTTCTGCTCACCGCGCGACACCATGCCTGCGAAACCATGGCCAGCTTCGCGCTCGAGGGCATCCTGGATGCCCTGCTCGCGGCGGACGAGGATGGCAACTGGTGGCGGAGTAACGTTGAGGTGCTGGCCGTGCCGTTTGTGGACAAGGACGGCGTGGAGGACGGCGATCAAGGGAAGAACCGGCGTCCGCGCGATCATAACCGCGATTACATCGGCGACAGCATCTATGCCGAAACCGCTGCGCTGAGAGCCCGAATACCGAATTGGTCCAAGGGGAAGCTTCACATAGCGCTGGACCTGCACTGTCCCTACATCCGGGGCGATCGTAACGAGGAGATCTATCTCGTCGGCAGTCCTGACGACGACATGTGGAAGCAGCAACAGGCGTTCGGAGCGACCCTGGAGGCCGTCAACGAAAGCCCCCTGCCATACCACGCGTCGAGCAGTCTTCCCTTCGGCCAGGGATGGAACAAGGACGACAACTACACCTCGGGGAAATCCTTCTGCCGGTGGGCTGGGGAACTCGAAGGTGTGCGGCTCTCCGCGACCCTCGAGATAGCCTATGCCAACGCGGACGGCGCGGAGGTCAGCATCGCAAGCGCGCGCGCCTTCGGCCGCTCGCTCGCCCGGGCGATGCGCACGTACCTCGAGGGCCTTGCGGTGGAACGGCCGCAAGGGCGCTGAGGCACGTTTCTTTTTCATCAGGTAGCAGGCCCCAGAACGCCAGGCACTCTCCTCAGTCTTTCAGTCTCCAATGCGTATAGCGTAGCGGCGGCTTTGCGCCTGCCTCGATCACTTCGTAGTAGACCGTGAAGATGCTGCCGTCATCGAGCTGAACGGAGGCGGGATAGCCGAGATCGCCCGTCGGCGCCTGCGACAACACAATCTCATGCTCGACGTCCCATGTCGTGCCGCCGTCGCGGCTGACGCACGCGCGCTCGCCAAAGGGATCCCAGCGTCGGCCGTAGCATACCACGAGGCGGTTGTCCTTGAGTCGAATCAGGTGCGGCGGGAATCCATGGATCGGTGTCGGTTCGAGGCGCGTCCATGTTTTGCCGCCATCGCGGCTGAATGCCTGGCGCAGGTGGTGGGCGTTCGGCCCGTGGCCGTGGTAGCGGACCATGGCCAGCAGCGAGCCGTCGGCGTTTTCGACTACGTGCGGCTCGTAGCACTCGTTGGGATCGTCGCCCTCGGCTTGGGCGATACTGCCGATCCGCGACCACGTGCGGCCGTCATCGCGCGACTCGATCACGCCGACGCGATCCTGGACCGTTTGCGCGGCTGTGGCTCCGACGAAGAGCAGGCGGCCATCCGCGAGCTCGATGGGGCCGTGCGGCGCCGTGGTCTCGACACGGATGAAGTCGCCCCACGTCTTACCGTTATCCTCCGAACGTCGGATCCAGAACCCGAGCCATTCCTCGATGGTCTTGTCCAGGATCTTCTCGCGATGGCGGCGGTAGTCCTCATTCTGTTCGAAGGCCATGCTGGTGAACCAACTCACGACCAGTGTGCCTTGCCGCGTTTGGATGATACCTGCGTCGCGATCATCAAGCGGTGTATTGTTCACCGTCTCCGGTGTGCTCCACGTTTGACCGTTGTCGCGGCTGCGGACGATCTGCGTCTTTCCCCATGGGCACACGTGGGCCTCGCGATCGCCCGAGAATGCCGCCATGAGTTCGCCCTCGGCCGTCTTGGCCACGGTAGGCCACCCGATGTAGACGTCCTTCGGCGCCCAGATCGTGCCCGACGACAATACCGTCGCCAAGGGCTGATCGCGTATTCCCTCGATTGCGTCGGCCGCCAAGGCCGCGCCGCTCGATGCCAGGCACGCACCCCAGAACACCGCCGTCCACGTTCCGCTTGTTGTGTTTCCCATGGCGCTGCTCTCCTTGCCGTACCGTTGTTTCACACCACGTGCTCGAGTCCGCCGCGAGGATACCTCAGAAATCGCGCGAGAAGCCGCAGGTCCAGCCGCCGTCGACGACCAGGTTGTGGCCGTTGACGTAGGAACCGGCGCCCGAGACCAGAAACAGGACGGCCGCGGCAATTTCGTTCGTCTCGCCGGGGCGACGTTGGGGAATGAACGAGACGAGCCGCTCGGCGGTCTCCTTGTTGTTGTAGAAGAGCTGACGCGTGCCTTGAACAAGTGTGGATCCCGGTGAAACGCAGTTGACGCGGATGCCCATCGGCCCCAACTCGGCGGCCATGGCCTCGGTCATCCGAATGACGCCCGCCTTCGCGGCGACAAAACCAATCTGGAGGCGCAACGGCACGACGCCGGCGATCGAGGCGATGTTGACGATTGCGCCCGAGCCCTGCTTCACCATCTGGGCCGCCTCGGCTTTGCAGCAGTAGAACGTGCCGTCGAGATCGACGCTGACGATGCGACGCCAGATCTCATCGGGATACTGGTCTATGGTGACTCGATTCTCGGGTCCCGTATTGATTCCCGCGTTGTTGACGGCGATGTCCAACCGCCCGTGCCGGGCCACGACGGCGTCGATCAAACCGCGTACTTGCGTGGCATCGGCGATGTCGCACGGATGAAAGGCCACATCGGGGCCCAGCTCGGCCGCGGTGGCACGTCCCTTCTCCTCCTGAATATCGGAAATGGTGACGCACGCGCCGTGCGCGATGAGCGTCTCCGCAATGGCGCGCCCGATTCCTTGCGCCGCGCCCGTCACGACAGCCACTTTGCCCTGCACATCCGCGTCCATGGCTCACGCTCCTTGATTTGCGCGAAACTCGCTCAGGATTTTGTCCACATCGACGGCCTCATCCGCTGCCGCGATGATGCCGATGGGCTCGAAACACGGGATCTCGCCGTCGTCGGCCGTAGCCAGGATCTTCGCCAGAACGCCTGAATAGTCCGCTTCCACCTCGAGCGTCGACTTGTCGGACTGGATCGACAACAGGACTTCGCCCTTCTCGATAGGCTCGCCCTCAGCCTTCATCCATTCGACGATCTCGCCGAATTCCATGGTTTGTCCGAGGCGGGGCATTACGACAACATAGGCCATGTCGGTTCTCCTTTATGCGTTCGCCGTCAATTCCAGTGCATCCTCCGGCGCCGGGAACGGGCTCGCCTCGGCGAAGGCGGCGGCGTCGGCGACTTCGGCCTCGGCCTTCTCGGAAAGCGCGGCGAAGCCGCCGTCGTCGATCACGCCTTCGGCCATCAGTTTCGCTTTCCAGTAATCGATGGGATCTCGTTTCCGCGCTTCGGCGACTTCTTCCTTCGTGCGATACAGGCTGTCATCTCCTTCGAAATGCCCCCGGATACGATATGTTTGGCACTCGATCAGCGTGGGCCCGTCCCCGGCGCGCGCCCGCGAAACAGCCGCCGCCGCCGCCGCATACACATCGTCCACGCGGTTGCCATCGACCGTCACGCCCGGTATGCCGTAGGCGCTTCCCCGCACGCCGATGTCCGGCACCGACGTCGACCGCCACACCGCAACCGACGTCGCGTACTGGTTGTTCTCGCAGACGTAGAGGACGGGCAATTTCCACAAGGCGGCCAGGTTCAGACTTTCGTGGAACGCCCCATTGTTTGCCGCGCCGTCGCCGAAGAAGCTCACGGCGACGCGATCCGTCTTTTGCATCTTCATCGCGAGGCCCAGGCCGGTGGACAACGGAATGCCGCCGCCTACGATGCCGACGGTGCCCATGACGCCGACTTCGGGCTTGAACAGGTGCATCGTGCCGCCTTTTCCACCGCAGCATCCCGTTTTCCTCGCGGACACCTCGGCGATCATCTCTCGCATAGGCATGCCCTTGGCGATACAGTGGCCATGGCCGCGATGCGTGCTTGTGATGCAATCATCGAGGCGCAGGTTGGCGCATACGCCGGCGGCGATGGCCTCTTCGCCTTCATAGAGGTGGGCGGCGCAAGGCACCTTGCCGTTCTTGTACATGATGGCGAGCTGCAGCTCGGCTTTCCGGACGCGCAGCATGGTTTCGAGAAGCTGAATCTTGAGTTGGTTATCCATTGCCTCGATCTCCCGGCATCTACGCCGTCAGCATGGCGCGGACGGCCGCCGCGACACGTTCCGGATTGGGAAACACATAGTCTTCCATGGGCGGACTGAACGGTATCGTCGTGTGCATCGTGGTCAGTTGCTTCGGAGGCAGTCGCAAGGCATCCATGGCGTTTTCGGCCACGAACGCGACGATCTCCGAGCCGAATCCGCAGTAGCGGAAACCTTCGTCCACGACCAGCAACCGGCCGGTTTTGCGCACCGAAGCCAGGATGGCCTCGCCATCGTACGGCATGAGCGTCCTCGGATCGACCACCTCGACGGAGACATTCTCCTTAGCTAGGGCGTCGGCGGCGGCGAGACTGAAACCCACCATGGCCCCGGTCGCGATGATTGTTAGATCCGTGCCTTCGCGCTTCACGTCGGCAACGCCAAACGGAATCTCGTAGGGATCCTCAGGTACCTCGCCGCGCACGTTCAATAGAAGCTTGTGTTCGAGATAGACGACGGGCCCATCGTCGCGAATGGCCGAAATGATGAGGCCCTTCGCATCGTATGGCGTACTCGGCACGACCACCTTGAGTCCGGGCGTGTTGATGAACCACGAGTAGAACGATCCGGAATGATGCGCCGCGTTGGACTTTGATTTCCCGGTGGTCATCCGGTACACGACCGGCACCTTCACCTGACCGTTCGAGATATATCGGAGTTTGGCCGCCTGGTTGCAGATCTGGTCCATCGCCAACATCGAGAAGTCGATCCACATCAGATCCGCGATGGGCCGCATGCCAAGCAGGGCCGCGCCGGCCGCCGTACCGGCAATCGCCAGCTCCGAGATCGGCGTGTCGCGTGAGCGATCCTCGCCAAACTGGGCGCAAAAGCCCTCGGTCTGTTTGAAGCAACTCCCATGCGGGCCTACGCCTTCGCCCAACACGAAGACGGAAGCGTCGCGCTCCATTTCCTGACGCATGCCTTCGCGTAGCGCCTCGACAAAACGGATTCTCCTGCCCATGGCACTTCCTTCTATGGCTTGGATTGGATGGCCTCGATGGCCTGTTCCGAACACACGAGACCTTCGCCGGGCGTCAGTAGGCGCACCGGAATCGACGGACACCGCCGCGCGCATGCCTGGACAAAGGCCTCGGGATCGCCGTTGTGTTCCTTGAACATCCAAAAATGACACGGCACCACAACGCGCGGCGACACAATCGAGGTGAGTTCGGCGGCCTCCTCGCCGTCGAGATTTCCGAAGCGGCCGTTGATGCAGGCGAGGAGGATGTCCGGCTTGAGGTCGATCAGCGGCTGCATCAAAGGGACATTCAGCGCCGTGTCGCCTGTGAACAATACACGTACCTTGCCGAAGTCGAGAAGCAGCGAGAGGGCCGTGGGTGACAATTCGCCATGATCCGACCGCGCCGTCACGACGTTGACCCCGCCCAACGAATACCGAGCCCCGGGTTCCAGCAGCGTGAATCTCGCCGCCGGGATGCCCATCTTCTCGTACTCGGGCACGCACGATTGCGAACCGGCGAACCGGCAGTTCGGGCAGTTGCGCGCGATGATCGGCAACGCGTCCGTATCCAGGTGGTCGAGATGCTCATGCGAACTGAGAACCCAATCCGCCTGCACGTCCGCCACCGCGATCGGCGCCAGCGAAAGCCGTTTGAAGCCAAAGGCCTTCTCGACCACGTTCGAGAGATACGGATCCACGTACAGGATGGCGTCCGAGACCGTCTTGAACACAAACCCGGCCTGGGCAAGCCACCACACGGCCACGCCGCCTTCCGGCACGCGCGCGCGATTGATTTGCGCAGCAAGGCTCTCCATCGCGCCCTCCTTGGCTATTCCTCGGCCACCACGCGGTTACGCAAGACGCCGATGCCCTGGATGTCCACCTCGCACAGGTCGCCCGGCTTCAGCAGCAGCGGCGGTTTCCGCGCCATGCCGACGCCGCACGGCGTGCCGGTGTAGATGGCGGTTCCCGGCAGCAGCGTCATCGAGCGGCTCAGGTAACTCACGAGATACGGCACGTTGAACACCATATCTTTGGTGGACTGATTCTGAACCGTTTCACCATTCACGCGCATCCGGATGAGGAGATCGCTTGGATCAAGGCCCGTGACCACGTACGGCCCCATCGGCGCGAACGTGTCGAAGCTCTTGGCCCGCGCCCATTGGCCGTCGCTTTGCTGGCAATCGCGCGCCGACACGTCGTGTCCGCAGGTGTATCCGAACACGTAGTCCAGCGCCTTCTCCATCGGCACATTCTTCGTTTTTCGCCCGATGATGGCCACCAGCTCGGCCTCATAGTCGACTTTCTCCGGCGCGGCCGCCGGGATGACGATGCTGTCTTCGTGTGCGATCACGGCCGTCGTCGCTTTGATGAACAAGAGCGGCGCTTTGGGCAACTCGTCGTCCGTCTCGGCAGCGTGTTCTCGGTAGTTGCGACCGATGGCCATGATGTTCGGCGGATCCACGGGCGGAAGATACCGCGCGATATCAGCTTCCGCGAGGACTTCGCCCGTCGATTCGGGCGGGTCGAGCAATCCGCCTTTCAACACGCGGATACTCCCGTCTTGTTCCACCAAACCGTACACGCCTTGTGAGTGACGGGCCGTGGTGAATCGGACAAGCTTCATGAGATCGGCTCCTTTCCTATGCCTGCGCTAGACGAGGCGTGATACCGGATCCTTACCTTGCAGGAAATCCCGGGCGGCTTCCGCCGCTTTGCGTTGCAGAATCTCGACGGCCTTCTCCGAAACGGAGGCGGCGTGACTGGTCAGGATGACGTTGGGGAACGTGCGTAACGGGCTTCCCGCTGGAAGCGGCTCTTCCTCGAACACGTCGAGTCCCGCTCCGCCGAGATGTCCCGACCTGAGCGCCTCGATGAGGGCCACTTCGTGCACAACCGGCCCGCGCGAGGTGTTGATCAGTATCGCGCCTGGCTTCATCCGGCCCAAGGTCTCCGCATTCATCAGATGCGTCGTCTCCGGGATCAACGGACAATGCAGTGAGACGATATCGGCGCGTTCGATGAGCGCTCCAAGTTCGACGCGCTCCGCCTGATACTCGGCGAAAACCGCCTCGTCCACGTATGGATCGTGTGCCATGATCGAGAAGCCGAGCGCTGTTGCCTTGCGCGCGAGATTACGCGCGATTTTGCCGAAGCTCACCAGTCCGAGGGTGAGCTCGGTCAGCGCGTAGATCGGCCTGAACGGATTCACGCCCCAGCCGCCCCCGATGATTTGGCGATGATCCTGCGGAATGCGCCGGCACAGCGACAGAATCATGGCCAAGGCATGGTTGGCCACTTCCTCGACGCAGAAATCGGGCACGTTCGCGGCCACGACGCCCAAGTCGCGCGCCGCGTCCAGATCGAAGTTGTTGACGCCGACGCCGTAGCGCACGATACCGCGGACGTTCGGCAACGCTTCGAGCACGCGGCGCGTTACCGGTGCCCATTGCACCAACAGGGCGTCCGCGTGGCCGCAGGTTCGGATGACGTCGTCTTCCGTCTTGCAGATCGGCTGGATGACCTCGAAGGCAAAGCCCGCCGACTCGATGATCTCGCGTTCGGCGTCGACATGGGGAAAACCATGGTCGGTGATGATGACTTTCTTCACAGATGTTCCTCCTGCTTACACTATGCTATGCCCGTTCCGGATCGTCGGATCGGGGCAACAACGCCGTTAACTCGCTCCAAACCTTTTCATCCAATGGAATGCCGCTCTTCGAGCGTTCCAGAGAACAGAGGTACTCCGGTTCGCCGGGTGCTTGCACGCGCTCGACACCTTCGGCGGCGGGGGCCGCGTGCAGGTCGCTCACCATGGCGGCTACATGATCGCGGAACGTATCGCCGCCCGTGAACCGCCGATAGTCCAGGGCCCCAACCAGGTGACACAGGTTCCGCTTCTGGTCGAGATCGCCATACATGACCGGAATGTGCGGGCCGAAGGCGCCGCCCGAGAGAATACCGGTGAGGATGTCGATGATCACGCCCATGCCGTATCCCTTGGCGCCGGCAGCCGGCGTCCAATAAGCCGCCTTGTGCGGATCCGTGGTTGGCTTACCCTCGACATCGAGCGCCCACGTCGGCGGAATCGGTTTGTTCTCCATCCGGGCCTTGTAGATGTGTCCGCCGGCCACGGTGCTCGTGGCCATGTCGAGCACCACCGGAGGGCCGGACGCAGCCGGGATCCCGAAGCACAGCGGATTTGTGCCGCAGAACGGAAGGCGTCCGCCAAACGGCACCACGCCCTTGTCCGTCTGCGTGAACACGATGCCGATGAGGCCGGCGTCGATAGCTCGATGTGCGAAGAAGGAGAGTGCGCCGCAGTGATTGCTGTGATTGACGCCTACAAACCCGACGCCGGACTCCTGGGCGATCTCGATGGCCAAGCCCATGGCATCCCAATTGGCGACAATTCCGAAGCCGTGATCGCCGTCGGCTACGGCCGTGGCGGCGCCGGTGCGTTTCATGCGCGTGGCCGGGCGGGGATTGACTGAGCCCGAATCCAGGCGCTGGACGTAGTGTGGCGTGCGCATGACGCCGTGTGAATCCGTGCCTCGGAGATTAGCGTGGACCAGGGAATCCGCCATGATGCCGCTGTCGCGTTCCGAGAGGCCGCGGCCACGGAAGATGGCGTTCACCAATGTCTTCAGTTCATTCGCAGAAACCAGCATTGCTTGTTCTTTCCTGTTCTTATGCCTGTCCATGCGCGGCTTCGAAGAGTGCCACAAGATTTTCGAACGGAATGTCCGGCGTCATGACGTTGGCCGGGCCGAGAATGAGCGCCCCGCCGAAGGGCTTGCCCAACGTATCGACGATTCGTCGGACTCCATCCTTCACCTGTTGCGGCGTGCCCAACACGAGCAGGTCCTGAACATCGACCGCACCGCTAAAGGCCAGCTTGCCGCCAAACTCCCGCGCCAATTGATCCGGGTCCATGGCGCCCGGCTGCACCGGATCGAGTACATCCAGGCCGATGTCGACTAACTCGCCGACAATGGACGTGACGTTGCCGCAACTGTGAAAGATGACATCCATGCCCAGTCGGTGCACCTCGGCGAAGATCCGTGCGTAGTACGACTCGAACAGGCGCGACCACAGCTCCGGCGCGATCATCAAGCCGCTTTGCGAGCCCCAGTCGTCGGTTAAAAAGACGGCGTCGGCCTCGAGTTCGGCCCATTGGCGAACGATATCCATTAGATACGCCTCGAGGCGATCCAACAGCTTCCGGACCTCGGCCTCGTGCATGTAGAAATCCGTGAAGACATTCTCCATGCCGCGCAGGGCGTGTAGCCGCTCGAACAACGCCAGATGGATTATGCCGTAGCAGTACTTCGCATCGCGGTGAAGTGCCAGGAGGGCGGCAGCGGTATCGAGGCGGCCCGGGGCACTGGGGTCCGGCACCTGGCGTTCGAGGTAGTCGTCGAGTTCGGCCCAATCCTTGAGCGGATAGTCAATCGGTGTCGCGCCTACACCGCCGAAGGCGTGGCCCCATCGCGTTCCCCACTCGTCGAGCCAGTTCATGTCGCGCATCAGCGCCTCGATCGGATTCACGCGAGGCCTCTTCTCCGGCGGCTGATAGCCCACTGTGATATCGTAGGGAATGACGGCGATCACATCGTCCGGATACGCGCAGAAGAGATCAGCCAAATCGTCGCCGTACTTCAGGATCAAGTCGAAAGACAACCGTTTGAGGCGTACCGGACATCGGCCATCGCTCTGGCCGCGCAAGGCGTTTTTGACCCAGTCCTTGGTGGCGGGATTCGCTTGTTGTGACGCGTTCACCCGCTCTTCGAAACGCGCGATCCGCGCTTCCATCTCGGCGATGGGCAGGTGTCGGAAATCGGCAGGCGCTGTCGTACTCATAGCACCGGTTCTCCGGCTTTCATGGCCCGAACCGCCGACACCCAGCGCCGCGCGCACGCCGTGATCTCCGCGAAACGGCCTTCCCTGACCTCGTCGGCCAGGGCCAACTCTGTCGTCACGCCCGCCACACCGGCAAAGGCGCCCACGGCGTAGTAGGACTCCATGTTCTCCAAGAGGATGCTACCGGCCGGCATGATGCGTACACCGGGAAACGGCCCCTGCATGTAGAATACGAATTGCGGGCCGACCATGTTGCACGGGAAAAGCTTGATGACATCCGCGCCCATCCGTAGCGCATCGGCAATCTCGCTCGGCGTGAAACAGCCCGGCATCGACACGACGCCGGCCTCGACGGCCGCTTCCACCACGGGGGCGTAGAGGTTCGGCGACACGATACCTTCGGCGCCGCTCGCGATGGCCGCCCGCGCTTGATCCACCGTCGTTACGGTTCCCGCCGAGACGACGACGCGCGATCCGTGTCGCTCGCGCAGTCGGCCGATGACATGGCACGCGCCTGGCGTTGTGAATGGCACTTCGAGTAGCGTCGCGCCGCCTTCGATGAGGGCCTCAAACGTGTCCTCCGTTTGTTGCGGCGTGTCGCCACGGAGAATCAAGACCAACCACTCGTCATGCAATCGCTTCAGATGCGTTTCTTTGCTCATCACGGCTTCCTAGCGTTGAACGCGGCCGGCCTGGCCGCCCTCGATGAGTTGCTCGACTTCCTGTACCGATACGAGATTGAAGTCGCCCGGTATCGTATGCTTGAGGCAGGCGGCCGCCGCCGCAAACTCCACCACCGCCGAGGCATCCGCGCCCGACAGAATCCTGTACACCACGCCCGCTGTGAAGGCGTCTCCGGCGCCCACTCGATCCACGATCTGAATCTCGTAGTCTCGGCTAAACGCGCACCCCTGCGGGCCACAGATCACTCCCGCGTAATGGTTGAGCGATGCCGAAGACCCACTGCGCAACGTCATCGCCACCGATGTGAATCCAAATAGCTCGCGTAGGCGCTGTGCGGCGCCCTGTTCGTCCGGCGCCTTCACGCCGAACAGCTTTTCGGCGTCCTCGGTGCCGCCGATGAAGATGTCCACGCGGTTCAGCAAACCGGAAAGGACGCGGCCGGCCTCCTGCGGCCCCCACAGCTTGCTGCGGTAGTTGCAGTCGCAACTTGTTGTGACGCCCAGGCGTTTGGCCGCATCCAAGGCATCCTCGATCACCGCCACGACGTTCTCGCCAAGAGCGGGTGCGGTTCCCGAGAAGTGAAACCACTGCTTGCCCGCCAGGATCCGCTCCCAGTCGAACTCGTCGCGCCGGACTTCCCGAATACTGCTGTGATTACGGTCGTAGATCACTTTCGAAGGCCGTTGCGAGAAGCCCGTCTCCACGTACAAGACCCCGAGGCGATCGCCGCCCCGAACGATGAAGTCGGTGTTCACGCCGAACCGGCGCAGATAGTTCACGCAGGCCTGTCCGATCTCGTGTTCGGGCACTTTGGAGACGGCATAGGTATCCGCGCCGAAGCCGGCGAGGCACACCGCAACATTCGCCTCCGCGCCCGTATAGCGCGCCCTGAAGGTCTCCGCTTGAGTGAAGCGGTCCATGCCCGGCGGATCCAGCCGCAGCAGAAGCTCTCCAAAGGTCACGATTGCTTTCGCCTTGCCGGTCATGTCATGCCTCCGGTGAGAGCAGGCACCGTGCGGCCGCCAGAACGCTTGCCCCCGGCCCGCGAAATGCCCACACCTGCGCCGTGTCATCGCAGCGGATGCTGCCCGTCTTTCCGCCAATCGCGGGAATGTGATACTCGAGTTCACTGAACGCGCCGAGCGCGCTGTTCACGTTGCACGCCTGCGTCGAATAGCCGAGATCGTCGGGGTCTTTCCACGGCGCGTCGACGTATTCACCGGACGGATTGACCACGAAGCTCCGCACGATGAGTGAACAGGCGTCGCCCGAGCCGTACAGGTATCCGACGCGGCCGGTGGTCGCCACGGCCCGCACGCCCACCTTGTGTTCGCCTTGCGCACGCATCTTGTACCGGATCAGATGATCGCCAACGATCAGGTCGTCCGCCGCGATCTGGCCAAACCAGATCTTGGGCTCCGCCTTGTGGAAGATGGGAATCAACAAGTCGCCGCCATGAGGCATCTGCACCAAGTTCCAAAGCCCCACCATCGGCCTATTCTCCGTATGCTCGCCGAGCATCTCGAGCCGGGTGTGCTGCGTGTAACCCGCGTATTGCACACCGGCCAGGTCGAGTTTCCGCTCGTAGCGCAACGGATTGGCCGCTGGCCCGACCGATTTGGTCATGCGCAGCTCGACTTCCTGCCCCGAGCGGGAAAGCTTGAGTTTGAGGCGGTTGACGAGCTCGAGTCCGCCTGCGCCTTGCACGGCCTCGTAGTTGCCCGGATCGAGCTGTCGCGGCTGCCAATAGGTTGCCGTGTCCGGGAATCTCGGGAGGAAGATGTCCACCTCAGGCGCCAGCCACGTGCGATCCCCGCCCGAATTGTGCCAATCCGCGCTTGCGTAGAATGCGCGCGCCGTATCCTCGGCGCCGAGGGCGGGATGCGTCCAGTAGAAATTCTCGTCGCTCCCTGGCGCAAATAGCCCGAGCACGCGCCCGCCATACGGCAACAAGAGGACGCTTGTGCCGTCCGGATTGGTCACGACGTGACATGGCTTTCCCACGGCCGCCAATACTTCAAATAACGCCTTCTTGCTTGCCACGGCTTCCGCCGCGGACGCTACGCGTGTGGCCACGCCCGCAAGACACACAGCGCCGGTCCCTCGTGCCATCATGTCTAGAAACTCCCTACGGCTCTGCATAACGAGATACCTCCCCGTTTACCGGATCGAGCACTCATCTCTTTTTCCACGAAGCGGCGATTTCTTCCAGTACCCGGCCCCTGGTCTCGGGCAGCATACGTAGCCCGAACAGGAACGCGAACACGCAAATCAGCGAGAACAGCCAAAACGCGCCGCCTGCGGACCCGATCTTCTTCTCCGAGTAATCGGTAATGATCGGGAACAGTTGGGCGCCGCTGTAGATTGTGACCCAGAGGAACGCGGTGGTCAGCGAGACGGCGCGGGCGCGGAGGCGGGTCGGAAAGATCTCCGACATCATGAGCCACGGCAGTGGGCCGAGCGCCAGGCCATGAGGAACCGTGCACAGGATGATCAGCAGGAGGACAATGCCGCCGCTCAAATGAAAATGGAACACGGCGCCGGTCATGGCCGTGACCACGCACATGAGCGCCGACGCCGCCAGCCACAATGGCCGGCGACCCACGCGGTCAACCGTCCAGCAAGCCGCAAGGGTTACCAGCCCCATGAACCCGTACGTGACCGCGAATTGCAGGAAGGCCATAGCCCGGTCTTCGAGTCCGGACGCCTCGAAGAGCATCGGGATATAGCCTCCCATTACGCTCCAGCCCGTCCAGTTGTTGAAGAATGCCAGCAGCAGGCCGATACCGAAGGCGTACCGGATACCGGGCGCGAACAGCTCGGAGAACTTGCCCTCTTCTTCATCGAGCCCGGCCTGGATCTGCTTCATCTCCTCCTCGGCAAAAGCCGGGCCGTCCACGCGCGCGAGAACATCGAGTGCCTCGTCGTTCCGGCCACGCCCCGCCAGCCACCGCGGGCTCTGAGGAAGAAATGAAAGCAACACCAGGAACACGGTCACCGGCAGGAGTTCCGAAGCGAACATCCACCGCCAGCAGACCTCCGGCGAAGTCAGCTTGATGATGATGAACGATACGAACGGCGCCGCGATGCTGCCCACCACGATCGCCAGTTGGTACATGATGCCGAGCCCGCCCCGCATGCGGGGCGGCGATATTTCCGAGATATACATGGGCGACGCCACCGAGCAAAGACCCACGCCCACGCCCCCGACGATCCGGAATATGTTGAACGTGACGATGTCCTTGGGAAGGGCCGTGAACAACGCCGAAATCCCCAGCAGCGCGCACGCCAGCATCATCGTCTTGTTCCGGCCGAGCGCGTCGCACATCCACCCGCCAAGGAACGGACCGATGATACAGCCCAGTGCCGCGCTGCCCGTCGCAAATCCAAACGCGGCCGAGGACAAATGGAACACTTCTTTTAGATAAAGGTTGGCGCCGCACACAATCGCGAGGTCATAGCCGAACAGGAACCCGCCCACTGACGCCACAAACGCCACGCCGAAGGCATACAGCGTCGACCGTTTGACGTCGCCTTGACTGTCCGGACTCATAACACGCCCTCCTTTGCCCTAGGCAATTGACCGCGAGTGACACCGACACGACTCGAGAGAATGGGACCGATCCGACCGATCCGACTGATCTCTCTCGTTTTTCTGGCTTCTTTTGCCCAATCTCTACACGCCCGGGAGATATCCCGTACCGAACCGCGCCGCCGACTCGTTGCGGAAATCCGAGATGAGTGACATCAACGACGTCGTGCCGCCGTCGGCCACGATGGTCTGGCCGACGATGTAGCCGGCGTCGTCCGAGCATAGAAACGCCGCTATCTTTGCGATATCCAGCGGGATGCCGGACCGGCCCAGGGGCACCTTCTGGGCGGCGTCTCGCTTGGCGTCCTCTTCATTGAATCCCGGGAGTACGTTGTAGTAGTTCTCAACCGTCACCCAACCCGGCGCAATCGCATTCACGCGAATCCCCTTGTGGGCAAGCTCGACGGCCAGCGACCGCGTGTACGCCACGATCGCACCCTTGGTGCCCGCGTATACCGAATGCTCCGGCGCGCCTTGGACGCCGTGGATCGACGTAAGATTGCAGATAGCGCCGCCGCCGCGCTTCTCCATGTCGGCAACAATCCGTTGCGTCAGGAAGAACTGCGCCCGGATGTTCACGTGATACATCTGGTCGAACTGCTCACGCGTGACCTTCAGGAACGGTTTATTGAACGTGATGCCCGCGTTGTTGACCAGGCAATCTACCCCGCCCAGGAGATCGAGGGCCGATTCGCCCAAGGCTACTACCTCGTCCACGTTGTCGAAGTCGGCACGAAACGCCGCCGAATTGCGGCCCATCCCCAGGATTTCATCGACCGCGCCTTGTGCACCGGCGGCACTGTGGCTGTAGTGAAGCGCCACGTCCGCACCCTGCCGCGCGAACTCGAGCGCAATCTCGCGCCCGATCCCGGTGCCGGATCCCGTGACCAGCGCCTTCTTGCCCGCAAGCTTTCCCTCGCAACTCATGTCGTTACCCTCATTCCTGCCTCGCCCGCTGGAGACGAAGGCTATACCGTTCGGGGTGGCGCCGTAGACGAGCGCACCACCAACTCGACGTCAAAAACGGTCGTGTCCGCCTTGACTTCCTTTCCCAACAGCATATCGAGCAACGTCCGCACACAGAAATCAGCCATCTGCCGGGCTGGAAAACGCACCGTGGTCAACGGCACACGAAACATGTCGCTACCCAGGATATCCCCGTTGCCAACCACCGAAATGTCATCCGGGACCGACATTCCTGCGGCGTAGATCGCCCGCATGACTCCCCGCGCCGCGACGTCATGGCGCACCAGGATCGCGGTCGGCCGCTCCCGCAGTGCAAGGAGTTCAGCGGCCCGCCGCTCCGCGAACCCCTCGTTGAACTCGATCTCCGTGAACCAACGGTCCTCGATCGGAACGCCCGCTTCCCGGAAGGCGTCCCGAACGCCCCGCGCCCGTTCGCGTCCTACATTCGAGATGCAGGGAATGCCGAGATACGCGATTCTTCGATGGCCCAACCCGATCAGGTGTTCCGCACCGAGCCGGCCTGCCTTGTAGTTATCGCCCGTGATCTGCGGCGCGGCCAGATCGTCAATCAGTCCGTCCAGCGTCACCAGTTTGATACCCGCTTCCACGAGTTCGTGATAGGTGGCCGGCGGCGTCATGGAGCCGGGCACCGCAATCACCCCGTCCACCCGGTTCTTCATCAACTGCTCCACCACCGACTCGTCGGTGCCGCTCTCATTGCCCGAGATGAAGAGCAGCGTCGAGTATCCGCCATCGCGAAGGCCGCGCTCGACCGCCTCGATCACCGAGTGAGACGCATAGTAGATGCTCGGCTTGGCGATGACCCCCACCAGGTTCGTCTTGCCCTGCGTGAGGCTACGTGCAATGTAGTTGGGTCGGTAGCGCATTTCCGCGGCCAGGGTCTCGATACGCTCGCGGGTGCCCACGGCAATATCCGGCTTCCCCGAGAGTGCGCGCAGCACCGTCGATCGGCTCACGCCCGCCGCGCGGGCTATGTCATTCACCGTGCAGCCCATGGCCCGTGCTCACGCTTTTCCACCGCATGGTCCCGCGAAGCCCATCTCGGTTCAGGCAATCTTCCGGAAGCTCGCCCCGCAACATGGCTTCGAGATTCAACGCCGCCCGGCGCTGAAGCTCGAAGCTTGCCCGTTCACTGTACCACGCGTAGTGTCCCGTGGCCACCACGCGCGGGTGAAGCAACAGCGGATCCCGGTTGGACAGGGGCGGCTCATCCTCGAACACGTCGAGGCCCGCCGCGAATACCTTGCCCGCTTCCAACGCGGCGGTAAGGGCGTCTTCATCCATCACCGGGCCCCGCGCCGTGTTGATGACCACGACGTTCGGACGCATGCGGCCAAATGCCGCCGCGTCCAGGAGATGGTGGGTCTCGTTCGTCAAGTTGCAGTGAAGGCTCACCACATCGCTGGCGGCCAGGAGTTCGTCCAAGGAACAGGCCTCCGCGCCCAGCTTCGAAAACCGCCCCGCCGGGACATACGGATCGCACGCCATCACGCGCTTGAACAGCCCACGCGCCTTCGTGCACAGCGTCCCGCCGATCCGGCCCAGGCCGATGATGCCTAACGTCATCTCGCGCAGTTCGGGCATGTATGCGTTCGGCGCGGCGGTGTAGTTCGGGCGCAACTGCGCCATGCCGGATCGGAGGTTGCGGACGCAGGCCAATACCAGTGCCAACGCGTGATCCGACACAGAATGGTTGGCATAGCCCTGCACGTTGCATACCGCGATCCCCCGAGCCGCCGCCGCCGCCAAATCGATGTTGTCGTGTCCTACCCCATAGCGCACGATGGCCTTGAGCGTCGAGGCCGTATCCAGAAAAGCGCCGTCCACCGTGGTCCAACGCACGAGCATCCCCGTCGCGCCATACGCAAATGCCGCTTTGCCCGCGGTGTCCAGTCGATCACCTCCAAAAAGCTCCAGCGAGTATCCTGAACGACCCAGGATTTCCCTCTCCTGATCGTATGAGGCGTACCCGGTGTCGACGACGACCACGCGCTTGTCCTCAGGTTGCGTCATTCGTCACTTTCCACGATTGCCGCCTGTCGCGGAGGTATGCCGTGTGCTCTTGCTAGCCGGATGGGACCGCCAACGTCCCGCATTGGGTTCCGGACCCGTATCCGGACTCGTGTCCGAAGCATACAGAAGTCTCCGCTGCTTTGCAACAGACAGCACCATGACGGGAAGACCGCAGCGTGGGGGAGAGGCCACGCGAGCAAAGGCGCCAATCTCCGATCTCGGTGCTCTGGACACCTGAATATGGTCCCGACGATTCGCCGCGTCGAGGTTGCATCGTGCGGCACTGATGCGGTATCATCTTTATTGGTTTTGCCCGGGTGGTGGAACTGGCAGACACGCTAGGCTAAGGACCTAGTGCCGTTAATTGCGGCTTGCGAGTTCAAGTCTCGCCCCGGGCACCACTGACTGTACGCCGGCAGGTCGTGTTCTTGGAAGCGCAACCTGCCGGTTTTCTTTTTGCCGGTCTCAATGGTCTGCTACACTCTTGCCGACGGCTATCGCGGGGTGTTGATGAGGAAGGCCAGTGTGAACTGCCCTTTGTCGCAGGAGGACAAGGCCCAGCCGGGCGCTCAAGGGCGTCGCGGCTGTTCCGCCCGATCGGCCTCGCCGGTGGGCCGGATGGCGGTTGCGGTGCTGGCGCTCGCGGCCGTCGTCCTAGCCGTGGTGGTGGCGGTGCACTTCGCGGGGCGCGGCATTCGTTCGCCCAAGTTCGACCTGACGCTCTTCACGGAAGACGATGGCCCGCTCGTGCGGCGAAACAAGGCAAACCTGGACGGCGTCCGTGTCGATAACGAGTTTGAAGGTGTTCCGGTGACTTTCCGCGTCAGCACGAATGCGGAGGGATTGCGCAATGGGCCTCTCGTGAATGACCGCCCACGCTGCCGTGTCCTCGCCATCGGCGATTCAACCACGTTCGGGCTCTGTGTCGAAGACGATCAGGCGTGGCCGAATCGTCTGGAGGTGACGCTTGACGACGATGGTCCGGCGCTCTATGAGGTTCTGAATGCGGGTGTTGTGAGGTACTCGTCTTTTCAGGGCCTCCGCTATCTCCAGACGCGGGGCGAGGCGCTTCGACCGGATGTGGTCATCGCGTCCTTTGGGCCAAACGACCAGACGCTCTTGGGGGATACGGATTTCCCCGATCCGATGCACAGTCGGGGTCTCACGCCCTTGGCCGTCGTTTTCAGAAGGCTGCTGCGTGGAGAAGAGGATCCTCAGCGGCCTCCTCGCGAGAAGTCCCCCCGACTCAGTCCGGGTGAGTTCCTCGATAACCTCATCCATATCGCCGATTGGTGTCGTGAGCGGGAGGTGTTCCTGGTATTGATGGCCTGGCCGCTCGAGGCCGAGTGGCGGGAAGACCCGTTGGCGCCGCCATCCTATCGATCGCTGGTGCACGAGGCCGGATCGCGAACCGGTACGCCGGTGATTGACGTCCTCGACGCCAGAGAAGGCGTTGACGCGCCGATGTACGTGGACACCATACACATGAATGCCGAGGGTTGCCTCCTTGTGGCGAACTTGGTGGCCCAGCGGCTACCGGAACTGCTCCCGGAGCAGCTTCGTGTCCGAGTTGCCGATCGCGCCTGTGCCCATGCCGAGTCGTGCGCCGCCACGGCAGATGTCGAGACCGTCGTCGCGGCGTGTCGATGGGCCATAACCTGGTTTCCCACGCGCGCGGAGTCCTATGCGCGCGTCGATGCGGCTCTCGACCAACTGGACATGCCCAATGTGCGCATCCGGTTCTGGCAAGACGCGGCCAAGGCGCACAGTGCCGTCCCTTGGGGTCCCTACTTCCTGGGCATGGCGCTGAATGGCGCGGGCCGTCCTGCCGAAGCGGCGGACGCCTTCCGAACGGCTGCTGACCTGCGCCCGGAGGATCCGGCCATGGTCGATCCTTTGGCCGCGGCATTGCTTGCGGCAGGGAAGACGGAGGAGGCCGTCGCCGCGGCCCGGCGCGGTTTGGCGCTGAGCCCGCCGTTGGCCACACCGGCCCTGCACGTGTCTCTCGTTCGCGGCCTCATGACTCTCGGTGATGTGGCGGAGGCCGCGAGCCACGTGGAGGGCTGTCGCGCGGCGGGAATCGTTTTGCCGCCGGACCTCGATGCCGAGATCGCTGCGGCCAGCCAGGGCAAGTAACGCCTGCGAACGGAGGAGATTAAGCATGAAGCCTGGGCTCGGTTGGGGGGTGGTGGCGTTTGTCGCCGTGGTTCCGCTGTTCGCGAGCGCGCAGCAGGAATCTGAGGATCCGGACGACTCGCTTGCGCAACCCCGCGCGGAGGAGAGTGCCATGAACCCCTGTACATCTGCGGGAAGTTCCCCCGGCGAAGACCGGGCTAACGTCCCCATCACGACCGCGCGCAACACGTGGTATCTCCACGTGCCGTCCGGCCATGCCGGGCCGATTGATGTGCGCTTCGTGCCCAAGCCGTCACACATCGGACTGCTCGGACTGGACGAGGCACTTCCCCACACGTATGAGGAGGGAAGACTGCGGTTTGAGTTGCCGGCCGCAGCCCAAGGTTTGACGGAGACGGTCGTCGCGCTGACCTGGACGGCGAATCACTGGGACAAGGCTATCGCCGAGTTCGACGAGATGGACAGGACGCACCCGCCAGCCGAGGATGCGGTCCTTTTCGTCGGCAGTTCGACCATTCGCATGTGGGACTTGGCGAGGTTCTTCCCAAGCATCCCGGCCGAGAATCGCGGATTCGGCGGCTCGCAGTTCTGGGACATTGCCTACCATGCCGAACGCATCATCACGCCCTATCGACCCCGGCTCATCGTCCTCTATGCGGGCGATAACGACGTGGCCTCAGGCAAGAGTGCGGCATGGGTCTTCGCGGACTTCAAGGCGCTGATTCAGCGCATCCGGGACGGATTGCCCCGCACGCCGATCATTGTGCTGGGGGTGAAACCGAGCGTCGCGCGGTGGAATCTCTGGCCGGAGATGCAGCAGGTCAACCAGCGGATCCAAGGTCTCGCGGCCACCCAACCCAACGTCCACTATCTCGACCTCAGCGGGCTCCTCCTCGGTGAGGACGGCACCCCGCGTCCGGACCTGTTTCTACGCGACGGGCTTCACCTCAACGACGAAGGATACCAACGCTGGACGCATCGCCTCGCTCAAGAACTCGCCCGGTTCGAATGACGGCGCCTCGGGCCCGCCGTCTGCTGCGTGCTTGGCCCCTGCTTCAGTACTTGGGCTGAAGCGGCAATTGGCACTTCGGACACATCCGCAACATACAGGGCATGCCCGGTTCAGGCGGGAATACCGTCTTGCAGTCCGGGCATTCGCATCCCTTGACCACTTTCCCGTTGTGGATTTCCGGCGCTTTGACAGTGCCCACTTTTTGATCAGCCATCGCTCACCTCCACTCGAAGGTTCACCTTGACACTGTACCGCGCCTACATTTTATCATCTTTTTCGGAATAATGCTTCCGAATCCTTGCTGGAATCATGCGCACGGCCGGCCGGAAGCCTCCTAAGAGGCAAACGGTTGATCAGGCATTCTACCGTTTCCAAGGATCGGGCATTCCCCCGTGAAAGCCGTCCCTTCCCTTCGTGCTATCATACTTTCAGTGCAGCGACAGCCTGCACGGAGGATACCCCCATGCGCGAAACTGTAGGATACGCCCTCGTGTGTGCCGCAATACTCTTGGTCTCGATGACAGCCTGCGCGGCGGAATCGCAGGCGCTTGCAGAGGAATGGCAAGGTCGCGTCATCCCGTGCCCGAAAACCTGCGAGGTCGCGGCCGTTCATCCCGCCCCGGCCGAAAGCGTAGCGCTCGTGCTACCGGATGTTCCGGATCCCATGTTCGACACTATCCGGGCACTGTTGACTCCTTTCGCGAGCGCCGCGCCTGAGAATGCCGCGTTCCGCATGCTCTTCGAATTGCGGGACATGGCCGGCGATGCGTTGCCCGATGAGCCGGCCGAGGTTCTGGCCACGGTCTCCAATGCCGATCAGGCGTATGTCATTGTGCCAACGCGGCTGGGGGAGGCTTTCAATGGTTTGCTGGTGTGTGCGAACACGAACCTGGGCCTTTTGTACGGCGCGCGCACATTGTCCGAAATGCTGAAGACTGAGCCGGGCGTGTTGCCGGAACTGATGCTGACCGACTGGCCGGACATGCCCGAACGGGGCCAATGGGGTGGGAGCTCGACGCGGGATTTGGGATGGCTCGCCGCGCGCAAGTTCAACGTGGTCGAGGCCCACGCCGCGCTGTCCTGCGATGAAAGCGGCCAGGGAATGGCTTCTCTGCCGGAAGACCTGCGCCAGGAAGCGGTTCGCGAAGGCGTGAAACTGGTGCCGATCATTCTCCATCTCGAGCAGATCATGACCAATGACGTGTTGCGTCAACGCCTGCCTGGCCTCGCCTCTACTCCGGACCCTTCGGTTCCGTTGCCCTCCGATTACACGCCGGGTATCTGCTTCTCGAATCCGGATGCCATCCGTATTCTGGGCGATTGGATGGAGGCGTTGGTGCGATTGCCGGAGATCACGGAGGTCATGCTGTGGTTATCCGAAGGCGCCGCGCCGTGCTTCTGCCCCAAGTGTAAGGGAAGAGAACCCTTCACCGTCGAAGTGGCCGCCGCAGTGCAAGCGTTCGAACGGGCCAAGTCCGTCAAGCCTGACGCCGCCCTCCGTCTCTTGCTGACGCAGGGCTCCTATCCCGTCAACGACGTGGTGCTGAAGGCGGCGCCCGCCGATGTCAAGATCACCTACTACCATGGCGGATACACGTACGATTCTTCGGATAAACCCATGATCTATCCGCTGCTGGAGGAGTTCGCCGCGTCGGGGCGCTGGCTGGGCGTGTATCCCCAGGTGACCAACGCCTGGCGGACCGTGACGCCCTTCACGGGGCCGCAATTCATTCGGGCGCGCATGACGGAATTCGTCCAGAAACGGCTGTCCAACGTCATCGTGTATGCCGTTCCCTCCAATGATCTCCACCGTTTCAACGTCATGGCCGCCGCCGAATGGCTGTGGAACAACACCGGTCGTGACGAAGGCCAATTCGCGCGCGCGTGGGCGGGGGCTCAAGGGCTCGCAGAACCGGATCGGTTCGCAGAATGGGCCGTGGCGATCGGGCCGGTTGGCTGGAAGCTCGCCGGCAGCAGGACGGCCATCACGTTGATCGGCGATAGGGGGTCCGGTTACATGGAAGGCGGCCATCCGTTCGGTTTCGGCGAGTGGATACTGGCCGCGATCGCGTCGGAGGAGGAGTTTGCCGGCCTGGAGCATCAGGCCGCAGACGCGCTCAATCGTGCCATGGCCCTGGGATACGGCCCGGCCATCGCCGAGTCGCGCATTCATCAGGCATACCTGAATCTCGCCGATGGGCTGCGCGTCTTGTCACAGGCGCCGGGGGCCGACGCATCCGGGCTCACACCGTCCGGCTACGCTCGGTACCGTGCCGCCTTCGAGGAAGTCGACGTCGCGGCACGGACCCTCGATGTGGAACACGCCGCCTGGGCACAAGAGATCGCCCCCGGCCCGTTCCATTCCCGCGTCGTCGATACCATGGCCTCGGGATGTCGCGCCGCGGACGCGGCCACGAACGTGCTGCTCCGTCTGGGCATTCCGGATCCCGCCCCGGGGTTTCGCTCGAAGGAGATCGGGGGATGGCATGACGCTGACTTCGCCGCCGGCTCCTCCGCGGTTCTGACCCTCGATGTCGCGAATGCCTGGCAGGGCCCCGGCCCTTACGTGCTCACCTTCGAGTATCACGGCGGCCTACACGGCGTTCGCATCGCCAAACTCGACTGCCTCGCCGTCGCGCCGGATGGTTCCGAAGCCCTGCTGACCGTGGCGGAAGGGACGGCCCAAGGCGATCCGCCCGCCGGTGAAACCAACGCGGGCGGCATGGTCAACGTGTATGAGCCTTGGCGCGAAATCCGGTTTCCGTTTCCGAGCCTTCCTCAGCATGCCGCGCCGCGTATCCGCGTCCTAGTGGAATTGCTGGAAGAGGCGCCTCCCGAGCAGCGCCTGAGCAACGGCGCCATCTTCTTGCGGCGAGGCTTCTGCGAGTAGCCCGTGGACTTGATGGCGGCACGCCTTCGGCGTGATGCACCCCTCCGGATCGGCGCGCGATCCGCGTGCGCCAGGGCGAAGGGACTGACACGTTTTTTCGCGCAGCCGAGCGGAGCGAAAAACGCTGTCTGTCCCGAGCCTATTGCACCCGCCGGATCAGCGCACGACTAACGTGCGCCAACTACGCGCCAAGTAGGCTCAGATTGATTCTGCGCAATGGGTGTGTATAAGCCGTTTCGCAGCAATAACTCACGTACTGAATTGATGCTGGGACGGCGAAGGCGCCTCGCTATCCTGTCGCTATTCCCCTCGTGCCACGGGTTTCCTCGGGTGTCTGCAAACACACGTCTCGACGAAAGGCGATCAAGGCGGATGGCCCGCATGAACATCGGTGACGTATCAGGCGTTGGCTTTGGCAGACCCATAGCGGGTGGAGTCCTCCGCAAAGAGGTCCGGCATGCGAGCGACAACGTCGTCATAGATGCTTCGTAAGCTCGGCTCTGTCAATGAAATCATATTCATTGCAGTTTGGCAGATGTGGATATCGCTATCATCCAATGGTGTCTGGCTTCTGGCCCGATCGGCCATGACGTTGGCAATGCAGACTACCGCCACCAAGTTGCTGGAAGCGTGCGCCCGCTCCGGGAAATGGTGCGCCATGATGCCTTGGGCAAATTCGTCGGGGAAACGCCATGCTATCGCGAGCTCATATCCCGCCAGGGTGTGAGGCAGACCCACGATGTCCTTCTCCCGAACAAGGAGTTCCATGCCGGTGGCGTGCATCCCGATCTGCTGGTAGTGCGTCGGGAGGATTTCGCACAGCGCCACGCGCCCGATGTCGTGCAGGAGGCCTGCCGTATAGAAGCGATCAGGCTGTGCCATGTTGCATTTCTCCGCGATGATCGACGCGGCCTTGGCGCAGCACACAGCATCGGTCCAGTAGGCATAGAGATCGAACCGCTCCCAATGGCTGAACAGACCAGCCGTGTCGGTGGCGGAAACCAGCATAGAGGCCTTCGGCGCACCCAGCATTCGAATAGCCTGTCGTGCGGAGTCGACTTTTCCCGAGTGATGGTGGGCTTCGGCATTTGCCAGGGCGAGCAAGCGCGCTGTCATGAGCGGATCCATGGCAACGAGCCGCGTTAGGGCTTCTTCCGAAACGGGACCTTCGGCCGTCGCTTGACGTAGCAGATAGAGGGAACCCGGTGTCAAGGGAAGCGCTTCGATCTGCTGAATCATCTGCTTGATCTGGGCTTCGGCGACAGGACACAGGTCGGGCGAGGCGCCGGTGGAACGGGGAATATCCTCCTCCACGCCGGGAATCTCTGGTTCCCCAGCTTCGTGCAGGAATCGCTCGATGCCCCACTGGATATCGTCGGCATCCGCCAAGACGGGCCTGGTCTTCAACCCCGTCAGCGTAGACACGTCCCGGACGGTGTCATCGTCCAACGGACACGCCATGGCCAGTGTGAGCAGCCGACCCAACCGATCAATGGGAATCGCGCGTCGTTCCGTCGCGAAACGCTTGGAGACAAGCCGGGCAACCGTTGTGTCAATATCGTAGTTGCGCAGGTTCAGACTCGGTATTCCTCCCTGCTTGGCCATGAAACTCACGAAGGTCTCCGAGCGTACAAAGTTCAGCGCGATCAGCGCATCAACCGTTCGTCCCCCGTGCGCGCGCTGATATGCAACGGCCCTCTAAAGCTGTGGCCGGGTGACCAGGCCCGCCTCCAACACGCGTCGGTTGATGGCGGCCTCCGCCATCTGCCGCTTCCAGAGGTATATCTGCACGGGGCTGACGCCGTACTCCTCGCTCAGATCGCCAATGGGAACGCCGTCGTCCACATAGCGCCTCACGATATCGACCTTCTGAGCATTCGATAGGTGCGGTACGGGATCCATTGTGCGTACCTCCAATGGATTGGTTATGCCCTTGTCCGCTTGTGTCTATGATCGAAATAAGTGGAATCCCGAAAGCAACACCCTCACCCCAGGCATTATGCGAGTTCTTGCGGAATCTGTCAAGGGATTCAGGCGGAATGGGGGCTGCGTCCGGTGAACCGAGTGCGCCACGCGTCGATCCTGCTCCGGCCGAAGAGCGAAACGGTGGTCAACGGGAGCTGTACCGAGAGTGGCCGCGGGTCCTGCGTGGTCGATTCGACCCTCAAGAAGGGGCACACACCACAGGCCGCACCGCTCGAATCCGCGCGGGATTTCATTGTGAGACTGTCCCAATGTCCCGAGACCAGCTACCCACCGGTAGGCTGTGGCAGCGACTGCCGCTTCGTGTACCAAGACCTGTGCGGATCCGCCTTAATCCATGACGGCAAGTGTATCCATGCAGCCTTCTTCTCGAATCCCAGGGGCGAAGATCGGTCCGAGATGCGCGGATTCCGACAAAGGCACGAGTTTCGACGGTGATTCGCTATCTCACACCGGAACTTGGTAAACGTCCGGCGAAAGGCGTCTTTCGGATTTCGGGGGAATCGGGGATACTGTTGCCATTACGGAAGGACGCACGTGATGGCGAGTGGCACTGGTGGCGGTCGGGGGTATCCGATGCATCCGCACGCCCCCGAAATCGCCTCGGGCGAACGCCTACTGCGAATCGTTCATCGGCCGTATCAAGCATCAAGCCTTGGACCACTTCTGCTGCCTCAGCCTCAAGCAGTTGGACTACAGCGTCCGCGCATGGCTCCACTATTACCACACCCAGCGTTCGCACCAAGGCGTCGACATCGGGAACAAGGGGCTTGACCCCAGCTTTCGGCTCACAGCCGAAGGGAAGATCCGCCACAAGCGGCAACTCGGCGGCATTGTCTCCCACTATCACCGCGACGCGGCCTAGGATGTGCTGATCGCCGACAACGTGACGACCGGGAAGACCAAGCGCCGGGCCGGAGCACGGCGCCCGGTCACCCGAATTCGCTGCCCTGGCGCTGCTTATATCCACAATCGCTCCGCTCTGAGGCTCCAACCGCGTTCCGATTCGACCTGAATCACACCACATCGCTCTGGTGAAATGGCTTCACCATCACGATACGCTACAATTGAGCACCGCGCCCACATTTCCGAACGGCTCACACTTCTTGCGTGAGGAAACGGAGAATCAAGTAAGGTGTCCCGCTAGTTCCCAGAGCAGCGCCTGAGCAACGGTGCCATCTTCTTGCGGCGAGGCTTCTGCGAGTAGCCCGTGGACTTGATGGCGGCACGCCTTCGCCGTGATGCACCCCTCCGGATCGGCGCGCGATCCCCGTGCGCCAGGGCGAAGGGACTGACACGTTTTTTCGCGCAGCGGAGCGGAGCGAAAAACGCTGTCTGTCCCGAGCCTCCTGCACCCGCCGGATCAGCGCACGATCATCGTGCGCCGACTACGCGCCAAGTAGGCGCAGATTGATTCTGCGCAACGGGGCCGGTCTATCCCCTTTGGTCGCCCTCCGCACGCACACCCCCCTCAATCCCCCCGTAAACGGGGGGAGGGTTCAGAAATCGGGGACTGACTCCCTCCGAGTCCCCGAGGAGGGCTGTCTGTCCCCGATTTCCGAAAGAAACGGAGCGAATTAGCTGGGCTCGCCACGCAACGGGCCGGCGACGGAACACGAAGGATCCGTGGAATCAGCGCAGATTGATTCTGCGCAATGGGGCGGTCCTGTCGCCTCTCGTTTTCGCACGCACACTCCCCTCAATCGCCCCGTAAACAGGGGGAGGGTTGGCTCATGAACTGGCTGCCCTGGTCCGTGTTAAAGATCTCGGGGCGGCCACGCCGCAGCGCCCGGTACAACGCCGTCAGGCAGAAGCCCACGTCCAGTGTGTTGGACAACTCCCAGTCCAGCTCGACTTTGAGGTGGCCTGTCTCCTCGTAGAGCCGACTGGCCACCGGCTCCTGCGACTCCGTGGCGTGCTTGCGGCCGTCCGCGAAGACCTCAGGGCACTTACTCAAGAGCTGTTTCTTCGAGTCCCGCACTTGGTTGGGATGCATCCCATACTCTGCCGCGATCTCACTCACCGTGCGTTGGTTGCGCAGGGCCTCCCGGCCAGCCGCGCCTTGAACTTCTCGTCAAAACGCCGTCGTTTCCTTGCCATCGCCTATACCCTTTCTGAACTGTTCCTATCATACACCTCCACCTTGTTCACCTGTCCAGATTTTGGGGTAAGGCTCAGAATTCAAGCCGATTGCAGGCGACTTCAGTGAGTCTTTGTTGCGAGTCATTGCCCAGAGCGACTTCGTGGACCGTTGGACTCCCGCATTGCTGTTCCGTATAATTCCGAGCTTCACCGAAAACCAAGGAGCGTCTTGTATGGCTGAGAACATGTTGCGCGTGATCAACCCCTACACTGAGAAAGAGGCCTTTTCGCTGCCGTTGTTGCAGCAGAATGAAGTCGATAGTGTCGTCACAGAGGCGCGGGACGCATCCGCCACTTGGAGGCAGTCATCAATGGCTGAGCGCATCGCCCTGTGCGGCCACTTCATGACGGCTTTCGAACGAACGCGCGAGGATGTGGCGAGAAACCTGACGCTGCAAATGGGCAAACCCCTACAGCAGTCTCAGAACGAAGTGTCCGGCATGCTGGGCCGTGTCGAGTACATGATGAGCATCGCCGAGAAGACGCTAGCCGACGAGTGGCTTCCCGACAAGCCGGGGTTCAAACGATATATCCGGCATGAACCGCTGGGAGTTGTCTTGGACATCGCCGCATGGAATTACCCGCTCCTGATTGCGGTGAATATCGTTGTCCCCGCGGTCTTAGCCGGTAACGCGGTCATCATCAAGCATTCGAGCCGGACTCCCCTATGCGGCCAAGCTTTCGTGGATGCGTTCTGCGAAGCGGGCGCACCCGAATATCTCGTTCAAAACATCGTCGCCAGCCATGAGGTGACAGAGAAGCTGATTCAACATCCGGGCGTGGACCACGTCTCATTCACAGGTTCCGTAAGGGGCGGACATGAGGTCGTGCGCTCGGCGGCGGACCGCTTCATTGATGCGGGCTTGGAACTGGGGGGAAAAGACCCCGCCTATGTCTGTGCCGACGCCGACTTTGATTACGCCGTAGCCAACTGCGTCGATGGGGCCTTCTACAATGCGGGGCAATCGTGTTGCGCGGTCGAAAGGGTCTATGTCGAACGGTCTATCTACGACCGGTTCGTTGAAGCGTTTGTCGCCAAGACGAGGGAGTATGCGTTGGGAGATCCGTTGGAAGCCGCGACATCAATCGGGCCGATGGCCACCAAGAGCGCTCCCGCTTTTCTGCTGGGACAGATCGAGGCCGCCGTCAAAGCCGGTGGACGGCTCTTGGTCGCTCCCACGGATTTCGCTTGCCCGAAGACGGGCTGGTTTCTGGGACCTGGCGTGGTTGCGGATGCTCCACAGGATTGCTCACTCATGCAGGAGGAAAGCTTCGGCCCGGTCATTGGCATTCGGCCCGTGGCCAACGATGAGGAAGCGGTTCGAGTCATGAACGACAGTCCATACGGGCTGACGGCCTCCATTTGGACCTCGGACCTGGACCGCGCCATTCGCATCGGCGAGCAAATCGAGACCGGCACGTTCTACATGAATCGGTGCGACTTCCTGGATCCTGCGCTTCCATGGTGCGGAGTGAAGGATACTGGTCGCGGTGCCACGCTATCCCACTACGGTCTGCTCCATTTGACCCGGCTGAAGAGCATGCACCTGCGAACCGAAATACCGTAAGACGCCTTTCACCGGACGCTTACGCGATGTCCAGGAGTTGCAGGTAGGACAACTCGTCCACGAATCGCACATCTTTCTGGATGTACTCCAGCGTCCGCACGAACCGGGTCTTCTTTTCGTAGTAGTAACCCTGCTGCGCGGGCACGTCGTGGCCGTAGCCGAACGACTCGAGTTCCGGCACCGCGCGGTTGAGTTCGTCGATGAGCACGAGTGCCTTGTCCTAGATGGGTACGGGACTCCAGCGAAAGCGGGCTGCTGCTTTCGCAGGGCCGAAAGCTGTGGCTTGGCAACGCCAAACGCACCGGAAGGCCAAGCGACCGAGGGGAGCGTAGCACGTACTCCACAACGCCATGCTCGAGCTTCTCCACATTGGGATAGCCGAGCACGTCCTCAAACATGGCCCGGCACGAAGCCGTCGTGGATGTCACGTGCCCCAGGCCTTCGGGATCGTTCCTCGCTTGATGCCAAGAGCCAGACACATCTTGCCAACGGGGGCTCGAGTAGCAGTAGACGCACCCGTGAGCGCAGCCTGAGCTGATGTTTACACTGCACACACCCTTCAAGCATGGGAGGTCCGACGGCGTCAGTACCGCGGACTTGCGAAAGACATTTTCAACGTTCATGACTCCTCTCTTAACACGTATCCAAAGCTCCCGTCGGACCGAACGCGGTCATGAGATGCAATTGCAGCGGCCGAGATTCCACCGTTCGTGCACAGCCTGCCAGACGCCCGCGTCTTCCAGGCACAGGCCAATATCGAGGCCGGGCCGCACATCGCGCGCAGTGGCGATAATCGCATCGTACATGGCGGCGCACAGATCGGGTGCGTAACGTGTCCGGAAGTCGCTGTTCTTGTTATCGGTCTGCATGTTGCACGAGATGGCGTTTGCCTTGCCCAGTTTGCGTTCCATCAAGCGCGTGGCCTGCTTGGCACTGCAGAGGCCCCCAAGCGTGAGCCGTTCAAGAGGCACCTCGGCAACAAGATCCGCTATGAACGCGGTGTACAATTCCTGCCACCCGGCCACGGGAATCAGCGGCATGATGACCGCACGCACCGGATAACCGGCTGCCGCGCACCGTTTCATTGCCTCCACCCGCGCCGCAACGGAAGGCACATTGCGCTCGAAACGCTCCGCTATCGCCGCTGGATTCAGGCTCCAACTCAACGTGGTGCGGCCGTTATGCTCGAGCGGAAGCAGACGCTCCACCGAGGCCGATTTCGTCAGCAGGATTTGCCGGGCGCGGGGATGTTGTGCGAAGTAGGGTACGAGCACCGTCGAATACGCCGTTAGCGGATCCAGCGCGAGGCCGTCCTGCAGCTTCCCATGGTAGAAGGTGGTTTCCCCTCCCTGGCGCCCCGCAATCCGGTCCATGTCGGCCACGATCTCCCGCAGGTTGACGTAGACCTTCACCGTCGGCGAAAACCACACCCCTTGCGTGCCTGCCAGGTAGCAGTACAGGCAATCGTACGGACAGAATCCGTACACCGAATAATGCCAGTAATTTGGGCAGCAGTTGCCCGCTTCATCGCTGAAGCGCACCGACTTGTTGAGAACCCCGAAGACAAGGGTGTGTTTTCCCGCAACGTGCCGCGCCGGAAAAGAAGCCTCGCCAACGTCGATCCGATTATGGGGGCAGTCCAGTTGCTCGTCGACCGCGACCCCAGGATAGGCCGAGCATACCCGCCGCACAAAGGCCTCGCGTTCAGGCGTCGCCAGACTGCCACTGGCTAATACGATGCGTTCCACCGCGAAATGCGCGGGGGACCGTGACGTGAACCCGCGAGGCAATGCGCAATACTCCTCGCCTCGCACCAGCAGGTCAAGCTGTCCCATGTCGGGCGCCTCCGTCCATCAACCAGAAGCCTTCGAGGCCAGAGTGCCTGTTCGCCCTCCGGCACCGACGCCGCGCGCCATCGCCACCCCACACCAACGCGACAATACCAAAAACCTGAACAAATGTCCAGTATATTCGATTTCGGGTACATCGGCTGAAGTCAGCGCGACCGGCCACCGCCAAGGAAGAGCGCTAACCGCAGCATCTGCGGGCCCTTTCCCCCGTGAACCGCTCCCACCGCTTGAGGGCCACATCACAGAACCGAGGATCCCGCTCGACGAGAAACGCCCGGCGCCCCAGCCGTTGCGCGGCGATGAGGACCGTTCCCGAGCCAGCAAAGGGATCGAGGACGCAGGCCCCGCTCATCGTTTACGCTTGGATGGTCCGGTAAGGAAGCTCCACAGGGCACGCGCCAGGATAACCTTGCTGACAGGTCGGTGCTTGCTCCCGCTGTCACGCCGGTCCAATCGATACGCAGGGAATCCGACTTGGCCTCGGGAAGTGCCATCTGGCGGCCGATGGCGCAGCCCACACCCTCCTACCTGCGACTGTCAAGAGCCGGGGGCTCTCGATGTGTTACGCGGCACTTTCTTGCCAACGCGCCTCGATCGTGTCGGCGGACAGATCGGCCCCGCAGCGCCATTCGACATAGTAGCCGCCGTTGCGAACCTGAGAGAACTCAGCCCAATCCTTCAATGGCAAGAAGGCCGACGATTCCAGATAGGGGCGAGCATCAAACGTCCCGAAACGCCCGTCTTCGGCGATTACGTGCAGCGTACCGTCTTCCCGCGATGTGACTTCTGCTATCTGCATTGATCCAGTCCCCGGATGGGCAATGGATTCTGACTGTTCACGGCCAGTTCCCCATCCACCATCAAGATTATCGCACGCGAATCGCGGCTCAATCCAAATGTGCAGGAGCAAGCAACGGCGAGAAGGCGATCGTTCCTCGCGGAAGGGCGTCGAATCTACGTAGCCCCTTCTCCAGCGGCACGTTACCCGCTCGTCATCGCGTTGATGGAACCACATCGTAGGAGCGCGTCGCCAGTCGAGACCATGGGACGCGGGAACCGGCAAGGCGTGCGACGTGCAGCTACGCGAGTGTGGATTCCGGCTCGTCACCACGTGGCGCCACCGCTTTGCTCTCCAAACCGCGCTCGCTGAGCCGGGCCATAACTCCTCGCCTGACAGGAAGACACAAGATCAAGAACAACAATGGATTAGGGGAAACGTGCCTTGATGGGATGGCGGGGAAAGCGCCTGGCCGACCGGAATTGTCAGGAACATGCGTGGAAACGGACCGCACGGCGAAGAATGTTCGGCGCGAACACGCATGGCGCCGTCGCCCGGAATGCTCCCGTTTTGCCCCCGTGGTGAGAATGGTGTCTCGAAGGGACCTACAACGATGCCGCCTTCAGCCTAGCCTGCTTGGGTTAAACGCGCGAGTTGTAATAGTGAACTATGGTGGAGGCGGCGGGAATCGAAGCCGGGGAAGGGGTGTTTTCGTAAGCCATTGGCCAGCAATTAGATACGGCCTAAGCCATTGCTTCACAAGAACTTCGAGCTGTCTCAAGTCTTATCACAACTTATCACGTTTGCGTACGTTCTTGTTTCAAAATGCTCCCGTTTTGCTCCCGCGCGAACGCAACACTCGGCCGCCTCAACGTGCTTCAAGTCCGCTGTAATTGACCCGTAGCCATGGCGATCAACCGGCCTTGCGAAGCCGATGCCCCGCGTTCGAAAGGCTCTTCACAATTCGAGCCCGGAGAAGGCGCTCAACGTAGCCGTTGACAGTCCCGTCGGGATACAGCACCTTGTTCGCAATCAATCCGCGCAGTTTCTGCTCGACGTCTTTGTCGGAGAACGGTAGACGCTCCGCAAACTTCTCCGGCGAGTACGCGGTGTTCTGCCAAAGCCACTCCCATTGTTGTTCCCTGTTTTCCGGCTGAACAGTCAAGCGCCTTCGGCGTTCAACCGGCATGCCCATCCATGCCACGACGATCCGGATAATCGACGGGTTTCCGGAGACGAGCAAAACGCATTCCGGCCGCTCATCATCCTTGAATTGCTCAAGCGTCTTCAGCCATCTGTCCTTCTTCATACTTCCTCCCCCGATTCGTTGAACAAAGTCATCTGAGTTGCCTCGCGTGCGGCAGGTAGTTCCTCGCCCGCATCCTCGCCTGCGAGAAAACAGCGCTCCTTGCTGATGTCCGGATTCATACATCCGCACACATATGCCCGGAGTCCATGTTGTTCAGCGATTCGCTTAGCTCGTTTGAAAAGCGCCATTCGTTCGCCCGCCGGTAGTGGCGTTTGACTATAGCGCCCGCTGACACGCAATGGTTCAGCATTCTCGTACCGCGCGAAAAGCCGGTGAAGCATTTCCGGCGGCAGCTTGCGCTCGAGCGAACGCCGGATCGCCGGTCGCAGATGCAGCGTGTTGATGACGACCTCCATTATCCCGCATTGTGCAGCGATTTCGCACAGGGCGCACAAAGTCTCATCGTCATCGGTGACGCCGGGCAGTATCGGCGCAACGCGCAGTTTGACCGCAACACCCGCTTCCCGCAACCGTTTCGCCTGTGCTATGCGCGCAGAAACCGGCGCAGCATGAGGCTCGAGCAGCGCACAAGCATCGTCCCGGTGTGTAGTGAGCCCCACCTGCACATGAACACGATCTGCGTCTTCAGACAGTAGCGTCAGATGTCGTTCGGGGATCCGGCCCTTCGTGGTAATGGCCACCCGCGCGCCCTGCTCCAGAATGAAGGCCAGCATTTCGTACGCCGCGGCAAGGATCTCTGGCACTGGTTGAAACAGGTCTGAGGAAGGACAGAAGTAGACGCGTTCCGGCTTCTTCCGTTTCCGCGGCCATTCGGCCTTCATCTTTTCCAATGCATTTGCATAGAAACGAACCGTTCCCTCTGGCGGCGCCTGGCTGTACGACCTCGAATAGCAGTAGACGCACTCATGCGCGCAGCCTGAACTGATGTTTACACTGCACACACCCTTCAAGCATGGGAGGTCCGACGGAGTCAGGACCGCGGACTTGCGATGCACATGTTCAATTATCATCTCCGCATAGGCCTCACTCATTTCTCGCGAACAACTTCTTCCAGCGGCGGATTATCGCGTCGCAGAACGCCGGGTTCACCTCGAGGAGTACCGACGTTCGCCCCGCCTTCTCTGCTGCAACCAGCGTTGTTCCTGAACCACCGAAGGGATCCAAGACCCGGTCCCCCGGGCGTGAGTAAGCCAGTATACATCGGTAGACAAGCTCAACAGGGCACGCCGCTGGATGCCCCAAAGTACGAGCTTGGTTGGTCAATGTCGGAATCTCCCATAGATTCGTGTGATAATCCATCATGTAGTCGGCAGCTTCTTTGGCCATCTTGGGCATCGGGCCAGGCTTCTGATACACGAGCAGCCCCTCCCACTGAAAGGCGGGGTAGTAGTGTCGGCTTGTTTGAATATGCCTGCTTCGCTTCGTTCCGTAATTGGGCGTACTCTTGGCCCAAATCAACGTGTCCAGATACTGCAGACCGGCTTTTTCCAGGAATCCCGAATGCGTTCCCATGAGATCGCAATGATTACTGCTGTCGTTGCCGACGTGCCAGACGCAAATGCCCCCTTGTTTCAGGCTTCTTGAGATTGTCTTCATGACCTCCATCATGTCGGCATTATAGTCCAGAATACTCTCCCACTGGCCAAGACCACGTTGGTTGAAGCACGGAGGTCCGGCAAAGCTGAGAGAAATGGTCTCTGCTTCAATCGAGTCCACGGCCGCGTTCTGTCTGCACGAGTTCGCGCAGTGAAGCGTATGCTGTCCCAAGAGAGTTCTGTCCCCGAGCTGCATTTCCGCGACCTCAGGTGCGCAGGACTCCGGCAATTCATCTTCCCGAAAATCCTGAAATATGCGACGCAAGTCAAGTTCAGAAAAGCCAAGGTCTGAGAGTGCGATGTCTTCGCCCCGCAGGGCTTCCAGCACTCTGCGAAGGTTGTCGTGATCCCATTCGGCGATCTGCGACAACCGGTTGTCCGCGATGGAAAATGCGATCGCATCCGAATTCTCAATCTCCAGCCGCACAACGGGCACGGTCTTGAGTTGCAGCCTTTGGGCTGCCAGCCAGCGTGTGTGCCCAGCTATGATTCGAAGCTCTGTGTCACAGACGATGGGGACGTTGAAGCCGAACCGCTTGATGCTCCGCGCAACGGGTTCAACCGCCTCATCGTTGACTCGCGGATTCTCTTCCCAAGGTTTGAGTGCCCTTGGATTCACGTGTTTGATCCTCAGGCGATTCCGTGTCGCTTCCCTCACGTGTCTTCTCCCTTCCATGCCAGAATGGCATTGCCCGCGTCCGCCATGTGCCTCTACAAGATAGTTTCGTCCGTCTCCCTGGAACGCCACAAGCGACTTTAACGTAAGGGCATAGGGAGACCAAGGTGCACAAGCAATGACAATATGCAAAATTATATAGTAGACATGCTGCAAGTCAGTACGCTATGCTGGGTTCGTGAAGAGAGGAGATGCACGAAAGCTCAACCGCCGTGAGCAAGCGTTGCTCCGCAAGAAGGCCGTGCTTCTTGTCCAGAGTGGCAAACCGCAGACGGAGATCGCCCGTGAGCTTGCTGTCTCCCGCTCGGCGGTCGCCAAGTGGATGCGGGCCTATCGCTCGGGCGGTGCCCAAGCGCTCTCCTCGCAACCCCGTGGAAGGCCATGCGGAACGGGCCTGCTCACGGACACGGAGAAGCGGCGGCTCATCGACGCGGTCTGTAGCTACACGCCCACGGAAGTGCGGCTTGGCACAGAGCTCTGGACCAATCAGGCAATTCGCGAATTGCTGCTTCGAGACTTCTGCCTTTCCGTTACGATGGCGACTATATCCCTGTGGATGCGCCAATGGGGTCTTGTTGGACCGCAACCCAGAACGGATGCGAACGCCAGCTACGACGAAGAGACATCGCAGCTGGCCCTGTGGTATCTGCGCGATCTGCCCCAAGTCAAGCGACTCGCCCGAAAATGCAGGGTCCGGGTTTTCCTGTTCGACGAGAAGCCTTTGCCGACACAGCCGGATCATGTCGGACCTGCTCAGACAATGCTATGCGCTGTCGATGGCCCGGGGACGCTGTATTTCCGCGTGGTCACGCCTCCGGTTACAGCCGGAACACGGATGGATTTTCTGCGGGGACTCCAAAAGGACGTAGGGCGTTCCGTGATCGTGCTTCTGGACACCCACCGCGGCAATCCCCGCGAATGCACTTGCGAGGGACGTCCCGGCAATGCTGACGACATCATGCTTGTCCGAATCCCCGTAGACGACCTTCAACGCATCCCCATCGAATGCTGGCCTTTCAAAAAAGTGCGACGAGTGGGCACCATGGCAGAATGGATGAGGAAGCGCACGGGAGAGTAGAGCATCGAGCATCCGGCCTGAGCAAACGTTAGGAGGTCGATCCGCCTCAACCGATGACCCGTGGACAGTGATGGGTGCAACGCTGAACTGAGATCGAGCCATATAGGCACACCATTCTCTCGTTCGGAGTGCTCCCGTTTTGCTCCCGCGGAGATGTGCCCTTGAAGAGGTCTCGTCATCACATTGCCATTCGCGGTGCATCACAGCAAGCGGCCCTTGAGGCTCCTCAGTAGTTCAAACCTTGCGATGAGGCTTTCACCATCGGTGCATCGAGCCAGGCGTGAATAAGACACGGCCACATTCTTGACTCGTGCGTTTGGGAAGCCGGTGCTCTGACATACATCCTTGTGAAGGCCCGTATCCTCGTCCAACCAGACAACGATCAACCGTGGGGCCTGATGTCCATGCCGGAAAAGCTTCTTGTATGCGGTGTTTTCCGACAGCGTCGCTTCCAACCAGGTTCCGTCTTCAAGGACAAAGTCGGGATTGTAGCGGCGGTGCGTTCGCAGCTTGAGCCCATTTTTTTCCGGCAAAGTCCACATACCAAGGATCGGGGTCCCGATGCTCGAATACAGGTTCACACCGACAGGATATCTCAAGCAGCATCAGGGCCTCGGCGATCAGGTGCGAGAAGATCCTCCCGCGCGCGCCGGAGCGCTGGATTGAATCCAAGTCTTCCATGCGGCGCTCTTGAAATGCCGCGATGATCGGTTCCCACTTGCGGCACGCCCTTCGTGACAGAGGTGAAGCATATCCATCCGGAGTGCGCAATACGGCACACCTTTCGTGTTCACTACAAAACGTAGGCACGGTTCGAGACGCCAAGGTTGTCGTGTTCGAACAATGGAGACCCGTGCAGGCACATCTCAGTATACCATTCCCCATGCCGTTGGTCATTTCCCCTTGATGTCGTGTGCAGACCGGCCTAGAAACCCGCTATGATCCTGTCAAAGCTGACTGAGGCGGCGGCATGTTCGGACATGCGGGAAGGATGATTCAGACGACATGAGCAAACAGCGCAAGAAGGACCCACTGCTGAAGGCCATCGAGCACGCCCTGGATCTCGGGCAGTTCGTATCCTACAAGCAAACGTGGGATTTCGTCAACAACCTGGACCGGATCAAGGATCAGATTAACGCGCTCGTTGACGAGGGTGAAGCGGAACGGGCAGTCAGACTCTACGAACTGTTTGTTGCGGGTGTATACGAGAAGGCCGAGGAAACCGACGATTCGGGCGGCGAACTCGGATCCTTCTTCAAAGGGCTGTTCGTTTCATGGATCATCGCCCGGCAAAAGGCCGGATGCCCTGCTGGCGAGACTGTGCGTGAGATCCTCGGCTGGACAGAAGACGACAACTATGGCTTCTGCCATGACATCGAAGGCACCGTGGCGCGAGCGCTCAACAGAGAGGGGTTTGCCTTATTCAGAAGCCACTTTCGGAATCTGTTCGAGAAGGCCTTCGCACCGTTCAAGTGCGAGGCGCCAAGGCGCATCTACGATTATCCCCCCGAGGTGTGCCTGTCCGCCCGTATACTCAAGTCCATCTACATTGCGAAGAGGGATGTGCGCTCCTATGTCGCCCTTTGCGAAACGATGACCGTTTCTCCGAAAGATTGTGAAGAGTTGGGCAACATGCACAAAGCCAGACAGCGCTTTGCCGAGGCGCTCGAGTGGGTCGAGCGCGGGCTGTCACTTGAGCATGAACGCCACTGGGGGAATGAGTCTAGCAGTTCTCTTGCCTTCATGCGGCGGGAGTTGCTCGAAAAGGTCGGGCGCAAAGAAGAAGCGCTTCAAGTTGCCTGGGAGCAGTTCGAGAAACACCCTTGCGAATACGCCTACGCGGACCTGATGAAGCACGTGGCCAGGGAAGAGCGGGAACATTGGCACGACAAGGCCATGGAAGCTGCCAGGCGAACTTCGTTGTCTGGATTCATCGAGATCTGCGCGAAGACGAAGGAATGGGATGTCTTGGCGCGTTACATCGAGGTCGTCACACGGGAAGCCCTTGAAGGCGTGAGTCACTATGTGACGGAAAAAGCCGCCAAGGGGCTTGCCCGGGGCCACGCGTTGGCGGCCGCCAAAGTGTATGCCGCCCTCGGCATGCGGATTGTCAAGGCGGGCAAAAGCAAGTACTATCGATATGCCCTCGACCACCTCCGGAGCGCGAAGAAACTTGCGGAAAAGGCCGGCCATGCCGAAATGTGGTCATCGCTGGTAGAGGAAGTGCGCAAGAATCACTCGCGAAAGCAGGGCTTCATGCCAGGTTTCGAGGAAATCGCGGCGGGGCGGCGGCCGGCTACAGACTCCTTCGAGGAGAGGGCGAGGAAACGGTGGGAGAAACAGGTGTCGAAATGGCGCCGGTCTTGATACGGGAAGAGCGCTAATGCCGCTGACGAGGTAATGTGCCGCCCTATGCGATTCGGCCGCAGCATTTCTTGTACTTCTTGCCGCTGCCGCAGGGACAGGGCGCATTGGGTTTGACTCTGGCGGCGCGGCTGGGCTGGGAGTGTTGGGCGGGTTCCGTGAGGGGCGTGGTATGCGCCGCGGGCATCGCGTCCTGTCTGGGCTGTTTGGGTTGCCTGAAGCACGCCCACCACCCCATCTCATCGACTACATCCTCGATATAGCCGCCTCGGTCCTTGCGGAGGTCTTCGAGAACAGACTCCTTGTCCTTTTTCAGTTCTCTCTCGACATTCCGAGGCGAGATGAAACCCGGGTTGACAAGGCCTTCCTCGAACGCCGCGGCGATGTGCCCGGCGACCTCTTCCGGATGGAGACGCGTGGCGCAAGCGACCAGTGAATCCCAGGCGTGGGAATAGGAGCGTTCGAGCCTTTCCTCGAACAGACCTTTGAAGTACGCCATCACCTCGTCGCGGCTCTTGGCACCCTCGGCCACAAGCACCAGCAACGATCGGAGCCCGGCACTGCGCGCGTATTCGCCAACGCCCCTGTCCTCAATCAGTTCCTCGATCGGCCCTGTGTTGCCATCGCACACCGAGGCCAAGACACGGCATAGATCCTCCGTGATGAAATCCCCGGCGAGCGCATCCAATAGGTTCTCCTCCAGGCGCGTGAACCGCACCACCAATGGATAGGCGCGCGTTTCCCGGAATTGTGCCAGGAGGTACATGGCATAGAGGTGCGCGAAGTAAGCGCCATCTTTCTCCTCTGTCACGATCTCGTCGGCCCGTTCAATCACATCCTCGAGGATATGCAGTAATCTCGGCGTGATCTCGTCGCGCATTTCCATGGCCACTTCGACGGCCTTCCTGGGAAAGACGCCTGTGTTCCGTTCGAGAGACTTCAGGACTTCAGTGGCTGCCATCGCCGTAACTCCAGTGGCACCGGCCCAACCTGCTCCGCGATATCGTTCATTGCTCACCCGGCGCGATCTCCTGGCGTTTGGCTACGAAAGAGGAATCGTCGCCCATATGGAAATACAGGTGTCCACGCAGCGTATCGCCATCCAGCACGGTCCATCCACGACCGTCAACAGGATCGCCTTCGTCGAACCCCTCCCACGAGAAGTCTATCGCGTGTTTCCCGTCGCGCATGGTCGAGCGGCAATCCATCAATCCGTCAACCGCCCCAAACTGAAATCGGCCAGGACCGTCGGCGCCGATCTTGATGTAAGCCGGCGTCACAAGGTCGAGGAAATCCTCGTCCCATTGCTCCATTTCGACTATGCGGTATAGGCCCGCCAATCGTGCGCGTTTCGGCATTGATCGCCAATCCCTTCCATTTGGTGATTACATCCTCAGGCGAGTTCGCGGGATTAGAGCAGATTCGCCTTCGGAAACCTCGCTGACAGCTTGGGGCCTACAGCAGCCTACTCGATGCGCAGGAGATGCGGCTTGGCCTCGCGAAGTGTCACTTGGCCGCCGGCGGCGCAACCCGCACCTTCTTGCCTGTGATCCTCAAGAGCAAGGGGCTTGTTGGATGCCCGAAGTGGCACTCTCTTGCCAACGCGCCTCGATCGTGTCCGCGGACAGATCGGCCCCACAGCGCCATTCGACATAGTAGCCCCCGTTGCGAACCTGAGAGAACTCAGCCCATTCCTTCAATGGCAAGAAGGCCGGCGATTCCAGATAGGGGCGAACATCGAAGGTCCCGAAACGTCCGTCTTCGGCGACCACGTGCAGCGTGCCGTCTTCCCGCGATGTAACCTCTGCTATCTTCATTGGTCCAGTCCTCGAATGGGCAATGGATTCTGGCCGTTGACGGCCAGTTCCCAATCCGCCATCAAGTCTTCTTTATGTATCTCGATCCAGGCAACAACCAGCTTGTGCTTCCGCGGTGGCAGGCTGCCTGCCAGGACGCCTCCATCCTCGATCGAATACGCGGCGACCTCTCCCTGATAATCCGCATGAATGTGCGGCAGATGGTGCTTGTCCGTGTCATGAAAGAACATCCGGATCAGAATGCCGTAGAACATTGATATCGTAGGCACTCAGCTTCCTCCTGTCTCCCACGGCACTCAGGGCTCGCTACTGGACTTGGACGGCTTCGCACACCGCGCATGATCTCCCATGCGCCACAATTATCGCACACGAATCGCGGCTCAATCCAAATGTGCAGGAGCAAGCAACGGCGGGGAGGCGATCGTTCCTTCCGGTAGACCGCCCAATCTGTGCAGCCATTCCTGGACCGACACGATTTCCGCTAATTCTCGCGCTGGTGAACTACATCTTAGGACCGTGTCTCCGGTCGAGACCGGGGGACGCGGGAATCAGCAAGACGCGCGACATGCAGCGATGCGAGTGCGGGTTCCGGCTCGTCACCCCCTGAGGCCACCGCTTTGTTCTCCAAACCGCGCGGACTGACACGGGCGATGACGCCTTGTCGCGCAAACAGATGTAAGATCAAGAACGGAAAGGGATTAGAGAAATACACCTTGAGGGGATGCCAAGACAAAGAGTGGCTACCTGATCGGATTGGTCAGGTATACGAGTGGGCACGGACGCCACAGCGAAGAATGCCCGGCGCAAACCCCCATGGTGCTCTCGCCTGGAATGCTCCCGTTTTGCTCCCGTGGCGAAAATGGCGTCTCGATGGGATGTGCAACAACGCCGCCTTCAGCCAAGCCCGCCGGGCTCTTTTGAAGACAGCTGACTAGTTAACTATTGGTGGAGGGAACGACGACTTACCGCAAATCAGTCTCAAAGCCCGCGCTCCTCGTAACTCCTTGAGAATAAACGACGAAGTCATCTTGCACAACCACTTCCCGACAACCCGACCAGAGAAACGATTTTCTCCCCTGATTTCCCGGCACCGGACGAGGGTGACGGGTTTGCAGTAAAACCGGATACCTCGCGCTTCTCAGCAACAACTTCGAATCCGGTTTTCGGACGCCGGTTCAGTTCCCAAAACGGGAATCGAATTGCCGCCCGGATAGGCTTACTGCAGCCCATACTTTTTCTTGAAATCCCCAATCCAGTCTTCGTGTCCGCCCGATTCTTGTATGGCCTCAACAACCATTTGAATGGTCAATCTGCCAACTCGATGACGTAGGTTCTGCGGGATCGCCTCATAAAGAAACGGCCACAACCCGCCGTGCGCCATCCCATCATCCGTTGACCTCAAAAAAGCCGGGTTCCTTGCATCGTGCAGCAATATGAATGACCCTTGCTTGGCAAAGGCAAACATCGCCTCACGAAAAAATTGGTAGTAGTTCGCAAACGGACAGATTGCCCCTTTGACAATAGCCGCCTCAGAAAAACCAAGTTCATCCAAGCGCTGCCAATATTTCCTGCCGATATGGTGCAAGTAACATTCGCCAAGCCTGTCTGGATATGGATTCCGACCCTCGCAATCACCGCCAGCAAAAACGGAGCAACCACCAAACTCTCGTTCCACCAGTTTTGCTTCAATAAAGAGGCTGTTGCATGAGCCTGACAGAATGATGTCGATTGAAGTGGGCTGGCCATTGTCTTCGTTAAAGACTGATCGGTCGTCGTGTTCAAAAACCGCCTCGACGTCCCCTCCTGGCCATTCGACACCGAGCCTTTCAATCGCAATCTTCAACGGTCCGAGATCGTTGCGCACAATCAGGGGGCCAATCAGATTGAAGGCCATCGCCTGACTGCTTAGTCCGTGATGCAGGTATTTGTGCAGAGGGAACGAATCCTCGCCGAGATGTCTCTCCTGTTCTTGGCGGATGTAATCCGCGACATCTTCACAAATGAGGTTCATGGGCCAAAGATCATGACGTGCGAGACAGTACCCCATCCTGGGATGGGTTTCGCATCCTCGCTCGCTGAACCATTGTTCCGCAGCCTTACGCAGAGATGCCTCGAAACTCTTGTATCGTGTGTAAGGCCAAGTTCTGGCCAATTGCCGACTATTGGTGTTTTTCATGAAAGCGGTCCTTGCTTGCCAATCAGCCTTTCAATCAGTTCCAAAGCATCCACCGGCCAGAAGCACTCGGGTCGCGGGCGGTTGACGCCGGGATGTCCAGCCTTGGGGCGGCAGTTCAGGACCTGGGCGACCCACTGGGCGGGTATGGCGTCCAGGCCGTACACCGCGCCAAGTAGCGCCCCACAAATGGCTGCGTTTGTATCGGTGTCGCCACCCCGCATGACCGTATCGACGACGCCCGCTTCAAAGCTCGGGGCATTGAGCAGTTGCCACAGGGCATTTCTGAACGCGATCAACACCCAGCCCTGTTGCTGGACGTAGTCAGCAGGTGGAGCTTCGGCGGCTCCTTGGATAGTGTCCATAAGAGCCGGGTCGACTGCCAGGTCGGCAGCCCACTGTTTGATATTCTTGTAGAGCTTCCCGGCCTCGCAGCCCGAGGCAATGGCGTGGGCAATCGCCATGGTAAAAAGCGAGTTCGCCTGAAGGCACACCGGATTTGGATGCGTCAGGGCGGCGTCCTGCTTGGCCCAGTCGCACACAGTTTCCAATGGGTAGTTGGCTCCGAAGATGCCCAAGGGGCTGATCCGCATCATGGCCCCGTTGGCCTGACTGTCGGGGTTCGGACATCCTCGCAATCCAGTGGCGATGGTCATACCGCAGTCAAAGGGATCGGAGTCGAGCCAGAATTGATATGCCTGAAGCGCGGCATTGGGATCATAGGCTCCACGCTCTATCAGCATCCGGGCCAGCAGCAGCGCCATCTCCGAGTCATCGGTCGGCTGACCGGCAATGGTGTTCCATGTGCCGCCATCGGCCAGTTCCCGCACGCCTTCCGGGTAGCTGCGGCGGATCTCCTCCGGCGACTGGAACTCGACCAGGCTGCCAAGGGCGTCTCCGGCAAGCTGGCCAATTAGGCAGCCTTGGGCACGGACCAAAGTTGTGGAGTTCTCGTCTGGGTACACCGTCATCATGATTCGTCCAATATGACTGTACGGATAACTCTTTCTATGTCCTGAGAGGATATCCCTCCACGCGCTGATTCGCTCGTGACGATCAGTGTACCGTTTTCACCCTCTCCTTCTTCATGCGGCAGGATGCCGTTATCTTTATACCAATTGAGCTTCTCTTCCCAGCGCCTACGATAACTCGGAACATGCAGCATGCCGCAGTGTTCCCAATAAAATGTTCTGCCCGATTCGATATCCTCAATAGTGAAATCGGGATATTTTGTGGCGCTGCCGATGGTCAAAGGATGCTCGTACATGTACTCGACCTTCAAGGCGGAAAGTCTGTCAGCGATGATCACTTCAGACTTTGACCGAACCATTTCACCGCGTGCTGTTCTGTGGATCAGATTTTCTTCGAAGAATCGTCCGTCAATATAAATCGGAGATGGCGCTTCAAAAAGATTTGTCAGTCTGCGGGCCGTCTCGGACCTGTCGTCTGACGAATACTTGCGCAGATCGCCTCTGGCTCCTTGATGCAGAATAACCACTCGATTCTTCTGCCGAGTCAGGGCCGTGTAGAGCAGCTCCCTGGAAAGCAGGCGACACGGATTTGGCATAACCAGAATAACGGTGCCAAACTCGCTGCCTTGAGACTTATGCACGGTGAGCGCATAAGCCAACTCCAACACCGGATTTGCTTCTTCACCGAAATCCTTAGCCGTAAAGTCGTATTTGAAATTCGGCTGGGAGGAGAATTCAACCTCGAGTTTCCAACGCAGATCTGGCAGACCCTTTTTCCAAAAAAAACCGACGGCCATCCCGATCTCGCCGTTTGCAATGTATGGATTGTCCTTTTCCGGATAGACCTTCCGGTGGCGGTTCCATGGCATTTTAGGATCGGTATTCGCCAAGTTGATAACCTTGTCGCCATAGACTATCTCTTCTGGTCCCATCGGCTTGGGGTATTTCCGCCATCTGGCAGCTCTGGATGCATCGATTAACTCTTGCCTGAACTGTTTGTGAATTAAACGATTGATGTCGGGAACGCCGTGCGCCCCTGAACGAACGGGTGACAGTATTTGCCAGCCCTCGGACTGTTCGGCTGAACCGAAGTTGAAAAATCGCATCCCATTCCAGTCTTTCCCGCCCAAGGACTCGTCAAACTTCAGAATGTCATCCGGGCCTTCAAGACCAAGTTCATCAACGAGAACGGAGACCAGATTCTCCCTGAGTTCGTCCGAGGAATCCCATTGAACAAAGCGGACATGCTTGCTCTTTCCGGATTTGACGACTTTGTCGAAGACATCGTCCTCACCCGGAGCAATCGGCGATCCGCTGAACCATTCAGCGAGCTGCAAATCTTCGCGTTCTTCACCGGCCTGTCGTCTGCGAATGGTAAGCTCGGCGTATCCAGGGGCGACTCGTGGAAATTTTTCCATAATCCCGTCGGGAGCGAGATGCTTGATGACATCAACAAACGGACGGCCTGCGCCAATCGGGGGAAGCTGTCTGGGATCGCCAATCAGAATCAAACGATGAACACCCTTGAGTGCCTGAATAAGTGCA
>Ga0209097_10000078_pt1 | contig 118265 bp, 91 predicted proteins | sample AD_UKC052_MetaG_FD_184419 | JGI IMG/M metagenome (GOLD analysis project Ga0209097, IMG submission 184419) | Active sludge microbial communities of municipal wastewater-treating anaerobic digesters from USA - AD_UKC052_MetaG (SPAdes) (version 2) | ecosystem: Engineered > Bioreactor > Anaerobic...
TCAAGAATGACCACACTTGCTACACCCGTTATGGATACACCTAGACCCACAATGTCTTTTTCGGTTTTCACCCGAATGGTAAAAGGCACTGCCTCCATGGCCTGAACCGGGCCCTGAATTTCAAGGGTGATGCAGACCCCGTCCTTGCATTCATCGTAAGCCGTGCCAACCTGGCAGGCGGCTAAAAATACAACACACAAAATGGCGAGCAAAGAGTTGCGTTTCAACTAATTTCTCCTCTCAGGGTCCTATTTGATAATGATGGGTAGAAATATCCTGCTGTTGATTTGCAATACGTTCAAATTAATTCTGGCGGTTGTGGCTTTGATTGAATCGCTGGCTTGAATATCCACATAACAGTTGCCATGCCAATTCATCTGAGGGCTGGCATTAATCCAGTGCGAGTCCAGGGCAATGCCGCAGCGTGAATCAGATATATAAACGATTTGGTATGTCAGGGAAGCAATTGGGCTTTCAGCATCGCTAGAATAATTCCATAAATTGAGCAAATGGCTATAAGACAGATTTTGGATCATATTCTGATTGGGAATCCCAATAAAAATGGGCGCCTGATCGTAATCAATGGTGTTTTGATAAATTGCCCGCACGCCGTTATGCTTGTCTGTTCCCTGATAGTCATTCCAAAAATCAGAAAAAGATGAATTATCCATGCCGGCAATAGTTGAATCCATAATTGGATCAAACCCCCAGAAAGCCGTATCATACCATGGCACCTCATTTCCAGAGTCCATCAAATCAAATAAAGCTCCAGCCACCCGACCTTCCACCCCATCTCCCCAATATGAATTAAAAGCATTGGGGTCGTTTCGAGTATGATTTTCTAGATTGAAAGTACGAAAATCCAGAACTCCATCACACGGGCCTTTTCCAAAATCATAACAGCCATCGCCATTGACAGCAATGGAAATAAAATCTGCCCACCCTTCAGACCAGCCACATTGAGTTGACTCCTGTGAAAAAATTCCATGGTCAAAACATTCAAAATCATACCAGAGCCATAATCCGGTTTTGTTCCACATAATGTGATGGGCAATCTCATGAACAATTATGTCAGGGGATTCTAAAGAAGCATGAGCAATAAACGCATGAGGACGGACGGGCGCCCAAAAGTGTGATCCAATATGGAAGATTGTCTCCATAGTTCTGATTTTCGCTCCAATATATTCTCAAAAAACCAGGATCCACCTGAGGAGAAGTATTGGACAAGAAAAACTCTCGTGATCGAAGGGTATCTTCAAATAACCAAATTGCTTTAGAGGAATCATAAGGCAAAGAACCGTTTATTGTCTTCATACCCATGGAAACATTATAGTAAATTGAACTAATCCATGAATATGCTACATCATTTACCGGGGGTATGACGGCGGGGGCAACGAGAATGAAATTGGTCTCTGTTTTCCATAGAACGTAAACATCCAAACGCCGGTTATTTGGATTGGGATCCGGATCATCCAAATCCCAGTTCCTGACAGCCGGAAAACTGAAATTGCCATTGCCATCCGCAAAAGTCTCCCCCAGTAGATCGTCTCCATTGAGATCTTGATCCCATAATTGCACCTTAACCCCTTTGGCGCCCCTCATGACATTTGAACGGTCGTCATAAGTAAAATTTCCACTGACATTGACATCCCCTGGTTCAAAGTTGAGCATGATATCATCAATCCAGGGGCCGGCTTTCTGGATTGAACCATCACTTGAAAAACGCCAGCCAATCCAGACAGTGTTATCCCCAAGATAAGGGCTTAAACTAAAAGTCTTACTTTCCCAATAATCATGCTTTCCATTCCAATTCGATCCAGTAAAATTTACACCATCTCCTGAAATCCCAAAAAATATATTGTCAAAAGTGGTTTCTGTGTTATACCAAAGCATAAAGGCCACATTTGCAGATTTAGCATTGCTCAAATCAAACGGGCCAAAAATCATCCATGTATCCATATTTGCTGGATATGTGGTTGTTGCAACAGGGTCGATACCATTCGCCCCACCTCTCGCAGGCCAGGCGGCCCAGTTCCCGCTGCTGGGTTTCAGGTTATCATCATCCCAAAAATATTGTTTTCCATCATTTGGATTTGCATCGTAAATGGACCAGCCAGAAGCGGGTGGAAAAGAACCCTCAAAAGTTTCTATCAAAATTGGAACAAAATATGAGGAGTATGCTTTTCCATCAAGAGAACTGGATCCCTCTTTTTTGTCTTCATTTTTCTCAATTACAATGATTTTTTCAGAATCCGGAGCCAACCGCATTGAGGTCGGTTTTCCGTCATCATTAGGGATGAACTGCGCCATTTTCTCATCAGGTGTGTATAGGGTGTAAATGGATAACCCCCTGACACTCCCATATACACCAGTTTTTTTATTTCTGATGCGAACGATCCATTCTCCTTGCGAGGGCAACCCATCAAACTCGTGAATCTGAGTGGATAAAATTATTCCTTCTTTGTCAATTCCTAAAGGTGAAATTTTCTTTATCAAATCCGAATTGGTTCTGGATAGTTGAATTTCAAGTTGCGCAGGTGCAGAATGGTTCAAGACAAGTTTTACATTTGCTTCAGTTATCGAACTATTTTCTGGCGACCCGGAATCAGGAAAGCATATATTTAACCAAGTGCCGTCTTCTGGGATTTTTAGCTCATCAGACATATAAACACAATTCTGTTTATCTTGGGGAAAACTGAAAGCAAAAACGCTTTGGACTCCCAAAAACGATAGGGCAATGCTGATCGCAATGCTTATAAGTAAAGGCCGAATATGTCTCATTTCTATCCTCCGTGAAAATTCAATGCTACGTTTTTATGCGATCACCTAAGATCATTAAAAAACGGATTAACCATTTACCTTACAGGCAAAAAGCATCAAACCGCTACAGATAAAATAGGAACTTTATGCAATTTTGAGGCTGGTCTGGAAACAAATGCTTTACCCAATAAAAGTTTCCATAAAAAAATTATAATTCATATGATTTCTATTGTCAAGCATAAAATATTTCAAAAAAACAATAATATCAGATGTTAATCTTTCCACCATTAAATGGCTTTACGGCCAGAAAAACACGCCACGTCACCTGGCTTCATGCCCTGCTTCCATCCCTCCATGCGCACCCTTGAACCCGGCGCAAGTAGCGGGGGCAAGCCCTCAGGGAACGGTATGGCCGGTCTTTTTGAGTCATGCCTGAACAGGACCAGGAATTTTAGTTGCAGCGTTTTACCCTAAAATGGACCCGGCCAGAGCGCGCAGGTTGGCAGCGGGGGTATGCATCAGATCCCACGAGATGACCGCGCCGCTGGCTCCGGCCCGCAGCCCGGCAGCCAGCACCGCTTCAATATCCGGCGGCGTGATGTCGATGATGCCGGGAAAAGAGACGGTCTCGAGGCCAAAATAGGCCGGGCAGGGGCGCAGGTTTTGCGCGGCCAGGCGGATTTCATTCTCGACCCAGGGAAGGGGAACCGCGCTGCGCGCCAGTTCAGCAAAACCGGCGGGAGAAAACCCGGGCTGGTGATGCGAAGCCCACTCGAGGCAGGCGCTTTCGGAAAGGTCATAGATGGCGTGCAGGCCGTTCAACAGGCGGGTGGTTTCAAGGCGCAGGCCGGCCGGGCCCAGGGCCGCGCGGTAGGTCATGGGTTTTGCCCAACTGGCCAGGGGAGCCAGCGCGGCATAATCCTGTCCGACCAGGAAGGCAAAAGCCGGCGAAAACAGGTCGAGGCCAAGCTGGCGGCCGCGGGCGCGGGTGAGCGCGGCGGCCTGCTGCACCAGGCGGGTGATGGAAGCGGCGCGAAAACGCAGGAAAGCCTGCAGGATGGGGCTGCTCGAGGTGATGGCGGCCAGCCACGGAGCGCCAGCCGAAACCAGACCATCTTTTTGAGCCAGTTCAGGCTGGGGCCAGCTGCGCAGGGCGGCCTGCACTTCGTTCAGATCCAGACCTTCGGCCCGGGCAGCCTGCTGGCAGAAGGGGCAAAAGCAGGAAAAGGTGTGCTCCAGGCCGCCGGCGGGGGAGGGGAAGCGGAATTTATCGAGAAACAGACCGTCGAAGGGAAAGGCATCCAGCAGGGCTGCTGCGCCGGCCAGGGTTTTGCGCTGCACTTCAGGGTGGTTGGGGCAGCCAAAGGCAAAGCTTTCGGCCACCTCGGCGCCGCTTTCAGCCCAGCCGCCCCATCCGCCCGACTGCTGCCCGCGGAAATTGATCACGCCTTCAGTGGGCGCCTGACCGGGGTAGTCGGAAAGCAGGTTGTACCAGGCGAAAACCGTCTTCACCGGGCGCTGCGGACCGGTGAGCGCCGAGAACAAATCCGGGCGGGTGCGGCCGCCAATGATCAACACATCAATGGGCAGGATGGCCTGGGCGGCCGCGATGGCGCGCAGCACATCATCCAGCGCCGGTTGGGACGGATCAGTGTGGGCGGTGGAAATTTGGGCGGCAATTTTAAAGGGCATTAGCGGCCCTTTTTTTCTGGACAGCGATCACCACCCAGGCCAGAACGGCAGCAGAGAGGTAAAACACCAGCAGGCTCAGCCAGGGATCCATTTTCTGAATGGTGAAAAAGGTGGGAGTTTCCAGAGCAGATCCGCTGTAGGTGACCGCGAGGCTGGCATAGAGGTTATTGGCCACGTGAAGGGCCATGGAAGCCTCAAGCCCGCCGGTTTTCAGAGTTAACCAGGCGGCAAAGAGGCCGAAGCTGAAATAGAACAGCAGCATGGGCGCAATATCATAGGCCTGCATTTCGGGGTTCCAAAAATGCAGCAGGGCAAAAAAGAGCGCCTGAATGACCGCAGGAATCCACAGGCGGGCCGTGCGCAGGCCAATGCCCTGCAGCAGGTATCCGCGGAAGAAGAGCTCTTCAAACCCCGCTTGAAACGGGATCAGCGCGAGGCTGGCCACGGCGAAAGGCCAGAAAAGGGCCGCATCAAAGCTCCAGGTGTAATTGCCAGGGGTGACCAGCAGGGCCAGAACCAGGTCGCCGAGGATGCACAATCCGAACCAGATGACAAAGACCAGTCCAATGCGGGGCAAGTCAATGGCGCCGGGAGAGATAAGGCTGCGGAAGGGACGCCTGTGCAGGCCGCGCACGGCCGCCCAGAGGCCGGCCAGGGCAGCAATAAACCCCATCATTCCCGCCATGTAATTGGTCAGCGCCGTGGGGTTGGCAAAATCTCCGGCTGCCAGCATCACCAGGGCGGCAGCCATGGTACCCAGAATCAGGAGGGCCGTGATGACCAGCATGACGCCGGCCAGGTAGCGCCAGAGGGCATTTTTCCCGCTGCGGGCGGCTTCGATATAAGCATTGGGGGTCATTGAAAACGCTCCTTGAGCAAGATAATCCATTCCGCCTGATTATAACAGCCTGACCTCACTACGGCCACCCTCGCAGCGCATTTTTTCAATGGCTGTCATGAAGCTGACCCGATGCTGACACCGTTTTGAGCGTTGAGAGGGATAAAATCAGGGAACGGTGGCCGCAAAGGAGGTCTTTTTGCTTATGCAGGGCAGCCGGATTCAGGATATAATCAAGGCTGTTGTGTTCTAAGTGAAAACCATCCAAAACAAAACTAAAACAAATGGGAACTTTTTCCAACCGTGTGCGTCTTAATAAAGTGCTGCGTTTGAGCAAGGGGCAGCTTTGCCTGCTCTTTGAAAATCTGCCCACTGCGCGGCGCCGCCTGACAGACGCCAGGTGAACTCTATCATCGAGGTGAATATGGCTGAAACAGAACTCCTTCCTTTTGAAAAACCACGCCGTTTTCGTTTCGACCTGGTTTTTCCAGCGCTCTTCAAACCAAAGCAGACCTTCGCTGCCATTCTGGCTGACGAGAAAGGTAACTGGCTGACCCCTCTGCTGGTGCTTTCCATTTTGGCCGTCATCCTTGTGCTGGCCGCCGGCCCCATTCGCCAGCAAATTGCCAGCGTTCCACCGACCCCGCCTGAGGATTTTCAATGGTGGACCCCGGAACAGCAGGCCCAATTTATGGCCAGCGGTGAAACCCGTTCAAGCCCGCTCTTCATTTACGGCCTGCCGGCTTTGAACTCCCTGCTGCAAGTCTGGGTGGGTTGGGCTTTGCTGGCGGCGGTGCTTCACCTGACGTTGACCCTTTCGGGCAGCCGCCACAGCTTCACATCGGCCCTCAACCTGGTGGGGTGGGCCAGCCTGCCTTTTGGCATCCGTTTCATTGTGCAAACGGTTTATTATTTTTCCACCCAGACCCTGATTGCCAGCCCTGGGCTTTCGGGCTTTGTGCCGGCGGGTATGGGCGGCGGGACGAACTTCCTTATTCCCCTGCTGGGGATGGTGGATCTGTATTTGATCTGGCAGTTTGCCCTGGTGGTCATTGGCGCCGCCAGCGGATCGCAGATGCCGGCCGCCAAAGCCGCCATCACCTGCCTGGTAGCATTTCTGATCACCCTGGTGCTGTTTGCCCTGCCCGGCTTTGCCGTGGCCCAGTTGAGCAGCCTGTCAGTGGCCCGGCCGTTCTTCTTCTAAACCGCGCAGCCATGACTGAAGATTCAATGATTCAAGTCTCTGCCCTGCGCAAGACTTACCGCATGGGAACCACCCTGGTTCATGCGTTGGATGGGGTTGACCTGACGGTGGAGCGGAACACTTTCTCAGTTCTGCTGGGACCTTCCGGTTCGGGTAAAAGCACCCTGCTTTACCTGCTGGGCGGTCTGGACCGGCCCACCAGCGGCAAAATCACCATCAACCGGACCAACCTGGACACGCTGGATGAAAATGCCCTGGCACTGTACCGGCGCAAAACGGTGGGATTTATTTTCCAGTCTTTCAACCTGATCCCGACGATGAACGCTCTCGAAAACGTGGCCTTCCCGATGAGCTTTGTCGGCATCCCTTCGGGCCAGCGCAAGAAGAAGGCTTACGAATTACTCAAGGTGGTGGGGCTGGAAAAACGCGCCTTGCACAAGCCCACCGAGCTTTCGGGCGGGCAGCAGCAGCGCGTGGCCATTGCCCGCGCTTTGGTGAACGACCCTCCGCTGATCCTGGCGGATGAACCCACCGGCAACCTGGATACGGCCAGCGGCCACCTGGTGCTGCAAATTCTGACCGAACTGCACCAGAGCGGGCGCACGGTGCTGGTGGTGACACATGATGAACGCATGGTGCGCTATGCCACTAACGTGGTCAGGCTGCTGGACGGCCGGATTGTGGATCACGATATCACGAACTTTGATGATGCGGCGGTGCCTGCCGCACAGGAAAGCAGGTAAGCTATGAAACTTAAGACTCTCTTTTTGACTTTTGCTCTTTTAATAATGACAGCATTGATGACGGCCAGGCCTGTTTCGGCCAGCCCATTAATGGACGACCCAACGCCTACCGCAACACCCAAGCCCAGTTATTGGCGGCCGCTGGTGGTGGTGGCATCCTATTCCCCGACCGATGCGATCAAACCGGGGCAGGATTTCACCATTTCCCTGCAAATTCGCAACAATGGCCAGCGAGTGGCCAACAATGTGCTGATCCAGTTCGCGGCGGGCGACCTGATTCCCCGCGAAAATGGCGGCATTTCGGCCATCAGCCAGCTGGTTCCCGATGAGGCCAAAACGATCAACCAGGCGGTCACCGCCAGTTCTGATTTGATAGGCCGCGGCATGGCCAATGCCAATGTCACCATATCCTACACGGATTCAGACGGTCAGGCTTATTCGGCATCCGTGGCCATCACTTTTAACGTCAAGCAGCCGGAATACCATCCCGGGCCAACCGCCACACCGACCCCCACAGCCACGCCGGTGACCCTGCTGCGGCCCCAGCTGGTGATCAGCGATTATCAGACCGACCTGGAAAAACTGCAGCCCGGTTCGCCTTTCCGCCTGGTTTTGAAGATCACCAACCTGGGCAACGCCAAAGCCAAGGGCGTGACCCTGGTTTTGGGCGGCGGCACGGTGGAAACCAACCCGGCGGGCACGCCCCAGGCGGGCATTTCGGGCAGCGGCGGCGAATTTACCAATTTTGCCCCTCTGGGCAGTTCCAACATTCAATACCTGGGCGACCTGGATATCAACCAGGTGCTCAATGCCGAACAAGAATTGATCGTCAATGTCACCACGGCTCCGGGCGCTTACCCGGTGAAATTCTCCTTCATTTATTCTGACGATAAGGGCAACCGCATTGTCGATAATCAGGTGATCACCCTGCTGGTCTTCCGGGTGCCCCAGGTGGAGATGAATTTCTACCGCGATCCGGGCATGTTCTACGCCGGACAAATGAATATGCTGCCGGTGCAAATCGTCAACCTGGGCCGCAGCGCCGTGGTGCTGGGCACGCTGAAGGTTGAATCTTCAAGCGGCATGGTGATGAACAACACCTCCCTGGTGGGCGCGGTGGATATGGGCGGCTATTTCACCCTCGATGCCAGTTTTATGCCCGACATGCCAGGCCCGGTGGATTTGACCTTTTCGGTGAATTACACGGACGATTTCAACCAGCTCCAGACTCTCACCCAGACCATGACAGTCGAGGTGATGGAAGCCATTGACACCGGCCCGATGGATCCGGGCATGGAAATTCCCATGGAAACACCCACCCCTGAACCTGAATCGATGGGTGACCTGATTTTGCGGGTGCTCAAAGGGCTTCTGGGTTTGGACAGCGCACGGCCCACCCCCACCGATAATACCATGCCCCCGATGGATATCCCGACCGAATCGCAGCCCATCTATCCGGGGAAGGGTTGATTAAGGAAGGAACTGCTTTATGCGGCTTATCGATCTGATCAAGCTGATCTTTGAAAACCTCAACCGGCGCAAAGGACGCGTGGTCCTCACGGCGATTGGGGTGGTGATTGGCACAGCGGCGGTGGTGATTCTGGTGTCACTGGCCATTGGCCTGCAGCAGAACGCCACCAACCAGTTCGGCAGCATTGCTGACCTGACGCAAATTTCCGTCTGGCCGGGGATGGATGAAGGTGGCGGCGGCGGTGGAAATATGGTTGTCATTGCTGGCGGTGGCGGTGGTGGTCAAACCCCGCAAATGAAACTGCTCACGCCGGATAAATTGAAGGAGTTTGAGGCCATGCCGGGCGTGGTGGCGGTGATTCCCCGCGAATACATGCAGGCCAACGCTTTCATTAACTACAATAAACTGGAAACCTATGCCAACATTGTGGGCATGGGCACGAGTGACATGTCTTTTTTTGGCTACAAACTGGCCTCGGGCACCTGGGAGCTGAAAAAAGGCACGGCCATTATCGGCGGCGAAATGGTGAAAAGCTTTTATGATCCCAAGCTGCGCCCAGGACAGGAACCGCCCCCTCCGCCGGAACTGCAGGATCAGGAAGTGAAATTAACCCTGATCAAATACACCACCGATGCCAACGGCAACGGCGTGGAAGTCAAAAAGACCATGCGCATCAAGATTGTGGGGGTGACGGCCGAAACAAACAATGAGGCCGGTTACACCATGTACATGTCGCTGGACGACATTACCGCCATTAATGAATGGGTGCAGGGCAAGAGAATCAACTATAATAAAACCGGCTATTCGATGGTGACGGTCAAAGTGGATGACCGCGAACATGTGTTGGATGTGTCTGATCAGATCACCCAGATGGGCTTCCAGGCCAACAGCGCCGAGAGTTATGTGCAGAGCATTGATAGTTTCTTTGTGGTGCTGCAGGTGATTTTCGGCGGTGTGGGCGCAGTGGCGCTGCTGGTGGCGGCCATTGGCATTGCCAACACCATGACCATGGCGATTATGGAACGGACGCGCGAGATTGGCCTGATGAAGGCAGTGGGCGCCACCAACCGGGATGTGCTGAGCATTTTCCTGGGTGAAGCGAGCGGGATCGGCTTCATTGGTGGCCTGGGCGGGGTGATTATTGGCTGGGGGGGCGGCCAGATCATCAATGTGCTGGCCTCAGCTTACCTGGCCGGGCAGGCCACCCAGGGCGGCCCGCCCACCACGCTTTCGATCTACACCCCCACCTGGCTGCCCATTTTTGCCATCCTCTTTGCCACCCTGGTGGGGCTGCTTTCGGGGCTCTACCCGGCCCTGCGCGCGGCCACCCTGGTGCCGATCACAGCGTTGAAATATGAGTGAGCCTTAATGGAATTAGTTATCCTGTGCGGTTTTGCCTTTCTGGCCGGTTTTATTGACTCAATTGTGGGGGGCGGCGGGCTGATTCAGCTCCCCGCCCTCCTGGCGATTCTGCCCCAGGCACCGGTGGTGTTGATGCTGGGCACCAACAAGGTGGCCTCGTGCATGGGTACCAGCGTGGCCACCTACCAGTATGCCCGGCAGATTCCGCTGCCCTGGAAGGATTTGCTGCCGGCAGCCGTGGTTGCTTTTGCGCTTTCCTTCACCGGGGCGCGAGTGGTCAGCCTGATTGACGCGACCAGTCTGCGCCCATTGATCATCCTGCTGCTGATCGCCATCCTGATCTATGTTTCCATCCGCAAAGATTTTGGCTCGGTGCAGGCCTTAAAGGGCACGGCCTTGCAGCGGCGCTGGCTGGGCATTTTGTTTGCCGGCGTGATCGGTTTTTACGACGGTTTTTTTGGCCCAGGCACGGGCAGCTTTTTGATTTTTGCCTTCATCGGCATTCTGGGGATGAACTTTATCACCGCCTCGGCTTCATCCAAGGTGATCAACCTGGCCACCAACCTGGCGGCGATTGTTTATTTTGCCGCCACCGGCAATATCAATTTCATGCTGGCCATCCCGATGGGATTCTTCAATATTATGGGTGCCGTGGCCGGCACGCGCATGGCCATGTTGAAGGGCAGCAAATTTGTGCGCGTACTTTTCATTGTGGTGGTGTGCGGCATCATTCTCAAGCTGATTTATGATTTGCTGACTGCCGTCCATTAGGCAGACCAAAGAGGAGGGTGGCGTGGATAAGAAAAGAATAATGGCGCGCGCCCGTGAATTCATGGCCCTGCACCCCGGCACATCGTTATATGCAGGCATGTTTGCCCAGGTTCAGAAGATGAAAGGGATGGAGAGCACGAAATGACCACTGAACCAGCGGAAAGCAAATCTTTGCTGGAGCGCATCAAGGCGGTGATGGCTAAGAAAACCGACAGCCGGGTGCGCATGGATGCGCAAAAGGACCGCATGTTTTTGATTCTGGCCGAGGGGATTGAGCTTGAACTGGTGCGGGTGGCGGCAGGCCCGTTTTTGATGGGCAGCGACCAGGCGGCGGACCCGGCTGCCAGCGTGTTGGAGACGCCGCAGCACCAGGTGGTGCTGGATGAATACTGGATTGGGCGCTACCCGGTGACCAACCTGCAGTACGGCGTGTTTCTGGAGGCCAAAAAACGCCAGCCGCCCAAACATTGGCCGGGCAGTTACCCGCAGGGGATTGAAGATCATCCCATGCGGCGGATCAAGAAGAAGGATGCTGTGGGCTTCTGTCATTGGCTGAGCGCCCTGGTCAAAGTGGAGATCAGCCTGCCGAGCGAAGCGCAGTGGGAAAAAGCCGCCCGCGGCACGGATGGCCGGCTGTATCCCTGGGGGAATGAGACGCCTGATGCATCCCGCTGCAACACCTCCGAAGGGCTGATTCGCACCACCACCCCGGTAGGAAAATTCAGCCCGCAGGGCGACAGCCCTTACGGCTGCGCGGATATGGCGGGCAATGTGATGGAGTGGGTGGATGATGGTTACAAGAGGGAATATTACGCCCAATCGCCTTTGAATAACCCGTCTGGGCCGGGCGATGCGCTGACCTGGCTTTTACGCGGCGGCTCGTATGTTTACAGCGCAAAGAGCGCGCGCTGCGCCTACCGGCACCTGTGCCTGGATGAGCGCTCGGATGACGACGATTTTGGCTTCAGGGTATCAGCGCGGCCACTAACAGGGTGATAAAAAAAGCGGGAGCGACCTCACATATCCCTCTCCTTTTTTTTCAGAGGGAAATAATGACAATTATCATGAAATTAGTCTGCAAATTTACTTGCATTTAAAACCCCCTCGCCTATATAATTATTATGAAACTTTTCCAAGGAGATGCAAAGGATGGATGTCACAACCCTTTCGCAATGGCAGTTTGCCATTACCTGCGTATATCACTTTTTCTTTGTGCCGCTCACGCTGGGTCTTTCGATCCTGACGGCCATCATGCAGACCTTCTATTACCGCACCGGTGATGAAGTCTACAGGCAAATGACAAAGTTCTGGGGAAAGCTGTTCCTCATCAACTTTGCCATGGGTGTGGTCACCGGTATTGTGATGGAATTCCAGTTTGGCATGAACTGGGCCAGTTATTCGCGTTTTGTGGGTGACATTTTTGGCGCCCCGCTGGCCATTGAAGCCCTGCTGGCTTTCTTCCTGGAATCCACTTTCCTGGGACTGTGGATTTTTGGCTGGGAAAAGCTTCCCAAAGGGCTGCATCTCACCGCCATCTGGCTGGCGGCCATTGGCTCTAACCTTTCAGCTCTGTGGATTCTGATTGCCAACTCTTTCATGCAGAATCCGGTGGGCTACAAAGTGGAAATTATTGACGGGGTGCGCCGCGCCATTATGACCGATTTTGGCGCCCTGGTATTCAACCCGAACATTTTCACTCAGTTCCCCCATACCATTTTCTCCGGATATGCCACGGCGGGCTTCTTTGTGCTGGGCATCAGCGCGTGGCACCTGCTGCGCCAGAAGGAATCAGAGGTGTTCCGCCGCTCCTTCAAATTTGCCGCCATTTTTGGCCTGATCTCGGTGCTGTTGGTGGCTCTGTTTGGTCACCAACAGGCGCAGCGCCTGGTGGTCACCCAGCCGATGAAGATGGCTGCCGCCGAAGCCCTGTGGATCTCCGCCGACCCGGCCGGGTTGTCTCTGTTCAGCATTGTGAACGAAAGCGCCCAGGAAAATCCCGTGGACCTGCGCATTCCTGGCGGTCTGAGCTTCCTGTCATACAACACCTTCACCGGCCAGGTGCGCGGCATCAAAGACATCCAGGCGGAATATGAGCAGACCTATGGACAGGGCAATTACATTCCGCCCGTGTTCATATCATTCTGGACCTTCCGCATCATGGTGGGCGCAGCCATGTTAATGATTTTGCTGGCCGCCCTGGGCTGGATCTATATCGCCAAACCGAAATGGTATGCCAAAATTCCTCTGCTGAACAAGCTGCCCTTCCTGAAAATTTTGCTGTTTTCCATTGCTCTGCCTTACATTGCCAACACAACCGGCTGGCTGCTGACCGAGCTGGGACGCCAGCCCTGGGTGGTGTTCAAGGAACTTAAGACCGCTGAGGCTGCCTCTCCGACCCTGACCCCCGGAATGGTGCTATTCACCCTGGTGGTGTTCACCCTGGTTTACGGCGCATTGATGGTGGCGGATGTGCACCTGCTGACCAAGTTCGCCAAAAAGGCCCCTGAACTGGCGCCGGTTCCTGTCCAGAAAGACAAATAATCTCAAGGAGCGAAATTATGGACCTGCCTACCATCTGGTTTATTCTGATTGCTGTACTTTATACGGGCTATTTTGTGCTCGAAGGCTTTGACTTTGGCGTGGGCATTTTGCTGCCCTTCCTGGGCCAGACCGACCTGCGCCGCCGGGTGATTATCAACACCATTGGGCCGCACTGGGATGGCAACGAAGTGTGGCTGCTGACAGCTGGCGGCGCCACTTTTGCGGCTTTCCCGCAGTGGTATGCCACCCTGTTCAGCGGATTTTATCTGCCGCTGTTCCTCATTTTGCTGGCGCTCATCTTCCGCGGCGTGGCTTTTGAGTTCCGTTCCAAGGATGAAAATCCGCGCTGGCGCAGCCTGTGGGATTGGGCCATCTTCCTGGGCAGTTTCCTGCCGGCTCTGCTGTGGGGCGTGGCTTTCGCCAACTTCATGATCGGTGTGCCGCTGGATGGGCAGATGAATTATGTGGGCGGTTTCTGGAACCTGCTGAACCCCTACGCCCTGGTGGGCGGTCTGCTCTCACTGACGGTGTTCACCCTGCAGGGTGCCATCTTCCTCAGCCTGAAAACGGAAGGCAAGTTGATGGAAATGGCGAAGCGTGTGGCGGGCCGTGTGTGGGTGGCTGCCATTGTTCTGGCGGCGGCTTTTACGGCCTGGACTTTCTTTGCCACCGGCCTGCAGCAAAAAGGCGTGGTGATGATGGCTCTGCCGGTGGTGGCGGCGGCGCTGCTGCTGGCGGCGGGTTTATTCGTGCGTCAGGGGCGCACCGGCCTGGCCTTTATTCTAAACAGCCTGGCCATTGTGCTGGGGGTGGTGACGGTGTTTGCCCTGATCTTCCCCAATGCGCTGATTTCAAACCCCGCGCCGGAATTCAGCCTGACGATCTGGAAGGCGGCTTCCAGTAACCTGACCCTCACGGTCATGTCGGTGGTGGCGCTGATTTTCGTCCCGATTGTGCTGGCCTACCAGGGCTGGACCTACTGGATTTTCCGCAAGCGCCTTGTTGAAAAAGCAGAACATCTGGAATATTAACTTTTGACCTGACCTTCTCCCTCCCTGACCGTCAGGGAGGGAGCCTTGTTTAATTACCCATGAGTCTTTCCCGCCCCCTTCTCAAAGAAGCGCGCCACAGCCGCCTGCCCTTTGCCCTGATCCTTGTGATGGGCCTGGGCCAGGCGCTGCTGGTAACGGCGCAGGCCTGGCTGCTCAGCCAGGTGGTAACGCGCGTCTTTTTGGAAGGCGAGGGCCTGAACGATGTGCAGGAGAGCCTCTGGCTGCTGGGTGGCATTTTTATCCTGCGCGCCGCGGCGGCTGGCGGCATGGAAGCGGCTGCCGGAGCTGTGGCGCGGCGGGTGAAAGGCCATTTGCGGAACTGGCTGGCCGAAAAATTGCTGCAGCTGGGTCCGCTTTATGCGCGCGGCGAGCGCAGCGGTGAACTGACCAACACCCTCACCTATGGCGTGGAAGCGTTGGATGCCTATTTCAGCCAGTATTTGCCGCAGATGGCACTGGCGGCGCTGATTCCCCTCACCATTTTGATCTGCGTTTTTCCCATTGAGCCGCTTTCAGGGCTGGTGCTGCTGCTGACGGCGCCCCTGCTGCCGGTGTTCATGGTTTTAATCGGAAATCTTTCGGAGGCTGCCACGCGGCGGCAGTGGCAGACCCTCAGCCGCCTGAGCGCGCATTTTCTGGACACGCTTCAAGGGCTGACGGCGTTGAAGGAACTGGGGCAGAGCCGCCAGCGGGCGGAGGATGTGGCGGCAGCGGGCGAGGCCTACCGCGAGGCGACGCTGGGGGTGCTGCGCATCACTTTTCTTTCGGCCCTGGTGCTTGAACTGATTGGCACCTTGAGCACGGCGGTGGTGGCAGTGGAAATTGGCCTGCGCCTGCTCTACGGCCGGCTGGATTACCCCGCGGCGCTGTTTATTTTGATCCTGGCGCCGGAATTTTACCTGCCGCTGCGCACCCTGGGGATGCGCTTTCACGCGGGCATGTCGGGAACGGCAGCCGCGCGGCGTATTTTTGAAATTCTGGATGCGCCTCTCACGGCGGCGGCCGTGGAACAGCCTGACACCAAAGCACCAGCCGCGGGCGGGGTGGGACTGGCTTTTTCAGATGTGAGCTTTACCTATCCCAACAGCGAGCGGGCGGCTTTGCAGGGTGTGCGTTTTGACGTCAGACCGGGAGAAATGGTGGCTCTGGTGGGGCCCAGCGGCGGCGGTAAAAGCACCCTGTTTCAGCTGCTGTTGGGGTTTGCCCGGCCGCAGAGCGGTGAGATTTGCGCCAATGGGTGCTCCCTGAGTGCGCTCAACCTGGCTGACTGGCGCGGACAGGTGGCCTGGGTGCCGCAGCAGCCGTATTTATTTCAAGACTCGGTAGGGGAGAATCTTCGCATAGCAAAATCGGGGGCCGGGGATGACGAGCTTTGGGAAGCCTTGCACCTGGCCAACCTTGATGATTGGGTGCGCTCGCTGCCTGAAGGGTTGTATACCCCGATTGGCGAGCGCGGCCGGCGCCTGAGCGGCAGCCAGGCGCAAAGATTGGCCCTGGCGCGGGCATTTCTGCGCCGTGAGGCGCCCCTGCTGCTGCTGGACGAACCTGCTGCCAGCCTGGATCCGGCTGCGGAACAGCATTTACAGGAAGCTCTGCAGGCTCTGCGCGGAAACCGCACGGTGCTGGTGATTGCCCACCGCCTGAAGACGGTGATGCGCGCCGACCGGGTGATTGTGCTGGAAGAGGGGCGGGTGGTGGAAAACGGCGCGCCCGGGATCCTGCTGGCGCAGGGCGGCCGTTATGCGGACCTGATGCGCGCCTATGGGGGTGAGGCATGAGACGGCTGCTTGTTTTTTTGAAGCCCTTTCTCGGCAAAACACTGCTGTCCATTTTGCTGGGCGCGGCGGCGGTGGCCAGCGGCATTGGCCTGATTGCCACCTCGGCTTATCTCATTTCGGCGGCGGCCCTGCATCCCTCCATTGCTGAACTGCAGGTGGCCATTGTGGGGGTGCGTTTCTTTGGCATCAGCCGCGGGGTGCTGCGTTACCTGGAGCGGCTGGTGAGCCATGAGGTGAATCTGGGCCTGCTGGCGAATCTGCGTACCTGGTTCTACCGGAAAATTGAGCCCCTGGCTCCGGCCCGCTTGCAAAACCGCCACAGCGGCGACCTGTTGAACCGGGCGGTGGAAAATATTGAGAGCCTGGAAGATTTTTATGTGCGCGGGTTCTCGCCCCCGCTGGTGGCGCTGGTGATCACGGCCGGCATGGCGATTTTCCTGGGGCAGTTCCATCCCGGCCTGGCCTGGAGCCTGCTGGGGATCATGCTGACAGCCGGGGTTGCCCTGCCTGCCTGTTTCCGCTGGCTGGGCCGCGGACCGGGGAAAACCCTGGTGGCGGCGCGCGCCCAACTCGAGCCGCTGCTGGTGGATGGCATTCAGGGTATGCCGGACCTGCTGGCGTTTAATCGTAGGGAAAGCTGGCTGCTGGAGATGGATGACAAAAGCCGGGCGGTGCTGGCGGCGCAAAAGCGCGTCACCACCCTGGCGGCTTGGAATGCGGCTTTAAGCAGCCTGGCGGGCAGCCTGGGAATGGGTTTGCTGCTGGTGGTGGGCATTATCCTGGTCAGGCAGGAAGCCCTGGCAGGCGTTTACCTGGCGATGGTGGTGCTGGGCGGGCTGGCCAGTTTTGAGGTGATCCCGCCGCTGGGGCTGGCCGGGCAGAACCTGGAGCGCAATTTGCAGGCAGGAGCCCGCCTGTTTGATATTGCAGACCTGGCGCCCGCGGTGACGGATATCCCGCATCCAGCGCCGCTGCCAACTGGGCGCAGCCTGAGCGCGCGCGGCCTCAGCTTTCAATATGAAGCGGACCTGCCGCCAGCTCTGGCGGATATCAACTTTGATTTACCCGCGGGGCGCAAGGTGGCCATTGTGGGGCCGGGCGGTTCGGGAAAGAGCACACTGGGCAGGCTGCTGCTGCGCTTCTGGCAGACTGAAGAAGGGGCTCTCTATTTGGATGGGGTGGATTTGCGCCAGCTCAGCCAGGAGGCCGTGCGCACCTGTTTCAGCGTCATCAGCCAGAACACCATGCTGTTTGAGACCTCGCTGCGTGAAAATTTGCTGCTGGCGCGGCCTGGCGCGAGCGATGAACAGCTCACGGCGGCCTTGCAGGCCGCCCGCCTGGACCCTGAAACCCTTCCCGGTGGGCTGGATACGCAGGTGGGTGGGCACGGCCTGCGCCTGAGCGGCGGTGAGCGCCAGCGGGTGGCGATTGCCCGCGCATTGCTGAAGGATGCGCCGGTGCTGCTGCTGGATGAACCCACGGCAGGGCTGGATGCGGTGAACGAGCAGGCTTTTTTGCGGCTTCTACATGAAGTGAGCGGTGAAAAAACTGTTCTGCTGATCACCCACCGCCTGGTAAATCTGGATCAGATGGATGAGATCTGGGTCTTTTCGGGGGGAAGGCTGATCCAACGCGGCACGGAAACTGAACTGCTGGCGCAGGATGGACTTTACCGGCAGATGTGGAGCATTCAGCGCGGCGAGATGCAGGATTGAGAAACGGGGAATTTAGAATAGTTTGGCCAGGGCGATGCCCAGGGTGACGGCCAGGGCGCCAGCCAGCGAACTGCCAAACAGGTTGAGCAGCCCGGAAACCCACTGACCCTGCTGGATCAGGCTCAGGCTTTCATAGGTATAGGTGGAAAAGGTGGTGTAGGCACCCAGAAAGCCCACGGCGATAAACAGACGCCAACCCGGGTCAAGGGTCACACGGTTGGTGATGAGGGTGAGGAAAAAGCCCAGCACAAAACTGCCCGAAATATTGATCAGTAATGTGCCAATGGGAAAGGACGTGCCCCATTTCTGGGCCGCCCAATCGGCGATCCAAAAGCGGGCATTGGCGCCGAAAATGGCGCCGGCTGAGATGAGCAAAAATTTTTCCATTGCGGAAGAATTGTACGCCGGGGGAGGGCTGCTGTCAAGGCGCGGACAAACGTCATTTTATGCGGAACTGGCACGCCAGATGCACACTGCATGGTAAAATTAAGCTGCCGTACATTTCTTCTCTCTGGAGGATTGAATGATCGTTGACCTGCCCTGGCTGGAAGCCGTGATTGCCAAAAACTGCGCCATACCCGAAGACCTGGATCCACATGCGCCGCTGCCCGGACTGATGGATAACCTGGGCTCGCCCGATTCAGATTTACGGGAAAACAGCCTGAGTGTTCTTTGGGAATGGATTGCTGGCGGAATTTATTCGGATGAGACCCTGTGCCTGATTGGCAACTGCATGGCGCAGAATCTTTCCAGCGGGGTGGGAATGAATGGGGATGATTCTGTTTTTTTGCGAACTTTTTCCGCCCTGATTCTGGGGACGGTGGTCAATTTTGATCAGGCTTGTTTTGAGGGCCGCATTGCCAACCGCAAACCCTTCCTGGCACAGGCCGAGGTGCTGACCTGGCTGGACCAGACCCTGGCTTACCTGCGGGTGGAACAGGATTGGCGCGGATATGTGGAGGTGAAGGGCTGGGCGCATGCCGTGGCCCACACGGCGGACCTGTTGACCATGCTGGCCTGGAACCACCATCTGGATACACCTCACCTCGAGGGTATTTTGCACGCCCTGGCCGAAAAACTGCGCAAACCGGCGGATGCAATTCTGGCCCATGACGAAGATGAACGCCTGAGCATGATGATGGTTTCGGTTCTGCTGCGCGACAAAATTGAAATGCCCTTCCTCGACGGCTGGCTGAACCGGCTGGTGGAACCGCTGGGCTCTGACTGGCAGGCGGTATATACAGATCCGGGCGTCAATTTCTCCCGCGTGAATATCAAGACCTTTTTACGCAGCCTCTATTTCCAGCTTTCATTTGGATGGCGCAATCTCAGCAAGCTGCCCTATTTTGACCGCCAGCCGGCGGTCAGGGTGGAACTGCTGCCGCGCCTCGAGAAAGCCTTAAAGGACCTGGACCGCGGGCGGTTTTACCGCAGCGCCTGAACGGCCTGCGCTTCACCAATCTCCTGCATAGCGGATGGAATAAGGGGCCGACTGCTTCTGGCCGTAGGCCCATTTTAACTCGACCAGCTGGCGCAGGTGGAGCAGGTCATGCGCCGCCCAGGCAGCGCAGATATCCCCCGCGGAGATACCCTCCAGCGGCGGGTGAAAATAGCGTTGATCCCAATCGGGGTTTTCCAATCTTTCCAGCCAGCCCAGCGAACGGGCGCGTTCCATTTGAAATTCATTCACCAATTCATCCAGATCGCGCAGGTTATAGGCGCGTTCATGGGGCCAATCACCCTGGAAATTTTCAGGCCAGGGCTTCCCTGACCCGGCCCAGAGATGCTGGATGCGAAAGCGGAAATCTTCGCGTTCTTCATCCATCAGGTGACCGATCACCTCGCGCACGGACCAGTCATTGGGGGTGGGCTTCCAGCGCGCCTGTTCGGAATCCATATCCCTGACCAGTTCCACCACAGCGCGCGAATTTTGTTCAAGCTGTTGAAAGATAAAGCGGATATTCACTCTGCCTCCTTTACAAATAATGGTTATCGTTCGTTTCCGTGCTTAAAATGACCGGTCACGCGCGCCATCACAAGCTGCAGGGCGCTCCCTTCGAGGCCGTCAACCTGGCGTAGAAATTTTTGTGCCGCGCTGCCTTTCAGGGTGGTCACCACGCGGCCCTGCCATGAAATCCACACCTGGCCATCTTTGGCAACCCGGAAATCAAAGGGTTCTTCGCCAAGGCGGCCGCGCTGGTCAAACTGTGGCGTATTCATGATCCGGAGGGGATGAATTCGGCCAGCGGGGCGATGGATTTGCGCATCAGAATTTCATCGTAACCGCTGATGAGATAATCTTTCAGCACGCCAATGCGCACGTAGCCCAGGCGCTCATAAAAGCGCTGCGCGCCTTCATTAAAGGACGACACGCATAAAAACACATTGGGGGTCTGGCGAAAGATGCGGGCTTCGGCGAAGGCGATCAGCTTCTGGCCGAGCCCTGCTCCACGCCAGTTTTCAGCCACACACAGCGATTGAATATAGCCGGTGAAGGCCCCTTCCATATTGAGGAGGATCAGGCCGGCCACTTCACCTGTCTCTGTGACCGCTACATAGGCCTCACGCCGGGGATTGAGCACGGCTTGATAGAGGCTGGCTTCTTCACGGCGCAGGGTGCGCCAGGGATCAGATGATGCCATCATGCGGGCGCAGGCGGCGGCTTCTGTTTCACCCTGCATGAGGCGGATTTCGATGACTGGGGATGGGTCAATAGGTTGATGCATGATTCCATTTTAGGTGAAATTGGGCAGAAGGCAAGCGCTCCGCGAGGGTTTTCGCGGAGCGCTGAATGGTTCGTTCCTTGAAGGGGAGCGGTGGGTTCAACTGGCTGCTTGGGCGTAGCGTTTCAACCAGGTTTCGAAGCGGCCGGCCAGGCGCAGGGCCAGGCCGAGGTTTGCGCCAACTGCAAGGGTGAGGACCAGGATGGGGACCAACAGGTCGCTCCAGAGCACGCCGCCCGGCCCCAGCATGAACCAGATGGCGCCAATGCAGTAAAGACTGGTGAGGACGGCAGTGATGACGCAGGGCACGTAGCGCCGGAAGAGGATCCATTGGCCGATGTGGATGAAATTATGCAGCAGAAAGACGGCCGCAAAGGCAGTCCACCAGGTGAACCACTGAAATTGCACGGCGCACACGGTGAACACGGAAAAGAGGACAAATTCTTCGGCCACGGCCAGCGAGAAAGCGGCAGTGGAGTGGGGATGATCGAGAAAGCGCCCTGCCAGGCCGGGGAACCGCTGGCGGATATAATCAGCATTGCGCGCGCTCCAGGCCGACATCATCAGAATTTCTTCAAAATCATGAAACATGAACACCAGCGGCAGCAGCCACATGACCATTTCCTTACTCATGATCTTCCTCCTCGTTGATTTTGTCCATAAAGCTTTCCAGTTGATCCATCCATTGTTTCACCCGCGCGCGCTCGGGCGCGGTGAGGCCTTCCAGCGAGACGGAGATGGAGGCATCTTTGCGGGTGAGCACCTGTTGAAAGGCGTTAAACGCCTGCCAGCCCGTGTCCGTCAGGTTCAGGGTCACTTCCTTGGCGCTGCCGGGCTGGCAGGCGCGGGTGACCAGATGTTTGGCTTCCAGTTTTTTGACCGTTTGCCAGACGGCGCCGCGGGTGACGCCCAGACGGTCTGCAATTTCGCTCAGGCTGGCGCCGGGATAGCGGCCGGCCACATCCAGCACATGAATTTCGGAGAAATAGATCAGCACCGGGGTGCCGTAGCGGCGCGGGCGGGTTTCGATCTGGTGAAATTTGTTGAACAGGCGAACAAGCTGCTCAATCAGGGGCGTCAGTTCGTTTTGCATATCCTTATTGTATAGCTACTATACAATAATGTCAAGGGGGAATCAAAAAGCTGCCTGAGGCGAACCCGGGCAGCTTTGAAGTGTGAACGGTGAAGGATCAGATGCCGGCGGCGGCGCGCAGTTCAGCCACGCGGTTGGTGTGTTCCCAGGTCAGGTTCAGGTCGTCGCGGCCAAAATGACCATAGGCAGCGGTCTGGCGGTAGATGGGTTTGCGCAGGTCCAGGTCGCGGATGATGGCACCGGGGCGAAGATCGAAGACATCGTTGACAATGCGGGCGATGACTTCATCGGCCACCTTGCCGGTGCCAAAAGTTTCGACATTGATGCTCAGCGGGCGGGCCACGCCGATGGCATAGGCCACCTGAATTTCGCAGCGGTCAGCCAGGCCGGCCGCCACAATGTTCTTGGCCACCCAACGGGCTGCATAGGCGCCGGAGCGGTCCACTTTGGTCGGGTCTTTGCCGCTGAAGGCGCCGCCGCCGTGGCGGCCCATGCCGCCGTAGGTATCGACGATGATTTTGCGGCCGGTCACGCCGGCATCACCCATGGGGCCGCCGATGACAAAGCGGCCGGTGGGGTTGACATAGATTTTCATCTTGCTGTCGACCATTTCGGCGGGGATGATGGGTTTGATGACATGTTCGATCACGGCAGCGCGGATATCCGCCTGGCTGATGTCAGGGGCGTGCTGGGTGCTGATGAGGACGGTATCGACGCGCGCGGGCTTGCCCTGGTGGTATTCCACGGTCACCTGGCTCTTGCCATCGGGGCGCAGCCAGGGCAGGGTGCCGCTCTTGCGCACTTCGGCGAGGTGGCGGGTGAGCTTGTGGGCCAGGTAAATGGGCATGGGCATGAGGGTGGGGGTTTCGTTGCAGGCAAAGCCGAACATCATCCCCTGGTCGCCGGCGCCAACCGCTTCGATTTGCGCTTCTGACATTTCACCGGTTTTGGCTTCGAGGGCCTTGTTGACACCCATGGCAATATCGCCAGACTGCTGGCAGATGGCAGCCATCACGGCGCAGGTGTTGCCGTCAAAGCCTTTGGAGCTGTCGTCGTAACCGATATCCTTGACCACTTCGCGGACGAGCTCGTCAAAATTGACGAAGCCGCCGGTGGTGATTTCACCGAGAACCATCACAAAACCGGTTTTGGTGGCGGTTTCGCAGGCCACACGGGAGAACGGGTCCTGGGCCAGGCAGGCATCGAGCACGGCGTCGCTGACCTGGTCGCAGAGCTTGTCGGGGTGACCTTCGGTGACCGATTCGGAAGTGAACAGGTAACGGTCGGCATTCATAAACGTGATATTCATAAATCAAACTCCTTTTTTTAAAATGATTTGCCCCTGTGGGTATTTCGAGGGGCAATCATAGATACGACTGCCTCTCATCTTCCAGCTTGGTCCGTCTGACGGAATTGGCACCGTGATACAGCTTGCGCTGATCCGGTTGTCGAGGTTTCACAGGGCCGGTCCCTCCACCTCTCTGGATAAGAGTGCCGCTAGGGGTATTCAATTGTGACAGGCACATTATACCATAAATTACGGGCATAAGGTAAAATGAAAGGGGCGCCGTGAAGCGCCGAGTTTCAATCAAGGAGTTATTCGTGGAACAACCACACAAGAGTGGATATGTGGCCGTGGCCGGCCGCCCCAATGTGGGCAAATCATCGATCATGAATGCCTTTCTGGGGCAGAAGCTGGCGGCGGTTTCGCAGCGCCCGCAAATGACGCGCCGGCGGCAGCTGGGCATTTTGACCCTGCCTGGGGCCCAGGTGATTTTTGTGGATACCCCTGGCATTCACAAACCGGTCCATAAACTGGGTCAATTCCTGGTGGAGGAGGCCTTTGAAGCCCTGGACGACGCGGATGTGATTTTGATGGTGGTGGATGCCACCCAGGCTCCCAATGATGAAGACCGCCTGGTGGCCGCGCATCTGCTGGAAATGAAACGGCTCCCGCCAGTGATTCTGGCCCTGAACAAGGCGGACCGGATTTCACAACCGCAGCTGGTGGCCGCACTGGAGGCCTACCTGGCTCTCATCCCCCAGGCATTTCCGCTGGCGGTTTCGGCACTGACGGGTTTTCAGCGCGATGTGCTGCTGGATGAGATTCTCAAGCGCCTGCCGGAAGGACCGCAGTTTTATGATCCTGAGCAGATCACGGATTTGTATGAGCGTGAAATTGCTGCTGACCTGATCCGTGAGGCGGCCATGGCCAACCTGCGGGATGAAGTGCCGCACAGTGTGGCGGTGCGGATTGATGAGTTTAATGAAAGAAACCCTGAAACGGCGCATATTGTCGCTTCATTATACGTGGAGCGGGATTCGCAAAAAGGCATTCTGATTGGCAGCAAAGGCGAAATGCTCAAGAAGATCGGCACGATGGCGCGCAAGGAAATTGAAAGCATGAGCGGCCGGCATGTCTTTCTGGAGCTGTTTGTGAAGGTGCGCAAGAACTGGCGCGACGACCCTGATGCCCTGCAGTTCTGGGGATATGTGCACGAGAAAGAAGAATAGGCCATGCCGCTTTTTTTGCTGATTCTCAGCTTTCTGCTGGCGGCTCTCGACTGGCTGGCGGTGACGCGCAATATCCGCCGCCTGAAGCTCTGGACCAAGCCGGCAGTGATGGTGGCTTTGATTGCCTGGCTGTGGGCAGCCGGCGGCTGGGTTGAACCCCTGCCGCTGTTTGGCCTGGCGCTGGTGTTTTCTCTGGCGGGGGATGTGCTGCTGATGATGCCGCCGCGCTGGTTTATCTTGGGACTGTTTTCATTCCTGGCGGCGCATATTGTCTATCTTGCAGCCTTTAATCCCAGCCAGCCGCCGTTGATCCCCATGATCGTTCTGCTGGTCATTGCCGGCGCCCTGATGATCTCTATCCTGCCGCGCCTGCTGCGCAATATCCGCATCAAACCGGGAGCCAGGCGGCTGCGGGTGGCGGCGGCGTTTTACAGCGTTTTTCTGACTCTGATGGCCATTTCGGCAGTGCTGACGCTTTTCCGTCCGGAGTGGAAGCCTGCGGCGGCCGCGCTGGCGGCCTCGGGCGGGCTGCTGTTTTTCACGTCTGATAATCTGCTGGCCTACGACCGTTTTGTGAAGCCTGTGCGTTACGGCCGTTTGATGGTGCGGATTTCGTATCATCTGGGGCAGATTGCGCTCATCGCTGCCGCGGTGGTGCAGTATGTCCAGTGAGCTGGATGGTGCCAGCTGGCCGGGAAAGCCTGCGTTCAGGTTTTGGGCGCAGGCCGGCCGGCTGGCGCTGGCCGGCAGCCTGCTGCTGAGCCTGGCGGGCGGCGTGCGGGGGGCTCAGGCCCGACCTGAAAATTCCCCTTCACTTATCCTTTAATCCATTCAGCCTGATACAGCGGCTCCTGTTTATTGGGATGAAACTCCGCAGAGCGGACTGCTGGTGGCATCGCCCGCTGGCGCGGAGCTGGTGCCCGGCGGGGCGGACCAGGTGCGTCTGCTGGTGCAGCTTCAGGGCGCTCCGGCAGCTGATGAGCCGCAGCGCAGCCTGCTGGAAACCCGGCAGCAGGCCTTTTTGCGCACAGTGCAGGAAGCCGGTCTGCAGCTCGATGTGCAGCGTTCTTTTACCACCCTGTTTAACGGCCTGGCCGTGACGACACAGGCCAGCGCCTGGCCGCGGCTGGAAGCCCTGCCGGGGGTGCAGGCTGTGTATCCGGATGTGACCCTGCAGGCCGTCTTGAATGAAAGTGTACCCCTGGTGGGCGCGCCTACCCTGTGGGCGCTGAATGTGCGCGGCAGCGGTCAGCGCGTGGCGGTGCTCGATACGGGCATTGATTATACCCATCCTGACCTGGGCGGCTGCCTGGGGGCAGGCTGCAAGGTGATGGGAGGGTGGGATTACATCAATAATGACGCCGATCCGTTGGATGACAACGGCCACGGCACCCATGTGGCGGGCATTGCCGCCGCCAACGGCCTCTTGAAAGGGGTGGCGCCGGAGGCCAGGCTGCTGGCTTACAAGGTGCTGGATAAACGCGGCAGCGGTAAAGCCTCAGATATGATCGCCGCATTGGAACGCGCCCTGGCGGACGGGGCGACAGTGGTGAACATGAGCATTGGGGGGCCTGGTTCGCCTGATGATCCCCTGTGCCAGGCGGTCAATGCCCTGACGGAGATGGGGGTGGTGGTGGTGATCGCGGCGGGCAATGAGGGGTCGGCCTTTAAAAGCGTCTCTTCGCCTGGCCTGGCCAGCCAGGCCATCACCGTGGGAGCCAGTGATAAAAGCGACGTTCTGGCCATTTTCAGCTCGCGCGGGCCAGCGGTTTCGCAGGCAGATGTGTTGAAACCGGACCTGCTCGCTCCGGGGGTGGCCATTTATTCCACTGTTCCAAAGACTGGAAATTACAGCAGCCCGGATGGCTACCGCAGCCTGGACGGCACCAGCATGGCCGCGCCGCATGTAGCCGGAGCGGCCGCCCTGCTGCGCGAACTGCATCCGGCGTGGACGCCAGAGATGATCAAGGCCGCGCTGCAAAATTCGGCGCGGGACCTGGGCTGCAACCCGCTGGCGCAGGGCAGCGGACGGCTGGACCTGACTTCCGCCGCCAGCCTGACCACCCTGATCCAGCCGGGCAGTTTGAGTTTTGGCGCAGATGATTTGCTGGTCAGTACCTGGAAGAGTTCGCGTGTTTTCCAGGTGACCAATTTCAGCGGACAGACCGCGTCATACACCCTTTCCCTATCTGTTCCGCTGCCTGAAGGCGCAGTGCTGAACCTGTCGCCGGTTTCCTTTACCCTGAATCCCGGCCAGAGCCAATGGGTTACAGCTGAACTGAATGTAGATAACGCCCTTCTGGCGGATGCAAAAGAACCCCCGTATGCTTACACGGCGAAAATTCAGATGCAGGGCGGGGGGCGCACCGTGCAGGTGCCGCTGGCGTTTATCAAAATGCCCATGCTTTCCGTGCGGCTCGACCTGGGCGTGGATGATTATCCCTGGCTGGTGATGGTGCATAACCGGGTTGACCAGGTGTGGAGCTTTCCTTTCAATCCCAGCCTGGACCTGCTGCTGCCGGCCGGAACTTATGATGTCCTCGTGTATTTCCTGGATGGGTTCACCTATGTGGCCCGTGAGGGGGTGCCCTTGCAATCATACACCCGGCTGTCCATATCGCCGGATGAAGCCAGCCGCACCCTGACCCTTGATTTGCGAGACCAAAATGGTGAACCGGCGGATTTGACCGCGGCCCGGCTGGCTTTTTCGGGTTTCTGGCATAAAGCCACCGGCATTGGTTTGCTGGGCTTTGGGCAGTGGTGCCGCAGGGATGCGGCGGCATCGTGCAGTCAGGTGCACCTTTCGGATCTCAGCCCGGCCTATGCCTACGAGGTGCGGGTGCCTACCTGGCACAGCGGCCTTTACACGGATATCTATGCCCAGCTTGATGACGGCATGACGGGAGATGCCGTGCTGGCGAACAACCCGGCGGCATTCCGGGCGGTGACGCAGCGCAATCAGCCCAACGGCAGCGGGATCATGTTCATCTACCGCTGGTGGGGCAACGGTCTGTATTTTGCCACCATCACTGGCATTGGCGAGGATATTGCCTGGCCTTATACCGTCACTTCCTATTACCAGCCCATTCCAACCAGCGCACGCTGGGCTTACAGCATGCTGCGGCTGCACAATGCGCCCGCTGCTGATCCGGTGTACACGCCGGTGCGGGCGCAGAGCGCGGGCTTCAGGGTGGATGAAAACGGGGTTTCGCTGTACGGCTTGGGGAACCAGACTCATTTGCAGCGCACCGAACCGCTGCTGGAATTACCCACCGGCTTCAACCCGGTGCATTGGGCGGGGGTGGCCGTGGCAACGCAAACCCTGACTTTCAGGCCGGCCGCCAGCGGAACGGCGCTGCTGGCGGGGCCGATGAAAGATGAACCCTGGGGCATTTCCTTCAGCCACACCCTGACACTGGACGGCGAGATGGTTTCGCAGGGGGCGTGGACGGGCAAGGCAGACCTGGCCACCAGCGGGACGGTGGTGTTTGAAGGAACCTACAGCGGCTTTCCGGCTGGCTGCTATCCGGGGACGGCCACGGTGAAACTGGAAATGGATACCCGCCGGGCTGACGCCGCCCCGCCGGTGATCGCCTCGCTTTCAGCGCGGCTGGAATCGGGGGCCATTGTAGATGTGCTGCCAGCCATGCAGCCGGTCAGACTGGAGCTGGTGGTGACGGACGCGGTGGGGGTGGGAGAGGTGGAAGTGGCGGTGCGTTCCAACGCTCTGGGCGGCGGATGGCAGCCACTGGCGCTGACGGCCGTTGATGCCGGCTGGCAGGCGCTGCTGCCGGCCCTGCCGGCTTATGCCCGCCTGGATGTGCGCATCAGAGCTGCGGATGCCAGCGGAAACCGGATGGAAAACACTTTCCAGCCAGCTTTCATCAGCCAGGGCTGCCGCCGGTACTATTTCCCGGTTGTGTTTAAATAAATGGATTCACTGCTGCGGGCGCGTTTTTCAGAAACCAGCGCCCAGATGCTGAGGGAAAGGGCGATGGCGATGATCACTACCACCACACTGACGGTTTGCTGCTGGGCAACCATTCTGGCCGCCAGAGGGGCCGTGCTGCCTTCGCCAGTGTAAGCGGGACCGGCGTTGATCAGGGTCAGGCCGCTCCAGATGGCGCCCATGATGGCAATGCCGCTGGTCTGGCCGAGGGTGCGGGTGAGAGAAAGCAGCCCCGAAACCACCCCCAAACGCTGGCGCGGCGCAGAGCCCATAATGGCGCTGTTGTTGGGCGATTGGAAAAGGCCCATGCCCACGCCAACCGGCAGGAAACTGAGCATGTAAACGGCCGGGGTGGTATTCAAATCCAGCCGGCTCACCGCCAGGTAGCCAATCAGCAGCATGGCCAGTCCGGCCACTGCCAGTGGGCGCGTGCCCCAGCGGTCAGAGAGCGAGCCTGAAAGCGGGGCAGTAATGCCCATTGAAAGGGGCACAACGGCCATCACCATGCCGCTGACCTGGGGGGAATAGCCAAGCATATCCTGGAGAAAGAAAGGCATCAGCAGCACCAGCCCGGCGCTGCATACGAATGTCAAGAAGCCGGTGATCAGGTTGACGGAGAAGAGGCTGTTTTTGAACAGGCTCAGGTCAATGATGGGGTCTGCGGTGCGCTGTTCAAGCCAGATGAAGAAGGCCAGACTGGAAAGAAAGAGGGCAAAAAGGCCCCATACCAACAGGCTGGTAAAGCCGTCTGTTTCGCCCAGGGTGAGCGCCATGAGGAGCGCCAGAAGCGAAACAAAGAGGGCTGCTGCGCCGGCAAAATCAAAACGCTGACGGCCGGCGGTTTGCGAAGCCGGCACGAAGCGGATGACCATAAAAATGCCGATAATGCCGAGGGGCAGGTTGACGAAGAAGATCCAGTGCCACGAAAGTGCGCCGAGGATGAGCCCGCCAATGGTAGGGCCGGTGATGGAGCCGAGCGAGACCATCAGGCCGGTGATGCCAAGGGCTTTTCCGCGTTCCTGTGGGGGAAAAGCCTCGGTGACGATGGCAGTGCCCAGGGCCATGATCATGGCGGCGCCGCAGGCCTGCACCACCCGGAAGAAGATGAGCATGGCGGCGTTTTGCGCCAGGCCGCACAGGCCTGATCCGATGGTGAAAATGATAAAACCGATGGTGTAGAGCGGTTTTTTGCCGATCATATCTCCCAGACGGCCGATGCCAAGCATCAGGGTGACCACGGTGAGCAAATAGGCCAGTACCACCCACTGGATGACGGCGAAATCGGCGCTCAAATCAGCTTTAAGGGTGGGCAAGGCAATATTAACAATGCTGCCGTCAATGGTTGCCAGGAAGATTCCGGTGGACACAGCAGCCATCACCAGCCATTTATTGGGGGAGGATTCGTTTTTTTGCATGGGGCAATTATACCAGCCTGGAACGGATTCGGCTTCTCAAAAGGCTTACAAAGGATGCTGTTTGTGTATAATTAAAACCAGAGGCGCGAGCATGTTTCGCTTTGAGAAGTTTTTCACCATGTCTTCAACATTGATGCTGGCAGGCTGGCTTTTTGCGGACCTGCTTTTGGGGCTTTCCATGCTCTTTCTGGTTTCTGGTTCGCGCGGATATTTGCCCACAGTCACGCCCACCCTGTCGGCTGTTCCAAGCCGCAGCCCCACCCTGACTTTTCTGCCGGAGGCCACACCCACCCTGACACCGACCCTTTCCCCATCGCCCACCCCAACAGTCGTACCCCGCCCCTCGGCCACGCCAACGCCGCTTGCCGTGCAACCCGGATTGGACGAACCCCAATGTTATAATTTTGAATTAACCTCCGCAGACACGGCTTCGCAGACGGCTTATCTGACCCGCTTTTTTCAGGAACAGCTGCCAGATGATAACCATCACCGCGCCGGACTGGTGATGATCTGGGTGCATGGGCAGGATATGCGCGAAGGGGTGCTGGTGGCGCGAGAGGTGGGGCGTTTGCTTCAACATGTGCTGCCGGACAGTTTTGGCGACGCCCAGGTTAAAAGTCTCTATTTTGACACGGGCGAGCTGTATCACGTCCAGCTTGAAATTTATTTTTATGCACCCGCGCAGTGGCGCAGCGGCGGCGAGATGATGTGCGAATATCTGCAGTGAAAGGCTAACTTGATGAAGCAGAAACCCTGTTCCACCTTGCGCAACAAAAGTATGCTGAATCGCCGGCGAACCCACCGCCTGGAAAAGGCAGTTTTTGCCATTTCAAAATCAGCCAACCAGGCAGGGGATTTAAACCAGCTTTACCGGGAAATTCATGCCGTTTTGGGAACCCTGATGCCGGCGCAAAATTTTTTCATTTGCCTTTACCACCCTGAGACCGATGAAATTTCCTTTCCATATTTTGTGGATCAATTTGATGAGACGCCGCCGCGCATGCGCCTGGGTAACACACTGACCGGTTATGTTATTCGCACCGGCAGGCCTCTGCTGGTGGATGAAGAGGGATTCCGGAGATTGGTTGAAAAAGGGGAGGTTGATTCCCGCGGCGCAGACAGCATTGACTGGCTGGGAACGCCTCTGATTGTTGAGGGAAGGCCCATTGGGGCGTTGGTGGTGCAGAGCTATACGGCCGGGCTGCGCTATACCCGGCGGGAAGAAGAAATTCTCACTTTCATGTCTTCGCAGGTGGCAATGGCCATTCAAACCCGGCAGGGTGAGGCCCGTTACCGGGCGATTGTTGAGGATGATACTGATATCATTGTGCGATACCTTCCGGACGGCAGGTTGAGCTTTGCCAATCGTGCATTGTGCGCGTTCTTAAACCTTCCGCGTGAGGAATTATTGGGCCTTTCCCTGACCGACCTGTTCCCGGCGGGTTCGGGTTTCAGCCTGGGGGAAAAAACGGATGGATTGACACCCGAAAACCCCACCCGCAGCCTTGAGGTGCAGTGGGAAATGGAGGGTCAAACGAGGTGGCTGGCATGGATTGAGCGCGCTCTGTTTGATGATAACGGCTTGCTGGTTGAATTTCAGGGCGTGGGACGGGATATTACTGAGCAAAAACTGCGCCAGTATGAGACTGAATCCATCCTTGAATTAAACACAGCCCTGCGCCGTACCCACAACTACAGCCAAATGACCGGCGTGGTGGTCAGCCACCTGGCAAAACTGCTGAACGCCGACCAGGTGGCGCTGGTCCGGTTTCAGCCGGCGGTAGGCAAACTGGTGGTTGAAGCAGCCTTGCCCCAATGCCGCGCATCCATGGAAAATTTCATCCTGGAAGCGCCTGCGCTGACGCATGAAATAATATTAAAAAGCCGCCCTGTGATGATCTGCCAGAATGACCTACACCCGGCGATAAAAGGTTTGCTGGAAGACCGCCAGGCGCTGTATGGTTTGGCCCTGGTTGCCCAGGGATTTCCGGTCGGGGCCATCTGGATTGGCCGTGCTGAAGCCTTCAGCGAAACAGAAATCCAGCTGCTGGATGCACAAGTGGAAATTATTGCCAATGCACTGCATCGGGTGACTCTTTCAGAGCAGACTCAGGCGCGCCTGCGCCGGCTGGCTGCACTGAGGAATATTGATATGGCCATCTCTGAAAGCATGGATCTCAGCGTCACCCTGGATATTCTCACCGATCAGATTATCAGCCAGCTGAAGTTTGACGCAGTCAGCCTGATGGTTTACAATCCACACACCCAGTTGCTGGAAGCCAGCTCAGAAAGCGGGTTTTCCATGGCGCGCCGCCGCAGCAAGGCGCGCCTGCGCATGGGAGAAAGCCATGCCGGCAAAGTGGCGCTGGAACGCAAAGTTGAGATCATTACCAACCTGGATGAACTGGATGACGCTCTGACGCGGGGACTGCGTGAGATTGGGCAAACCTTTAAGACCTTTATTGGTTTGCCGCTGGTGGCCAAAGGGCAGGTCAAAGGGGTGTTGGAATTATTTCAGCGGGAAAAATTGAGCGTGGATGCAGAATGGCTCGATTTTTTGCAGTCATTGGCCAGTAAAATTGCCATTGTCATGGACACGGCTGAGACCTTTGAAAGTCTGCAAAAAAACAGCACGGATATGCACATTGCCACCAACGGCATTATCGAAAGCTGGTCTCAAATGGTGGAAACCCGCGACGGCCACCCCAGGGAGCAGATGGATAAAATGCTGGATGCCACCCTGGGTCTGGCGCAGATCATTGGCATGGCCAGCAGTGAAATGGAACACCTGCGCCAGGGTGTTCTGCTGCATGATATTGGGTTGATGAGCGTTCCTGATTCCATACTTCTCAAGCCAGGTCCGCTGATCGAGGAGGAATGGGATGTGATACGGCAGCACCCGGTCCATGCTTATCAGCTTCTTTCGCCGATTCTAAGGCTGCGCCGGGCATTGGATATTCCTTACTGCCATCACGAACATTGGGATGGGCTGGGCTACCCGCGCGGACTAAAAGGAATGCATATTCCCCTGGCCGCGCGCCTTTTTGCGGTGGTGGATACCTGGTTTGCCCTGACCAGCCCGCGTCCCTTTCGCTCAGCCTGGCCGGTTTCGGCGGTGCGGCAATATATTGCCGAGCAGGCTGGCCAGCAATTTGATCCGGTATTGGCGCGCAATTTTCTAGATTATGAACAAAACGGTTTTAAAGCCGGCGGGCTGATGCTTTCGCGGGCGCCTGAAGTGGGCGATTGACCCGGCTGGTCAGTTTATTGGACCCAAATGAGGGCTGGATAATCGCCGGTTTGCAGTTCAGTGGATAGGACCTGGGAATTCAGAGCAGGGAAGCGGGTGATATTCAGGGTGCCTTCACTGAGGAAAAACCAGCTTAATCCGTCCTTGTTCCACAGCACGGCGTCAATGGGCTGTTTAGTGATGTGCTGGATAAAGGTGCCTGAAACCTGATACAGGCGAAGCCCAGGCTGGAGGTCTTTCTTGCCGCCCCAGCAAATCAACCAGTTGTGGGGGGGTGAAAATTCGCAGTGATCTTCCATTTCCATCATAAATATATCCCCATCCAATTCAACCCAGATGGTGCCGGTGCTGTTGCGAGCTCTGAATACCTGGCCTTCCGCGTCCCAGCGCAAGCTGCGCCACCAGCCGCCTGCCAGCAGGCGCGGCTCGCCGCCGCCGGGCGGCATCAGGTAAAGGCCGCTGAGGGAGCCTGAAAGCTGCACATAGAGGAGGGTCTGACTTTGCGGGTCAATCACCACCTCCTCAAAGGGTCCTGCCAGGCGTTCACGGGCATCCGGGCGGTCAAGGCGAACCTCGCGCAGGCTGAATAAGTTTTCCGCGCCTTCTGAGCAGGTGAGCAGGGTATTATTGTTCAACCAGGCCAGGAAATGTTCCGCCTGGCTGTTTTCTGGCGGGGTATACAGTCGGCGAGCCTCTTTGGAGTAAATGCTGAAAGCCCACACTTCACGAATTTGCCAGCGGCCATTCGTTTGTTCCATTTCGCTGGTCACCACCCACTGCCCATCCGGCGACCAGATGGGCGCTGAAACTTCGTAAGGTCCGGTGGTAAGGCGAAGGATTTCCTTTGTGCGCCGGTCATAAATATAGAGATCCGTGGAAAGGCCGTCCTGTGCGCCGATGAAAGCCAGTTTTTGCCCGTTGGGCGACCAGCTGACGGCGCCGGGTTGTTCCAGGGCGGCCAGGGTATCGCTGATGGTTTCAGGCTGGGTGGCCAGCTTCTGCAAGCGCGGGCCCAACAAATCAGCCACGGGTGAAAGGGTCAGGCCGGGCAATGACAGCAGCGACAGGGTGTAGGTCAGGGGCGCATCCGATTTTGTTCGCAGCGCCATGATGGACCCAACGGCAGGCTGGCTGCCCGGCAGGCTTCCAGGCAGCAGGCGCCCTGGAAGGGCAGCGGTGTTGAAGGCATCGGCCTGGGGATTAAACAGCCAGAGGGCTGACCCGAATCCGGCAGAAACCAGCGCCCATGGGCCGCTGTCGAGCCGCGACGGGGTGGGGGTGAGGGTTGGCGGCACTGGGGTGGGGGTGGATGTGGGCGGCAGGGTGGGCGCAGCGGCGGCGGTTTGTTGAATGGACAGATTAATGGCTTCGGCCGTCTGGCTTTGTGCCACCACGGTGGAGGTCAGCGACCATGAGGCCGGGGTTGGGGCGCCGGAAAGGGTGCAGGACAGTGCGGTCAACCCCAGCAGGCAGAACCAGAAGGCTGCCGGGCGTAAAAGAAGATGTTTTTTTGTCATGAAGCATTATCAATTATCAAAACGGACCTCAGCCAGGTAGCCTGATTCAAGCAGGGCAGCCGTGAGTTTTTCAATTGATTGTGGCTTGACCATCACGCAGGTCTGGTTGAGGGGATCTCCCAGAAAGCGCCCGGCGGGTCCTTCGCGCAGGGCATTGAGAATTTCCGGGGAGGTGGTGCGTAAAATATACACTCGATCAAAGACGGCCTGGGTGCCTTTTTGTTCCCATTGTTTGATGCCTTTCAGCAATTTGACGGGCAGGCCGCCTTCGGCATGTTTGCGCAGCAGGGTAATGAAATGATCCACGCGCAGGCTTTGCTGGTCGCGGGCGCGTTCCAGAGATTGGGTGGTGAGGCGGAAGCGGATTTCACCGTCCTTTTCACCTTCCCACTGGCAAAAGCGGGCCACCTGGTAACGCACAGCGCGCGGGGTGAGGGCCGTCAGGCGGATGCGGCCGTCGGAATGGATATGGACGGAGGCAGTTTCAACGGCCAGACCTTCGGGCGGCCGCCCGGCCAGCATGTCGGCGGCCCAGGCAGAAAGACGGAAGGCGCTGGGGGGCTGATCGGGGCCAGGGCGGCAAAGATCCACCAATCCCAGAGCAGGCATAAGCGTGGTAATGATGAAACGCATCAAAGCACCATCCACCTCATCCCAATGCGCCAGGCCATTGAGCGGGGCATCGTCGCTGGCGCGGCGAATGAGCCATGAATCATAATCGCCGGCAGGGCGTTGAAAGTCGGGGGCATGCTGCCGGATGCTGGAAATGAAAGCCTCCAGGCTCCACCAGACCCCGCCGGGCAGGGCTGCCAGCCAATCGAGCAAAATTTGGCGGGTTTGCAGCGGGTTGTTTTGCCAGGCGCCCTGGCAGATGAGGCCGGGCATGAGGCGCAGTTCATTGAAGATTTCAGAGCGCACCCAGGCCTGCACCAGGCTGAGGAGAGCCTGGCTGCGTGGGGCCTCAAGATGCTTTCCGGCTGGCTCAGGAATCACCACGCCCGCGCCTGCGGTGAGGCCGGCGGCCGAGAGCAGTTCGAGGAGCAGGGGCGGGGGCAAACGCCAGTTGAGTGTGGAATCCCAGTTGGGGAGGTTCAGACGCAGGGCGGCCAGCAGGGTGCAGATTTCGTCCAGAAGCCAATCGCGGGCGGGCTGGGGCAGCGAGGTTTCGAGGGGCGAAGCCGGCCGGCCGGGAAGCTGGCTGTAAGGTGCTGCCGGCAGCAGGCTGAGAAATTCATCCGGAATGTAGGCAAATTCAACGGGTTCTTCCTCCGTTTTGAGGAAAGCCCGGCCAATCCAGCCGCGGTACCAGAGGACTTCCACCGGTGAGAGAGGGTTCAGATCAGGGCGCTCACGATCGCGGCGGGCAGGACCCATTTCGCGCAGGGCGCCGTAGCGGCGGGTGAAAATGGACCAGGGCAGACGCCCTTCACCCGCAGCCAGGTCAAGCAGGGCTCTGTGGGCCTCACCAGGCAGGCTTTCAAGCATTTCGTTTGCCAGGCCTGGTTCCAGCATGGCCTGAACCAAGGCGCCCAGTGCCGTATAGGCATCAGGGGCATTCAATTCAATGCCCCAGAGATGGGCGGCCATGCGCAAAAAACCATAGTCGCGCCCCTGAAGGGAGTGCAATAAATCGGGCATGTGTTATTGAAGACGGGCTATCACCACGCAATTGCGCCCCTGATCCTTGGCGGCGTAAAGAGCCATATCGGCGGCTTTGCGCAGGACAGCGGTGTTGACGCCGTGCTCAGGGAAGGCAGCCACGCCAAAGGAGGCGGTGACGGACGGAATGGGCTGGCCAAGGTGGCTGAGGGCAATGGAACTGATCCCCTGGCGAAGCTGTTCGGCGCGCCGCAGGGTATCGGCCAGGGGTGACTCGGGCAGGATGAGGAGAAATTCCTCACCACCGTACCGGCAGGCGATATCTTCGCTGCGCATGTTGTGCAGCAGGTATTCACCCAGCTTTGAAAGCACCACGTCACCCACTTCATGCCCATAGGTGTCATTGAAGGTTTTAAAGCGGTCAATATCCACCATGATGAGACTGAGCGGGCGTTGATAGCGCAGCGCGCGGGCCAGTTCCCGGTCGAGGGTTTCTTCCATGTAACGCCGGTTGAATAGATTGGTGAGGGGGTCGCGAATGGATTGCTGGCGCAGGTTCTCACGCAGCTGGGTGTTGGTGACGGCCAGGGCCAGGCGTTCAGACACGGTCTGGGCAAGCTGAATCCAGCGCGATTTCAGACTTAAATCTCCGGTCTGGCGGAAGGCAAAGGGATCGTTGATTTCGCCTGAAATGTGAAACAGGCCGATGTTTTCGCTTTGCACCTTCATGGGCAGGCACAGGGATGGATGGGCATGCGCGTGGGGGCAGGAAACCGCGCCATCTTTGGCCACCAGATGGAGGTGCCCGCGGCGCAGTCCCCAGCAATCATTCATCGTAAAGGTTCTTTCGCTGGAGCGCTTGCCGTCGCCCCAGGCGACCACGCTTTCATAGAGCCGGCTGAGAGGGTTGTAGATGTAAAGATTGCCATCCTGGTTGGGAAAGAGGCTGGGGCCGTATTTGGCAACCAGGTCATAGATATCCTGGATGGAGCGGCAGCTTTGGAGCATATCGCCCATTTCATTTAGCATGCGGCTTTCACGGTTGCGAATTTCCAGCTCTTCAATGCGCAGGGTGAGCTGCTGCATGGCATCCTGGAGGGCCAGATCCGCTTTTTTGCGGTCAGATATATCCAGACACTGGGTCACCGTCCAGCTTTGACCGGTTACATCAACGATGACAGCCGAGCTGACCTCGACCGGTCGCAGGAGGCCGGAGTGGGTGACAATGTTGAGTTCATAGCGCGGCGTGACCGGCTCATGTTTTTGGCGGCGAAGATAGTGATCAACAGCGATTTTTTTTGAGGGCTCATCCAGGTAATCGCGAAAATCCTGGTTGAGCAGGCTTTCCGCGGTCTGGTCCATGATGCGCGCCATTTCCGGGTTGACATAGGTGACGATAAATTGATCATTGATGATGATGATGCCGTCATGCGAATTCTGCACCACCAGGCGAAAGCGTTCTTCGCTTTCGCGCAAAGCCACCTCGGCTTCTTTGCGGGCAATCGCCATGCCCACCTGCACAGACACAAAGGTGAGCAGTTCCATGTCGTGCGGGGTGTAATGGCCGGAGTCATCATAAATTTGCACGGCCAGAACCCCAATGATTTTCCCTTTTTCATCGCGCAGGGGGGCGCCCAGCCACTCCTCGGGCAGGGTGCCGACCAGTTCAATTTCTCCAGAAGCAATGAGATCAAGGTAATGCTGGCGGGTCAGGAGGATGGTTTGCCCTTTGCGGATGACATAAGGCGTGGCACCGTTTTCCAGGGGCTCAGGCGTGTCATAAGTGGAAGGTGGAGCCGGGTCGAATTCATCCACATAATATGGGAAACGCACGGTTTGATTTTCCATATTGTAGAGGCCAATAAAAAAATTTCTGGCAGGCAGCAGTTCACCGACGATCTGGTGGATTTTAGCGTACAGGTCATAGAGATTATGTGTTGAGAAAACCGCCTCGGAAATCTGATAAATGGCGGTTTGGGTGCGGGCCATTTCGTTGGACGACCGGCGGTAGGTCATATCGCGCAGTTGAACCACCGTGATGCGGTTGGGGGGCAGGGGGAAGAAAGCCAGGTTGGCCTCGACGGGAAGGCGGGTGCCGTCGTGAGTGATCATGCCAGTTTCGAAGAAATCGGGTGAATAGCCGTTTTTCTCGTATTCAAAGATTTTACGAGCCACTGTTTTCTGGCCGTCTTCATCCAGAAAATGAGTAAAAGGCTGGCCAATGACTTCTTCAGAATGATATCCCCATGATCTGATAATTGAGCCCGATACATAGAGGATTTTATTCTGATGGTCAATGACAGCTACACCGTCAATATAATCTTCACCGGGCAGAGAAGCACTCATGCCCTAATTATGACGCAATTATGCACCCAGTGCAAGGGAATCATGCTTTTTCACCAGGGGGGATGAAATAACAGCCTGCCCGGAGCAGCGACGCTGCGGGCAGGCTGGAATCGGATGATGAAATGGGGGGTTATTTTTCCACGCTCAGTCCGTAGCCATAGGGGAAGAGCACGCCATCCGCGCCAGTGGGCAGGTTGTTGAAATCAAAGGGAATCTGATCCATGCTGCGCGGCCAGGTGAAAGGAAGTTTGCCGGTGAAGGGTTGATCACCAAAGAGCACATCGGTGATGCCGGCGGCTTCGGTGCCGGGCAGCCAGGCAGCCACAAAGGCGTCGGCGCTTTCGAGGGCATCGTTGATGATCATGGGGCGGCCGGAAACCAGAATGATGATCAGCTTCTGGCTGCTGGCGCGCATGCGTTCAATGTTGGCCATATCCAGATCGGAGAGCGCCAGGTTGTTACTGTCGCCCTGAAATTCCGCGTAGGGCTTTTCGCCAACGACGACAATGCCAATATCTGCCTTGAGCGAGTTGCCGTTGGCGTCTTTTTGGTTTTCGAATTTTCCAAAGCGGTTGTAGAAAACCTGGCTTTCGGGGGTCACACTGCTCTTGATGGCGTCCAGGAGGGTGGTGCCGGGGGTGATATCGCCGGCCTTGCCCTGCCATTCAATGGTCCATCCGCCGCAAAGGGTGCCGATATCATTGGCAGCCTCGCCAGCAACGAAAATGACGGGGGTGTTCTTGGCCAGAGGCAGCGCCTGGTTGTCGTTTTTCAAGAGAACCAGCGATTTTGCCACGGCTTCACGGGCCAGGGCGCGGTGAGCCTCGGAGCCCACCAGGGAAAGGTTGGCCGGATCAGAGTAGGGGTGTTCAAACAGGCCCATCTCAAATTTGACCGTCAGGATGCGCAGCACGGCGTCATCGATGCGCGCCTGGGGAATCTGGCCGCTTTCAACAGCTTTTTTAAGGGTGGTGAGGAAGGTTTTATAATCATAGGGTACCATGATCATATCCAGGCCGGCATTGATGGAGGTGACCACATCGCTGTCGAAATTGCCAGGAATTTCATCAATGGCCTGCCAGTCAGAGACAACAAAACCGGTGAAGCCAAGCTCGCCCTTCACCAGGTCGGTGATGAGGGCTTTCTGGGCGTGCATTTTGGTGCCGTTCCATGAACTGAACGAGACCATCAGAGTGCGCGCGCCAGCCTTAATGGCGGAGGCGTAAGGTGGCAGGAAGCGCGCGCGCAGGGTGGCTTCATCCACCTGCATGTCGCCGCGGTCAATTAAATTGGCGCCAGAGGTGGCAGTGCCCCATTTTGTTGCGCCGTCGCCAATGAAGTGCTTGATGGACGCGATGACGGCCAGGGGGTTGGCAAGGCTGCCCTGAGCATCCACCTGCTGCAAGCCTTTGACATAGGCGGTGCCCAGGCTGGTGACCAGGTCGGTGTTTTCGCCGTAGCTTTCATAGGTGCGGCCCCAGCGGATATCCTGCACCACGGCCAGAACCGGGGCAAAATTCCAGCGGATGCCCGTAGCGGCCATTTCTTCCGCGGTGGCGCGTCCGATGCGCTGCATCAGGTCGGGATCATTGGCAGCACCCAGGCCGATATTGTGGGGGAAGATGGTGGCGCCTTTGAGGTTGTTATGACCGTGCACGGCGTCCACGCCGTAGATCATGGGAATGGCCAGGCGGGTTTCAAGGGCGGCGGCCTGGAAGCCATCCACCATTTTAGCCCAGGCTTCGGCGGAGTTGGTTTGGGGATAGCCGCCGCCGCCGCTGAGAATGGAGCCGATGCCGTATTTTGTCACATCAGCGGGAGCGATGCTGCCCTTCTCAACCTGCGCCATCTGGCCAAGTTTTTCATCAAGGGTCATGCGGCTCAGCAGGTCGGCAGCGCGGGCTGCAGGGGGCTGTGCGGGGTCGAGGTAGAGCGCGGGGGATTCGGCGGTGGGCTCAACGGGAGCCGCGGTAGGGGCTTCGACCGGCGCCTGGGTAGGCGCAGCGGTGGGTGCGGGAGTGGGGACGGCTGTGGGCTGCTGGCAGGCTGAAAGCGCCAGGCAGATCACAAGCACGAGAGAAAAGATGCGGTATTTGAGATTCATGTTATTCCACCTTTTGGCATGCGAGTTTGATTGATGGGTATGATATCGCATAACTGCGTTTCTTTCCATCCCTAACAAAGGTATAATTATTCCCGGGAATCAGATTTGCGCCCCCAGTTATCCCCAAGGAGCCTGTATGCTGAGAAAATTTTTGTTCAATATATGTTTAATCGGAATGATCCTGGCTGCTTCTTTCCCTGCTGCCGCCTCAACTGGAAAAATGGACGGAATGGTTTTGGCGCGGGTGCAGTATCGCACCCAGGAGGAGTTGAACTGGCTGGGCGCGCGCCTGGATATCTGGGAAGTGCAGGCGGGGGCTGGCTATGCATTGGCCTATGTCAGCGCCGCCGAGATTGAAACCCTGCAGGCGGCTGGTTTCACCCTGATCGTGGACTGGCCCAGGACGGCCAACGCCGCCCGGCGGGCAGAATCTAACCTGGCGGCAGCAGGCGCCCTGGCGGGCATTCCAGGCTATTCCTGTTACCGCACCGTGGCTGAAACAGAAGCCACTCTGGCGCAGCTTGCCACCCAATATCCCACTCTGACGAACCTGGTGGATACAGGTGACAGCTGGGAAAAGGTAAATTCTGGCGGCAGCGGCGGGCATCACCTGTGGGCTCTGGAAATCACCAACCACCAGACGGATGGCGAGAAGCCGGTGCTGTTTGTGATGGCCGCCATCCATGCCCGCGAATATGCCACAGCTGAAACGGCCCTGCGCTTTGCGGAATATTTGCTGCAGCAATACGGCAATGACGCCGATATCACCTGGCTGCTGGACCATAACCGGGTGAGCATCCTGCCACAGGCCAACCCGGATGGGCGGGTAATCGCTGAGGATGGTTATTACCAGCGCAAAAACACCAATCTCACCAGCACCAAGTGCAGCTTTCCGCCGACAGAAGCCAGTCAGAAGGGTGTGGACCTGAATCGCAACAGCAGCTTTGAATGGGGCGGCGACAGCGATCTGCCCTGTAATATCACCTACCAGGGCCCTTCAGCGGCCTCAGAGCCGGAAACCCAGGCCGTTCAGACATATGTGGCCGCCCTGTTTGCCGACCGGCGCGGAACGGGCATAAACGATCCTGCTCCGAATGACACCACCGGGGTGTTCATCACCCTGCATTCTTACGGCGGCGATGTGCTGTGGCCCTGGGGGCATACTACCAGCGCTGCGCCCAACGGCCCTGCCTTGCAGGTGCTGGGACGCAAAATGGCTTACCTCTCCTCCTATAACGCCAATCAGTCCTCAGTGGGCATGTATTTTACCACCGGCGCCACTGACGATTGGGCGTACGGCGAGCTGGGTATGCCAGCCTATACCATCGAAATGGGAACAGATTTCTTTGAACCGTGTGAAACATTTGAAGACACGGTTTACGGCGCCAACCGCGGCATGTTGAAATATGCCCTGAAATCGGCTGCCCGACCCTACCTTTCCCCGTTCGCGCCAGAGGTGATTGAGCTGAGCCTGGGCGCGCCAGACGCCAGCGGAAATGTGACCCTGCAGGCCGCCGCCAGCGCGGCGCGCACCCGGCCGATTCAGACCCTGCCGCCCATCCAATCCATGGTTTTTTGGGTGGACGGCCAGACAGCCAGCCAGACCCTGACCCCGCAGGACGGCGCCTTTGGCGGGCAGACGGAAATCGCCACCGCCACACTCTCGCCACAGGCGCTGCCGCCGGGCCGGCTGATTTTGCTGGTGGCAGCCATCAGCACCGCAGGGGTGCAGGGCGCGCCGGCTGCCATTTTCTTCGACAATACCAATTACATGATGAGCGCTGGCGCTGGCGCCGCGCAAACGACCTTGCGCGAGCTGGCGGTCACGCACAGTGTGACGGTGACGAACCAGGGCAATATGTCTGACACCTATGATGTGACGGTTGATTTGCCTGCTGGTTGGACGGCTGATCCGGTTTCGCAGAGCCTGACCCTGGCGGCTGGAACAACTGGAACGGCGAGCGTAGCGCTGACGCCGCCGGGCGATGCGCCTTTGACCGCCGTCACTGTGACGGCGCGGGTGCAATCAGAGACACGCCCGCTGGTGTTTGCCAGCCTGACCCTGACCACCACAGTGATGGCGCCTTATGCGGTGCAGCCGCTTACCATCGAAAGCCGCCGGGTGGCGCGGCCGGGTGAATGGGTGACCCACAGCCTGACCTTCAAAAACACGGGCTTTTATGCGGATGATTTCAGCCTGACCCTGGCCGGCCCTGAAGGCTGGGAAACGGCCCTTTCCACCAGCAGCCTGCACCTGCTGCCGGGTGAGCTGGGCGCGGTCAGCGCCAGCCTGCGCCTGCCTGAGAATGTGTCAGCCGGCGGAGAGGCGGCCACCCTGACCGTGCAGAGCCAGGCAGATCCGCAGGTGAAGGCGGAAATAGGACTGCTGAGCCTGCCGGGCTGGGACCTGCTGCTGCCCATTATAATCCAGGGTTTCCACCCTTAAAGAAAGACACCCCCGCTTCGTGGTAAAAGCGGGGGTGCTGTCTCATTGGGATGACTTTATCCGTAGGCGGGTAGTTCAATGAAATCGGAGCCAATCTGAATGACGTAGAAAGGCAGCCAGATAACGCCGAAAGCCTCGGCGAAGATGTCTTTCTTCTGGGCGGTCAGCGGCACTTCGGTGATGTTATCCACCACGTCGGCCCAACGGTCGCTGGCGCGTTTGATTTCCGCAGCGCGTTCTTTTTCAATTTCATCGATCTGCTTTTTGAAAGCGGCGATGGCCTGTTCCGATTCAACCACTTCCTGCTTGCTTTCTTCGGTCAGGCGGCGTTTGGTGAGGGAGCTGGTGACGCGGCGTTTGGAGCCGGTGAGGAAGCCAAAGATGTTCTCTGCATGGGTGCCCATTTCTTCCATTTTACGCTGGTCATATTCCCGCTGGTCGGACTGCAGTTCGCGGGTTTCGCGATCCAGTTTGTCTTGAATGGCGGCCACTTTGCGGTCAAAAGTCTGGTTGATGGTGACCAGTTCGGCATCGCGACTGGCGCGGGCAGCTTTTGAGCACATTTCGCGGAATTCACCGGTGGTCACTTCTGGGCCGGCATACACTTTGAGGGTTTCATTGGCTTTGATGCGGAGCTGGCAGGTGCGGTAAGCCCAGTCAATATAATCTTTTTGCAGGGCAGCCAGGGCCTTGGCGTCATCCAGGGGAGCTTCAAGGCTGGAGAAGCGTGCCTGGGTCAGGCCGTTCAGGCTGATCTGGCGCGGATCGAGGGGTTTGATTTGCAGTTCTTCCCAGCGCACCAGGCCGCGTTTCTCCAGGGTTTGCGCCAGGGCAGCGTGGGTTTCTTCAATATCGAGGTTGTATTTGCGGGCTGTGAAGCGGATGCACACCTGGGCCAGCAGAGCAGGGCGGTAAAGGAAGGTGGCTGGGGCCGCATTGGCGGGCAGGGAGCGGCTTTCAGCCTGCAGTGATTGAGCCAGAGTGCGGTTGTTGGGCATATAATATTCGGCCACTGCGGCGGGCACAGCTGGTTTGGTGAGCATTCCAGGAATCTTGGGGGCGGCGGCAGCGGACGCGGTGACGGCTGGCTGGACGGCAGCCTGAGCTGCCTGCGTCTGAACAGGCTGGTTGGCGGCTGGCGCTGCAGCTGGAACGGCGGGTGAGACGGGCTGGGTGGAGGCAGCCGGGGCTGGCCAGAGGGCATTGAGGGCGGGAATTTGCGCGCGGGTGAGGGGACCGGCCAGGTAGTTCAGTGCCCAGCGGGTGGTGAAGGTTTGCGGACCAGAGGTGTTGACATTGTGCATCAGGAACACGCGCTTGCCCAGGCCTGAAATGAGGTTGTCATAATGGCTGCGGTCGAAGCCGCCGCCTGCCGAGCTGAGGCCGTCGAGCAGGCGCTGTTTATCCTGGTCGGTTTGCAGTTTGCCGATAATCCAGGTGCCGGCATTGGAAAGCGCCTTATAGTCGATATCCACCGGATTCTGGGTGGCCAACAGCAGCCCAACCCCAAAGGCGCGCGCCTGCTTGAGCATGCGCAGCAGAATGGTTTTTGAGGGCGGGTTGGCGGTGGGGGGCAGGTAACCAAACACTTCGTCAAAATAGAGCAGGGCGCGCAGGCTGGTGGAGCCGCTTTGCGTGCGCATCCAGGTTTCGATGGCGGAGAAGAGCAGGGTGACGAAGAACATACGCTCTTCTTCTCCCAGGTGGGCCAGGTAGAAAATGCTGTGGCAGGGCTTGCCATCGGGAGCGTGCAGGAAGGAGGGAATATCCAGCGGTTGACCTTCCAGCCATGATTGGAAGGAAGGCGCCGCCAGAAAATTGTTCAGGCTCATGGCCAGGTCAAAGCGGTCTTTGGCCGGGAAGAAGGAATCGATGGGGAAAACGCCCAGCTTGGCAAAGGGCGGAGTCTGGGTTTGCATGATCAATTCGGCCAGGTCCAGACTTTTACCCTGGCTCCAGGCGTTTTCGAAAATGTTGGACAGCAGAATATGTTCGCGCGAGCGCACCGGATCAATATCCTTGAAGCCGATCAGGCCGAGCAGGGCGGTGACGGTGGATGAGATGCGTTCGCGGAGAATTTCGCGGTTGCCTTCCCAGGGGATGCTGGGTGCCTGGAGCGAAGCCAGCACACTGACTGATTTGCCGGCGTCGGAGCCGGGGGTATAGATGGTGAAATAGGCTGAGTCTTTCAGGGCATTGAGCTGATCGGAGCCTAATCCCCAATCGGCCAGGCCGGTGCGCCATTTTTCGGCTGTTTTGGCGGCCAGGGCAGCCGGGTCCACGTTTTCGCGGCGGGCCTGGTCCACATCAATCCAGGGGAGGAAATCATCCGGGGCCAGGTTGGGAAAATGCAGCATCAGGTTGGTCAGGTCGCCTTTGAGGTCAATGATGATGGCGGGAATTTTTTGCAGGGCGGCTTCTTCGAGGAGGGCCACGCAGAGGCCCGTTTTGCCTGAGCCGGTCATGCCGGTGACGAAGGCATGGGTGGTCAGATTTTGTGGATCATAATTGAGAGGCGCGTCAAGGCGGGCAGCTTTGGCAAGATCGTATTGGCGTCCAAGAAAAAATGGCATGGCAATCATCCTTTTCCATGAGCAGCGGAAAAAAATTCCGTGCCCATTAAAATTCAAGATACTCTCATTCTACACCGGTTTTGAAGAACGAACAAATGTCCTGCTGGCAAAAAAACAGCCCCTGCTTTATGGGCAGGGGCTGAAATCAGGCAAGTTAAGCCATTTCTTCATCCGGGTAAGCTTCGTTTGCCTTTTTCTGGCGATAAACGATGCGGCCGCGGCTCAGGTCGTATGGAGACATTTCAACACGCACGCGGTCACCCAGCAGAATACGGATGTAATACTTGCGCATGCGGCCAGAAAGGTAGGCCAACACTTCGTGACCATTTTCCAGACGCACACGGAACTGGGTACCCGGCAGAGCTTCAATGATCATGCCTTCGACCTGAATCTTATCTTCTTCTTTGGCCATACTCCTCCACAGATGATGGGCTCACCGGCTCAACTAGGCGGCTTCGATAACTTTGCCAACCTGGCGACGTTTGATCCGGCGGATAGACTTCTTCTTTTCGATGCGGCGCAGTTCGCTCTTTGAGATGAACCAGCGCTTGCGGCGGACGGTGCTCAACACACCACTCTTGACGACCTTTTTACGGAAGCGCTTCAGAAGCTGCTCCTGTGATTCGTTGGAACGAAGAACAACACTTGTCATTTCTCTCACCTCCCCTCTTCGCGAAGGGTACTCATTTTGCGAGCCGAAAAAGAAATCGGCTGCGCTCTTTAAACAGTGCAGCCGGAAAATTTTCCAGGAAGTTGGATGGTTGTCCAATCGCTAAAGCGCACTGTGTTAAGACCTCCAAAAGATTGCAAACGGGAATAAAGGGAAAATCCCGCGAACATTAATATTATACCTTGAAGTGAAGGGTTTTGTCAAAAGGTTCATTCATTTTATTTCCGTTTTGAGGGTAAAACCTTAAAAATGCGGATAAAAACCGGAAGAATGAACCGCCAGCGGGCCTCTTTCAAAAGGGACCCGCTGATGATATTTCTAAAAACGCTTACTTGACCTGGTAAGGCACTTCAACGATGACCAGGTCTTTGTCGTTGAGCATCACCTTGCGCAGCTGATCGGCGGTGTTCATGTGCAGAAAGTTAGACCACCATTTGCCGGCGATGAACTGCGGCACCACCACGGTCAAAATTTCATTTTCTTTGCACAATTCCCGGACCTGCTCAATATAGTCCAGCAGGGGTTCCATCAGCAGGCGGTATTCTGATTCGACCACCACCAGGCGGATGCCTTCGCCCCAGGTTTCCCACTTCGTTTTGACCTTTTGGGCTTCGATGGGATCAATGGAAACATGCACAGCAGTGATGTCGTTGGAGAGGGTTTTGGCATAGCGCAGGGCGGCCAGTGTGCCGCGGTGCACGCCTGAGATGGGGATGATCACGCGGTGGCGCTGGATTTGGGTAGGCTCCATGAAGTGTTTTTCGAGGGATAACTCTTTGGCCAGGCCTTTGTAGTGGCGGTGAATGGCAAAGAAAATTGCCACCAGGGTGGGGATGATCAGGATGATGAGCCATGCGCCGTCCCTAAATTTGGTGATGCCAAAGATGAACATGACCACCAGGGTGCAGACAGCGCCGAAGCCGTTGATGACCATTTTGACCATCCAGTTTTTATCAAAGCGCAGCACGGATCCGGGTTCCACTTTTTCTACGCCGGGTTTCAAATGGCCGCATTTCCACCAGCGGCGGGCCATGCCGGCCTGCGAAAGGGTGAAGGAAAGGAACACGCCGATGGCGTAGAGCGGCAGCAGGTTGGTGACATTGGCCTGAAAGATGATGATCAGCAGGGAGGCGATGACAGCCAGGGCCACAATGCCCCATGAATACACCAGACGGTCGCCGCGGAAGGTGAGCTGGCGCGGCAGATAGCCGTCGTTGGCGGCCAGGGCGCCCAGGCGGGGAAAATCAGCAAAAGCGGTGTTGGCAGCCATGATCAAGATGACCGTGGTGGCCGAAATCATCATCAAATAGAGAATGCCGCGGCTTTCAAAGGTGGTGCGGGCAATTTGTGAGAAGAGTGTTTCGTGTTCGGAAGGCATCGCACCCACCGTATGTGCCAGCCAGGTGATGCCGATAAGAAAGGCACCGAGGATCACAGACATCCATACCAGGGTGATGCCGGCATTTTTGCTGCGGGGTTCCTTGAAGGCGGTGATGCCGTTGGAGATGGCTTCAACGCCGGTCAGGGCGGTGGTGCCGCTGGCAAAGGCATGCAAAATCAGGAAGAGTGATATGGGTTCTGATACCTCTTTGAGCAGGTCCATGGGAGGATTCTCTACCATACCCAAAGTTCCGGTGAAATATTTGAACATGCCCGCGCAAATGGTGATGACCATCATCACAAAGAAGAAATAGGTGGGGATGGCAAAAGCGAAGCCCGATTCCTTTACTCCGCGGAGGTTGATTAGCATAATCAGTAGGACCATGATCACGGCAATTTCGACTTTATGGGGAGCCAATACCGGCCATGCAGAGGCAATTTGGGCCACGCCGGAAGAGGTGGACACAGCCACGGTGAGGATATAATCGGTCAGCAAGGCAGCCCCGGCCACCTGGGCATAGGCCTCACCCAGGTTGTCGCGGGAGACGATATAAGCGCCGCCGCCGCCAGGGTAGGCGTGAATGGTTTGTTGGTATGAAAAGGTCAGAATAAAGAGCAATGAAATGGTTGCGAGGGTGATCGGAATGGAAAAGCTGAAAGCACCCGTGCCAGCTGCGGCTAAAACCAGTAACACTTCCTGAGGTGAATAAGCCGAGGAAGAAAGGGCATCGGAGGCAAACACAGCCAGCCCGACCAGTTTGCCGATGGTTTGGTGGGGGGCATCGCCGGTGGAGAGGGGTTTACCAATCAGCCAGGTACGCCAGGTTTTGTGTTGTTTGTAGGCGGGTTTGTGGGTCAGGATGGTGGCGTTTTCGTTTTCTTCTATATTCATGATTTCCTTTTTCGCCGGCGAACTTCCTTTATGGCCCGGCGGTCATTACAAAGCGAGGATTATACCCCTCTCATGAACGGCGTCAATATATCGTGCAGAGTATTAAAAAACTGTAAGGTGACGAAATGCAGAGAAAGAAGCTGGCAGTTGAAGGTATAATGTGAGTCTGGAGACTTAATTTGGAATCACCTTTACTGTCGGTTAAATTTTTTCACCCTGTATTAAACCCGCGCCTGGTGCAGCGCAGCGGGTTGGTGGAAAGGTTGAACAGCGGCCTTGAAAGCGGGCACTGGCTTACCCTGGTTTCGGCACCCGCCGGGTATGGAAAAAGCACGCTGGTGGCCGGGTGGATCAGCCAGCTTGGTTTTCCTTCGGCCTGGCTCACGCTGGATGAGGCGGATGATGACCCGGCGCGTTTTCTCAAATATCTGGTGGCGGCGCTGCAGCAGGTATGCGGCCCATGCGGGCAGGAATTTTTGGGATTGCTGGCGGCGGGCAGCCTGCCGCCGCATGAAACGCTGGTCACCTCACTGGTGAACGATCTTTCAAATCTGTCGCAGCCGTTTGCACTGGTGCTGGATAATTTACAGGTGATTCAGGACCCCTGGATCCATGAATTCCTCAGTCGGTGGGTACTGCACCGCCCGCCCAACCTGATCATGGCGCTGACCACCCGCGAAGATCCCCTTTTACCGCTGGCGCGCCTGCGGGCAAATAACTGCCTGACAGAGGTCAGGGCGGCTGACCTGTGTTTTTCTGAGAGCGAGGCGGCGGCACTGCTGACCGGAATGATGGGCCTGGACCTGGCCGCCAGCGACGTGAGCAAATTGAACGGGCGCACGGAAGGCTGGGTGGCGGGTTTGCAACTGGCCGGCCTTTCGCTGCAGGGGAGGGGAAACCCCGGCGCTTTTGTGGACAGCCTGAGCGGCAGCCATCGTTTTATCCTGGGCTATTTAACGGAAGAAGTGCTGGGCTGCCAGCCGGCAAGCATTCAAGATTTTCTGCTCGAAACGGCCATCCTTTCGCACCTCCATGGAGATCTGTGTGACGCGGTGACCGGCGGCGATCATTCTGCTGAGGTGCTGGAAGGCCTGCTGGCAGCCAATTTGTTCATCATTCCTCTGGATGACGAACAGCAGTGGTACCGCTATCACCATCTCTTTGCCGATTTGCTGCGTGCGCAGCTGCAGCGCACGCGGCCAGAGTTGGTCAACACCCTGCATGACCGCGCCAGTCTCTGGTACGAGGAGCACGGTTTCCCTGAGGAGGCCATTGACCATGCCGTGGCAGCTAAAAACTTTGAGCGGGCCGTTCCTTTACTCGAAAATAATATCTGGCGCTGGATTAACCAGGGAAGCATGCGCCGGGTGGAAGGGTGGATGAAGGACATACCGCCTGAATGGCAGATCAAAAGTCCGCGCGCCAACCTGGGACTTGCCTGGGTGCATTTGCTGCGCGGACATTTCAGCCAGATTGATCCTTACCTTGAAAAGGTGAATGCTTCACTGGCGCTGTTGGACGCGGCAGCCCCAGAGACGTTGGAAATGCGCACTGAAAGCATGGCGCTGCGTTCAAACCTGCGCCAGGTGCAGGGGCGGCTGGAAGAAAGCATTGCTCTGGCTGAGCAGGTGCTGGCGCTGACCCATCCTGACAACCTCAAGCTGCGCGGTTTTGCATTTCTGAGCCTGGGCGGCGCCTTTCGCCAGCAAAGCCGGTTTCCTGAGGCGCGCGAAGCCTATTTGCAGGCCATTGCCGTCTGCCGGGCCTCCGATAACCTGGTTTCTGAGATTCTTGCCCTCAGTGGGCTGACGCTGATGTGCGTGCATCATGGGCATCTGCGCTTTGCCATAGAAACCGCCAGCGACACGGTGGCTCGCCTGGAAAGCTCTTGCCAAACGCCGCCGCCGATTATCGGGGCGATTTACGGGGCAATGGGCCTGATTTATTATGAGTGGAATGAACTTGAAACCGCGCGGATGTATTTGCAGCGCGGTTTGCAAACCGGAGTTTATTCGGGACACAATGCTTCCATCGTTTACAGCCGGGTGGCCATGGCCCGCCTGCAGCAGGGCGAAGGTGATCTGACGGGGGCGGCGGAAAACCTGGCGGATGCCGCGCAACAGTACCGGCGCGGCGCGCCGTTGTGGACCCTGGCGGATTTGATTTCTCAGCAGGTGAGCCTGAGCCTGGCTCAGAACCGGCCGGCCGCTGCTGAAGCGGCCTTGAAGGAAAGCCGAATAACTGCCCAGGATGAAATCACGCCGCAGAATGAGCGCATTTTGCTGGCCCACCTGCGGCTGCTCCTGTATCAGGGGCGCAGCGGGCAAAAAGAAAGGCTTCAGGAGGGCTTGAAACTGGCTGACCGGCTGACGGCAGCGGCTGAAAGCGGGCAGCGCGAAGGCATTTTGCTGCAGGTTTTGGTGCTGGAGGCCCAACTGCGGGCGGCGGCTGGCGACCTTTCTGGCGGCCGGCAGACGATGGAACAGGCCGTAACCATTGCGCAGGGCGAGGGTTACCGGCGCATTTTTCTGGATGAAGGCGCTCCCGTCATGGAACTGCTGCAAAAAGTGCAGGGGGAGGGAGCGGCTGCCTATGCCCGCGAATTGCTCGGCCTGTTTCGAACGCCTTCTGATTTACCCTCAGCCAGCCAGGGTGAGCTGCTTGAACCCCTGACGGAGCGCGAAAGCGAAGTGTTAACACTTTTGGCGCAGGGATTGAAATATGCCGACATTGCGGAGCGGCTGGTGGTGAGCGTCAACACGGTGCGCTACCATGTTAAGGGCATTTACGGCAAGCTGGGGGTGGAAAAACAAACCCAGGCGGTGGAAAAAGCCCGGATGCTGGGCTTGCTTTGAAGTTTAACGCCTTTGACCAGCCCGGATTATGATGCCGCCGGCTTCAGCTCAGGCGGGGAAAAATAACCCGCATGCAATTATTTCCACCATAAGGCGGAAATGACAGCACGCGGCACCGTTAAACTACATCAATCCGGCCAAACAGACTACATCAATATGTGGTCTGTTTTTATTTTAAACCGCCTATACTTGAAACATGACGAAAGGAAACCAAATGCCGCCTGCTCACCCTGAAACAAAAATCGGCGACCAGCGCACCTACCGCCTCAGGCTGGTGGGAAGCGTGGATGAAGATTTTTTTCGCACCATATGCCCGGCCGGATCGGCCTTTCAACAGGAAGGGGAGCTGTTCACCCTTTCCAATATTCAAACAGATCAGTCAGGCATTTTGGGTCTGGTTCGCGGTTTGCACAACCTGGGCTGCATCATCATCGAATTAAGCATCATATGATTTAGGAGGAACCATGCCATTATCCATCAACCGCCGCGATTTTCTCAAGCTCACCGGCATTACCCTTGGAGCTGCCGCGGTCACCTGCACCGGTTTGGGTTTTGCGGCCAGCCGCGCCCCTGATATTGCCACCCCCGACTATGCTTTTGGAAAGGAAAATCAAATGTCACCCCGAATCCTTGTCTTATACGCCACCCGTGCGGGATCCACCACGGAAGTGGCGGCTGCCATTGGCGAAACCCTCAGTGCTGGCGGCTATGCTGTGGATGTGAAAAGTTTCAAATCTAACCCTTCTTTGGCTGGTTACCAGGCGGTGGTGATGGGCAGCGCGGTGCGCATGACCGCCTGGCTGCCCGAGGCCGTGGATTATGTTAAAAAGAACCAGGATGCCCTCAAAAAAATGCCTGTGTCTGTGTTTTCGGTGCACATGCAAAACACCGGCGATGATGAAACCAGCCAGGCCAACCGCCGGTCCTACCTGAGGGATGTGCGCGCCCTGATTCAACCCGTCACAGAAGGTTATTTTGCTGGTAAAATGGATTTCTCGCGGCTCTCCTTTTTGGACAAATTGATTTCAAACCTGGTCAAGGCCAAAGAAGAGGATCAGCGGAATTGGGATGTGATTCGCGGCTGGGCGCAGGCCATCCCATTAAACTGATTTTACAGTGAGGATTCTTAAAATGACGATTTCAGAAGCGCAGCACAACATGCGGACAGCCTACCTGGGCGGTTTTGCCGGCCAGCTTGTTTCAGGCCTCATCTGGGCCATTGCTTCGGCGGTCAGCCTCTGGCAGCCCAAAAGCGGCATGGCTGTGCTGTTTTTCGGCTGCATGTTCATCTTTCCCCTGGCCCAGCTGCTGCTGAAAGTGATGGGGCGGGATGCAGCCGCCATCGCCAGGGATAACCCGCTCAACGGCCTGGCCACGCAGATTGCCTTCACGGTTCCGGTGAACTTCCTGCTGGTGGGCGCCGCCTTGCTGTACCGCGAAAACTGGTTCTTTCCGGCGGCGATGGTTGTGGTGGGCGCGCATTACCTGCCTTTCATCTTCCTTTACGGCATGCGCATGTTTAGCGCGCTGGCCGGCATTCTGGCGCTGGGCGGGGCCGGACTGGCCCTATATGGGCCGGACCTGTTCAGCCTGGGCGGCTGGATCACTGCGGCTGTGCTGATCATTTTTGCTTTTGTGGGCCGCTCCATCGCCCTGGCAGAAGCCAAATAAACCCTCCAAAATTGACAAAGACACCAACCCCTCCTGCAGACCGGCGGAGGGGTTTTTCATGATACAGCCCTTCAGAATGTGTTACAATCAGGGGAATGAACGATTTTGATTTGATTCTGGCTTCCAATTCACCCCGCCGGGCGCAGCTTTTGGGTCTGACGGGACTGCGTTTTATCATCCGGCCTGCCAATATAGATGAAAGCCGCCTGCCCGGCGAGCATCCTGCGCCTCATGTGCTGCGGCTGGCAGGCGAAAAGGCGCGCGCGGCGGCAGCAGGCGCAGACGGCCCGCTGGTGCTGGCTTCGGATACCATTGTGGTGGATGGAGAGGATATTCTGGGCAAGCCGCGCGGCGCGCAGGATGCGCGCCGGATGTTAATGCAGCTGCGCGGGCGCACCCACCAGGTGTTCACCGCGGTGGCGATTTCCGACCCGGCCACCCACCGCGAACAGGTGGATCTGTGCGTGACGGATGTGCCCATGCGCTTCTACAGTGACGCTGAAATGGACGCCTATATTGCCAGCGGGGACCCCTTTGACAAGGCTGGCGCCTATGCCATTCAACATGCCGGGTTCCACCCGGTAGAAAAGATGACCGGCTGTTTTGCCAGCGTGATGGGGCTGCCGCTCTGTCATGTGCTGCGTCTGCTGCAGGCTTTTGGCCTGGCTGCAGGCAGCGATGTTCCGGCAGCCTGCCAGCAAACCCTGGCTTATGACTGCCCCGTTTACCAAGCTATTCTGAAAGGAGAATCCATCCGCTGATGGCTTCCTTAAAATCCCTGATCCAAAAATCCATCATCCTGCTGGTTGTGTTTGTGACCGCCTGCAGCGGCATGCCCATCCAGCCCACAGCTACCCTTACCCCGCAGCCAGAGCCAACCCTCACGCCCACCTTGCGCAACCCGGTGGTGAATGTAACCCGCGTGCCCGATCCGCAGACGGCCGCGACCGATTTCCTGACCGCCTGGAAAAACGAAGATTATGCCGCCATGTACGGCATGCTGACCCGCCTGAGCCAGGATGCCATCACGGCTGAGGATTTTGAAAAAAACTACCGCGACACGGCGATCAAGATGACCCTGCAGAGCATTGAGCCGCAGATTCTTTCCGCGCAGACGCATCCGGCCAGCGCTGAAGTGGTGTACCGGATCAGGTACAATATGTCGCTGCTGGCGCCGCTGGAACGAGATATGACCATGCGCCTGACCTTTGATGCGGGTGTATGGAAGGTGCAGTGGGAACGTGCGCTGATTTTGCCTGAACTGCAGGGCGAGAACCGCCTGGCAATGGAATACAGCATTCCGGCGCGCGCCAACATCTACGACCGCAACGGCAATGCCATTGTGGCCCAAACCGATGCGGTGGCGCTGGGCCTGGTTCCTGGTGAAATTGTGGACAGCCAGGAAGACCTGCTGCTGCGCAAGCTTTCAGAACTGACCGGCAAAAACCCCGATTCGATTAAGCGCCTGTATAAGTATGCCCTGCCCGACTGGTATATTGCGGTGGGTGAATGCTCTCTGGAGGCGTTGAACGCCGATTACGACACCATCGCCAACCTGGGCGGCATTCGCATTTCCCCCTTTCGGGCGCGCTATTATTTTGACGGCGGCATTGCTCCGCAAACGGTCGGCTATGTGTTGGGTATTTCGCCTGAAAAGCTGGAAGAATTCCAGCGCAAGGGTTACACGGGAGATGAACGCGTGGGCGCCGACGGCCTGGAAGCCTGGGGCGAGCAGTACCTGGCTGGCACCCACGGGGCCGCTCTGTATGTCAAAGACGCCCAGGGACAGATCATCACCCGTCTGGCCAAATCGGAACCATCCCCGGCGCGCTCCATCACCACCACCCTTGACCGCGATTTACAGCTCAAACTGCAGAAATCATACGGCGGTTACAACGGCGCGGCCATTGTGATGGAAAAAGACACCGGGCGCATTCTGGCCATCGTTTCATGGCCGGGTTTTGACCCCAACCTGTTCGAGCCTTCCAACCTGAACAGCCAGCTGTTGCAGCAGGTGATGTCGGATCCTGACCAGCCGCTTTACAACCGCGCCACCCAGGGCGTGTATCCGCTGGGTTCGGTGTTTAAGGTGATCACTTTCTCTGCCGCCCTTGCCAGCACCCTGTTTTTGCCGGAAGATCAGTATGAATGCGGCTATACGTTCACAGACCTGGGGGTGACGCTGTATGACTGGACGTATGAAAAGAAACTGCCGGCTTCGGGCGTTCTGACGCTTCCTGAAGGGTTGATGCGTTCCTGCAACCCCTGGTTCTGGCATATCGGCCTTTCGCTTTACCAGGCCGGCCGGCCCAATGCCATTGCAGAAATGGCGCGGGCTTTTGGCCTCAACCAGGTGACCGGTATTGAGGTGCCGGAACAGTCCGGTTCAATCATCAACCCGGCCAATGAAGTGGATGCCACCCAGATGGCTATTGGCCAGGGCACGGTGATGGTGACGCCGCTTCAGGTGGTGCGCTTCATGGCAGCGGTGGGCAATGACGGCACGCTGCTCCGCCCGCAGCTGATTGAGAAAATTGAATCGAGCGACCCCAACCAGGCCTACACTTTCAAGCCTGAAATTCAGGGCACTTTGCCGCTTTCAACCGAAACGTTGATGATCCTGCAGGATGCCATGATCAGCGTGGTTCAGAACCGGCGCGGCACCGCCAATTTCATTCTAGGCGATATGCGCATTCCGATTGCCGGCAAGACCGGCACAGCCCAGAACGCCACAGGCAAGCCGCATGCCTGGTTTGCCGGCTACACCTACGCCAACAACCCCAAAAAGCCCGATATTGCCGTGGTGGTGATGCTGGAAAATGCCGGCGAGGGCTCTGAAATGGCCGCGCCTATTTTCCGGCGCATTGTCTCGCTGTATTTCTCCAATAATGTGGATGCCGGCGGCACCCTGCCCTGGGAATCCATCCCCTACGTGGTCAAGAGCCCCACTCCCAGCGTGACGGACACACCGGAACCGGTGATTGAAGAGACCCCAACGGAGACGCCGGCGCCGTGATGATGAGCGACATGCGGACCCTGGAAGGATTGGTGGTGCGCTTGCAGGCGGGTTTCTTCACCGTGCAAACGGAAGAAGGCCTGGTGACCTGCCATGTCAGAGGAAGATTAAAAAAAGGCCCGCAGTGGGCGGACCTGGTTGCGGTGGGGGACCGGGTGACCATTTCGATACAGATGGACGGCAGCGGCGCGATTGAGGCGGTGACCCCGCGCCGCGCGGTGCTTTCGCGGATGGCGGCGCTGCCGCGTGGGGAATACCAGCAGATCATGCTGGCCAACCCCGATCAGGCGGTGTTTATTTTTGCCTGTGCCAACCCGTCGCCGCACCTGCGCATGCTGGACCGTTTTCTGGTGATCGCCGAACAGCAGCATTTGCCGGCTTTTATTGTGGCCAATAAGGTGGATTTGCTGGGAAAGGAGCAGGCCGAAGCGATTTTTGGCCATTATCCCGCATTGGGTTACCCGGTGCTTTACACCTCAGCCCGCGCCGGCCTGGGGGTGGATGCCCTGCGGGAGCGTCTGCTGGGCAAAATATCGGCCTTTTCCGGCCCTTCAGGCGTGGGAAAATCGAGCCTGTTGAACGCGGTGCAGCCGGGGCTTTCGCTGGCGGTGAGCCATGTGAGCGACGGGACTATGAACAAGGGACGTCACACCACGGTGGTGCGTGAGATGTTTCCCCTGGAAGGGGGAGGCTATGTGGCGGATATGCCGGGGCTGCGCTCGCTGGCGCTGTGGGATACCCAGCCCGAAGAACTGGATGGCTATTTTCCGGAGCTGCGCGACCTGGTGATGAAATGCCGGTTTAATGACTGTACGCACCGCACTGAGCCGGGCTGCGCCGTGCGCGCGGCGGTGGATGCGGGCCAGGTACACCCTGAACGCTATGAATCCTATCTGCGCCTGCGCTATGGGGATGAATAAAAAATTTGTAACTGCTTCGACAATGTCACATTAAGATTATTCATCGCCCACCCCCCGGCCCCTCCCGATTTTCGGGAGGGGGCGACTGTTAATTGTAGTTATTTGTCTCCCCGAAGGGGAGACAAATAACTACGGGCGGTTAATTTCCTGATTGAAAGCGATAAAAAATCTGGAATGCTGGAATTTGACATTGTCAAACTGCTCAGGCAGTGAAGAAAACAGATGAATCGCCTGCCGCTGCTTTTGGGAACTCAACCAACGGCGTTTGCCCAACTGGCTCAACCGTTACATTTTTTCTGAGCTATCCGTACAGCCTGAATATCCAATCCTTTAGATCATTGCGATGACCAGACCCCCGCGATGGCTGTTCCACAGCAAGGGCAAAGCCCGCTGGCATCCAGCCGGCACTGCCGGATGCGGTAACCTGTCCGTTCCACCAGAAGGGCGCCGCAGGCCGGGCAGCGGGTATCTTCCAGCGAGCCAACCCGCCCCGGCAGGTTGCCCGCATAGACATAACGCAGGCCGGCTTCCTGGCCAATTTCGGCGGCGCGCTGCAGGGTGGCAGCAGGCGTGGGCGGGGCGTCTTCCTGGTAAGCAGGGTGGTAGGCGGTGACATGCCAGGGAATATCTGGCGAAACCGAGGTCAGGAAACGCGCCGCCTGCCAGAGCTCGTCGCTGCTGTCGTTGAAGCCCGGCACCACCAGGGTGACCACCTCCAGCCAGATGCCCAGTTCGCGGGCGAGCTGAATGGTGGCGAGAACGGCCTGCAGAGAGCCGCCCAGGCGGCGGTATGATTCAGCCTGCATGCATTTCAGGTCCACTTTCAGGCCGTCCAGCAGGGGATGCAGGGTTTTCAGCGCCCTGGGTGAGGCATGCCCATTGGAGATCATCACCGTGCGCAAACCGGCTTCTCTGGCCGGGGCAAAGAGGGCCATGGCCCATTCGGCGGTGATGATGGGTTCATTGTAGGATGACGCCACCACGCGCGAGCCGGTGCGCCGGGCCACCTCCACCAGCTGCCGGGGGGGGAGGGCTTGAATGGAGCCGGCTGCCATGTCAGAAGCAGGGTCCCTCAAAACCTGCGAGGTGACCCAGTTCTGACAAAATTGGCAGTGGAAATTGCAGCCCAGCATGCCAAAGGTGAGGGCGGTGGCACCGGGGAGAAAATGAGAGAAGGGCTTTTTTTCGATGGGATCGGCGTTGAGGCCTGAGACATACCCCCAGGGCACGCGCAGTTCGCCATCCCGGTTGAAGCGCACCTTGCAAATGCCGCGCTGCCCGGGTTTAAGGCGGCAGGCGTGGGCGCAGGCCTGGCAGCGGACCACGCCTGCATCACCGGCAGGCTCAAAAAGCGTGCCAGGGGCGGTGTAGTCATCCAGAAAGTCGGCAAGGCTGCGGTAAGGCAAGGCTTTACCTGTTGAAGCGGCTGGTCAGGTCATCCAGGTCCACGCGGGCAGTCATATCCACGCTGAGGGGAACCACGGCCACCTGGCGTTTGACCAGCAGGGTGTAGATATCGGTATCTTCAGGCAGGGTGCGGGGATCCAGCTCGATGTTGAAACCAATGCTGCCAGGTTCATTCCACGAGGCGCGCTGCGGTTTATAGAGCTTGTAATAAGGGCTGCGAGCCAGGCGTGCCCAATTCCAGGGGGTTTGGGCGGTGGCATTGTCGGGCACATCAATTTTAAGGATATCCACATCTGGCGGAAACTGGCCTGAAAGCATCAGGCGGGCGAAATGGGCGGTGAACTGGCCGGCGCTTGAAAAATTGATATCCTGCGAGTGGGTGAAATAATGATCGGCAGGGGTTTGCAGAGACACAGCCAGGGCCGGAATGCCTGAGGCCGCCGCTTCAATGGCGGCGCCCACCGTGCCGGAAACGGTGACGCCGGTGCCCAGGTTTTCGCCGTAATTGATGCCCGAAACCACCAGGTCGGGGCGGCGGGGGAGGATATCCAGCAGGCCGAACTGCACGGTCTGAGCCGGAGAACCGCCGACCGCATAAACGGTCCATTCCTGGCCGTGCACGGTCAGCGAGCGCGGCTGGATGATGCCGTCAGAGTCAATGGGGTGCCCACGGCCGGCGCCGGAATATTGCACCCGCGGGGCAACCACATGCACATAACCGACGGCTGAAAGCGCTTCGGCGGCGGCCCAAAGGCCGGGAGATTCGATACCATCATCATTGGTCAATAAAATTTGAGCTTTTTCCATGATCCTAACCTGATAATAGAGTTCCGGACGTTGGCGGAATCAGGATCCCCGCGCTGCTCCGGATGTTTGTTCCCAGATTGAAACGCGATTTTTTCCCATCTGTTTGGATACATATAAGGCCTGGTCGGCATGTTTCAGCAGCTCATCCAGCGAACTGCAGCTTTCATCGAGGGCCGCCACGCCCAGGCTGAGAGAAATGGTCACCGGGCCAACGCTGGTTTCAATGGCTTCGCTGGCCGAAAGACGCAGGCGTTCAGCCACGGCGCGCGCGGCGCGCAAATCGGCGCCAGGAAGGATGGCGGTGAATTCCTCGCCGCCGTAGCGGCAGATGATATCATGGTTGCGCAGGCAGCGCTTAAGCCGCTCTGCGATGGTTTGCAGCACCTGATCTCCCGCCTGGTGCCCGTAAGTGTCGTTGACACGTTTAAAATGGTCCACATCCATCATCAAAGCCACCAGGCTGCTGTTTTGACTGCGCGCCATACCGAAATCTTGAAGGGCAATATCAAAAAAGTGGCGGCGGTTAAACAGGCCGGTCAGTGGATCCACAGTAGCCAGGTCCTGAACGCGTTTGAAAAGGCGGGCATTGGAGATGGCGGCGGCCACCTGGTTGGCAAAAGCCAGGGCCAGGGCAGCCTGCGCCGGGCCATAGACGCCAATTTCTTCGCTGTCGATGGTCAGAAAACCGATCACCTGTTCGCGGGCAATCAAGGGCACGCCCATCCATGAATGAATATAGAACGAATCGCCCCAGTTGCAAAAACGCGGGTCCTGTTGGGCATCGCGCAGGGTCACGGGGTACCGCGCTGCGCGGATGGTGCTCATCAGAGGGTCATCGGCGGAGATATCTGTGTTAAGGATCAATTCCTTGTTGGGCAGGCCGCGGCCCGCCACCATGCGCAGGCTGCCGTTGATATCCAGGAACACGCAGGAGCTCTTATAAGGGACCACTTTTTCGAGGTTGATCAGAATCTTATCAAGCACTTCGTCCAGATCCAGGGCAGAACTGACATCGGCGATGGATTGGCGCAGCATTTCGGCTTCTTCGGCCCGCCGGCGGGTGTTATCCAGATGGCGGGCGTTTTGAATGGCGATGCCCACCTGGCGGCCAATGGAAACAGCCAGCGCCACCTGGCGGTCGGTGAAGCGCTTGCGGGTCTTGAAGTTTAAAATATGCAGAACCCCCAGACATTCATCGCCGGTGGTAACCGGTGCGGTGAGCAGCGATTGCAGACCGGCTTCCACCAAATAGGCGGCGGCAAAGGGGTGAGTGGGGTACTCGTAAACCATGACGGGCTGGCCGCTGTGAACAACCTGCCAGCTCAGGCTCTGGTTTTGCGGCAGAGTTTTCAAAATCAGTCCTTCGGGCAGGTTATAGTTGTAATATTTGAAGACATCACCAGAAGGTTCAATCAGGCCGATGGCGCTGGCGTTGCTGCCCAAAAGGCTGCTGGCAAGCCGGGTGACATTTTGCAGGATGGTGTTGAGATCGGTGGCCGAGGTGATGGTATGGGTCAGCTCGTTGAGCCTTTCCTGCTGCATCAAATCTGCGGCAGTGGCTTCATGGAGGCGGGCGTTTTGAATGGCCAGGGCCGCCTGTGCGGCGAACTGGGCCAGCAGGGTGGCGTGTTCTTCGGTATAAAAATCGACCTGATCCTTGTAGACAGAAAAAATGGCGGCCACTTCACCCTGAATGAGAATGGGAGCTCCCAGCCAGGCGCGGATGTAGTCAATGCCTTCAATTTTCACCCAACCCGGGTAATTTCGGGTATCGGGAACAATGAGGGGGACCTTTTTTTCACACAGGGTGCGCAGATTTAAGACCCGGTCCAAATTGGTGGGCAGCTTGAGCGCATGGCCGGCTTCTTTATATTCAGGCCTGACCGCATAGGAGACGACTTTGATCTGCCGGTTTTCGACCAGAAGCAGGGCGCAGGAATCATTGGGGATAATTCGGTTGATCTGTTCGGTAAGGATATCATAAACGGTTTGCGGGTCGAGGGTGCTGCTGAGGCGGGTGTTGATATCCCGCAGGGCTTCTGCCAGCTGGCGCTGTTTGCGTTCCGCTTCATAAAGTTTACGCATGCGCTCTTCTTCATTTTTCGTTTCGGTAACATCGCGGGAAATGCCCGCCAGTTTATAGCCATGCTGGGTTTTGATGGTGAAAAGAATATCCTGCACATTGATGATGCTGCCATCGGGCCGCATGATGGTGCCATCATTCATGCGGTTCAGGGCGTGGGATTGGCCTGTTTCCAGAATATTTTGCACGCGAATGTGCATTCTTTCTTTATATTCCGGAGTGTGGAATTCCGGCAGGGTCAATTCCCACTGCACATCCCAAACCGGCCGGCCAATGACTTCATCGCGTTTGCGGCCGTAGATTTTTTCCTGTCCCTGGTTCCATTCGATAATATTGCCGTTTTCATCGGTCAGGAAAATACCGTCATGCGATTGTTCAACAATGCCTCTGAAGCGGATTTCGCTTTCTTCCAGAGCCAGACGAATTTCCTTGTGATGGGTGATATCGTGCAAAAAACCGATGACTGCAGTTGGCTGCCCCTGTTCATCCTGAATTGGCGAGATGCTCAATTCCACAGTAAGGGGTTCACCGAGGGCGTTTTTGATATCCATTTCATAATTGCGAATTTCACCTTGGGCGGCGAGCTGCTCGCGGATTTGCGCGGCGGTTTCATCAGGAATGGCGGAGAAGAAATTGGTGCCAATGACGCCGTGAATGGCGCCGGCTTTCAGCAGGTTGGCAGTTTGCTGGTTGCAAAAAAGAATATTGCCCTTTAAATCCGTGACGGCAATGGCATCTGGAGAGATTTCCAGCAGCCGGCGGTAGTGCGCCTCAGATGAGCGCAGCTCCTTTTCGGTGTCTTTAAGAATATCAGCCTGCGCCACGCTTTTGATGATCAGGTCGCGCAGGCGGCCGATGAACCCGCCGCAGAAGATGAGGATGAGCCATTCAATCCAATGGGATTGACTGAGAAGCGCGAAGGTGGGGGATTCGCCCGTCCACATCACCAGCAGGACCACCAATGGGCTGAACAAAAGAGGACTGAGGGCGCCGGGGATAAATCCAAAGAAAATGGCAACCAGAATCACCGGCAGCAGCAGAGGCAGCAGGATGGGGGTTTGCAGAATGGGATAGAGGACAAAAAAGCCCAGGGTAAAAACCAGCAAGCCAGCCAGACATAATCCAAGCCGGTGCGGCAGGGAAAGTCTGGATAGACGCGAGATGATGAAAGCAGTGCGGTCTGATGACATGTGGTCAATTGGTAAAAAAAACAAAAAACCGCCAACCAGAATCCGGGTCAGCGGCTGAAGATGAAGTGTGCCCCCGTGGTGACTCGAACACCAAACCTATTGCTCCGCAAGCAAGCGCTCTATCCAATTGAGCTACGAGGGCCTAACAACGAACGAATTTTATCTTAAACATGCTCGCAGGTCAAGAGATTCGCGCAATGAATTTTGCAGGCGTTTTTGGGGCAATCTGTCATGCCACTTTGGTATACATCGGGCATTGTTGGCAGGGATGTGAAGCCCTTATAATACCCATTGTCGGATTCTTACACTTCAATTATACAAGGAAATGAAAATGATACATTCAGAATCTTCTTCATCTATCATTGTGAATGCCATCTGGCCGAAAACAAGCCTGGTGCGCGACGTGGCCCTGGTGGGCATGGGCAGCCTGACCCTGGCGGCTCTGGCGCAGGTGCAAATTCCCCTGCTGCCGGTGCCGGTGACCGGGCAGACCCTGGGTGTTTTGCTGGTAGGGGCGCTGCTGGGCAGGCGGCTGGGCGCATTGAGCATCATTGCCTATTTGTTTGAGGGGTTGATGGGACTGCCGGTTTTTGCGGGCGCTTCGGGCGGCCTGGCGCATCTTTTTGGTCCGACCGGCGGATACCTGCTGGGGTTTGTGGCTGCCGCCGCCCTGGTGGGCTGGTTGAGCGAACAGGGCTGGGACCGGACGCCCTGGATGACGGCCCTGGCGATGGTGCTGGGCAACCTGGTCATCTATGCTGCTGGCCTGAGCTGGCTGGCTGTGTTCACCGGCTGGGAAAAAGCCTTCGTGGTGGGCATGCTGCCTTTTCTGGCGGGCGACGCTCTGAAAATTGGCCTGGCGGCCGTTTTACTGCCGGGCGGCTGGTCGCTGCTGAACCGGGGCAAATAAACTGACCCAACAAGCCGCCGGCCCCTCCAGGCTGGCGGCTTTTTTGAATTTGGAAATGGGATCGATCATGAATCTGAATATTCACGAGATTGCTAATTTACAGGATGAATTTCTTCTTCCCTGGCTGGATTTGTATGAAACGGCCTTTCCCCCTTCAGAAAAAATCCTGATTTCCACCTATCTGCGCCTGTTTCAGGTTGGAAAAATCGGTCCCCATGCAGAAAACCACCTGCTGGCGGTGTTGAATGAAAACGGCGACCTGGCCGGAATGGCGCATTATGAGAAAACCCTTGAACCAGGCACGCCTGCCTCTCTGTGGTACCTGGCGGTGCAGCCCGGTCAGCGCGGCGGTGGATTGGGGGCGCACATTTACCAGCATGTGCTGGCGCAGTGCCGCGAAAAACAGGCTCCGGCGCTGCTCTTTGAGGTGGAACTACCCGAAGAGATGAGCAGTGAGGCTGCCCGGGTGCTGGCCGGGCGCCGCATCCAGTTTTATGAACGCCAGGGGGCGCTGCGCCTGACGGGCGTTCATTATCTTCAGGTGGTGGGCTGGCACCAGACGCCCATGCCCATGCAGGTGATGGTTCATCCACTGCAGGCGCTGACGCCAGAACAGGCTTTTGAGCTGGCTGCCTGGCAATATGAGGAAAATATTCGCCAAACAGGAACATTGCGTCTTGAAAAATGATGGTTATAATGGGGGGATGAATCAAGAAAAGAATCCTCTGCTGCGCCGGATTGTTGCGGGCCTGCTGTTGGGCCTGGTGGTGATTGTGGCGCTGATGCTGGCCAGCGACCTGCGCCAGGTGCTGGCATTGATGCGTGTTTTTCGTTGGGAATGGCTGCCGCTGGTTTTGTGCGCCACCTTGTTTAATTACACCCTGCGGTTCATCAAATTTCATTATTACCTGGGTCTGAGCGGGGTGAAGAACCTGCCCTGGCCGCACAGCCTGCGCCTTTTTGTGGCGGGCTTCCCGCTGGCGGTGACGCCCGGCAAAGTGGGCGAGGTGCTGAAGGCTGTGTGGGTGAAGGATGCCTGCGGTCTGCCAGTGGCCAAGGGAACGGCGGTGGTGGTGGCTGAGCGCCTGAGCGATGGATTGGCGGTTCTGGGCCTGGCCTCGCTGGGGGTGGCAATCTGGCCGCAATACTGGCCAGCTTTTACCTTGCTGCTGGCGGGGCTTTTGGGGGTGGTGATTGTCTCGCAAATTCGCCCGCTGGCGCTGTGGTTTCTGAGGCTTGGAGAAAAACTGCCCCTGGTGCGCCGTTTTGTGCATAACCTGCGCGAGTTTTACGAGGGCAGTTTTGTGCTGCTGCAGCCGAAGGCCATTCTGATGGCAGTGGGCCTGGGAATGGTTTCGTGGCTGGGCGAAGGTATTGGGTTTTACCTGATTTTGATGGGCCTGGGACAGCCAGCCTCAACGGCGCTGTTGATTTCAGCCGTGTTCATTCTTTCATTTTCAACCCTGGTGGGGGCGGTTTCAGCGCTGCCGGGCGGCCTGGGCGCGGCAGAAATTTCCATTGCTGGCATGCTGGTGGTTCTGGCCGGCTTATCGCCGAGTTGCGCCAGCGCCGCCACCCTGCTCATCCGCCTGGCCACCCTGTGGTTCGGGGTTTTGCTGGGTCTCGGCGCCTGGGCGTTCTGGCCGAAAATGGTTGGCCTGAAGGCTGAGCGGGTGGAATGAAAGGAAAAATTTGCGTGATCACCGGCGCGAATGCCGGCATTGGCCGCGAGACGGCGCTGGGTTTGGCCAGGCTGGGCGCCACGGTGGTGATGGTGTGCCGCGATGCGGTGCGGGGCGCGGCTGCACAGGAAGAAATTCGCCGCCTGAGCGGCAATGATCAGGTGCACCTGGTGCTGGGGGATTTATCCTGGCAGGATTCAATGCGCAGGGCGGCGCAGGCCATCTGCCAGCGTTTTGAACGCATTGATGTGCTGGTGAATAATGCGGGGGGCATTTTCAGCCGCAGGCAGGAGAGCCCGGATGGGATTGAATTGACCTTTGCGCTCAATCACCTGGGATATTTCCTGTTTACCGGCCTGCTGCTGGACAAATTGAAAGGCAGCGCGCCGGCACGGGTGGTGAATGTTTCATCCATTGCCCACTGGCTGGGCTGGATCCATTTTCCGGATATGCAGTTTCGCCGTTTCTATTTTGCACCGCTGGCCTATCACCAGAGTAAGCTGGCCAACGTGATGTTTACCTTCAGCCTGGCGCAGCGCCTGGCTGGCAGCGGCGTGACGGTTAACTGCCTGCATCCGGGGGTGATCAATTCCAACTTTTTCAAAAAAACCAGCGGTTTTGAGCGCCTGGTCAAATGGGCATTGACCCCCATTTACCAGACACCGGAGCAGGGTGCCGGGGTGGTCCTTTACCTTGCCAGTGCGCCTGAGGTGGCGGCTATCAGCGGGCAATATTTTGTCAATCAAAACACGGCGCCAACTTCACCGCTGGCCAAAAACCGCCAGATGGCTGAACGTTTGTGGCAGGAAAGTGAAAAGTTAACCGGCTTTCACTATGCGGAATGACCCGCTTTTTGGTAAAATCAATGCATGCTTACACGTGAGCAGCTTGAAGAACGGCTGGCATCGTTGCACCGCGCCAGCCTGGAACTGGTGCAGGATATTTCACTTGAATCATTGCTGGAGCGCATTGCCATCATTGCCTGCGAGCAGGTAGGCGCGCGCTATGCAGCGGTGGGGGTATTAAACGAAGCGGGCGAGTTGGAACAATTCATCCCCATTGGCATGACGCCGTCTGAAATTCGCAAATTGCCGCATCAGCCTGAAGGCAAGGGCCTGATTGGCGTGTTGATGAACAGCCGGCAGGCCATCCGGCTGCCTGATGTGAATCAGGATGCGCGCCGGGCTGGTTTTCCGGCCTTCCATCCGGTTATGAACACGTTTCTGGGTGTGCCGATTCTGCTGGGCGAAAAACAGCTTGGCCAAATTTACCTGACCAACAAGCTGGACGCCACAGAATTCAACGCCGATGATGAGCAGGTGATCACCACCCTGGCAGCCTATGCGGCGGTGGCCATTTCCAATGCCCGCCTTTACCGGACCCTGCGCGACCGCGAACAGGCGCTGACCCGCCGCAATGAAGACCTGGCTCTGCTGAACAACCTGGCCTCGATGCTGGCATCCAGCATGGATGAAGAAACCATTTTGCGCACAGCCTTATCAAGGCTGGTGGAGTATTTGGGCCTGGAAGCGGGGGAAATTTTCCTGCGAAATGAAACCAATGCCGGGCTCGATTGCGTTTTGCACATTGGCAACAGCCTGAAACAGATCTGGACGCGCACCTATTTCCGCGCTGGCGAAGGGCTGGTGGGTAAGGTGGCCCTGAGCGGCCAGCCGGAATTGATCATGTTAAGCGGGCAGCAGCGGCGCTTTGTGCCTGCAGCAGCTCTGCGGGCCTGCATTCGCCAGATTGTGGCTGTGCCGATCACCGCCAGCGGCGGAGTGATGGGCGTTTTATGCATCGCTTCTTACGCGCCGCAGCCCTTTGATGAAATGGATATGCAGCTGCTGACCTCGATTGGTTCCTGGACCGGCACGGCTGTGGAAAACGCCCGTCTGAGCATTCAGGGACGGCGGGTGGCCATTCTGGAAGAACGCGAACGCATTGGCATGGACCTGCACGACGGCGTGATCCAATCCATTTATGCCGTGGGTCTCACGCTGGAACATGCCCGTCTGCTGCTGCCTGAAGACAAGGAATTGGGGGCTCAAAAGATTGAAATGGGCATCAAAGGCCTGAACCACACCATTCAGGACATTCGCAATTATATTCTCGATTTGCGCCCGCGGCAGCTCAACGAAGAGGAAGATCTTTTGGGCGGCCTGCAGCGCCTGGTCAACGAGCTGCGCGCGAACTCCAGCCTGGATGTCTCTTTGATGGGCTCTTCAGAAGGCCTCGATCAACTGGAAGAGGCCTGTGCCATTGCCATGTTCCATATCTGCCAGGAAGCCCTGGCCAATATATCCAAACATGCCCAGGCCACCCGGGTGGAAGTGCTGCTGTGGAGCTCGGCCGACCGGGTGTTGATGGAAATTTCAGACGATGGGCGCGGTTTTGATATGGCCAAGGCGCGGGAGAAATCGGGGCACGGACTGCGCAATATCCACACCCGCGCCCGCGGGGTGGGCGGCGATGTGGAAATCACCACGGCTCCGGGTGAGGGAACCATCATTTTGGCCTGGGTGCCGTTCAAAAGAAAAAAGTGAGTTTTTCTCCACGCGGCTGGCTGTTCAGAACAGCAGACGGCCGGACGGCCTGGAGAAGGATGTTTTTCAAATAGCTTGACAGTTCATCAAAGGTAAGTTATCCTTAACCCTGCGTCCGGGTGGGACCGACGCGGCAGAAACTTCCGAACCCCGCCAGGGCTGAGAGGCAGCAACGGTAAGGAGGCCATTCTGGGCGCCGTCGGAAAACCTGCCCGGCGCATTTTTAATCTATATTATGACCCAACAAACACCCTCTTCACCCCCCGTATGCAGTTATGAAGGCTCAGATTACCAGCGCACCTTTTGGGAGCAGGGAGGACGCGCCTATGAAGACGCCGCTGAGGAAATTGCCCTGCGCCGCCTGCTGCCCACCCAGGGACATTTGATGCTGGAACTGGGCGCCGGAGCCGGCCGCAACACGCCGCGCTATGCCGGTTATGAGCGCGTGGTGCTGGTGGATTATTCGCGTACTCAGCTTGAACAGGCTCGCGCACGTCTGGGCAGCAGTTCCAAGCATGTTTACGTGTGCGCTGATATTTATCATCTGCCATTTACAGCCGGCCTGTTTGACGGCGCTACCATGATCCGCACCCTGCACCATATGGCCGAGCCGCGCCTGGCGTTGGAACAGGTGCGCCGGACCATGCAGCAGGGCGGCATCTTTATTCTGGAATTTGCCAACAAGCAGAACCTGAAAGCCATTGCGCGCTATTTTCTGCGGCGCCAGCGCTGGAGTCCGTTTTCACCGGAGCCGGTGGAATATGTGCCGCTGAACTATGATTTTCATCCAGCCACGGTCAAAACCTGGTTGAGTTTGGTGGGCTTTGCCGTGGAACGCCGCCTGACCGTTTCGCATTTCAGAATTGGCTTTTTGAAGCGCCTGCTGCCGCTTAAGCTGCTGGTGGGAATGGACAGCCTGGCGCAGCTGACCGGTGATTGGTGGCAGCTCAGCCCGAGCGTGTTTACCCGCGCCCGCGCTGCAGGAGAGCCGGCTGCGCAGCCAGCACCAGACGCCTTTTTCAATTGCCCGGCCTGCGGCGTGGATTTGCCGGAAGAAGAACATGACCTGGTTTGTCCGGGCTGTGGGCGAATTTGGCCCTGCCGCGACGGCATTTATGATTTCAGGCTGGAACCCCCAACTGCGGCGGAATAGACAAAACTGTGATTAACGAAAAAACGGCATCTGAACCTTCAGATGCCGTTTGGCTTTTCAAAGTAAGGTGATTATTTGCGGCGGGCCGTGAAAACCAGGTTGGAACTCTGAGCCGGGTCAAACGGGGCGCCCTGAAGATTGCCATACCAGGCGATGTCGGCCCAATCAGCGCTTTTAAGGGCGTGTTCCAGTTCTGCTTTGCGCCAGGGATGCAATTGAGAGGTGAAAACGCGCTGCTGCCAGCCCAGTGATTCGTGTTTGAGGGCAATGATGTTAAAATTGACCAGGCCGCCCGATTCAAAGTCGTAAAAGCGGACAAACAAATGGCGGGCATCTCCCTGCGGTTCCATCCATCTTTCGGAATGGGATAAAACGGCATCAAAATTCCGGTTTTGAACCAGAAGCAGCCCGCCGGGCTTAAGGCAGGCAGAAAAATCATTCAAGGCTTCTTCAAGGGCTGATTTCGTCAGCAAGTGGGGTAGAGAGTTTCCCAGGCAGATCAGGCCGTCAAAATTACGCAAAAAAGTGCGTCTGAGCTGGCCAAAACCGGCCACTTCAAAGGCTGCCGTTGTTGCAGAGCTGGCGGCATTGGCGCGCGCCCGCGCCACCATGCCTTCACTCAGATCTGCCCCGACCGCCTGGTAACCTTCCTGAGCCAGCGCCAGGGTGTGCATGCCAGTACCGCAGGCGGCATCCAGAATGGAAACACCTGCCGGGAAAAGTGAGCGGATGAAGGGCAGCTCAAAGGCCAGGCGGGCCGGCCAATTGACAAAACGGTCATAATCTTCGCTGAAATCATTATACATGGCAGCATCTCCTGTATGAATTATCCACCTGAGGAGATGATTTGTCAAACGAGCCCATTGACCCAGGGTTGTCAGGCAATTGTGATCATTGGCATGACATATTTCAGTTGCATTTTGAGGGCGCTTCAGTTATCCTGATAGGGATAAAAGAAGGCGCCGCGGCAGCAAGCCGGGCGAAAAATAAAATTCACTTGAATAAGAGGCCAAAAAAATGACATCCATCAAACGTGCACACAATTTCAATGCCGGTCCGGCCGTGCTTCCCATGTCTGTCCTTGAAAAGGCGCAGGCTGAGATGTTCGACTTTCAGGGCTGCGGCATGTCTGTCATGGAAATGAGCCATCGCTCCAAAGAATTCGAAGGAATCATTCAGACGGCTGAAGCGGATCTGCGTGAACTGCTTGGCATTCCCACCAATTATAAGGTCATGTTCCTGCAGGGCGGCGCCACGCTGCAATTTGCCATGCTGCCGATGAATCTGCGCCCTGCCGGCGCCTCGGCAGATTATATTGTCACCGGCTCATGGAGCAAGATTGCCTCAAAGGAAGCGGGCAAGTTGGGCAAGACCAATGTGATTTTCAACGGCGAAAGCGCCAATTTCACCACCCTGCCCACCGGCCCTCTGACAGTGGATCCCCAGGCAGCTTATGTGCATTTTTGTCATAATGAAACCATTCACGGCGTTGAGTTCAAGAGCGAACCGGTTGTGCCGGCGGAAATTCCGCTGATTTGCGATATGTCTTCCGATTTTCTCAGCCAGCCGGTGGATGTCAGCAAATATGCCATGATTTATGCTGGCGCCCAGAAGAATGCTGGCCCGGCGGGCGTGGTGGTGGTCATTATGCGCGAAGACCTGCTGGCCCGTGTGCCCGAAAAACTGCCCGTGATGCTCGATTACAAGGTGCTGGCTGAAAGCGGCTCCCTGCACAATACCCCGCCCTGCTATTCCATCTACATGGTAGGCCTGGTGTTGAAGTGGTTGAAGGAACTGGGCGGCCTGCCGGCTATCCACAAGATCAATCTGGAAAAGGCCAAACTGGTCTATGATGCCATTGATCACAGCGGCGGCTACTACCGCGGCCACGCCGCGCCCGAAGCCCGCTCTATTATGAATGTTCCCTTCCGCATGCCGTCCGAAGAACTGGAAGAAGCCTTCGTGAAGGAAGCCAAGAAAGCCAACCTGATTGGCCTGAAGGGTCACCGCTCTGTGGGCGGCCTGCGGGCTTCCATTTATAATGCTCTGCCCATGGAATCAGCCAAGGCTCTGGTTGAATTCATGGCCGAATTCCAGCGCAAAAACGGCTGATTTTGGATTACTGTCAAAAAGAAGCATCCAGCGGTTTTTGCTGGATGCTTCTTTTCTTTTTGGGGCTTTTGTTTTTGTCCAGGCCCGGCAGCCGCATCAGATAGGCCGGCGGCCATCTAATTCCAGCTTCTTGATGAGAAAGGGTACCAGAGGATGAGGCAGGCAGGATCTGAATTGACAGGCCGCCTCAATGCGTCCGGTGATTTGCGCCACCCTGGCCCAGATTCCGGGGTTTTCAATCATATCACGCAGCGCGGCGATGGTCAGTGCGGTTAAAACATGGCGAGAAGATAAAAACGCATTGATGATGGGCGCACTCATTTCAGGGCAGCTTTCTTCCAGGGTGACAATCATCTCCCTGCCTGAAGCATAGGACGTTTGCTGAATGCAGTTTTTGGCGGTGCGCCGCGGTGGAATCCAGTGGTTGAGCTGCAGCCGGGGTGAAACGCCGATCTTGAACCCTTTTTTGAGGATTTCAAGATATATTTGCACATCTTCAGCCCCTCCCAAAAAATTGGCAGAACGGCCGATTCGAAAAGATGGGCGATTTTGAATACTTTGCAGATATGCGGTGAACGCCTCGTGCTGAAGGGCCAGGCCCATGCCAGGCGGCAGGGCGGGGTTGAGTGCGTGCATGAAATGCATTTTCAGCCGGGCAAAGGCATTGTTTGAGGCGGGGGCAAGCACATCCTGCGCAGAGGTAAAGGTGTGATTTATGTTCGTTCTGTGGCCGAATTGAAGTTTGAGTGTCGTGCGCGCAGAGCCGGTGAAATGCACTTGAATGGCGCCCGCTCCCCAGGCTGAAATTTCTGGATTCTGACCGATGAGATCGAACAGATTTTGCAGGTAATCGGGGTGAAGTTCGTTATCGTCATCCACAAACAGAATCCAGGGCGCACAGGTGGCTTGATAGGCGGCCATACGAGCAAAAACAATTCCCTGACGGGACGCCACCACGACCCGCACTTTTGGCATCCGGTTTAGGAATGTGCCAACCTGAGGGATATCCAAGAGGGGAGGATGGCTGTTGTTATCCACCAACACCAGCTCAAACTGCCTGCCAGCGGAAACAGATAAGGACAGGATGCTGTTCAGGGTGCGCTCCAGCAGGCTTGGCTGGGGATTATGGGTGCAGATGGCAATGGCAAGATCAGGGTTCATGGAGATGAAAACAGAGATTAAGACAGCCAGAAAGAGAGATCACGGTCAAGTAAATCCTGAAGTTCAAGTATATCATCGCGAAAAAACTGGGTCAGGCGCAGACGCAATTCAGGGTCCAGCGGGGGCGCTTTGACCAGCATGAGCTGGCTGGCGGTGTCGATGATGCATTTTCCGAGGCGCAGAGGAAAGAATTTGCGGAACAGATTTTTGACCGCATTGGGGGTGTTGAGCAAGTGAAACAAACGGGGAAAAATGGGCAGTCCGCTTTTGTTATCCCGCAGGATGGGCAGTTTCAGGTCCGGATTCACATTCAGGAATGAACAAATATCCGATACAACCTGATCTGGTGATTTTTTCCAATCAGCATAGAGGGAAATATGAAACTGCTCTTGGGGAAAAAGAGCCAGGTAGCGCCGCAGGTTGGCGGCATAAAGGCTTTCTTTTATATAGAGGGAGCTATGCTCTGCGGGGATGTTTTTTACCCCTGTCATGACATCCACAATGGTTGCAAAGTCCGTAATGGTTTCCCTTTTGAGGCGCAGGTACATGAGGAAATGTGAGTAAATGCGTTCGGCTGGCTGGCGCAGAACAGCGATCAGCCGGACATCGGGAATGGCCTGATGAATATTCCAGGCCGCTTCTTCATCACCCAGATATTGCACAGAGGCTTCGCCGACAGCAAGGTATTGGGGTTTTACATTTGCAAATAGCGCCAAATAATCTTCTCTATTGTTTATTTTGTTATAATGTGCCGGCTGCATGAAGAAATTGGGCTCTTTTACCTGGCTCAGAAATATTTGTGGGTGCTGGCGCAGGGTTTTGTACAGGCCGGTGGTGCCGGCTTTTGGGGCACCAATGATAAGGAAATTTGGATAAGGCATAAGGTTTTTTGTTACCGGGTCAAGAGTCATTGATCATGATAAACTGCTCAGGCACGGAAAAGAAGATGGCTGGGGATATGCCTGGAAAAAGTTCTTCAGGCGTGCAATCGCCGTAGGAGTGAATTTCCTGTTATGTTATAAATTATTCCATCCAATACTTACAACTTTTCTCTTGTAGTCGATCCAATCTTAGCCATTACGAATATGCAGCACGAAAAAGATCGGAGAGGGTTGCATTGTTCTTGAGATTACCTCAACCAAGATGAAAGATCGCGGCCAATTAAATCCTGTAATTCGATGATATCAGAGCGAAAAACCTTGGTCAGACGATGGCGATCCGTTGGGTTAAGCGGAGGAGACTTAAACAACAGTACCTGGTTGATGCGGTTGATCACTTCCTTTCCCCATCGATAAGGAATGACTTTTTTGAGCAGATTCTTGATTGTTTGTGGGGAATTGAGAAAGTTAAAGAGCCCGGGCAGCCGCGGCTTCATGGTGACATTCTCATTTTTAACCATCAAGTTGATACTTGCGTCTACTCCCAAAAAAGCCATGATTTTTTGTAGAACCTCGTCTGGCCTGGTTTTCCAGTCTTCGTACAGGAAAATTAACATTTGCTCCCGCGGAAACAAACTCAAATAGCGTTTGAGGCTGACAGAGTATAAACTGTCTTCCAGGTAATCCATTTTTCTTTTTATACTAATATCAGGGTTTTCAAGACTTTGGATAATGGTTGAAAAATCGGAAATGTCTTCCTTTCCTTCCCTGCGGTACATGAGATAATGTGAATAGGTCCGGTCAGCAGGCTGGCGCAATATGGCGATCAGCCGCGCCTTTGGCAAGGCATTATAAATCATTTTTGGGGAAGCCGGGTTTCCCAGGTAATGGACAGATGCCTCCCCTATCGCCACCTTACCATCTGGTATATTGCTGAATAAGGCCAAATAATCAGCCATGTTTTTAATGTCATGCTGCTTTTCAGGAGGAAGAAAATAAAAGGGTTCTTTGGGATCAGAGAGAAAGATTTGCGGATGTTGGCGCAGGGTGTAATATAAACCAGTTGTACCAGCTTTTGGAGCGCCTATGATGAGAAAATTGGGCAGGGTCATGTGTCCTTTCATGTACCAGAAAAGCACTCAGTCATATTATCCTAATTGTAGCACATAGAGGCGGATTTTTTTATTGTATAATAATGGCAATGAAAAATAACGCTTCCTTTAATGATATCGCTGTGACCTGTCCCTGGTGTGGGACCCATTACATCCAATTTCAAACCAACTGCGATAAATGCGGTGGGGCTCTGCCTTTGCCCCCGCGCTCTGAACCGGTTCAGGCGGCACGCCTGCCTTCGCCGCCGCCGCCGCCGCGGCAAATTCCATCTTCCTATATGGGCAGCATCCTCAGCGCTGATGCTTATGCCATCACAGGGGGCATTCTGGCGCTGCTTGGCGGCATTTTTGCGCTGTTGGGTTTTGTTTTCACGGCGGCCATTGTGACAGCCTTTGTGGGGCTGCCCTTTGCCGGCATTGGCGTGCTGCTGCTGGGTATTTCTGTTCCGCTGCTGGTGTGGCGTTATCAGAACGCCCGCCAGCGCTGCGATCTGATGCGGGATGGGGTGGCGGTGCTGGGCGAAATTGTGCAGGTTTCAGAGAGTATTCACATCCGTGTCAACCACCGTTTCCCCTGGCAGATCAATTACCGCTTTCAATATGAAGGTGTCTGGCGCGAGGGACACATCACCACGCTGACCACGCCGCGCGATTTTCAGCAGGCCGGCGACCCGGTTTATGTGATTGTCAGGCCCGATAATCCCGATCACCATACCCTCTATCGAGCCAATCAGCTCTGAAAGGAATCATAAGATGAAAGTGCTCTTTATTGGCGGCACTGGCATTATCAGCTCGGCTGTGTCGCGGCTGGCGCTGCAGCGCGGCATGGATCTTTACCTGCTCAACCGCGGGCTTTCGGCCCGCCCGGCGCCGGAAGGCGCCAAAGTGCTGGAAGGTGATATCCGCAACCCGGAATCAGCCAGGACGGCTCTCGGCAGTCATGATTTTGACGCGGTGGTGAACTGGGTGGCCTACACGCCTGACCATGTTGAGACCGACCTGGCGCTTTTCCGCGGGCGTACTTCACAGTATATTTTCATCAGTTCGGCATCCGCTTACCAGACCCCGCCGGCCGGGCTGCCCATTACAGAATCGACCCTTCTGGATAATCCCTTCTGGCAGTATTCGCGCAACAAGATTGCCTGTGAAGAGCGGCTGGTACGGGCTTACCGCGAAGAAAAATTTCCCACAACCATTGTGCGGCCTTCCCACACCTATGACTGCCAGCTTTTGCCAATGGAGGGCGGCTGGACGGTGGTGGACCGCATGCTGCGCGGCCTGCCGGTGATTGTTCACGGCGACGGCACATCGCTGTGGACATTGACCCACCATGCCGATTTTGCCCGCGGGTTTGTGGGCCTGCTGGGCCTCAACCACGCCATCGGCGAGGCCGTGCATATTACATCTGATGAGTGGCTGAGCTGGAACCAGATTTTTGAGATGGTAGCGCATGCGGCAGGCGTGAAGCCGCATATTGTCCATGTACCTTCAGAGTTGATTGCCGCCTACGATCCGGATTGGGGCGCGGGCCTGCTGGGCGACAAGGCGCACAGCATGATTTTCGATAATACCAAGATCAAACGCCTGGTGCCCGATTATGTGGCTTCCATTCCCTTTGCCCGCGGGGTGGAGGAGATCATGGCATGGTATAAGGCTGACCCCGCCCGGCAAAAGGTGGACCCGGCATTCAATGTTATCTGCGACCGGATTTTGAACGCTTACGCACAGGTCTGGCCGTAAGTTTTCGAGTGTTTCAGACCGTCAATTTCCTGGCCATAGGCCTGGAAACCACAGGACAGGCTGAAATGTGACGTTGTTAAAGTGATACCCCAAAGGAGATTTCTATGAAGACTTGTGATTCTTGCGGTATGCAGTCAACAGATGGGGCTGCGACCTGCCCGGCGTGCGGTTCGCCTCTTTCTGCAAACACAGCGGCGCCGCGTGTCAGCGCCAGCTCTGTCAATCCGGCTTCGGGCGTTCGTTCTTACTACACGGAAGATTTTTTGCCCGAAACAGCTATTGCTGAACTCAAACGCCGCTATGCCGTCAAGATTCAACCCTGGGATATTGACCAGGCCATCGCGTATTACATCAAGGACCAGGGACAGGCTGCCTGGGAAAAATTGTGCGGCGGTTCGCAGCAGATGATGAACCTGGGCAAGGAACTGCTTGGGCGATTCTTCCCGCGCTGATTTGCCTTCTGTTTGAAGACAGGTTAAAAAAGGACCCGCCCCGGACATTTGCCAGGGGCGGATTTTTGTTTATCAGAGGGGAAAATCAGTGCAGGGCATCCATCAGCTTTTCAAGCTGGTAATCGCTCTGCTCTTCAGCGGCCATCAGGTCTTTGATGACATCGTGGCAGGCGATGATCTCTTCGATCATCTGCGAGGCGCTCTTGTCGGAGCGGGAAGAGGCCGCCAGCACCGCCAGCAGCATCATCCACCACAGGGTGTTTTCAAAGGCTTCCTTGTTGAACCAGAGGACGTCTTTATAGCGGTTGACGCCGATGATATGGCGGATTTCTTCATCCATCAGATAGTTTTCGACGATGGAGAGCACCGGCATGGCCGATTTGCCCTTGAACCAGTTCTGGTAGGAAACCAGCACCTTGATGAGGTGCACAGCCTGCCAGGCCTGATCGCGGGGAATATCCATGCCCATCAGGGCTTCGGCCAGAATGGGCCCCAGACGCCATTCGTCCATCCAGCTGCGGCTCTGTTCTTCGTAGCCTTCCACCTTGAGCACACGTCCCAGGTTGTGGACAAAGAGCCAGCCGAACAGGGTGCCCCAGGCCAGGCGGTTGTTTTCCATGGGGGTCAGCAGGTATTCGAGAGCGGCGCTGTAGGAGCGCGAGCCGGGCAGGGGATACTGACCGATCAGCACAGGCAGCGAGAGGACCGATTCCAGATCGCGGCGAAGCTGGCGGGCCACTGCCATATCGTCGCCGGAGCCGCCAACGTAATTCTTCACCTGGCGCAGCAGTTGAGCCATCTTGCCGCTCAATTCATCCACCAGGCCGCTGTCCACCAGCTGTTCGGGGTCAGCCAGGCGGGCGGCATAGAGCCGCGAGAACATGGCGCCGTTGACGAGCTGGCGGAAGGGTTCGTGGACCGGGGCGAGGAAGAGCACCTGCAGGGCTTCTTCCACCGAAGGCACGCCGCGCCCGCCGAGGTAGGCAGCCAGCTGGGCGTAGCGGTGATGATCGTCATCCTGCACTTCGCGGATATCGACAAAGACAAAGGTCTTGTAGGCATCCAGTTCCAGGTACAGGCCCTGCTCGGTCAGCTCGCGGCTGGCGCGCAGGTATTCGAGGCCGGTGTTGTGCTCGCGCAGGATGCAGAAATGGTTAGGGTCATTGTGCAGGTTGAGACCTTCGGCAAGGGTGCGGCTGAGAATGCGGCGGTCGTTGCCTTCTTTGACGGAATAGTTCACCGAGTTCTTGACCCAGCCGCGGGTGGAGCCAAATTTGTTATGATAGACCACCAGGGCGCGTTCGCTGCCGATGCCGTTGGAATAGGCAAACACATCTTCGTTGATGCGGCCTTCCACCGAGGCAAAATCATAAAGCAGGAAGTGATCCACGCCTGAGAAAACCGGGCGGCGGTGCAGCAGGGGGAAGATTTCGCGGTTGTGCCGTTCAATCAGCCAGCGGTCGGGGGTTTCCTCCCAATAGGCGCGGCGGTATTCCATGCCGTATTTTTCGGTGAAGCCCTCTACCTGGCCGTGACCAAACATGGGCAGGCCGGGCATAGTGGCCATGAGGGTGCAGATGCCGAAGTATTTGTCGCCCTTGCCGAACTGATCCACGGCAGTGCGCTCGTCGGGGTTGTTCATGAAGTTGACATAGCGCTTAAGAATCTCAGGATCAAATTCGAGGGTGTTTTTCATCACCAGGCGGTACTGAGCGTTATCTTCGTTGCGCAGCAGGTTCATAAAGGCGCTGTTATAGACGCGGTGCATGCCCAGGGTGCGCACAAAGTAGCCTTCCATCAGCCAGAAGGCTTCAGCCAGCAGCAGGGTGTCGGGGGCTTCTTTGGCCACGCGGTCCACCACTTCGCGCCAGAATTCCACGGGGAAGGCGGCATCGAAGCGGTCTTTGGTCAGGCCAAATTCGGCGCGGGTGGGAATGGCGCCGCCGGTGCCGGGCTCGGGGAACCACAGGCGCTGGAAGTGCTTTTTGGCCAGGGTCATGGCGGCGTCAAAACGGATGATGGGGAACATGCGCGCCACATGCAGAATGGTTTGGATGACGGCCTCGCGCACCGCCGGGTTGAGGTAATTGAGCTGGGCGGTGTCGTTCCAGGGCATGGAGGTGCCGTCGTTGCCGTGATAAATATACTGCTCGCGGCCGGTCTGGTGATCGTAGCGTTTGAACACCACGGCTGCATCAGAGCGGCTGTAGTAATGATCTTCCAGGTTGATGGACACGCGGCTGTCGGGCGAAAGGTCGGGCCCGTTGAAGGTATAGGATGGGAAGGGGGAATAATCGAGCGAGAGGAACCAATCGGGGTGCTCGATCACCCAGTTTGAATCGATGCCCATGTGGTTGGGCACCATGTCGGAGGCCAGGCGGATGCCGCGCAGCCAGGCGCGGTCGCGCAGGTTGGTGTAGGCCTGGTAGCCGCCGAGGTCGTTGGCGATGTCATAACCGGCGAGGGAGTAGGCAGAAGCCACGGCATCGGGGTTGCCGCACATCACCTTAATGGCCTGTGAGGCTTTGGAGCGTTCCCACAAGCCAATCAGCCACAGACCGCTGAACCCGCGCTGCGCCAGGGTATCCAGCTCTTCATCGGGAATCTGGTCGAGATGGCGGATTTCGCGCTTGTAGGTTTTTGAAAGCTGGTCGAGCCAGACGAAGGCGTTTTTGGCGATCATCACCAGACGGGGCATCCATTCGCGGTCAGGGCTGAAGGCTTCCACTTCGCCGCCCTCGGCGCCAGCCGCTCCGGCTCCCAGCCGGCCAAAAGTGGGGATGGGCACCGGGCCGCCCCCCGCGCCGGGACCGAAGCGCAGCATTTCCTCTTCCTTTAGCAGGTCGAGGCTGCCGAGAATGCGGTAGAGGTATTTGCCCAGCAGCACGCCCCAGCGTTCGCGGATGAATTCGAGCTGGCCGGAGAGGGAATAGGGCACGGCTTCAGCCGGGCTGTGGAGCATATCGAGCAGGTTCTGTTTTTCAGGGCCAAAGGGGGGCTGTGTGTCGAGGAAGGATTTGATCTGGGTGATGACTGACAGGTAAGGGGTTTCCTTGCGCAGGTTTGAGTCATCGAAGAACTCGAGGAAGGGAGAACGGGCCGGGTTGACATTGGCCAGCCAGAGCATCATCAGCTCTTCGAGGGCCACCTGCCGGTTGGGGGTGCCATCGGTTTCGCCAGCCAGGTAGGCGGCGGCCGAAATTTGCTGCTGGTAGACCTCAGTGGTGGGAAATTCATCAGAAAAGCGCAGCAGAGCCTTATCCACGGCTTCGCGGCCCAGCTTCTCATCCAGCCAGTTCAGCGCATCGGCAGTCAGGGTGGGCCTTTCCTGCTTCACATAGAGACCCACCACCAGATGCATGATTTCATCAATCATGCCCATGGCGTTGATCTGCCCGGCGCGCACAGCCTGTTCGGGGAAGTTCACCAGGTCGCGCTTCTGGTTGATCTTCTGGGCAAAGAGACGGACGGCATGGAAATTCGCCATGATCACTTCGCCGCGGATGGAGAAGAGCGACTGGTCGAGCTGGTAGCGATCGCGAGTCTTTCGCGCAATATGGAATTCTCTCATAGCCTCATCCTTTCTGATTTGCGTCTATGCCTGAGCTGTATCTGCCGGATCAAGGACCGTTTTGAGGGCCAGCCATTCGCCTTTGTGGCCGGCCAGCTGGGCCTGATCCACACAGACTCCCTGAGAAACCAGCTTTTCCAGCGGGCGCTGGTAAAGGGATTCTTTCCAGCCAAAGAGCCTGTGAATATCGCTGCGGGGAAGCGCGCCGAGCGACTGCAGCGTGCAGGCAATCAGGCGGCGGCGGGCTTCCTCTTCGGAAATAAAACGCGCCTTTTCCGGCAGTTCGGGAAAATGGCGTGCAGATATCTCATATATGAAGGCATAATTCCAGCGGCCCACATGCGCCACGCCCACCGGCAGGATTTTGAAATCGGCCATCAGGGTGTCGAGGGCTTTATTAAAGCGGGAATCGCTTTCCGCGCTGGTGAGGCGGGCGGCTTTGCGCAGGGCCAGGGTATCCAGCGGGCCTTCTTTGAGCAGGGCTTCATAGACCAGTTTGGCTTCCTGGGTGAGCTCGCCCTGCTCGTACTGCATCAGGTAGTCGTTTTCAATATCGCCAAAGTTGTTGGAGAGAGCGTAAAACCAGGGGGCCACCTCCAGCGAGAGGAAGGCGTTGCGCTTGCGCAGCACCCGACCGTAATAAACCACGCGCTGGTCGAGCAGCGAATCCTTCCAATCCCAGGTGATGTGGCCGGGGTCATCGTGCTCATCGGGAACGGGGCGGTCGCCAGCCACCGCTGCCCACAGGGAGGGCAGGGTGATGCCGGTGATGGGCCAGAAAGCAATAAACCCCCGTTCGTTGATGTAAGCCACGGCTTCATCGCGGGTTTTCAGGCGCAGACCGGGCAGGGTGCGAAAACTGCGCTGGCGGAATGCTTCGAGCAGGGCGGGTTGAATGGTCAACATAGGTGTATTGATTATACCCCGAAGCATAAAAAATTTATGATAGAATTAAAGGTGCTACTCGGTCTTGTTTTTGTTACCGCAAAGGGCGCAAAGGATGCCAGGGACACAACCTTGGAGAAACAGGATTGTTTCAAAAGCGAAAAACGGAGGGAAAATGGCAAAAAACACACCACCCAGCACCCAGCAGTTGGTCATTTATGAGGTTTATGTGCGCAATCACGGCCCCAACGGCAACTTTGCCGATGTGGAGGCCGATTTGCCGCGTATTAAAGCCATGGGCGTGGATGTGCTCTGGCTGATGCCCATTCACCCCATTGGCGAAGCCAACAAGAAGGGCACGCTGGGTTGTCCATATTCCATTCAAAACTATCTGGATGTGAACCCGGAATACGGCACCAAGAGCGATTTTTTCAAGCTGATTCACAGCGCCCATGAACTGGGCCTGAAGGTGATGATTGATGTGGTGTATAACCACACCTCGCACGATTCTGTGCTGGTGTTTGAACATCCCGATTGGTTCAACCAGGATGAGTTTGGCATTCCGGTTTCAACCGTGCCTGACTGGAGCGACGTGATTGACCTGAAATTCACGGGCAATGAGCGCCTGGCGGCTTACCTGATTGAGGCTTTGCAGGGCTGGGCGGCTTTTGGCGTGGACGGCTTCCGCTGCGATGTGGCTTCACTGCTGCCGCTGGATTTTTGGACGCGGGCGCGCTATGCGGTGGAGCAGATCAAGCCGGGCGTGATCTGGCTGGCGGAATCGGTTCATGCCAGCTTTGTGAATCACCGGCGCTTCCACGGACTGACCGGGCTTTCGGACGGCGAGCTGCACCAGGCTTTTGACATCACTTACGATTACGATATCTGGCCGGTGTGGCAGGCGGCGGTGGACGGGAAGATTTCGCCCACGCGTTACCTTGAAATGCTGCGCTACCAGGAAGCCGTTTTGCCGGCGCATGCGGTGAAAATGCGCTGCGTGGAAAACCACGATCAGCTGCGCGTGATGAAGCTGGCGCCGACCCCGGCGCGGGCCCTCGCCTGGACGGCTTTCCAGGCATTCAACCGCGGCGCGCTGATGTTTTACGCCGGGCAGGAATCGGCCAACACGCACACGCCTTCCCTCTTTGAAGTTGACAAAGTGGATTGGGGCACCTATCCCCTGCAGCCGCTGCTGACCCGCCTGGCGCACTTGAAAAAAGACCCGGCTCTGAAGCAGGGCAAGCTGCATTTCCTGGCCGGCGAGCCGGCCATCCAGGCGGCCTGGCAGTTGAACGGGGCCAACCTTTACGGCGTCTTTAACGTTTCAGGGGCCAGCGGTCTGGCGGCGGTGCAGCTGCCCGATGGCCATTATCTGGATCTGCTCAGCGACGGCATGGTGGAGGTGGCCCAGGGCAGGCTTCTGCTGCCTGAAAGCGCCTTCATTTTGCGCTGCCCGCATGCGCTGGATTTAAACCCCCTGGTCTTTGACCTGCTGGAATACCATCACCCGGAATAGGGCGGGGATTGTTATAGAGACGAACTGCCGGCTGAACAGGCCGGCAGTTTTTACTTCACAGCTTTCTGACATAAAGCATGCCCGATTGGAGATTGAACCGGCGCAGCCTATGATACCTGGAGAAAATCATGAGCCAGTCAGCATCAGAAGTGATTTCAAAAATTCTATTCCTGATTTCTCAATGTGGTTTGGCCATCCTGTGTATAACCAATCCTATTTTGGCCCTTAGAATCATGTATATACCGGCAACATGGATTAAAAAATCAGCCATCATTCTTCCAGAAAAGTATGAATTGCTGCTTAATTTGCTTGAAAATGATCCGGAACAATTTAGGGAAACATTTCCAGAAAATGTATCTGTTGTTTACAAAATTGGAGCTGTGGCTTTTATCATAGCAATGGCAAGTTTGTGCGGTTTGTTAACCATGATTTGAAGCAGATGAAGTGATGCTGCTGACGGAGGATGTATATGTAAAGAAATACAACGAGGAGATTAATCGGTCTGCCGGTTGTTTTGCTGATGATGATTGCCTTCACAGTACCGGATAAACCTGGAAACGAAGGCAATCGATTTGCTATCACCATATAGAGACGGTAATACGTATAATCCAATCTGGCAGCCGAAGGAAAATGGGGAAAATAACGCAAGCCTGGCTGGCGGCGGCCCAACCCCACAGCCCAAAGCCCGGCAAATGGAAAACCTTGAACAGCTCATAACAAGGAGTTGATCGATATGACCAGATCTGACTGGAAATCCATTCTGCTTCCCCTGGTGATCGTCCCGGCGGGCGGTTTATTGATTTTGGCAGCGGGCTATCTGCTGTATTTCGGCGTGGTGATGCTGGTGGAATCGGCTTTTTATGCTGATGACCCCACCGCGGTGCCGATGGATGTGATCCGCCAGGCTTTCGCGGTCTTTTCCCTGGTCCTTTATGTGCCGCTGCTGCGGGTGAAGGCGCCTGACCTGCTCAAGGCGGCTGTTCTGGTTGGGCCGCTGACCATGCTGATCATCACCATGATCCTGCGGTTTTATCAGAACCCGGCCCTGGCCGGTTTCATCACCGCGGCCATTGCCGGCCTGTGCCTTTTCCTGCTGTATCAATTTAAGAAGCCGTGGTTCTACTTTTACGCGGCGGGGGTTTCCGCATTGGCAGGGATATTTTACGCCTGGCCGAGAAATTGAGGGCGGAGGCGCGCGGGGGAATTTTTTACACAGAGTTTGGAATAATTACCAGGTGACCAGGAAGGCCAGGTCGTTGACGTTGGTGCCGGTCTGGGCGAGGGGCAGCAGGCTGCCGGTTTGCTGCCAGAAGGGGAAGGAGTCGTTGCGCGCCAGGTAGGCGGCCGGATCCAGGCCCAGGGCGCGGGCGCGTTCCAGGCTGGCGGCGCAGGCCACTGCTCCGGCCACGCCGCTGTTGCCGTCATCGCCATCGGTGGCCAGGGTAATCAGGGCGGCGTTTTCCAGTCCGGCCAGTTCGGGCAGGGCAGCCAGGGCCAGCTCCAGGTTGCGCCCGCCCACGCCGCTGCCGCGCAGGGTGACGGTGGTTTCTCCGCCGGCCACCAGGCAGGCGGAGCGGGGCAGGGGTTCGTTGTGCCGGGCCATCTGGCTCAGCACACCAGCCAAAAAGAGCCCGGCCTGGGCAGCTTCACCGGTCAGGCGGGTGGTCAGCACGGCGCTGTGAAAACCGGCGGCGCGGGCGGCTTCAACAGCGGCGCGGGCAGCGCCTTCATTGCTGCCCACCAGCAGGTTTTGGGTCAGCGCCAGGCGCGGATCGCCGGGCTTGGGGGTTTCGGGGTTGTTGTTCAGCGCGCGCAGCACGGCCGGGGGCAGGTTGGGCCGCAGCTGATATTTATCCAGCAGGGCCAGGGCATCGGCGCGGGTGGAGGCATCGGGCACGGTGGGGCCAGAGGCGATGATATCCAGCGGGCTGCCGACCACATCAGAGAGGATGAGGGTGAGCAGGCGCGCCGGATAAGTGCGGGCGGCGAGCTGCCCGCCTTTCACCGTGTCGAGGTGCTTGCGCAGGGTGTTGATTTCATTGATATTGGCCCCGCAGGCCAGAAGCTGGCGGGTGAGGGCCTGCAAATCGCCAAGGGTCAGGCCGGCAGCGGGTTCGGTGAGCAGGGCCGAGGCGCCGCCCGAAACCAGGCAGATCACCAGGTCATCAGCGCTGAGGTCTCCCAGGCTGGCGAGCATCTGGCGGGTGGCTTCAATGCTGGCCGGTCCGGGCACGGGGTGGCTGCCCCAAAGAATGGTCAATTGATCTTTGCGGATGGGCTCTGCTTCGGTGTCGGCGATGGGCTTGCCCACCACGGTGATGGATTCGACCCGGTCCTTGAGCAGGCTGAGCAGGGCGCGGCCCATGGTCGGCGAAGCCTTGCCAAAGCCAATGCCAATCACGCGGCGGCAGGCGTTCAGGTCGAAGGTTTGAGCGCCTGCCCGGAGCCAGCGGCCGTCAAAGGCCAGGCTTGATAGGACCGCCTGGGCCGGATCAGCCGCCTGCAAGGCCGCATTGATGATGCGGCAGACGGACTCAGATGCGCCGGGGGGAAGACCGGGAAGGTTGGACAGCATATCACTATTATAAACGCTTTTGACGCCGGGTAAAACAGGTCAGCACGGCTGAAAGAACCCACCTGAGCCGCGGCAGTATTTCTTGGGATACCCGCCAAAAATGAACCGGATCACACCGGCTTTATGTTGTATAATTACGCAGTCTGTCAGGTGATATTTGTCAGTAACCTGTATTTTGAAGATACAGTATACTTTAGGAAATCGCTGCGGGTTTATTATCTGGCAAAAGCCAGTTTTGTATCTTAAAATCTGAGGAGTACCAGACGTGAACGAACAAATTAATGCTGTTCTGCGCCCCAAGTCGATTGCGGTTGTTGGCGCCTCCGCGACACCCGGAAAAATCGGCTATACGGTTCTTGAGAACCTGGTTAAAGAGGGCTACAATGGTGTGATTTACCCCATCAACCCCACAGCCACCGAAATTTTGGGGATGAAAGTCTACAAGTCCATCTCGGACGTTCCAGGACCCATTGATGCAGCCTGCATCACCATTCCTGCCAAGTTTGTTTCTGCGGCAGTGGATGAATGTGGCAAGAAGGGCGTCAAAGGCCTCATTATCATCACCTCCGGCTTCAGCGAGGTGGGTGACCGCGCCCTGGAAGATGAAATTGTGGCCAAGGCTCACAGCTACAACATGCGCATTCTTGGCCCGAACATTGTGGGCACCCTGTCCAACTCGGACAAGCTGAATGCCTCCTTCGCCCCCTTCCTGCCCCTGGAAGGCAAGGCCTCTCTGGTGACCCAATCGGGTGCCCTGCTGATCGCCATCGATGCGGCTTCCTTCACCCGCCGCGTCGGCTTCGACAAGCTGGTTTCCATCGGCAATGCCGCTGACATCAGCATCTCGGACCTGGTGACCTGGCTGGATGAAGACGCCAGCACTTCCTGCATCTCCCTCTACATCGAAGGCTTCAAAGATGGCCGCGCCTTTATTGAAGCAGGCAAGGCTGCTTCCAAGCCGATCATCGCCCTGAAATCAGGCGTTTCGGCTCACGGGGCCGCTGCTGCGGCTTCTCATACCGGCTCTCTGGCTGGCGCTGCCAAGGTTTATTCCGCGGCCTTCCAGCAGGCTGGCGTGATCCAGGCCTCTGACCTGAATAACCTCTTCGACCGCACCCTGGCGCTCTCATTGCAGCCCCCCATGCGCGGCGACAACCTGCTCGTGCTGACCAATGGCGGCGGTGTGGGTGTGCTGGCCACCGATGCGGCTGAACGCTACGGCCTGCCCCTGAAGTTTGCCCCTGCTGATGTGCAGGCTGAACTGAAGAAACACATGCCCGAATTTGGCTCGGCCAAGAACCCCGTTGACATGACCGGTATGGCTGGCCTGGAATGGTACCATGAGACCACCAAGTTTGCCTACTCCCACCCGTGGGTGGACGGCCTGGTGGTGCTGTACTGCGAAACCGCCATGACCAACCCGATGGAAATTGCCCAGGGCATTCTCACCGCGGTTGAGGAATCGGGCATCAAAGACAAACCGATCACCGTGTCCTTCGTCGGCGGCGAACGCTCTGACAAGGCCATGCGCATGCTGGTGGAAAAAGGCATCCCCGCTTACCCGGCTCCCGATATTGCCGTGAACGCGATGGGTGCCCTGCGCGAATACACGCATCTGCGCGAAATGGTGACCGAAGGCGCCGTTGCGGCTCCCAAGGTTGATTCCAAGACTGCCCGCGAAGTGATTGCCAAGGCCCGCATGGAGGGGCGCGGCGCGCTGACCGAAATCGAATCCAAGCAGGTCTTTGCAGCTTACGGTCTGCCGGTAACCACCACCCAGCTGGCCCGCACCGAAGATGAAGCTGTGGCTCTGGCCAAGAAGATTGGCTTCCCGATCGTGATGAAGATCGTCTCTCCCGATATTCTGCACAAATCGGATGCCGGCGGCGTTAAAGTGAATGTTAAGGACGAGCAGGCTGTGCGCGATAACTTCCGCACCATCATGGCCAATGCCCGCGCCTACAAAGCCGATGCGGATATTCACGGCATCGCCATTCAGGAAATGGCCCCCTGGGGCACTGAAGTGATCCTCGGTTCCGTCAATGATCCCACCTTTGGCCCGACCATGATGTTCGGCCTGGGCGGTATCTTTGTGGAAGTGCTGAAGGACGTGACTTTCCGCGTGGCGCCCGTTTCTGCCGGGCAGGCGGCCCGCATGCTGGGCGAAATCCGCGGCGCGCCAATTCTGGCGGGTGTGCGCGGCGAAGCTCCGCGCGACCGCAAGGCGCTGTCCGAAGTGCTGTGCCTGTACTCGAACATGATCTTTGATCTTGCGGATGAAATTGCCGAATCAGACGCCAACCCCGTGCTGGTTTATGAAGAAGGCAAGGGCGTCAAGGTTGTGGATGCCCGCGTGATCCTCAAGAAGAAGGCGTAAAACACTTCTCCTCCTCCTTGAAGTGAAAATGACTGCCCTGAGCCGGCGCCATCTGCGGTCAGGGCAGTCCTAGTTAAGCAGGAGGGAGGCAGGTTTAAAAAACTGCCCGACGAAGAATCTGGACAAAACAGATGGTTGCGGTTAAAATACCCCTTCGCAACAAGTGAGTAAGTTTTTTGGAGGAACTGACTTTGGCTAACATCAAATCGCAAATCAAACGCAACAAGCAGAACGAACACCGCCGTGTGGCCAACCGCGTTTTCCGCGGCCAGGCGCGCACCTTTGTGTCGAAGGCCCGCACCGCCATCGCCAAAGGCGCCGATGACACCCAGGAAGCCGTTCGCGAAGCCATCAGCATGCTCGATCACGCTGCCGCCAAGGGCGTTATTCATAAAAATAACGCTGCCCGGCGCAAGAGCCGTCTGATGAAGCAGCTTGCCGCCCTCTCGAAATAAGACGGCAGCTTTACTTCCCTGACACACCACAGCGGGAGCGCCAGCTCCCGCTTTTGGTGTTTCTTTTTATTCCTGAATGCTGCGGAAGAAAGGCCTGACCTCATTGAAGATTTTTGTCACCGGAGCTACCGGTTTTATTGGCCGTCACCTGATGCGCCGCCTGGCGCAGACGGGGCATGAATGCACCTGCCTGGTGCGCAAAACCAGCCGGGTGGATGAATTGAAGCAAAACGGGGTTCGCCTGGTTTATGGTGATGTGACCGATGCTGAGAGCGTCAGAAGGGGAATGGCTGGCTGCGACACGGTGCTGCACCTGGCCAATCTCTACGCCATGTGGCACCTGCGCAAGCAGGATTTCACCGAAATCAACGTGGAAGGTACGCGGCATGTGATGGAAGCCGCGTTGGAACTGGGGGTTAAGAAAGTCGTCTATGTTTCAACCGTGGCTGTGTTTGGCCGCCCAACAGAATATCCTTTTAATGAAGAAAGCCACCCTGGCCCACACCTGTTCAGCGAATATGCCCGCACCAAAGCCCTGGGCGACGCTCTGGCCTGGGAGCTGGCCCGCACGCGCGGCCTGCCGCTGGTGTCGCTGTATCCGGGGATTGTACTGGGCGGTGATGATGACAAGGCCAGCGGCGAATATATCAAAACATTAATTTACCGCCGCACCCCTACACCCATTTTCACTCATTCTGTTGAAACCTATGTGTATGTGGAGGATGTGGTGGATGCCATCCTCAGCGCAGCCGAGAAACCCGAAACCATCGGCCAGAAATATCTCATCGGGCGTCACGCCATGAACGGGCTGGATTATGCCCGCCTGGTGTGTGAGGTGGCAGGCACGCCAATGCCCCCCTTCCGTTTTCCCGATTGGTTCGTGATTCTGGCGGGGTACTGGTTGACTTTTGTCAGCCAGTTTACGCGCCGGCCGCCGTGGTGGGGTTTGAGTGTGGATGCGGGCAATACGTTGTATAATGGTTTTTATTACGATGGTTCCAAAGCTGAACGTGAACTGGGAATCACATATTCACCGCTGCGCCTGGCGCTGGAAGAAGCCATTGCTTCATACCGCGCCAGAGAAAAGAGGAAATGATGGTGTTCAGACCCGGCCTGTACCTGGTGGCAACCCCCATTGGCAACCTGGGCGACATCACCCTACGCGCCCTGGAAGTGCTGAAAACGGTGGACCTGGTGGCGAGCGAAGATACCCGTAAAACCGGGATGCTGCTCAAGCATTTCGAGATCAAGAAACCGCAGGTGGCTTTTCACGAATACAATGAGGAAAAAGCACTGCCGCGGGTGATGGAAACCCTGCAAGCAGGGCAGTCGGTGGCGGTGGTGACGGATGCGGGCACGCCGGCCATTTCTGATCCGGGGTTTGTGCTGGTGCGGGCGGCGCTGGAAGCGGGCATGTATGTGACCGCCATTCCAGGGCCGGCGGCGTTGATCCTGGCGCTGACCCTTTCGGGGCTGCCGGTGCACAGTTTCACTTTTCGCGGATTTCCACCGCGCAAGCCGGGGGCGCGCAAACGTTTCTTCGCGGTGGATGCGCAGTCGCCGCATACGCTGATTTTCTACGAGAGCCCATATCGATTAAAGGATTTTCTGACGGATGCGCTGGCGGTTTATGGCGACCGGCGCGCAGCCATTGCCAATGATTTGACCAAATTTTATGAACAGGTGCAGCGCGGTCGGCTGGCTGAACTGGTTTCAACCATCCAAGAGGCAGATTTAAAGGGGGAATATACCGTGGTGATTGAAGGCGCGGGTGGTTCATCATCTGAAGAAAATGATATTGAAATCGAAAGGGAATAAACATGGAATTTTTTCTGTATGTTCTGGTTGGTTTCATTGGACAGATGATTGACGGCAGCCTGGGCATGGCCTACGGCGTGAGCTGCAATGCGTTTCTGTTGAGCCTGGGAATTCCGCCGGCTGCCAGCAGCGCCAGCGTGCATGCAGCTGAGGTGGTGGTGACGGGTATTTCGGGCCTTTCACATTTCAAGTTCGGCAATGTGGATAAGGCGCTTTTCCTGCGCCTGATCATCCCTGGCACCATCGGCGGCGGACTGGGCGCTTATGTGCTCACCCAGCTTGACGGCAGCGTGATTAAACCCTACATCAGCATTTATTTACTGCTCATGGGCTTCCTGATCATCTATAAGGGCGTCTTTAAAAAACCGCAGAACGGCGAGCGCATCAAGCGCTTTATTATTCCCCTGGCGGTGATGGGCGGCACCTGTGATGCCATCGGCGGCGGCGGGTGGGGACCTGTGGTCACCACCACCCTGATTGCTGGCGGCAACCAGCCGCGCGAAACCATCGGCTCGGTGAACGCTTCTGAATTTTTTGTCTCACTGGTGGAATCAGTGGTGTTCATCCTGACTCTGGGTCTGACGCACTGGATGGTGATTTTGGGTCTGCTGATTGGCGGGATTATCGCTGCGCCTTTAGCCGCTTACCTGACCAAACGGCTGCCGGTGCGCGCCCTGATGGTGCTGGTGGGCCTGCTGATTGTGGTGGTGAATACCAATACCATCGTTAAGGCTTTCTTTTAGAACAGTTTTCCATTTTGAGTAAAAAATAACGGGCGTTCACACAGGAACGCCCGCTTTTTTTATACACCACCATCAGCTCAATGGTCAATCCTGGTACAACCCCCGGGATTGGATCAGGGCGGTCACCTGAGGCTGGAGGTAATAGCGATAAGGTTCACCGCAGGCGATGCGGCGGCGGATTTCACGAGATGAAATTTCCAGCAGGGGGGCGTTGATGAAGCGCACTTTACCGGTCAGACCGGGGAGCTGGCTTTCCAGGACGGTCAGGTCAATGGCATCTTCAGGCCGGCGCATGACGCCCAACGAGGCGCAGGCGGCCAGAAGCTCCTGCGGCTGGCGCCAGGTGGGCAGGTCGCGCAGCGAATCACCGCCCATCAGGTAAACCATGCCGGCACCGGAATTCTGCTGTGCCAGCAGGCGCACCGTATCCACGGCGTAGTGCGGACCGGGGCGGTTCATTTCCACCATGGAGAGCTCAAAAAGAGGATTATCCGCCAGCGCCGCCTGGAGCAATTCCAGGCGAGCAGCCAGCGGGGTGATGTTCTGATTGAGTTTGTGAGGTGGGGTGGGTGTCAGCACCCATAACAGGCGGGAGAGCTGAAGCTGATAAGCGGCTTCGGCGGCAAGGATGAGATGCCCCAGATGGGGGGGATCAAACGTGCCGCCGAAAATTCCGATCAGTCCTGCCATTCCAGTTCGTAATCCAGAATATAGACGCTGTCGCCGGGTTGAACGCCGGCCTGGCGCAGGGCTTCATCCACGCCGATATTTTCCATCAGTTTCTGGAAGCGGCGCACCGAGCCTTCATGTTCCCAATAGGTCATCTGGGCAGCGCGTTCGATGCCCGCGCCCTTGATGCGGAAACCGCCCTCTTCGGCGACAATGGTGAATGCGGCCATATCCTCCTGCGGGCGATAAACAGGCATGGCAGCCGGGGCCACTTCGGGTTCGGGGGTCTGAGCCAGCAGTTCAGCAGCCTTCCAGAGCAGGGGGCGGATGCCGTCGCCGGTGAGGGCTGAGACCGGAACAGCCTCCACGCCGCGGGCCTTCAGGTCAGCCTGAATCTGCGGCCAGCGTTCGGCCACTTCGGGCATATCCATCTTGTTAAAAACCACCAGTTGAGGTTTTTTGCCCAGGTTGGGGTCAAAAAGGGCCATTTCACTGTTTATCTGGGCATAATCGGCCACGGGGTCGTTGGAATAGCCGTCAAGCAGGTGAATCAGCACGCGGGTGCGCTGGATGTGACGCAGGAAGGAAAAACCGAGGCCCACGCCCATGTGGGCGCCTTCAATCAGACCGGGGATATCGGCCAGGACGAGGACGTTGTTGATATCCAGTTCAACCACGCCCAGATTGGGCTCAAGGGTGGTGAAAGGGTAGGGGGCAATTTTGGGCCTGGCATTGGTTACGGATGCCAGGAAGCTCGATTTGCCGGCGTTAGGCACGCCCACCAGGCCGATATCGGCGATGAGCTTCAACTCAAGGCGCAGGCTCATTTCCACGCAGGGCTCGCCTTTTTCGGCAATGGTGGGGGCCTGATGGCGCGAGGAGGCAAAATGCTGGTTGCCGCGTCCGCCGCGCCCGCCGCGCGCCACTTCAAGGCGCTGGCCGGGTTTGGTCAGGTCGCCCAGAAGGGTGTCGTCGTTGGCATTGTATACCATGGTGCCCGGCGGCACAAAAATCACCATTTCGCGGGCCGATTTGCCCGACATGTTGTTGGGGCCGCCGCGTCCGCCATCTTTGGCAATGAAGCGGCTTTTGTGGTGGAAGTAGGACAGGGTGTTGAGGGTTTTCTGGACCTCCAGCACAACCGAGCCGCCGCGCCCGCCATCGCCGCCATCGGGTCCGCCGCGGGGGACAAACTTTTCACGGTGGAAATGGACAGCGCCGTCGCCGCCTTTACCAGAGCGCACATAAATGTCAACTTGATCGATAAACATGGACTTCTCTTTACTTTATTTTGAACTTTTCGTTGAAGTATTTTACCCGTAAAAGGTGAATATTCATAGGAAAGTGGCCATTATTATGAAGAAAAAGCCCCTTCCGCAGGGCAGAAGGGGCTGAAAAAACCGCGAGAGGGTTTATTTCTTGCCAAACTTGGCGGTGAGGATTTCTTTGAGGGTCGGCAGACCGATCTCCTGCAGTTCGTAGCGCACGCGCTGGCAGGGTTTGTTGATCTTGAGGATGCGGGTGAGGTCGATGGGGGTGGCGCTGATGACCAGATCCACATCGGAGTTGGCGATGGTCTTTTCCAAATCGCGCACCATTTCATCACCATAGCCCATGGCCGGCAGGATGGCGCCGGTGTTGGGGTATTTGTTGTAGGTGGCGATGATGGAACCAACCGCGAAGGGGCGGGGATCCACAATTTCGGCCGCGCCGAAGCGGCGGGCAGCCACGAAACCGGCACCGTAGGCCATTTCACCGTGGGTAAGGGTGGGGCCGTCTTCGATGACCAGGACACGCTTGCCGCGAATCAGTTCGGGGTTATCCACAAACAGAGGAGAGGCGCCTTCGATGACGATGGCATGGGGGTTGATGGTGGAAATGGTGCTGCGCACGGCCATCACATTGTCGGGGGTGGCGGTGTCCACTTTGTTGATGACAAAAACATCGGCGGCGCGGATGTTGGTTTCGCCAGGGTGGTAGGTGGTCTCGTGACCGGGGCGGTGGGGATCCACAACCACGATCGCCAGATCGGACTTGTAGAATGAGAAGTCATTGTTGCCGCCGTCCCAGAGGATGATATCAACTTCCTGTTCGGCCTGGCGCAGGATGGCTTCGTAATCAACGCCGGCGTAGACGATGACGCCGTTATCGATATGGGGTTCGTATTCTTCGCGTTCTTCAATGGTGCACTCGTGCTTGTCGAGGTCAGCATAGGTGGCGAAGCGCTGAACTTTCTGTTTCACCAGATCGCCGTAGGGCATTGGGTGGCGGATGGCGGCCACTTTGAAGCCCATTTCGCGCAGGATGAGAGACACGCGGCGGGTGGTCTGGCTCTTGCCAGAGCCGGTGCGGACGGCGCAAACTGAAACAACAGGTTTGGTGGATTTGATCTGGGTGTCTTTGAGGCCCATGAGGCGGAAATCGGCGCCAGCGGCCAGCACGGTGGAGGCTTTGTGCATGACATACTCATGGGGGACATCGCTGTAGGCGAAGACCACTTCATCAACCTTCAGGTCTTTGATGAGGCGGATGAGTTCGCTTTCGGGGTAGATATCGATGCCGTTGGGGTAACCGGGGCCGGCTAATTCGGCGGGGTACTTGCGACCTTCAATGTTGGGGATCTGCGTGGCCGTGAATGCAACAACTTCGTAGTCTTTGTTTCCGCGGAAGAAGACATTGAAGTTATGGAAATCGCGCCCTGCGGCGCCCATAATGAGGGTACGAATGGGTGACATGTGTAATACGCTCCTTTTATTGTGATTAATTTCGGTTGATGGTGCTTCCTGATCTTTCCACCTTCACCCTGAAAGTGAACAGATCAGGCGGCAGCCATCTCACATCGCTTCTGGGGCTGTGATGCCCAATAAAGCCAGGGCGTTACCAATGGCCTGGCGCGCCGCGGCCACCAAACGCAGCCGGAAAGCGCGCACCTCTGGTTCGGCTGAGAGAACAGGACAGCCGGTGTAAAAATCGTTAAACGCGCGCGCCAGATCGTAGGCCTGGGTGGCCATGGCCAGCGGCCGCAGATCGCCAGCGGCGCGTTGAACTTCGGAGGGGAAGCGCGAGATGGCATCCACAAGGGCCACTTCTTCGCGCTGCAGGGTGTGGGTGGGGGTGAAGGCGGCGGGAATTTCTCCGCCTGCCTTGCGCAGGATGCTTCCGCCACGCACATAGGCATACTGGATATAGGGGGCCGCCTGACCATCGAAATCGAGGGCGGTTTTCCAGTCAAAGGTGACAATTTTGGCGTTTTCGCGCGCCAGCATGGGGTATTTGATGGCCCCAATGCCCACGGCGCGCGCCACAGCCAGTTTTTGCTCGGCGGTGAGGTCGGGATTCTTCTGTTCCACCACCTCGAGGGCGCGGCTGACGGCTTCAGCGATGAGGTGTTCCAGCAGCACCACCGTGCCTTCGCGGGAGGCCATCACCACATTGCCGGGCAGGTTCACCAGCTCGTAAGGCACGTGCTGGCAGTGCTTGGCCCAGGGATAGCCGGCCAGTTCAAGGGTTTTGAAGACCTGCTGGAAATGCAGCGACTGGCGCACATCCACCACGTAGTAGGAGCGGGCGAGGTCGGGGTAATCGCTGAATTTCAGTTTGGCCAGGGCCAGGTCTTCGGTGGCGTAGAGGGCAGTGCCGTCAGAGCGCAGCACCACCAGCACGCGATATTTTTCTTTCAGGCCCAGGCGAGCATCCAGGTCAACGAAGACGGTACCGTTATTGGGGCGGTCATCGGTGGCCAGGCCTTTTTCGATCAGCTCAGCCACCACCTCTTTGCCGGGCTGTTCGGCCATGCTGTTGAAGTAGTAGCGGTCAAAGCGAATATCGAGCTGGCGGTACATTTCATCAAAGCCGTCCAGCGACCACTGGCGGGTTTCCGTCCAGAGGGCCACCACTTCGGGGTCGCGCTGGTCCCAGCGGCTGTAGAGGGCGCGGACTTCGGCTTCCAGTTCAGGGTTCTCTTCAAGGCGGCGGTTGGCTTCAGCGTAAATTTTGCCCATCCACTCGGTGATATTGGTTTCGGGGCGTTCGCCGGCATGGAAATTCATATAATTCCACAGCCATTTGATCACATGCAGGCCAATATCGCCGGGGTAATTGGCGCGCACCACGTCGTAACCGGCAAAATCGAGCAGACGGCAGAGGGCATCGCCGAGGATGGCGCTGCGCAGGTGGCCGACGTGAAAAGCTTTGTGGGTGTTGGGCTGCGAGAATTCGATCATCACGCGTTCGCCCTTGGCTTTGCCGCGGCCAAATTCCTGCTTTTCATCCAGCACGCTGTCGATCAGGCGGCTGGCATAATTGGCGGTGGAAAAGTAAAGGTTCAGATAGCCTTTGACGGCTTCAACACGCTCAAAACCATCCGGCAGTCCCACGGCTTCGGCAGCCATTTGAGCCAGTTCGGCGGCGCGGGACGGCACAGGACCGGCGGCTTTGCCCTCGCGGGCTTCACGGGCGGCCAGCTGGAAAAAGCTGGTGCAAATGCCCCAATGCCCGTTAAAAGGAATCCAGGTCCAGTTTAAGTCTGGATTGGGGAGGCCCTTTTCGGCACAGAAGGCGCTGAGGCGCTGGTTGATGGCGTGTTGTTCGGCTTCAAACATATGCAATCCTTTTCAAGAGGTCCTTTATGAAGGGCCATTTAATTGCAAAAACGCAAGGGAGCTGGAATTTCTAATTCCTTTGCGTCTTTGTCATTATAACACGGCGCAGGTGAGTAGAAAATCACGGCTTTGACTGTCGAACAACACTCGTTGACGGCAGCCAGCGCCAGATGAGCCCGCGCCGGGGGGCGAAGAAAAAGCCAACCAGAAAAATGACCGTGGCCACCAGAACAATGGCCGAACCGGAGGCGATGTTGGCATAATAACTGATATAGAGGCCGCCCAGGCTGGAAAGCGCGCCAAAACAGGCCGAAAGGATCATCATGGTGGAGAGGCGGCGGGTGAAGAGGTAGGCGGCAGCAGCCGGGGTGACCAGCATGGCGGCCACCAGGCCGACGCCCACGGTTTGCATGGAAATGACGATGGTCACACCCAGCAGCACCAGCATCAGGTTGCGTAGCAGGGTCACCGGCAGGTGCAGGGTGGCGGCCAGCACAGGATCGAAGGAGATGACCAGAAAGGGCCGGTAAAGCAGCAGAATGGTGAGCAGCACTGCGGCGCTCAAAACGGCGGTGAAGATCAGATCGGATGGGCTGACGCCCAGCAGATTGCCAAAAAGGATGTGGGAAAGATCAACGGCAAAGGTGCGGATGGAACTGATGAGGGCCACCCCCAGGGCCAGGGCGGCAGCAAAGAGGATGCCAATGGCGGTATCTTCCTTGATGGTGCCCTGCTGTGAGAAGAAGCCGATCAGCAGAGACACTGCCACCGCGGCGATCAGGGCGCCAGCCAGCAAATTGCCGTTGAGCAGGTAGGCGATGGCCACGCCCGGCAAAATGGCATGCGCCAGGGCGTCGCCGAGGAAGGCCATGGAACGCAGCACCACATAGCAGCCGACAATGGAGCACAGGGTGCCGACCATCAGTGCGGCCAGCAGCCCGCGCTGCATGAAGGCAAATTGCAGGGGATCAGTCAACCATTGCATGAGGTTTACTCTTCTTCGTGAATGTGATCGTGGCCGCAGCAGTCATCCACCACCACGGAATTATCCAGCATCAGCAGATGGCCCTGGAAGGCCTGGCTGACCAGGTCGGGAGTGAACACTTTTTCGGGCGGGCCGTAGGCGATAAGGCGTTTGTTGAGCATGATGACGGTTTCAAAGTACTGTGAGGCCATTTTGAGGTCGTGGGTGGACACCATAACGGTGACGCCTTTTTGATGCAGGTCGGCCAGCAGACGCAGGGTCACTTCCTGGGTGGTGATATCCACGCCGGTGAAGGGCTCATCCAGCAAAAGGATGTGGGGCTGCTGGGCCAGGGCGCGGGCCAGAAAGACGCGCTGCTGCTGCCCGCCCGAAAGGTCGCCGATGGGTCGGCCGGCAAGCTGGGCCATATCCATCTGGCGCAGGGCTTCAAGAGCCACCTGGCGATCTTCAGGGGTGGGGGCTTTGAGCCAGCCCAACCGCCCGTAGCGGCCCATCAGCACCACATCGAGCACATTCACGGGGAAGCGCCAGTCCACCTCTTCACGCTGCGGCACATAGGCCACACAGTCCTGATGGCTGCCGGCGGGCAAACCGTGGATGAGAGCCTGGCCGCTGCGCAGGGGCAGCAGCCCCACCAGCAGCTTGAAGAGGGTGGATTTGCCGGCGCCGTTGGGACCCACTACGGCCACAAGCGCGCCGCAGGGGATTTCAATGCTGATATCATGGATGGCCGGATGACCCGGATAACCTGCACTGGCGTTAACCAGAGCCAGATGGGCGGGTGTGGCAGGCAGGGACGTGTTTTTGGTCATAGGTTGTTTTGCTGGCACTGTGGACAGAGGCCGAACAGCTGCAGCCAGTGGTCCTGAATGGTGAAATGAGTCTGATTGGACACTTTTTCGATGAGCGGGGTGATGTTGTCGCCCGAAAAATGCACGGCACGGCCGCAGGCAGTGCAGAAAAGCAGGTGTTCGTGGCCGCAGGCGGCGCGCCAGTAGGTGTGGCAGCCGTTGGGCTGGTGCACGCGCTGGATAAGACCGAGTTCTTCGAGTTTTTCGAGGGTGCGGTATACGGTGACCAATCCCAGGCCCGGGCAAGACTGCCGGCCGAGATCATAAACCTGAAGCGGCTCGAGGGCGCGGTCGCTGGAAGCCATGATATCCACAATGGCGCGCCGTGGAGCGGTCAGGCGGTAACCTGAGCGGGCGATGCATTCGAGCCAGCCGGGGATGGGATTGGGATCATTGGGCATGCAATAACTCCATAATTGATAACGTTTTTCAATTATAAAGCGATCCGCATGGGTGTCAAGATAAGTTTTACTTTGCCTGCAAGTAAAGGTGTGTGATAATGGAAGCATCGTTTTGATGAGTGCCTATGCAGAGGCGGCGTGTTAATGGGAGAGGTGCCTTGATGATGACCTGTTTTTATAAGCGTTTTCCGTTTCTAAAGACGGATACCGGCCTGCTGGTGATGGTTGGAATGATCACGGCGCTGGTTCATATCCTTTCAAACGGCGGGTACGGTTTTCACCGCGACGAACTGGATATTTTGATGAATGCCCAGTACCCGGCCTGGGGTTATGTGGCCTATCCGCCGCTGACCCCGTTTCTGGCGCGGCTGGAATATTGGGCTTTTGGCTTTTCGCTGACCGGCCTGCGCCTGCTGCCGGCGGTGTTTCAGGGCGGGGTGGTGGTTCTGGCAGGGCTGATGGCGCGCGATTTTGGCGGCAACCGCCGGGCGCAGGCGGTGGCGGCAGTGGCGACCGCCATATCGCCGATAGCCATTACCACCGGCACGCTGATGCAGTACCTGTCGTTTGATTATGCCTGGTGGGTGCTGCTTTCGTTCTGCGTGGTGCGCCTGCTGCGCAGCGAAGATCGGCGCTGGTGGTTGGGCGCCGGTGCAGCAATTGGCCTGGGCATGCTGACCAAGTACACCATGGTCTTTTTTATCGCCGGCCTGGCGGCAGCGGTGCTGCTGACGCAAACGCGGCGCGATTTGCGCTCGAAGTGGCTTTGGGCGGGGGCCGGCCTGAGCCTGCTGATAGCGCTGCCCAACCTTATCTGGCAGGTGCAGCACGATTTTATTTCCCTCCAATTCCTTGGCGCTATTCATGAACGGGATATTGCCTGGGGGCGCACGCAGGGTTTCCTGCTGGAACAGCTTTATGCCGTGGCCAATCCCTTCACCCTGCCGCTGTGGGCGGCCGGACTGCTTGCCTGCCTGCGGGGAAAATGGGATGGACGATTCAAACTGGTGGGCTGGTGGTTCGGGGTCACGTTTTTGCTGCTGTTTTTAAGCCGGGGGCGCGGCTATTACCTGGCGCCGGCCTACCCGATGCTGCTGGCGGCGGGGGCGGCCTGGGTGGAAGGCTGGCTGGAAGGGCAGCCGGGCCGCACCAGGGGATCCATCCATTCCACCCAGCTGTGGGTGGCGGTGTTTGGGGCAGCCTTTGGCCTGCTGCTTCTTAAGCCGGTGCTGCCCATCAATTCGGCCCTGTGGCCCGTGGCCACCAGCCTGAGCGATAATTTTGTCGAGATGGTGGGCTGGCCCGACCTGGTGGACCAGGTGGAGGCGGTGGTGAAAACCCTGCCCGAAGGGGAGCTGGATAAAACGGTGATTCTGGCGGGCAATTACGGCGAGGCAGGCGCGCTGATGTTTTACGGCGCAGGGCGGAATCTGCCGCGGGTGATTGGCGGGGGCAACAGCCTGTGGGAGCGCGGCTACGGCAGCCCAGAACCTGAAATTGTGGTGGCGGTGGGGTTTGAACGCAGCCAGATTGAGCGTTTTATGCGCTCATGCCAGGCGGCCGGGACGGTGAGCAACCGCTACGGCGTGGAAAATGAAGAATCGACCTGCCACACCACGCTTTTTATCTGCCGCGAGCCGCGGGCAGCCTGGGCGGTGCTGTGGCCGCAGATGCGCTGGTTTCAGTAGAAAATTGGCGGTGAACCTGCGGGCGGTTCACAATGAACCACCCGCAGGTTTTTATGGACAGGCGGGTTACCAGCCTTCGTGATGGACAAGCTCTTCCAGGGTTTTGCGCGGGCGGGGAGAGGGATGTTCAGCGGGGTAACCCACGGTGAGAACTGTGACCACAAATTTATCCTGAGGAATGTTGAGCAGGGCTTTGATTTCCGCCTGGATGAACCAGCCGATCCAGCAGGTGCCCAGGCCAAGGTGCTCGGCCTGCAATACAATGTGTTCGGCGGCAATGGCTGTGTCGCGGATGACGCGCTTGACATCCATTTCGGGGCTGTTTTCGTCCACCAGGGTGCCTTCGCAGTCGGTGATGCGGGCGCGCAGGTCGGCCACGCAGGCGATGAAGAGGGGCGCCTGGCGCATCCACTGCTGGTTGTGCGAGATTTCAGCCACTTTGGCTCTCACGGCCTCATCAGTGATCACGATGAGGTGGAAGGGCTGGGCGTTGTTGCCTGAGGGGGCCAGGCGGGCGCTTTCGAGCAGCAGGGCGATCTTTTCGGGTTCGATGGGGCGGTTCTCGTATTTGCGGATGCTGCGGCGCTCGCTGATTTCCTTCATGACGGTCCATTCCATGCGGGTGTTTCCTTTCGCGGGTGAGGGTAAATCGGTTTTCTCTACGGCTATTTTAACCGATAATGGGACGATGGGCATAGTGGAAGCTGACGGCGAAGCGCCCTGTTAAGGTCTGATTAACATGATTTGACAAATCAGCGAAATAGGATATAATGATGACAAGTTTGGTCGATTTCTGCTCGTGAAGAAAAGTATTTGCAAGACAAAGCGCAATTAAATTTTCCACCCTGGCTGAATTGAGATGGCCGGGGTTTTTGTTATCACCAACATCCTTCCTGCCGCTGGCAGAGGAACATCAAAGAAAAGATTGAGAAAGTAAAAATGAAAAAGAAGTTGAAAATCATCCCCCTGGGGGGCTTCGGGGAAGTCGGCAAGAATATGCTGGCTTATGAATATAATCACCAGATTCTGGTTGTGGACGCCGGTTTAATGTTTCCTGAAAATGAAATGACGGGGGTGGATTACATTATTCCTGATTTTGAATATCTGAAAAAGAAAAGTGACAAAGTCGTTGGCATTGTGATCACCCACGGTCATGAAGATCATATCGGCGCCATTCAGCACCTGCTGAAGGCAGTTCCCGCCCCGGTTTACGGCACGGCGCTGACCCTCGGCCTGGTTGAGGTCAAGCTCAACCGCGCCGGCATGGCCGGCAAAGCAGACCTTCGGACGGTTAAAGCCGGCGAGGCGCTGCAAATTGGCCCGTTCAAGGTGGAATTTTTCCACGTCTGCCACTCCATCCCCGATTCGGTTGGCCTGGGCATCACCTGCCCGGCTGGCCTGGTGGTGCACACGGGCGACTACAAATTTGACCAGACCCCGGTGGATAACTGGCAGACCGACTTTGCCAAGCTGACGGAATTTTCATCCCGCGGGGTGGATATTCTGCTGGCCGATTCGACCAATGCCGAAACCCCCGGTTGGACGCCCTCTGAGCGGATCATTGGCCCGGCGTTTGATGCGGTGATCCGCGACGCTCCTGGCCGCGTGATCATCGCTACCTTTGCCTCGCTGATTTCGCGCATTCAGCAGGTGGCGGATGCCGCCATGCACCACCGGCGCAAACTGGCCTTCGCGGGCACGAGCATGGTGGATAATGTCAAAATGGCGCGCAAGCTGGGCTACCTCAACATTCCTGAAGAGGTGATTGTGCCTCTGGAGAACGCGCTTAACCTGCCGGCCCGTGATGTCCTCATCATGTGCACCGGCTCGCAGGGCGAACCGACCTCCATCATTGGGCGCCTTTCAGCCGGGAATAACCGCCTGTTTGACCTGCTGCCCGACGATACGGTGGTGCTTTCATCGCACCCGATTCCTGGCAATGAACAGGAAGTGGGGCGGGCCATCAACCGCCTGCTGCGGCGCGGGGTGAATGTCATTTATGACCGCCTGGCCCAGGTCCATGTTTCGGGACATGCCAGCCAGGAAGAGCAAAAGATGATGCTCAGCCTGGTGCGCCCGAAAAATTTCATTCCCATGCACGGCGAACTGCGCATGCTCAAGCGGCATGCCTGGCTGGCCGAACAGGTGGGCATGGCAAAGGAAAACATCTTTGCCCTTGAAAATGGCTATATCATTGAGCTGCAGGACGGCAAAGTGCGGGTGGGCGAGCGCATTCCCGGCGGTTATGTGATGATTGAGACCAGCAAAATTGCTGAGAACGTTCCTTCATCGCTGCGCAAACGCGAGCAGCCGGCCCTGCCCGGTACCTTTGTGGTGAACCTGAGCATGGATAAGCGCACCAACCGCCTGCTGGGCAAGCCCGAGGTGATTGCCAGAAATATCGCGGAATCCAGCCGGGATGAATCGGAACTGGTGGGGGCGGTGGAAAACCGCGTCACGGAACTGGTTCGCCGGGGCGTGCGCGTGGAGCGGGATATCCGCGATGTGGTGTGCACCTTTGTCTTCAAGCAAACGAAGCGCCGGCCGGTGGTGTCGGTGAATATCACCAAGGCGTAAGGGATAGAAAAGAAAGCAATAGCTCAGCCAATCTGAGCATTTGCACATTTTCCTTCACCATCAACATAAAAAACAAAAACAGGCATGATCTCGAAATTATGCCTGTTTTTGTTATTGGAATCAGCTTGCGGTCAGCGCATGCATATCCGGCTCAATTTCATTGAAACACCGGGCTCATTTTCTGAGCGACTGGGCTCAACTTATTAGAAAATTAACATCAGCACTCGCTGTGCCCGCAGGCGTAACACTTGCGGCAGCCTTCTTCGTTGACCATGGCCGCCTGGCCGCACTCAGGGCAGAGATCGCCAATTTTGAGGAAGGGCTGCGAAACCTGCACGGCAGGGGCGCTTTCTTCCACGGCGGGAATGTATTCTTCGGCCGGCGCGGGGGCGATGGGAGTCTGCAGGTATTCACCCAGCACCTGGGCCACACCATCGGGCAGGGAGCGCACGCGGTTGGGGCCAAAGCCCAGCGAGCGGCCGCCGCCGATATCCAGCAGCTGGCGCACCACTTCCTTCAGGCGTTTGCGGGGTTCAATGGGCGAGGCCAGGCGCAGCGAATAGGACACCAGGCGGCCGATGGCTTCTGAGACTGCGGCGGTATCGGAGCCGGCCTTGGCGGTGTTGATGAACACTTCAAAGGGCTGGTTGCCGCCGTTTTCGTTGACGGTGACAAAAGCCTTGCCGAGAGGCGTTTCGATGGAGTAGGTGTAGCCGCGCAGCTGGCGTGGGCGGGGTTTCTTGGTTTCGTGCCAGATCACCATCTGCTCGGCGGGTTTGGCCGGCGCTTCGGCGGGGGCTTTCTTGGCGGCGGTGGACTGGGTTTCGAGGACCACGGCGTCGCGCGAGCCGGTGACATAGACGGTGATGCCCTTGCAGCCCAGTTCCCAGGCGAGCTGGTAGGCCCGGGCCACTTCTTCGGCGGCGGTGCCGGCGGGGAAGTTGATGGTTTTGCTGAGCGAGTTATCCACAAAGGCCTGCAGAGCCGCCTGCATGCGCACATGCTCTTCGGCGGTGATATCTTCGGAGACGGCAAACACTTTGCGGATGCCTTCTGGCACTTCGCTGACGTTCTGGCAGGAGCCCAGCGACATGACTTTTTCAATGATGGCGGCGCGGCTGCTTTCGTCGAGGCCGGCTTTGATCAGGCTGGCTTCAAAGAGCGGGCTGGCGTAGGTGAGCTTGAGATCCTTGCCGTTGTCGTTGACGTGGCGGATATAGGCCAGGGCGAACACGGGTTCGCAGCCGTAGCCTTCGCAGCCGGCCACTGTGGCAATGGTGCCGGTGGGGGCAACGGTGGTCTGGGCGGCGTTGCGAATGCCGACGGCGAGCAGATCTGCCTGAAGGGTGTGCCAATCCACTGCGGGGCGGCCCCAATCGTGCACGTGGGGGACGATGGGTTGGGGAATTTCCCAGCGCAGGGCCTGCGGGTCGTAAATGGAGCCACGGATGGCGGGGAAAGCGCCGCGGCTGCGCGCCAGTTCGACGCTGGTGCGCATGGAATGGTAGCGCACAAATTCCATCACCTGCGAGGCAAATTCCTGCCCTTCCGGCGAGCCGTAGCGGATGCCGGCGTGGAACATCAGGTCGGCCAGGCCCATAATGCCCAGGCCAATGCGGCGGGCGCGGAGGGCGGCTTCTTTCAACTCTGGCACTGCCGGCACATAGGCGTTGGCTTCCACCACATCATCGAGGAAGATGGTCGAAAGTTCGGTGCTGCGGCGCAGTTTTTCCCAATCTACCGTGCCATCTGGGCCCAGATGCTGGGCCAGGTTGATGGACCCCAGGCAGCAGTTTTCATAAGGGCCAAGCCACTGCTCACCGCAGGGGTTGGTGGCCTCGAGGGCATAGAGATGGGGCACAGGATTGTAGCGGTTGGCGGCGTCAATAAAGAGCACGCCCGGTTCGCCGTTGTGGTGGGCCTGTTTGACAATCTGGTCGAACAGGTCGCGGGCGCGCACGGTCTTGTGGATTTTGAGAGGCATGCCTTCTGCCTGAGCCTGGTCCACTGTGCCGTGAAAGTCGCGGTAGGCCGGTGAAGATACATCCGGAAAAACCAGATCCCAATCGGCGTCGTCGCGGACGGCGCGCATGAAGGCATCGGTGATGCCGACGGAAATGTTGAAATTGGTGATGGCGTTTTCGTTGGTTTTGCAGGCCACGAAATCTTCAATATCCGGGTGATCCACCCTCAGCACGGCCATGTTGGCGCCGCGGCGGGTGCCGCCCTGGGCAATTTCGCCAAAGGCATGGTCATAAACGCGCAGGAAACCAACCGGGCCGGTGGCATGGCCGGCGGATGAATGCACATGGGCTCCCTTGGGGCGCAGGCGCGAGAAGGAAAAGCCGTTGCCGCCGCCGGTTTGCTGGATGAGGGCGGCGTTGCGCAGGGTCTGGAAGATGCCCGAATTGGCTTTGCCCATATCGTCGGAGATGGGCAGCACAAAACAGGCGGCCAGCTGACCAAGGGGGGTGCCTGCACCGGTGAAGGTGGGCGAGTTGGGGAAAAAGCGCTTGCTGGCCAGAATTTCGTAGAATTCCAGCGCGCGTTCAAGCACATTTCCCTGCCAGGTTTCTTCAGCCCGGGCCACATGGTAGGCCACACGCCAGAACATTTCTTCAACACTTTCAACGGGCTGGCCATCTTCGCCGCGGCGTACATAGCGGCGAACCAACACCTGGCGGGCATTTTCGGTCAGGTCAACTTTAAAAGCATTTTCGGGGATTGGCGGTGTGGGCAGCAAACCTTTGGAGACGGATTGAGAAGATGATGGCATAATTATTCCTTTACTCTTGTTTATTTATTCTTTTTCGCTGAGCAAATGATCGATTTCGTTTCTTAAGGCATGCAGGTCGTCCAGATTCAAGTAGACAATGGCGTAGCGAATATAAGCAATTTGATCGAGTTCTTTCAGACCATTGATGACCATATCACCCACCACGCGCGAGGAAACCTCGGCGCGGCCGGTTTTTTGCAGGGAGGTTTCGATGTCATGCACCAGCTGATCGATGGCGGCGGCAGGCACCGGCCGCTTGGCGCAGGCAATACGAATGCCGTGAAGCAGTTTTTCACGGTTGAAATCTTCACGCATGCCGTCTTTTTTGACAATTAACGGGGTGGTGAGCAGGGTGCGTTCATAGGTGCTGAAACGCTGGCGGCATTCTTCACACTCGCGGCGGCGGCGCACGCCACCGCGGGCATCGCCAGTGGTATCCACCACACGAGTATTCTCATTCTGGCAATAAGGACAACGCATGGATTGTTCGCTCCATCTTAGATAAATGACCCCCACCGGTGGGGGTATGTATGGGGGATACCCCCTAGCTGTGGTATGCGCTCATTTTAGCACAGATGGTCAGTCAATGCAAGGGGGTTTTGCGCGTATCAATCTTAAAGAAAATGATCTGGAAAAAAATTTAAGGTTGCTGCCACCCCCTCAGATGCTTCATATAATGCGCTCAGGCAGGCGGGTTTTCGCTGATTTTAACCGCCGGGGGAAACGAGAGGGTGAAGCGGGTGCCCTGGCGCAGCTGGCTTTCCACATTAACCTCGCCGCCGTGGGCATGGATGATTTCCGCAACAATGGGCAGGCCCAGGCCGGTGCCCACCCCGGCGGGTTTGGTAGTAAAGAAGGGGTCAAAAATGCGCGGCAGCACATCCGGCGGGATGCCCGTACCCTGGTCGTGCACATCCAGAATCACCGCCTGTGCGTCGTTGACATAGGTGGAGATGGTGATCTGCCCGCCCAGGGGCATGGCATCGCGGGCATTGGTCAGCAGATTCACAATCACCTGGGCAATCTGGTTGCGGTTGCACAGGATCAATGGCAGGTCTTCTGCCAGCCGGGTCAGGACATGGATGGAAGACCAGCTCTTAAGCTGGTGTTCGATGAGCAGGAGGGTGTCGAGGATGATATCGTTCAGCGAGATGCTTTCGAACTGATCGCCGGCTGTACGGGCGTAATTGCGCATCACGCGGGTGATTTCCACGCAGCGCCAGCCGTTGCGGCGGATCATATCCAACTGTTTGCGCAGGCGTTCGGGGTCGCTGTGAAGGGTGTCGAAACGGTCAAGCAGGCTGGTGCTGAGGCCCACAATTACCTGCAGGGGTGAGTTCATTTCGTGGGCAATGCCGGCGGCCAGGGTGCCCAGTTCGGCCAGCTTCTGATTCTGGGCAAGCTGGTCGAACATCTGGTTCTGGTCTGTGATGTCGCGGACCACAGCGATGACCTCGTCAGGGCCTTTGCCCATAAAGCGGGCATGATAGTGGCGGTGGATTTCACCCTTTTGCTGCGAAAAGGTCAGGGTCTGAGGGACATCCGTTTGAATGGCCAGGTCAACAGCTTTTTGCCAGGCAGTTTTGAGTTCATCGGACATGCCTTCCAGCAAGCTGAGCGGGTCTCTGCGCGGTTCAATGGGGTAACCGCGCACATTAAGGCGGTAAACCATATCCGGCAGGGCCTTCAGCAGGGCCTGGGTGTGGGCTTCAGATTGGGCCAGCTGTGAGAGGGCCACCTGAAGTTCAAAGCTGAATTTCTGCAGTTCGTGACGAGCCACCAGCAGTTCGTGGTTCAGGCGGGTCTGCTCGTCGCCGCTGAGGTTCATCGTGCTGGGGGATATCTCGCCGGGGAGGGCGGCTTTTGAAAGCGCGCCGGCCAGGCTGCGCAGGGCGGTCAGCGGATCAGGCGCGCCCACCAGCAGCATGGCAGAACCCTGAACCGGGGTGCCGGTGAAGCACCAGGGCTTGGGCTGGTCTTTGAGGCGCAAATCGGCCTGAGGGCTCAATTCAGCCGCCGGTTGAAGCAGGGCGTCAAAAAACAAAGCGGCTTCTTTTTGCGAACCCGGGTCAAACAGGTAGGCAAAGACCTGCCCAATTTCGATATTGACCTGGGCAGGGGCTTTCAGCACACGCAAAACATCACCTGAGAGATTGCAAAGGATGGCCAGGTATTCTGGAGTGCTTGATGGAGACATAGGTGCACCTGTGCTTTCAGGAGGTCGGGTCCAGGCGGGTCCAGCCCGGGTCGGGGTCCACCAGCCAGCCGCCGCCGTAAATATTATCCAGCCCGTCGCGCCAATATTGGTCGTAACCGGTGGGCACGTTGTAAACGGTGCCGCTGCCGTCGGTCATATCCTGATAGCCGAGGATGGCGTTAGACCAGTCGTGAGAGAGACGGTCATAAACGCCGCTGCGCTGCTCATAGCCCTGAGTGATGATATCGCTGGTCTGGCTGAGGGTGTGCGAAATTTGCTGCTGGCGGCGGAACGTATCCTGCTGCTGGCGCATGATGACCGCCTGGTTGCGCCTGTTTTCATTTTGCTGCCAGGCAGGGTTCATTTGCAGGGAATCGAGGATGCCCGAGAGGATGGGCTCCAGAGCCGGAAATTCCGCTTCGGGAGCGCGGTAGAAGGTATCGAGATACACATACCAGGGGCCGCCGCCGCCCGTGATCATGGCGGTGAACGAGGGGCCCATATGAGGGCGCTGGACCATGATGCGGGTGGACTGACGGATGCGCTGCCCGCCTTCGGTGTAGGAGGTGAGGATGTTGGCGGCAGAGCAGTCAAAATGTTGCGGATCCAGGCCGGCTTTGGCCAGTTCAAAATGGATCATTGGAAGCAGGTCAGGGCGGTCCAGAATTTCTTCGACATGGAAATTCTGATGGCGCTGGGCCATCCATTCGGCCACGTCCTTTTCGCACAGCTGGGCGGCGGGTTTGTAGGGACGCATCTGGCCGGGGGGCATGCCCCAGAATCCGCCGCCATCCATAAAAGACCAGGTCATCCAGGCGATGCAGGCCTGAACCAGGCTGGAAGGATCGCGGGTGATGTTGGCCTGCACCAGGGCATTGCCGCCAGGGGTGTTGCGGTTGAGGCCGGTTTGCACCTGCCAGCCGGCAGGTGCCCACAGGGCAAAGGCGCCTTCACCCATCTCGCGGTGCATCTGGCGGGGCATGCGTTCCACCGGGCGGAAGGATGAAAGCAGGGTTTCAAAGGTGTGCGTCAGGCTTTCAACGGCCTGGGCGGGGGCGTGGAAACCGCTGATGACGGCATTTTGTCCCTGCACATCGATCATGAAGCTGCCAGCCAGCGGCACTCCCAGCACGTGAGCCTGCACGCGCAGGGTCAGGCGGCCTGTTTTGGCGGTTCCGGGCACTTCCCAGGCGGTGAAATCGGGGAAAAAGCGGCGCACGGTGGCAATCCACTGCGAAGCAAGCTGCTGCTCGGTGAGCGCGTTTTGCAGGTGAATGGGTTGAATGCTGGCCTGGGTGAGGCCGGCTGAATCGCGGCGTACCGACACTGTGCCCTGGGTGGTGATGACGCGCCAGCCCGGCGGGTGGGCCAGGGCCACGCCGTTCCAGGGGTCGGCATAGCGCATCCAATCGGGCGGGACGGGCGGCAGGGATGTTGGCGTTGGCGCAGGCGCTGAAGATCCAGCTGCTTTGGCAGCTTTATCGAATTTTGCGGCCCCAGCGCTGCGAACAAAGGGAACGCCGCAGTAAGAACAGTGTTCTGCGCCACTATAGACCGGGGCTCCGCATTGGGGGCAAAGGTTGGCAATGGGCATCTTCTTTACCTCTTCTTGGGGAGGATGACAGAGAATGTGCTGCCGCTCCCCAGTACAGATTGAACCAAAATTTCTCCGCTGTGTTGTTCGATGACCTGGCGGGCAATGGAAAGCCCCAGGCCGGCACCGCGGAACAGATAATTGCCGATTTTATCCACATGGAAGAAGCGGTTGAAGATCTTGTCGAGGTTTTCAGGCGGGATGCCCACGCCGTGATCGCAAAATGTGACGGTCACACAGGATGGGGTGGTTGTGACTTCAATCAACACTTCGCCGCCATCCGGGCTGAATTTGATGGAGTTATCCAGAATGGCGGTGAAGGCGCGTTCGAGGCTTTTGGCGTCGGCCTGCACCGGAGGCAGATCGGGGACAATGTTGAGCTGGAGGCCCACATGGTTCCGGCTGGCGCGTTCGCGCTGGCGTTCCACCGTGGCCGCCACCACCGCGCCAATATCAGTGGGTTGAAATTCCGGCAGGATCAGATCCATTTCCTGCAGGAACAGGATGTCGTTGACCAGCGAGGTGATGTCCAGCAGGTTGCGCGCGATGGTATCCATGGCTGAGTTGAGGGCTTCGCCTTTGAGCATGCCCGAGCGGACCACCTGCAAAAAGCCGTTGGCCGCCATTAAAGGGGTGCGCAGTTCGTGGGCAATGGTGGTCAAAAATTCGCGGCGGGCAAAATCCTGTTCGGCCAGCTGCTGGTAGGCTTCGGCCAGCTGGCGGGCTTTGAGGCGCAGGTCACCGATGGCCATTTCGTCATTTTCGCGCAGGCGGCGGCTCACCTCGCGCACCATGGAAAGGGACATGATGCTGCTGCCTTCCAGCAGGCGGGTGAAGGTGTCTTTGACCAGTTCAACGACCACCGTTTCGGTGATGGAGGAAACGGTGGCGGCGCGGGGGGCATTGTGAATAATGGCCATTTCACCAAAGAAATCACCTGAATGAAGGGTTTTCATCAGGCGTTCTTCACTTTCCCCCATTTTTTTGGTCACCTTCACTTCGCCAGAAAGGATGATATAGAAAGTGTTTTCCAGCGCACCTTCATGGCAAATGATCGTTTCAGGCGGGATGGTTTTGATGGTGCCTGAATTGACCATTTCGCGGGCTTCGCTTTCGGTGATGCCTGGAAAGGCCTGCCGCAGGGGGGTAAAAGTATCGAAGGTGCTGTCCATGCGCGCTGTTGCACTCCAATTGATCAGGATTCTTTGAATCTCTCAGCGATCTGCTGAAACTCTTTTTCAATGGCCAAAAAACTTTCCACCAGGTCGGGATCAAAATGGTGGCCGGAATTTTTTCTGATAATATCACAACTGGCCTGATGAGAGAAAGCCACTTTATAAATGCGCTGTGAGGTCAACGCGTCATAAACATCGGCAACAGCCAGAATGCGCGCCGAGAGGGGAATTTGTTCCCGCGCAAGGTTAGAAGGATAACCGCTGCCATCCCACTTTTCATGATGAGATTCGGCAATTTCAATGCCCATTTTCAAAAAAGCATTGCCTGGGTATTGAGCATCCACCACACGCAGAGCCTCGGCGCCAAAGATGGTGTGGCGTTTCATTTCGTTGAATTCTTCATCCGTCAATTTGCCCGGCTTGCGCAGCAGCAAATCTGAAATGCCCACCTTGCCAATATCGTGGAGCGGGCTGGCCAGGACAATATGCTCGATGAAAATGGGCGTGAGGAGGTTTCTAAATTTTTCCTGCTCGCTCAGGTGGGTGGACAGCAGTTTGCAATAAGCGCTGACCCGTTCCAGGTGAAAGCCGGTTTCCTGATCGCGATATTCAGCCAATTTGGCCAGGGCGAAAATGGTGGCGCGCTGGCCGTTGGTGATTTCAAACACCTGTTCCTGCACACGGCGTTCCAATTCATGCGTGAAATCCACCTCGCGGTCGTGAAGCAGTTTTTCATTCAAGGATGACCGCACCCTGGCTCCCAGCAGGGTGGGGTTGAAAGGCTTTGGCAGATGGTCGGTGGCGCCCATTTCGATGCATGAAACGACGGTATCCATTTCGTCCATGGCTGAAACCACAATAATGGGGATATGACGCAGTTGCGGGTTTGATTTCAGCCGTTTTAGCACCTCAAAGCCGTCCATTCCAGGCATCATCAAATCCAGCAGGACGATATCAATGGGTGTCGCCTGGATCACTTCCAGGGCCTGCAGCCCATTTTCTGCCGTTAACACGTCATAACCCTGCTGCTTGAGGGAAGCAGTCAGCAGAGCCCGGTTAAATCGTTCATCATCCACAACAAGAATGGTGTTCATTTTTCTTTCTTCATGTCATCATACAATGAGTCAATAAAAAACGCTACTTCTTTTCACCTGATTTCGATGCGGCGGTTTCGCCACTAAAACGGATATTTTTCGATCAGCACAGCGCGTAGGCCATCATAATAACGCTGCAATTTTTCGATGATCTGCAAGACCAGTTCCCGGTTTTCAGCCGATGGCGGGGTGTTTTGAGCTTCACGGGCCAAACTTTCCAGTTCGCGGGCGGTTTCTGAAAGGGCCATGCCGCCCAGGGTGGCGCTGGCAGATTTCAGGCTGTGAGCAGACCGGCACAAGGTGGCCCAATCTTCATTTTCGAAGGTTTTTTTACAATTTTTAATATGCGCTGCGGCATCTTCGATGAAAATTTCAGCCAGCATGGGGATCATGGAAGGATCGGTATGGCGTTCCAGTTCGGCTGCATCGAACAGGAGCGGCTCGGCTGCTTTTGCTGGCGCCAGGGAGGCCGCTTTTTCGGACGGCGCTTCAGGTTCTGGTCCGGGCATTTGGCGGCCTGCCGCACGATTGAGGGCGGCAATCAAATCGCGAATCTCGATGGGCTTGCTGATATAGTCGTTCATGCCGGCTTCAAGGCAGAGTTCGCGGTCTCCTTTCATTGCATTGGCCGTGACCGCAATGATCCAGGGCTGTTGAGAAGCACTCAGTTTTTGACGCAAAATTCGGGTGGCTTCGAGTCCGTCCATGTCGGGCATTTGCAGGTCCATCAGGATGACCTCATACATGGGCCCATGAACGGTGGATGTTCCAAAAATTTGCACCACCTCCAGGCCGTTTGCGGCGACATCGGCGCGGTAGCCCAGCTTTTCAAGCATATTCAGAACCACTTTCTGGTTGATCAGGTTATCTTCGGCCACCAGAATGCGCAGCGGATTTTTCTGAGCCATCAGGCGGTCGTACTTGGAATGTTCTGTGCGGCTGATCTTGATTTCTTCGCCCACAAAAATCGATAACAGGGTTTCAAAAATCTGCGAACCTTTGATGGGCTTGAGGAACAGGCTGGCATGGGGAATATTTTGGGCGCTGGCCAGACCGGGGAAGGTTAAAATGCCCAGGGCAAACTGGTGTTTTTGGCGCAGGGATTCAACCGCTTCGGGTGGGGTGCAGAAGATGGAGTCGACAATCAGCAGATCAAATTTCATGTTATCCAGCAGGTCACGGGTTTCCATGATGGAGGTGCTTTCAACCGTCTTAACGCCAAAGGCATTGAGGGTTGAGGCCAAAAGCTGGCGGCTGGCCGGGTTTTGCACCAGCAGCAGTGCCTGCTTGGAGCGCAGTGTATCGGGTATGGTTTTGATCTGGCGCGGGTGGGGCCAGAGGGTGGTTTCAACCAGGATGGTGAAATGGAAGGTGCTGCCCTGATCGGGTCCGGCGCTTTCAGCCCACATATTGCCGCCCATCAAATTAGCCAAACGTTTGCTGATGGCCAGTCCGAGGCCGGTGCCGCCAAAGCGACGGGTGGTTGAGGCATCCACCTGGCTGAAGGATTGAAACAGCGATGCAATGCGCTCTGGCGGCAGGCCAATGCCGGAATCTTTGACGGAGAAATGCAGGCAGGCCAGTGAAGGGTCCGGATGCGGTTCGCGGACAACTGAAACGACCACCTCGCCAAACTCGGTGAATTTGATGGCATTGCCCACCAGATTGATGAGAATTTGGCGCAGGCGGGTGTCATCACCCAGAAATGCCTCTGGTAGCTGCGGTTCGAAGATGCCCAAAATTTCCAGGTTCTTTTCAGCCGCCTTGTAGGCCAGCAGGTCCAGGACGGATTCCACACATTCGCGCAGGTTGACGGGCAGGCGCTCAAGCTGGAGCTTGCCGGCCTCAATTTTGGAGAAATCGAGGATGTCATTGATGATGGTTAGAAGGGAATCGCCGCTTTTACGAATGGTATCCAGATATTCTATTTGCAGGGGAGATGGATTGGTTTCAAAGAGCAGGCTGGTCATACCGATGATGCCGTTCATAGGGGTGCGGATCTCATGACTCATATTGGCCAGAAATTCCGATTTGCTGCGTGCAGCCGCTTCGGCGGCATCTTTGGCCTTTTGCAGATCCAGCTCTGATTGGTGGCGCTGGATGGTTGCGCCGAGGATATCCGCGGCTGCTTTAAGCACATCGCGTTCAGCCGGGGTCCATTTACGCAGGCCGGTGCACTCCTCAAAGCAAATCAAACCCCACCATTCACCTGAGGCGAAAATGGGGGCTGCCACCAGATAACGCACATCGAGTTTTTCGAAGTATGGGCGTTCTGATTCAGGAAATAGTTGGACATCGCCGCTGATCACCTGGTTCTGACTTAATCCTTTTTCCCAGCGGCCGAAGCCTGAATGATCCCACGTATCCATGCATAAGAGGGGGTGATTTGCTGGCAACCCATAGCCTGGCATATACCAGATGGTAACCGCGGTAACCCCGTTCAGGCCTGCAGAGCTGATATGGCGTTTTAAGATGAGTATTCGGTTTGCGCCTGAAGCATTTCCCAATATTTCAAGAGCGCCCTCAATGGAAGCCTGCCAATCGGGGGTTTCAAGGAAGCGCGAGGCCAGGTAGCTGACGGCCTGTAAAATATCATCCCGCTGCTGCATATCTTTTTCCACTTTTTTCCGTTCAGAAATATCGCGTAAAATGACCACATAGCTGGTTTTACGGCGAATGTCAATGGAGGAAATGGACACATCAGCTGGAAATTCCTGGCCGTCTTTGCGAATGACGATCAGTTCAAACGACATTTTCTGATTGACATATGTTTTGAACTCATCGAGGTTATGCCAGGGCGTGGAACCTGATTTGACCAGGGTGGCGATATCCGCGCCAAAGACTTCAACCTGGGTGTAGCCAATAATCCGTTCGGCGGCTTCATTCCACAGGGTGATTTTCCCCTCCCGGTCAAAAATGATGATGGCCTCCTGGGCTGCCACTGTTACAGCTCGAAAGGTCTCTTCGCGTTCACGCAAGGTTTCATCCATAATGCGTTTTTGCTGAAGGTTATCCAGAAAGCTGTTGAACCAGTGGATCAACTCGCCGATCTCATCCGTTGGACCAGGGGGCAGACGTTTCTTCCAATCAAAGGTTTCATTTTCAATGGCGCGGAAGGATTCAGTGATGGCATGGATAGGTCTGACCAGGCTGTATGAGAGAACCAGAGATAAGACGGTTACCAGGAGAAAACTGAGGAAAAGAATGAAAAAGAAATTCCGTTCAATTTCACCAGTTTCTTTGGTGAGGGTCTGTTCAGGAATAAACCCGTAGATTTTCCACCCACTCAAATTGGATGAAGCCACGGCAATATAGGTTGGCAGGTCATTGACGGGAAGGATGGTGTTATCTGAGATCTGATCCAAATGGATCTCAGGACTGACTGCCAGAAGATTGGCCTGCCGGGAATCAGACGTGAACACAATCTGGCTGGCATTGTCCAGAATCATATGCCAGGAACCTTCGCCCAGGTCAAGACGATTGAAATGGCTTGAGAAATGGTCGAGATCAAAATTCACCACCACCAGAGCCAACGGCTGGCGCGTGCCGGTTTGCGGGTTTTCTTGCTGAACCAGGCGGGCAAAAACAATCACCCGGGAATAATTGGAGGTCTGATTGAGGTTGGTTTCAATGCCAAGCAGGGCCGTTTCCGGGTAGGCGGCAAGGGCCGCTTCATACAACCGGCGTTGAACTTCTGAATTCAGGCTGAGCCTGACCAGCGGCTCTCCTGAGTGAATCTGGCCGCCTTGGGATGGCAAAATATCAATCGAAAGCAGGCCGTCAATGATCCCATAACCATCCAGAAGGGCGAGAATTTGCGCTTGCTCTTCTGGGGTGAGCGGGTTGGCAGGGTCGCGCAGCGGTCCCATGACCTGTTCCTGCATGGTGAGGTGCGCGATGAGATTGTCAACTTCCATCAGATACTGATCGAGGCTGAACGATTGCTGCAATAGAAGCTGGTGGATGTGCGCGCTGGCCTGGGAAATCATCATGTCTCTGGAAATGCGGAACGTGTTGTAGCCAAGCAGCAAAACAGGGATGATGCTGACCGACATGAGAAAGATGGTCAGTTTTTGGGTGAGGTTCAGACGCATTCCAATTCGCATTTGATCTCTATGGTAGAGGCGGGTTCAGATGGAGGATCATTTTTGGAGGAAAAGAGGAAGCAGGCAGGCAGCTAAAACATCCACCTGGAAGCTTATTAACCAATAAGGATAAACAGCAGGATTTCACATCAGCACTCCTGGCTTGCACGACCCGGGATTGTATTAATTATTATACGGCATATGAGGGAGAATACAAAAGAAAAGAGCCCAATAAATGGGCTCTTTTGAAGGCTCCTCGACCAGGACTCGAACCTGGAACCTAGCGGTTAACAGCCGCCCGCTCTGCCGATTGAGCTATCGAGGAAAGCGATTGGTATTATACGAGCTATGGGGGTCACTGTCAAGGCTTTTGCAAAAAACTCATGGGACTTCTTTTGGGGCTTCAACCGGCGGCTCAACCAGGGCGGGGGCAAATTCCTGGGCATCGGCGCTGGCGGCAGTGGTGAAGCTCCAGGTGGCGTTGAAAGGGGCGCCGTTGTACGTGCCGTTGATGGTCACGGTGATGCGCGTGCCGGTGGGAAGGTTGCTGGTGGGGATCAATTCCACGCCTTTATGCGCAGCCGCCAGGGAAGTGGTGACGCTGTGGGAGAGCGAGACGCCGCCGCTGGTGACCAGATTGGTGCTGGTGACGGTGGGCGCCGGGCCAAAATAGCGCCAGAAAAGGGTGATGGGATAGCGGCTGGGAGGCACATTGACCTGGTTGCTGGCAGGGTAACGGATGGGCCAGCCAGTGTAGGCTTCATCGGCGTTGAAATTGGCGCGAGAAAGCACATCCAGGGCGCCGCCAGCGCCTTTGGTTGTATTTGCAGATTGATAGAAACCGAAGCCAAAGGTGGGGGTGGTGGGGTAAAGCAGCCACAGGCGGTGACCGGTGGACCCCATCCAGCCGTCAATGGGCTGGTAACTTTGCCAGCCGGTGCCCCAGCCCAGCCAGACATTGCCGTTTTGGGCGCAGACCTGCCCGGCGGCGGAAGCATAGGGCTTGGCGGGATCCTGAACATGCGTCAGGTGGAGATTTTCTCCCATATAACGGGCATGTTCCCAGCAGTTGTTATTCAAAATGGCGTCATCATTCACCGCCGGCACGCCAGCCAGGCCGCGAAACCAGTTGACATAGGCCAGCCAGTTTTGTTTGGGCGGCGTTGAAGGTGTGGCTGTGCGCGTTGGGGTGAGGGTGGGTGTGGGTGTCAGGGTGGGCGTCAGAGAAGGGTCGTTTGGCACCAGAGGCATGAAGATATCCTGGCTATCCTCTGCGCGCACCAGCGGCGCAAACCAGAAGGTCAGTGCTATTGCCAGCAGAAAAAAGAAAATGCCCCAACGTTTTACGGTTTGCCTGGTCATGCCTCCTCCTTTTTGAGAAATCCAAAGATCCCTGTAAATTTATTATAGCGCGAAGGCAGGCAGTTGATGCGCCCTTTCTTATGCAATTCTAACCCGCCCAGATTATACTGGTCATATTGAAAATTATTAAACTTCCTGGTTGGAGGACATTTTATGACTGATTCACCTGCTGTTCAGGCCATGCATTTTAAAGCTGAAACCCGCAAACTGCTGGAGATTCTGGCGCATTCCCTTTACACGGAGCGGGAAATTTTTCTGCGTGAGCTGATCTCAAACGCATCAGACGCCCTGACGCGTCTCGATTTTGAAATGCTGACCAACCACGATGTGCTGGATGCAGAAACGCCGCTGGAAATCCGCCTTTTGCCGGATCCAGAAAACCATATGTTGGTGGTCAAAGATACCGGCCTGGGGATGACGGCCGAGGAACTGGCCGAGAACCTGGGCACCATTGCCCGCTCGGGCGCGGAGGCCTTTGTGCAGGCAGCCGGCGACAACCGCCAGAACCTGGGGGATGTGATTGGACAGTTTGGGGTGGGCTTCTATTCGGCCTTCATGGTGGCAGAGGAGATCAGGGTGGTTTCACGTTCATACCGCAAAGATGCGGCCGCCGCGGTGTGGACCTCGCGCGGTGAGGAGACCTTCACCATTGAGCCTGCCGAAAAGACGGATCGCGGCACCGAAATTCGCATCAAGTTGAAGGAAGACGCGGTGGAATTTGCTGAAACCTGGCGGCTGCGCGAAATTATCAAGAAACATTCTGATTTCATTGGTTTCCCGATTTACATTGGCGAAGAAGGCGAACAGGTCAACCGCCAGACGGCGCTGTGGCGCCAGAATCCGCGCCAGGTGCAGGAAGGGGAATATCATGAATTTTTCAAGCAGCTCACCCTGGAAATGGAGCCGCCGCTGACCTATGCACACATGGTGGTGGATGCGCCGGTGCAGATGTATGCGGCGCTGTTTGTCCCGGCCAGCTCAGAGCGGGCGCTGTTTTCGCTGCGGCGCGAACCCGGGCTGAAGCTCTATTCGCGCAAGATTTTGATCCAAAATTTCTGCAAAGATTTGCTGCCCACCTACTTGGGCTTTGTGCAGGGTGTGGTTGATTCAGAAGACCTGCCGCTCAATGTGTCGCGAGAAAGCGTGCAGTCGAACCGGGTGATGGCGCAGTTGAAAAAACTGGTGACGGCCAAGGTGATGGATATGTTAAAGGCCCTGGCCAAAGACAAGCCCGAGCAATATGCCATCTTCTGGAAAGGTTTCGGCCGCATGCTCAAGGAAGGAGTGGCCACCGAAGCCGCAGAAGTGGAAGGGCTTTACCCGCTGCTGCGCTTCCCCACCACCACCCGCCCCGGCGAGCTGGTTTCGCTGGATGCCTATGTGGATGCGATGAAACCCGCGCAGAAGCATATTTATTACATTCTGGGCGAAGATGAACGCTCCATTCAGCACAGCCCCCACCTCGATGCCTTCCGCAAGAGCGGGGTGGAGGTGCTGGTGCTGACGGACCCGATGGACAATTTCATGCTGCTGCGCCTGACCAAATACCTGGATTACGAACTGGTGAATGTCGCGGCCGCTAATGCCGATCTGCCGCCGGTTGAGGCCGGAGAGAAGGCGGAGCCCGAAGGCGAAACCCTGCCTGAAGAAACCCGCGCCGCCCTGATTGAGCGCATCAAGGGCGTGCTGGGCGAGCGGGTGACGGACGTGCGCCCGACGGACCGCCTGTCTGATTCGCCGGCCCGCCTGGTGGACCCGGACGGTTCGCCGGATCAATCCATTCAACGGGTGTACCGCCTGCTGAACAAAGATTTTGAGGTGCCCAAAAAGGTGCTGGAAATCAACCCTGCGCACCCGATTGTGGTGGGCCTGGGCAAACTGTCCGCAGATGACCCGCGCGGGGCACTGCTGGTGGAGCAGATGTATGAGGATGCCCTGCTGATTGAGGGCTTGCATCCGGACCCTGCAGCTATGATCAGCCGCATCCAGCAGATCATGCAGGCGGCATTGAAATAAAAAGAGATATATTTCGTCCCCATCTAGCGTAACCGTTGTGCAATCAGATGCGATTCGGTAAAAAGTGGCATAAAACCTCAAAACTTCTGTTTGCTGTGCGGCGGATGACCGCTGTTTGGTAAATTGAGCACTTTGCCTGCGAAGGCGCTGTGTTCACTGAA